>OLNS01000022.1_pt1 | contig 126793 bp, 97 predicted proteins | sample 1673031 | NCBI WGS metagenome assembly OLNS01 (sample SAMEA3136748, study PRJEB25190) | human gut metagenome | biome: human gut; feature: human-associated habitat; material: faeces | place: Austria | collected 2013
TTTCTCCATAAGCTTTTAGGTTTAGTGATGCTTGAAAATCTCTATTTATAACATTTCCACATTCACATTTATAAATTCTGTCAGATAATTTCAAATCCTTTTTTATATTTCCACAACAACTGCAAAGTTTTGACGATGGATAAAATCTATCAGCTACAATGAACTGAATACCATTGTTATTACATTTGTACTCAAGCTGTTTTCTGAATTCAAAGAATCCCTGATTCTGAACCGCTTTGGATAAATGTCTATTCTTCATCATTCCACTAACGTTTAAATCTTCGATACAAATAAATCTTGGTTTTCGATTTACGATTTCAGATGTGGTCTGATTTAAATAGTTTTTACGGATATTTGTTAATCTATGATTCACTTTAAGTAAAAGTTTTTCGTTTTTGATTACATTTTTAGTTTTACAGTAACTTACTCCTTTCTTATTTTTCTCATACTTTCGAGAAACTCTACGCTGTAACCTGCGTCTGCATTTCTCTAGTTTTTTAACTACTTGGCTTTTATTAATATTCTTGTATGTGTTGCCATCAGAGCAAATAGCCAAATCCTTAATTCCTAAATCAATTCCTATACCATCATTATTTAGATTTTTCTTGCAGTCTGGAAATTCCACGCATACGCTAATCCACCAGTTTAATCCGTCAAAGGATATTCTCGGATTCATATATTTAGCATCTGTGGGAATACGTCCATGTTCTGCAAGTCTTACCCAGTTCAGCTTTTGTTTGTTCGCTTTCCTGCTAGAAGAAAATCCCTCAAATTTAACGTGAGTGTCACTAAACTGTATTTTAATGTTGTCCTGATAAAATTTAGGCGTTGATTTCTTTTTAGACTTGAACCTCGGATGTTTTTGCAAACTTTTGAAAAAGTTTTTGTAGGCTATGCAAGCATCTTTAATTGCCTGTTTGGTTACATTATTGGAAACATTTTGTAGCCACGCGTATTCAGCAGAATTCCTAAGCCTTGTAAATTCTTTTCTAAGCTCTGAATCCGAAATGAACTTGCCACCTTTTTCATAGTTATCCTTTTCCTTGGCTAAAGCCCAGTTATAAGCAAATCTTGCCGCACCTGCATATTGAAACATTTTAGTTTGTTGTACATTATTAGGTTCTAACATTACCCTTACGGCTTTTACCATCATTTTCTTCCTCCTGTATCAATTCTTGAACAAGTTTCTTAGCTTTATTCGCTCGTTTTCCTTGTAGCTTACAACTGAATACTGTGATTATTTGTACTAAATTTTCAACGAGTTCTCGTTGCTCAGATTTTTCAGTATTGTCAATAATCTCAATTTCACAGTTATATAGCGAAGCTATATATTCTACCAACTCAAAACCAAAACGTAAAAGCCTGTCTTTATACAAAACAACAACCTTTTCAACCTGATTTTGAGAAATGCGTTTGATTAGTTCCCGAAGTCCTTTTTTCTTGTAGTCAATGCCAGAACCAATATCACTTATTATCTCAAACGGTTGTCCTTTTGCCATAAGATATGTTTTCACATTATCAATCTGTCGTTCTAAATCATCCTTTTGCTTATGACTTGAAACACGACAATATCCGATTGTAATGCGATTTCTAGGCTTTACATTCATTACTTGGCTGAGCTGTTCATCAGAATAATATCTATATCCACTTGTTGTAGTATGATGCGGATGAAGTTTTCCATTAGAATCCCAATTTCGTAATGTCTGTGCTGATACACCTATAATTTATATACTTTTATAAGCCTTATTCAGCTGTTCAATCACCTCCTTGTGAAAAATTGCGTACATGCCTGGAATCTTGTGTAGAATTGAACTAGAAACATCAGAATAATAAAAGAAATAACAAGATCAAACCAACATGTCAGAATGAACCGGTTATCAGCAACCGGCTTCGCCCTTTGCGATGAACAGCCCGGCTGTCACCGCTCGCGCTTCTCTCCTTCGATCACGAGCCCGCGCTGGCGCGCTCTACCGCCTGCTTTCGCAGGCTGCTCGTTCTCTAATGGCACGAGAAAAACAAATGCCGCTTTCAGCGTCGCTTGTTTTTCTTTCGTGCTCATTATATAGCACAATCGGCTTGAAAGGGAATACCGTAAACGGTATGACTTTCAAGCCGATCCAAATATGGTACTACAGTTCACTCGTAGCTTCCTGGGAGCAGATTTCGCGCTTGCGGGAAAATCTGCTCCCAGGAAACTACGAAGGGAGCGCCATTTCATGAGCAAAAGGAGCTGCGAAGCAGCGGAAAGCATCGAAGATGCGCTTTTGCGAATGAAATGGCGCGGTGAACTGTTAGAATATTACGCCTGGATTTCCCGCACCAGGCAATATTGTTTCAGGGAAAAATGCTTTTCCACGACGCCGTATACCTTAAACCCGAACTGCTGATAAAACGCAACGTTACGCGGGTTGTGCGTTTCCAGCGAAATCATCAGATCGTTGCGTTCCGCATATGCAACCGCCTCTTCCACCAGCGTCGCCGCGATTCCGTGATGCTGCATTTCCGGATCAACCGCCAGATAAATGATATGCAGTCTCCGATCCTGATGCAGCTGATCCGTCCAGCTTGAATTCAGGTAATCCCTGCCGAGCACGAAATTAAAAAATGTTTTCAGGCTGTGATCCTCCCGGATCAGATAGCCCTCCGTGCGCAGCGTCGCCTGCACCTCCGTAAAATAACGATGCAGCAGATGGTACGGCTCCGTTTCATCCGAAACGACCAATATGCCGTTTAATTCCTTACTGTCTGCAAAAATTTCACACGTCTCATAAAATTCCGTCAGGTCGCATTGAAACAGCTCCGGCATCAGTCGTTTCCGCACCTCTTCATCCGGAATCAGCTCCACATACAACGGGTCCGCCGCAAACGAACGGCACAACAGCTCCTCAAGCTTCGACAAATCCTCTTCCTGTACTCGATACAGTTTTTCACTGTCCATAAAATTCCACTCCGGCTTCTCTCAAAAGCCGCTCCATCCTTTCCGTCTGCACGCACAGCGTATCGATTTCTTTCCGGTACAAATCGCTCTGGCGCTCATATGCAGCCTCCAGCTGTGCAATTTCTTCCGTAAAATCACTGCAGTCCGTCTTTTCTTTTTCCAGAAGTCCGGTCACAACCGGGAAAAAGTTTTCAAACCCGATAATTCTTCCGGTTCCCCATTTCAGCCGATCTGCACTCTGATCCAATGCATACGATGTAAAATGTCGATAAACCTCTTCTTCAAACAAAAATGCGTACCGGTTGCTGTCGATCTCATACAGCTTGCGCAGTGCCGCTGAAAGCCTTCCCTCTTTCAGATTGCGTACCGCACCTTCCAGAAGCTGCAAACGATCCTGCAAAATTCCATGCGGAAACAACACGTTTCCATACCAGTCGATCCGCACATAGGCGTCCTGCTCCTGCTGAAAAACCTGTAAAAGCGATCGTTCCAGCTTCCGGGTGTCTGCCGCAGGTACTTCTGCAACAGTGTCCGTTCCCTGCACACATGTGATAAAATCTCCATTCACCGCCCCGGCATCGTCAGTCTCCGCCGTGCGCAGTCCAGATGCATTTTCCACACCAGCCGCCGATGCGTCAGCGTGCCTCGCGTTCCGGTTCGTTTTCTCTACCTTTGCATACAGCTGTTGCGCCGTCGCCGTTGCCTGCTCCAGCACCCGCAGCAGCCGCTGTCCGTCCGCGCCGGTCTTTTCACACCATTCGCTGTCCAGCCGCTCCTTTGCTTTTCGGAATACTCTGGAAAAATCCAGCGGAACAACAACCGTACGGTCAATCGCCATCAGCAAAAGTCCAAACAGCTCATGGTGCATCCGATAAACATCCTCATCGTAAAAGCCGTCGTTGTCGAACTGTGAATGATAGTTCGTTTCCATAAAGCTTCCGCCCGTAAAATCATTGACCATCGACGGAATTCCGGCAATCGCAATGGAAAAATCGTCCGACCAGGTTTCAATCGGCGCGGTAATCCTCGTTTCCTCCGGATATGCTCCGGTCAGGCTCGGCAGCTCTTCCAGAAATTCTTCCAGAAAAGAAACGTATTCGAACGTGCTCCGAATCCTCGCCCGCGTCCCGTGTGCCAGCGCAGGGAGCTCAAAATTCAGGTCGGCAATCACGCTTCCCCGCCACTCCGGATGCACCGTAAATACCTGTTCATACGCGCCCGTCGACCAGTCGAACTGCGAGTCCGCCACGCCCCATTCCTCGGACGCCATGCAGCAGAACATCAGCGTATTTTCGGGCTGATATCCAATTTCCAGCAGCGTTTTTCCCATCGAAAGCATCATCGAAATCGCGGTGTTATCATCCTGAAAACCGTCAAAATAGGAATCGTAATGTGCGGAAAGCATAATTCTGCGCTCCGGGTGCGTTTTTCCGGGAATCTCCCCGACGATGTTATAGGTCGTCTGCGCCGGGATCACCTTTGTCGAAGCGTCAAACAGCACCTTTACCTCACTGCGGCCCTGCAGCATTTTTTTCAATTGATCTGCATCGTGCCGGGCAATCGAAAATGCCGGTGCATTCGACGGTCCCGCGATATCCTGTGCGTTCAGTGCGCGTTCGTCTACCTCTCCGTAGCCGCCCGTCTGTGCGGCAATGACAGCTGCCGCGCCTTTTAAATGCGCCTGATAAACCGGATAATTGATCCACCACTCATCCCGCTGGTTGATATCCACTAATACGAGCTTTCCGGTCACATCCATTCCTTCATAATCCTGCAGAGTTCCTCTGCCTGCATACACAACCGAATAGCACTCCGGTCCGTCCGTCACAAAATTCGTCTGATACGCGCCAAGCTGTATCGTTTCCTCTTCGCCTTTTTCGTTTAAAAAAGTCATTTTCGCGCGTTCAAATTCCCACGCATCTACTGTAATCGCATCCTTATGGATAATCGGAAAACCGATTGTGTGCATCTCCTGCTCCAGCATTTCCCCGGTTGCAAGCTCTGCCTTCGACCCCGCCGTCCGATAGCCGAGTTCTTCGTTGGTGCGGTGTTTTTCCATCCGTTTCGCCAGATGATAGGAATAGGAAATATCCAACTGCTGTCTGTATTTCTCCTGCATGTCCATCGTATACCACTCCTGTCTGTCATCGCTTTTATGCCTGATCCGGTATCATAGGAGACAAAAGACCTTTTTGATCCCGACATCATTTCAGTCCCAGTATATCATTCCTGTAGCAAAAGACAAGAAGGTTTCCGCTGCATAGAGGGCAAAGATTGAAAAATAAAATTTTTCAATCGCGAGATTTGTGTCTGCGCTCACTTGACACAAACTCGACATGCGCAAAAAACGTGCGCAGAAAGGAGGAGAAATATGCCGCGCAGAGGCGACCAGTTGTGGCTTTGCGCGGCATATTGTATTTTGCGACGATGTCTGGTTACCCGATTACAAGCTCCCTGCCGCCCATTTTTTCATACAAACGGTGGGAAATGGAAACCACCGTCCGGTTTTCTCCGGCGCGCCTGAGCGCATACAAAACCTCCTGCTCTGTGCCTACATCGAGGTTCGCCGTGATTTCATCCAGCAGCAGAATCGACGGCTTCGCTGCAACCGCCCGGGCAATGGACAAAAGCTGCCACTGTCCCTGTGAAAACAGTGCATCCGTGCAGGGCGTATCATACCCCTGCTCCATTCCGGCAATCACTTCATGCAGTCCTGCCAGCTTCGCCGCTTCGACCGCATCCTCTCTGGAAATCATCGGATCAGAAAGCGTAATCTGCTCCAGAACGGTTCCGGGAACCCGCTTAAAGCTCTGCTCCACGCAGCCAAACAGACGCCGTCTGATACTGTCCGGAAGCAGATAAGCGTCCTGTCCATATATTTTTACACAGCCCTTTTGCGGACGATACAGCCCCAAAAGCAATTTAAAAATTGTGCTCTTTCCTGCGCCGGTGCGCCCGGTCATCGTTACCTGCTCGCCGGTTTTTATCTCGAAGCTCAAATGCTTCAGAACCATCTTTTCCTCTTCATAGCCGAAGCTGACATCTTCCAGGGAAATGCATGCGACCGCAGGCGATTTTGCCGGCTCAGCGGCCGCAGCGCGATCCGAACCAGCGGCCGCAGCATAATCCGAACCAGAGACCGAGCCGGCTCTGCCAAGTTCTACCATCACTTTTTCTCCCGCCTCCCCGGAGGTTTCCAGCCGCGTCGGCAGCTCCAGAAATTCTCCGACACGCTTCGCGCCTGCCAGCGCCTCCTGGATCGTCTGGATTTCCATACCAATGCTTTCGATTGGGGAAAAGATTCTTGAAATATAGGAAATTACCGCAACCGCCGTACCGACTGACATGCCGAAAAACATTCTGACCTCCGGGCCGGACGAAGCCGACAGCAGCATGACAACGCCCGTCACCAGCGCATCTGTAATCAAAATAACCGGAGAATACAGTGCATCGTAAAAATTTGTACGCTCCATCGCAGCATATCCCTCCTGCAGCGTACGGTCATAACGTTTGCGCATAAAGCCTTCTTTTCCAAAAACATGGATCATCCGAATGCAATGAATCGTCTCCGGCACAAGACCCGACGTCCGCGCAGCAGCCTTTCTGCTGTCCATCTGCGCAGCCAGCATTTTTTTCTGAACATGTCTTGTAAACAGTGCGATCAGCGGCAGAATCGCCAGCAGAGTAATCGCAAGTCCGCGGTTTTTCTGCCAGAGCACTGCGTAAATACCGATCATCGTGCAGGCGTCTGCAAACATGCTGATGATACCGGAGGTAAACAGCGTTTCCAGCGTATCAACATCCCCGACGAACCGGGATGCGATCGTTCCTGCGTCCATTTTACTCAACGTATCTGCGGACAGCTGCGACAGCTTTTCGCACATCTGACTGCGCAGACCGTGAGTCAGCTTCTGTCCGAATACGATCAAAAGGCTTTCCCGCGTAGATTCCAGCAATCCCGCCAGTGCTGTCACGCCGAAATAGGAAAATGCCTGTACAATCGGCATCGGGTTTCCCGCAGTCAGCCCGTCCACGATTTTTTCCAGAATCAGCGGCGGCACAAGTGCAGTGACGACTGCGCCGACTACGGTGATGACCAATGCAATCGGAAGCAGAAGATTCTGTGTGCAGATCGATCCCACCGCAGTGAGAATTTCATGATGCGCCTTTGACGGCATCGTTTTTTTCAAACGCTCACGCATGGTCTGCTCCCTCCTTCCATACCTTGCACAAATTTGCATATTCCGGAACTATCTGCAGCATTTTTTCGTGCGTTCCTGTCTGCGTCTGTCCGTTTTCCATCCAGATGACCTGATCCATCTGATCAAACAAATACAGGCGGTGCGAAATCAGTAGGATAATCCGATCCTTTGACATCGCTTTTAATTCCCGGAAAATCTCCTCCTCCGTATTCCGATCCAGCGCCGCAAACGGGTCATCCAGAACGATCAGCGGCTTTGCATGGGACAGCGTCCGTGCAAGCGCCGTTCTCGCCTGCTGCCCGCCGGAAAGCCGCACGCCGCGGCTGCCGACCAGTGTATCGATGCCGTTTTCCATTTCGGACACTTCCCGGTCCAGGCAGACGCGCGAAAGCTCCCTGCCGACGTCGATCTGCTCCTCTCCGAGCGCGACATTGTTTCGGACACTGTCCGTCAAAAGCTCCGGATCGTGTCCCTGCCATCCGACCATGCTCCTGCGTTCTTTGTCTGAATATTCAGATAATTCTTTCCCGTTTAACAAAACATGCCCGGTATAAGGCACTTCTCCCAGAAAAATTTTACCAAGCGTCGATTTACCGCACGCAACAGGACCCGTGATCCCGATGATCTGTCCAGGCTTTGCACTTATCGTCAATCCGTCAAAAATCTGCTTTCCGCCCGGATATGCGCCGCCCGCCTGATCCAGCTTCAGGCTGACCGCCCCGGCTGTTTTTTCTTCTGTTTCTTCCGGAGGCTCTGTCAGCAGCGGACGGATTCTTTTCCACGAAACGTTTGCTTTCTGTACGGAGTTAAACAGCTTCGCCGCCTTCGAGGACTTGACCGCAAGCTTTCCATAGCAGGATAAAAATGTCGTAAACGCTGCGATGTTCCAAACCGTCCATCCGCTGTTTAACACATTTTTCGAACCGAAATACAAAATCAGCACGGTGCTTCCCATGGAAATCACCTGATACAGCGGAGGCATCGCTACGACCTGCATCCCTGCACGGACTGCTGTTTTTTCGTAATCGTCCAGCTGTTTTTCATACATGCCGTTGCGCTGTTTTTCACAGCCGTAAATCCGATAAGTCACCGCGTTGCCCGCGCGGTCCAGCGTCGCTGTATTCAAGCGTCCGGCGCTCTCCTTATATGCGGCATTGCTGCGCTCTACCACGGTTTTCATCTTTTCCGCCATCAAATAGGAAAACGGCGGGAACAACAGACACAGCAGTGCAAGCCGCCAGTCGTACCACAACAGCATCGCAGCATAGGCAAGCAGCGCAATACCGGTATCAAAAATCTCCGTCGTAAACTTCCGAATTCCCTCTACGCACGCATCCACGTCAGACACCGCTTTTGTCAGAAGGCTTCCGGCCCCCTCTTTTTCCAGCTCACCTACACTTTTATGTACCAGATTCCCGTAAAGCACCTGCTTCATGCTCCGGTTGATATCGTTCGCAAACCGGCGCACATAAAACCGCTTGATGTAGCGCGCGCCCTGCACGAATCCGATCACTGCCACATACGCGCACACCAAAAGCAGCATATCGGTAAAAAATTTTTTCCCTGTAAACACATCCAGCAGGCACTGTGCAAGCCGTCCTTCAAACCACGGCCCCGCGAGCAGTCCGATATTATAAATCAGGCCGGAAACCGTCACCGCAAGCAGCGGCTTCCACTCCGTCACAAAGTAGCTTCCGATCTGATCCGGTTTTTTCCCGGCAGTCCGGATTCCCGATTCTTTCCTGTCGCACATCGTCGTCCCTTCAGCCATCCTTTTCTCCTCTGTCCATCCGTTCCTTTACCTGCAAAAATCCAGACCGGCTTTCTTTTTTCGATCTCAGATACAGTCGATCCAGCATTTCGCAAAAGTGCTCGGTTTCTGATTCGTCCAGTTCCTCCATCAGCCACTCATAAAACGTCGATTCAATGCTGACCTTGGAGTTTTTCAGCCCTTCCGCCTTTTTTGTCGCATACAAAAGCTGACTTCTTTTGTCCTCCGGATTGTCCCGGCGAATCAGGTAGCCCTTCGCTTCCAGGCTTGCCGCGCGGCGCGCCGCAGCTCCCTTGTCGATCTTTAATTCTTCCCGCAGCTGCGCCTGTGTGATGCCGGGATGGTGCCGCACCAGATGGATAAAATCGAACTCCGCCGTCCCGATTCCTTCCTCCTTCATCGTCTGTACCGTCAGCTTATTTAACTCCCGCGCAATTTTCGTCATTTTCCGTTCGGTTTTATCCATCGCAATCGTCCTCCTGAATTGAGTTGCAGGGGCTTTCCTGCACGATAGTTTTTCAAAATGGATGTACCTACATCTTTTTTCATCCTAGTTTATCTGCAGAGAACTGTCAACCGTTTTCCTGCGCTTGAAATATCCGGAAAACCGCGCTATGATGTTCTTAACTGACTTATGTATCACACAAAGAAGGGAGCTTCGTATGACTTTAGAACCGCTTATTTTAAAAATGATTTCCTACGATCACGGCTGCCCGGGGCGCATTCAGCATTTTCTGAAGGTGCACAGCTTTGCAAAGACGATCGCTGTTTCCGAGCATCTCGATGAAAAAACACTGTTCATTACGGAAGCTGCCGCCATCGTGCACGATATCGGCATCCGGCTGTGTCTGGAAAAATACGGAGACGGAAACGGAAAATTGCAGGAAAAAGAAGGTCCTGCCCTGGCAGAGCAGATGCTCTCCGAGCTGGGATTTGAAAAAGATGTGATAGAGCGCGTCAGCTTTTTAGTCGGTCATCATCATACTTATACCGGCATCGACGGTCTCGATTATCAGATTCTGGTGGAGGCGGATTTTCTGGTCAACCTCTTTGAAGGAAACACGGACACAGCCCATATCCGGGCGACCTATGACAACATTTTCCGCACAGAGACCGGGAAAAAAATCTGCCGCGAAATGTTTGGCTTATAATGTGGAGACATCATCAGCTTTTCTTTCCATTTCGCGGCATTTTGTTAAAAGGATGGGCCTCCCACAAAAACGGCGACGCTGCGCGGTTTCAGGATAAATTCACTGTCAATGACAGTCATCTGTGACTCCTTTTCGGGCATTTCCGGCTGGTCCGTATTGACCGCAAGCCTCCATACAAAGCCGTTTGGAAGCTTCGGCAGAAAAAACTGCTGATCCTCCCAGAAAACATTGACCGCCAGGTACACGAGATCTTCCGTTTCCAATTCCCGGGTTCGCTCCATTTCCAAGCTCCACACAGATTCCCGGCGTCTCTCTGCTTCCTGACTCCACGCGTTTTCCTGATTTCGTCCTGTTTTCTGACTGCTTCCGGCCGGAACCGCCCCCGCAAACATCACGCCCAGGAATTTACTTTCCTGGGTCACATTATTGTCCCAGGGCTGATTCGTATGGACGCTGACCGTCGGGAACCCAAGCCCGGACGGACTGCATTCTCCGCGGATTGCAGAGTGTTTTTTGCGGAATGCAATCATATAACGGAAAAATTCGTAAATTTCTCTATTTTTTTCCAACAGCGACCAGTCCAGCCAGGAAATTTCGTTGTCCTGGCAGTAGGCGTTGTTGTTGCCAAACTGCGTATTGCAAAATTCGTCTCCCGCCAGAAACATCGGCGTTCCGCGGCTGCACAGTAACACCGCACAGGCATTTTTGATCATTCTTTTCCGAAGCGCTTCTATTCCGGGGTTGTCGGATTTTCCCTCGTACCCACAGTTCCAGCTCCGGTTATCATCTGCACCATCAGTATTATTCCAACCGTTTTCCTCGTTATGTTTTTCATTATAAGAATACAGGTCGTACAGCGTAAAGCCGTCGTGACAGGTCAGAAAATTGATTGACGAATTGTAGCCCCGATACTGCCCGCCGTACAGATCCGGAGAGCCGGTAATCCGCTTTGCCGCCTGTGCTGCGAACCAGTAATCTCCTTTTAAAAAGCTGCGCAGTTCGTCCCGGTATTTGCCGTTCCACTCCGCCCACCGGTTCCACGCCGGGAAATTTCCGACCTGATACAAACCGCCCGCATCCCATGCCTCCGCAATCAGGTTGACGTCCTTCAGCACCGGATCTTCCGCCAGATTCCGAAGCAGAGGCGGCTGTAACAGCGGCATCCCGTCCTCGTTTCGTCCCAAAATGCTCGCAAGGTCAAAGCGAAAACCGTCCACCCGATAATGAATTACCCAATGCCGCAGGCATTCCAGAATCATCTGCTGTACGACTGGATGGTTGCAATTTAACGTATTTCCGCATCCGCTGAAATTATAATAGTTTCCCTCCGGCGTCAGCATATAATAAATCCGGTTGTCGATTCCCTTAAATTCAAAAAACGGTCCCTGCTCGTTTCCCTCCGCGGTATGATTGAACACCACGTCTAAAATGACTTCGATTCCGTTCTGGTGAAGTTCCCGGATGAGATTTTTAAACTCCGTCCCTTCCCGGTTATACTCCTGACGCGCCGTGTATCCTGTGTTCGGTGCAAAAAATCCAACCGTGTTGTAGCCCCAGTAATCCAGAAGCGTCCTGCCGCCAATTTCACGTTTTCCCATCGTCTCGTCGAATTCAAACACCGGCATCAGCTCAACCGCAGTGATGCCAAGCGCCTTCAGGTAGGGGATTTTTTCCCGGATACCCTCAAACGTTCCCGGAAACTGCACGCCCGAGGAGGCATGCTTTGTAAAACCGCGCACATGCATCTCATAAATAATCAGCTCCTGCATCGGCTTTTTCGGCTCTCTGGCGTCACCCCAGTCGAAATCGTTGAACACCACCCGCCCATGATAACCCTTCTCCCGGTCGGGCTCTTTTCCCCAGATGCTCTGCTGCGTCACCGCCCGTGCATACGGATCCAAAAGCACTTTTGTTTTATCATAAATCAGCCCTTTTTCCGGGACGTTCGGCCCGTCCATCCGATAGGCGTACTCAAAATCGTAAATATCCAGACCGAACACGATCATCGAATATACCCGCCCGATCCTGTAATTTTCCGGAAAAGGAATCGTCCCGTAAGGCTCTTTTTCCCCTCTGTGAAACAGCAGCAGCTCACAGGAAACCGCATTCTGAGAATGAATTGTAAAGTTGACGCAGCTTCCGAAGGAAGTCGCTCCGTTGATTTCATATAACCCCGGACGGATATCGAATCCGTTGACGCGATCCAATGGGTTTAAAAACTGTTTCTCTGCCGCAAGCGGATTTAGGTTCATGCTGTGTGCCTCCTGTCCCTTTCGATTCTTACTCCCAGTTTATCATCTGTAGGGCAGGATGCAAGCAGGAAAGTCTGGTCATCGCTGTTTTTATCCGGAAAGAAGAGGTATCCACCGCAGCCGTTTGCGCACCCCGGCGGCACGCGCGCCATACTATATAGAAACGGAGCGTTTCAGGTGATCTGCATGGCAGTCTCTTCTCTGGATATTCTGAATCTGTCCCACTCTTTCAAGGACGTGTGCGAAGCGCACGCCAAATCTCCCGAATGTCTCTCCTGCACGCTCCGTCTTTTACTGGAATACAACCTGATTCAGGCAAACCTGGAATATTCCAGACGCTTTTGCTGCACCCCCCAGGCACCGGACGACGCGGCTTCTAAAAACTGCAAAAAGGAATTTCCATCTGCAGAATCGTAGATTGTCAACAAAGCTAAAAAAGTTTTGAAAAGAAAACAAATTCTGGTAAATTTCAATAACATTTCTTCCTTTTTTCCATTAGAATAATGTCGATTTTATAAAAATTTCCTTTTTTTCTTTCCTTTTTTGTATTACAATGAAATTATCAAAAATCGATCGAAAGAAAGGGGTTTTTCCAATGGCAAACAGAATTATGCTCAACCAGACCTCCTATCACGGAGCTGGCGCAATCGAAGAAATCGCAAACGAAGCAAAGGCTCATGCTTTCCGGAAAGCATTTGTATGTTCCGATCCGGATCTGATCAAGTTCGGCGTAACCGCAAAGGTAACGGCTATTTTAGACCGCGAAGGTCTTGCTTATGAAATCTACTCCGATATCAAAGCAAACCCGACCATCGAAAACGTAAAGAACGGCGTTGCAGCGTTCAAGGCTTCCGGCGCTGACTACATCATCGCAATCGGCGGCGGTTCCTCTATGGATACCTCCAAGGCCATCGGCATCATCATCGCCAACCCGGAATTTGAAGACGTCCGCAGCCTCGAAGGCGTTGCTCCCACCAAAAAGCCCTGCGTTCCGATTATCGCTGTTCCTACCACTGCCGGCACCGCTGCAGAGGTTACCATCAACTACGTTATCACCGACGTAGAGCGCAAGCGCAAATTCGTATGCGTTGACCCCCACGACATGCCGATCATCGCAGTCGTTGATCCCGATATGATGTCCTCCATGCCAAAGGGCCTGACCGCTTCTACTGGTATGGATGCTCTGACCCACGCAATCGAAGGCTACACCACCAAGGCTGCATGGGAAATGACCGATATGTTCCACTTAAAGGCAATCGAAATCATTTCCAAATCCCTGCGTAACGCAGTCGCTAACACCAAAGAAGGCCGTGAAGGCATGGCTCTTGGTCAGTATATCGCAGGCATGGGCTTCTCCAATGTCGGTCTCGGCATCGCTCATTCCATGGCACACACCCTGGGCGCTGTTTATGACACCCCTCACGGCGTTGCATGCGCAATGATGCTTCCGATCGTTATGGAATACAACGCAGACTGCACCGGTGAAAAATACCGTGAAATCGCACGCGCAATGGGCGTAGAAGGCGTTGATCAGATGGATCAGGCTGCTTACCGTAAAGCTGCGGTCGATGCTGTCCGCAAGCTTTCCGAGGATGTCGGCATTCCGTCCAAGCTCGAAGCCATCAAGGAAGAGGATCTTCCGTTCCTGGCAGAATCTGCCCATGCAGATGCATGCGCACCCGGCAACCCGAAGGATGCAAGCATCGAAGATCTGACCGCATTATTCCGTAAGCTGATGTAAAAAAGAATGTGCCAAGGCACATTCTCGCGGAGCGTTTTTATTTCATAGGACGTATTTTCCTATGAAACAAAAAACAGCCCCGACAGTTTTTATTCATGACAATAAAATTCTCGCAGAGCGTGCATTCTATTGTTTGAAAATTGCCGGGGCTGTTCCTTTGCACCTCTTATAACGGAGGCGCGCCTTCGATTTTTACTTAATTTCTTCCGGATTGGGTTTCAGGGTAACGCCTCTGTTGATATCGCCCTTTAAGTCCTTGCCGAACTCGTAGTCGTTGCCAGGCAGAATTGCATTCAGGATAATACCTGCCAGCGCTGCGATTGCAAGACCGGTCAGCGTGATGGATGTACCGAATACCGTAAAGGTCAGACCACTGGAGAAGCCCAGGCCGCATACCAGGATTACTGCTGCGATAACCAGGTTGCGGGACTTGGTCAGGTCTACATGGTTCTCTACTACGTTACGGACGCCGATTGCGGAAATCATACCATACAGCATGAAGCTTACGCCGCCGATGATTGCGGACGGCATGGAGCCGATTACATCAGCCATCTTCGGAATAAAGCTTAAGATTACTGCGAATACAGCTGCAATACGGATCACTCGGGGATCATGTACATGGCTTAATTCCAGAACGCCGGTGTTCTCACCGTAGGTGGTGTTTGCAGGACCGCCAACCAGAGCGGACAGAGCGGTTGCAAGACCGTCGCCTACCAGAGTGCGGTGCAGACCGGGATCAGCGATGAAGTTTTCGCCGACTGTTGCGGAAATCGCGGACATATCGCCGATGTGCTCCATCATGGTAGCAAGCGCGATCGGAGCCATAACTAAAATTGCAGTCAGGTTAAATTTGCACAGCTGGAAAGGCGGCAGGCCAACCCAGGATGCAGATGCAATGTTGGAGAAATCCAGGATGGCGCTTCCGTCCGGATTTGTCAGGCCAATTGCATTTAAAACAGCTGCAACAACATAGGAAACCACAACGCCCATCAGAATCGGGATAATCTTGAACATTCCTTTTCCCCAGATGTTAAATACGATAATGGTTCCAAGTGCAATCAGGGCAATCAGCCAGTTGGTCGATGCGTTGGAGATTGCAGACGGTGCAAGGGACAGACCGATACAGATGATGATCGGACCGGTTACAACAGGCGGCAGATAATGCATAACGCGATGTACACCTGCAATCTTGATGACCAGGGCAAGCACCAGATACAATAAACCAGCTACAACAATACCGCCACAGGCATAAGGCAGCTTTTCTCCCATGGTCATGTCTGCGAAAATTCCGGTGTTCAGATTCGCTACCGTAGCAAAACCGCCCAGGAATGCGAAGGACGAACCAAGGAAAGCCGGTACCTTCAGCTTGGAGCACAGGTGGAAGAACAGAGTTCCCAGACCCGCGCAGATCAGGGTTACCTGAATGGAAAGCCCTTCTCCTTCAAAATAGTTGTTGACCAGAATCGGTACCAAAATCGTCGCACCAAACATTGCGAACATATGCTGCAGACCTAACAGCAGCATCTTCGGTACACCAAGTGTTCTGGCGTCTTTAATTGCCACACTTTTCTCCTCCATTATAAACCTCCTATAAATTTTTTTCTGTTCTATAGTAGTCTCTTTCTTCCTTTCCGTCAATCATTTCCTGTAGAAAAAAACCTTCTATTTTCTATGTAAATTCAGTTTTTTCCTCTTTTTTTCAAAGATAGGGTGCGCTATAATAAATTCTGCACGCCATTGGTGTGCAGTTCACACGCACCAAAGAAAGGACTTCTATTATCATGACTTCCAGTTCCGAAACCTCCCGTCTGTCCGGCCGCCCCGCCTGGGCGTTCGACCGCAGGATTTTCTTAAACGGCATGTGCGACGGCGTTCCCATCGCACTGGGCTATTTTGCCGTTTCCTTTTCCCTCGGCATCGCCGCAAGAAACGCCGGTCTGACGCCGCTGCAGGGCTTTTTTGCCAGCCTGCTAAACAATGCTTCCGCCGGAGAATATGCTGCGTTCACCTTAATCGCCGCCAATGCGACGCTTTTCCAGGTAGCGCTTATTACCTTGATCGCAAATGCGCGGTATCTGCTGATGAGCTGTGCGCTCGCGCAGCGCTTTGCACCCGGCACACCGTTTTTCCACAGACTGATTATCGCTTATGATGTAACGGACGAGCTGTTCGGCATCACGATTTCCCGCCCCGGCTGCCTGAATCCGTTCTATACCTATGGCGCGATTTTGCTTGCCGCTCCTGCATGGGCGTTCGGCACAGCCTTCGGCATCATGGCAGGAAATGCGCTTCCGCTGCGCGCTGTCAGTGCGCTCAGCGTTGCCCTTTACGGCATGTTCCTCGCAATCATCATCCCCCCCGCACGGAAAAATAAAGTCGTTGCTGTCCTGATCGTCATCAGCTTCGCGTTGAGCTTTTTTGGCAGTTATGTACCCGGAATCTCTGCATTGTCCGACGGAACCCGCACGATTTTGCTTACCGTGCTGATTTCCGCTGCCGCAGCAATTTTTTTCCCGCTCAAAAATATACAGGAGGAATCCGAACATGAGTCGTAATGTGCTTTATATCGCCGTCATGGCGCTGGTTTCCTATACAATCCGCGTCCTTCCGCTGACGCTGATCCGCAAACCGATCCGCAACACATTTATCCAGTCGTTTCTTTATTATGTGCCTTATGTTACGCTCGCTGTGATGACCTTTCCCGCCATCCTGCACGCAACGCAGTCGCCGATTTCCGGCGCAGTTGCCCTGATCGCCGGAATCATCGCCGCATGGCTCGGCGCCGGATTATTTCCGGTATCCGTGATCTGCTGCGCACTGGTTTTCCTGATCGAGCTGTTTATCTAAAAAAACTGATATCACAGCTTAAATTTCTTGCTTTATCTTCCGTTATTAACTTGTTATGCTATTCCTATGACACAGATCAACCTGAAATCTCACACAATTTCAGCTCTGGGAGGAGCGTTATCGTTAATGGAAGACTTTAAAAAGAACCTGCTTAAAATGGGAAAAACAAACCGGACTGTCCCGGCGATTTTACTGATTGCTGCTGTCTTCTTTCTGCTGTTCGGCATCTTTATGATCCCCCACAAAGATCAGCCCTTTGACCCGACCTCCGGCGGCTATGCTTCCCTCAATATCGTCTATGTTATGGGACCCTTCGCAGAGCAGACCTCTGACGGAAGGACTGTAAAGGAATATTATGTTGCCGAAAACGACAAAGGTTACTGGTCTATTGTCAGCACCGAGAGCTCCTGTCCCTTTCCTGTTTACAATGAAACCATTTCCGATGCCGATCTGAAAACACTGGTTCCTCAGACCGCTGTCGGTCAAAGCAAAAAGATACCCAAAAAGCTTGCCGGATACCTTGTAGACTACTTCAACAACAACGGCTTTGAGCTCTCCCTTTCCGACTATGAGCAAACCTTGGGTGATCATTATCTCGATACCACCGTTCCTTTGATGGGCAGCAGCCTTGTGCTCTTTACATTTGCTGCAGTCTTTTTCATCCTCAGTGTGATTGTCCTGATCTCCTTCAGGAAAAACGGCAATCACATTCAGACCCGTATTCAGGAGCTTATGCAAAACGGTGAGTTCGAACCGCTCTGTCAGGATTTCCAGTCAGCTGACGCTGCTTTTTATGACGGATTAGGTCTCGCTGTCTCTCCCCATTATCTCCTTGACTTTTCCAATTTGCAGTATGGTTTTTCTGTATATCCCCTCGATCAGTTTTATAATGTTTTTAAATGCAACATGGTAAACGGCAATCCTACAACATCCAATTACATTGCTCTGGAGCACAAGAACGGACAGCGAATCCTTGTTGCAGCCTGCCCGAATGTATCTAAAGACTTTAACGCTGCACTGGATATGCTGAAACAGTCTGTAAACGGAGGTATGCAATGGTGATTACTTACGGAACCCGAACCTTATTCAAGCGGGAAGGAGCATGCGGACATGCGATCTGTAAAAACTGCGGACATGATGCTCCCCAAACCCTTTGCCGCCAGCTCGATCAGGTAACGCTTTTCTTTATCCCCATCGTCAGTCTTGAAAAACAACGCGGCATCCTGTGCGAAAGCTGCGGCATGATTGTACCCCTCGACAAGGCAGAATACAAACGCCGCCGTGAAGCGAGACAAAAAGCTGCCCTTTTCTGAACTCTGTACGATAAAAAAACCGGTCATAAAAGACCGGTTCTTTTTATCGTCTATTCTTTTTTCATAATCCATACTTCGCTGACTGCCAGCGCCTTTAAGGTATCGTAAACCTCCCAACGGACTTTCAGCGTGCCGTCCTGATAGGATTCCTTCGGCAGGTCGTATTCCCAGAACGGCTCTCTTCCCGCCTCAATCTCCCGGCGGACAGATTTTCCGTTCGGATTCTGCGCAATCCGATCTGCCAGCAGGACTTTTCCGGCACGGATATTGACCAGCGTTTCATCCTTCAGCGCGGTCTGTCCCACAAATGCCCGGAAAAACGAATTCGGATAAAATACCTTCATCCCATAAGAAGCTTCCGGATCAAGTCCGGTAAACGTCATTTCCAGCGGTGTTCCATACAGCACCGTCACATTCAGCGCCCAGGTCAGCGGCATCGGGAACTCGTGGTACCAGCCGTCGATCTCATGCAACAGGCCGACCATTGTATACACACTGTGATCAATGAATGGAGTTTTTAAATATCCGGGATCTTCCTCCCAGCTGTGCCATACGGAAACATGTGAAAAGCCTTCGTAAGTGCCGGGCGCGCAAAACTGATTTCCGTCGCCGGGATCCTGACGCAGGTTCAGCTGATGCAGTGCTGCGCATCTGTTCTTTTCGTTCTGCATCTTTTCAATCCGCTTAAAGCTCTGCATCAAATACTGATAATCGTTTAACGGCATGCTTCTCGTCTGCAGGTACGCGCCGCGAATCCAGCACTGCCCGCCGTGATGGTTTTCGGTCAGCTGAATCCCGCACAGATTCCGCAGGCTGTCTGCCAGCTTCAGCATTTCAAACAGCACATCCTCCGCCGCCGGAACGTCCCTGGAAAGATTCAGGATCGTCCGCGCCTCCCGGATAACTGCTTCGCTTCCGGTAATATCCGCCAGGTCGAGCACCGCACGCGCCTGCTGCTCCAGCTCCTGATCCTTTGCATATTTCTGTTTCGTCCAGTAATCCGTCAGAATCCGTAGCTTCAACATCTGATAGCGGTAATTGTTTTTCACCTGTTTCGATACGGTTTTATCGAATGCTGTAAAGGATTCATACAGTGCATCGATTCCGTCGTTTTCCAGAACCGGGCCATCCCAGTTATGCTCCACGTCCATCAAAAATTCCGCAACCTGCTCAGAGGTTTCCGAATCGATAAACAGGTTTGCATAATCCGCCATCGTTTCCTCTGCCGCCACCGAGCTGTCAAAATCCTGATCCGCCCAGAGGATCTTGTTGACGTCGTCATGGATACCCTCGGAATAGGTGATCGAACCGATGGTATACGGCTCTAACATATTGTGAATCGCTTTCATTTTTTCCGGACGCGCATTGTAGCCCTCCCGTCCGCTCGTCAGTGCAAACGCCATATCCCAGTTTTCCACCGGGAACTGACAGTTCGAATTGTGGGAAATATCCGGGTAGTTCCGAATGTTTTCACGATATTTTTCGGGAAGCTTCTCATACAGCTCTTCGATGCTGTCCTGCTCCCAGGGCGCAAAGCACACGCCGGTAACCCAGTCCGGCTCCTTTGCGATTTCTTCATAAAAAGTACCGTACCAGCCAGGCTCCGGCTGAAAATGCTGCGGTGCAACCCACACGCCCGCTTCCGGATGATATTCGTGCAGAATTTCCACAAAATGCTCTGTCAGACGCATCGCATCCGTCGGCCAGAGGGAACCGGGATCCCCCAGCGGAACCAGCATTGCATCCAGATAAGGAATTGCAGAAAAGACCCTCCGGCGTTCTTCCATCTCCCGGTCGATGCACCCAAAATCATGATAATCGCGTCCGACATTCGGATACCACAACCAGACGTCCATGCCATAGGAATGAATGATTTTGGAAACCTCGCACATCAGCTCCATCGGATCTTCCGGGAAAAGTGCGGAATACAAACGGTCGTCCGTCTTCGGCGGAAGCAGCTCGATGGCGTTTGCTCCAAACAGCGCCAGATCCTCGATATACGCCTCGAATTCCTTTTTTGACCATGCACCGTAGGTATTGTTTTTGTCCCGGTAGCCCAGCTGATGTCCCCGCAGCGGATACTGCGGCGTCATGCTCAGGCTGTCCAGCTCGTCCGGAATTTCAATGCTGCCTTTTTTTACAATTGCTTTTCTCAAAAGCCGCGCCATCCCGTAAAACTCACCGCGCTCGTCTTTTCCGAGCACAACGGTGCGCCCGCTGCCGTCCGGGTTGTCGATAACCCGGATCCGGAAGCCCTCTTTGCCCGGCACAGTGATGCCGTCAAACAGCGCTTTGACCTCCTCGCTGCAGCTGTCCTCTTTATAAAACTCTATGCTGATTTTTCCAGACGTTTTAGACTGCAGTAAAGAAACGCCGCTTCGTTTTTTTAAATTTTTGCAAAATACGTCCGCAGTCTTTTTTTCCAGAGCAGTCTGAAGCTGCGGTTTGTATACAACAGCTGATATGATTTCCATTTTCTTTCTCTCCTTTTCTTTATTTCCACAACTTCCGTGCCAGGATGTCCAGCGGCTCTGCGAACCGCTCAAACAGCCCGTCCTCCGTAATTTCATTTCCATCCTGCGATGCATAATCGTTCCACAGCATGTAGCAGGCTCCCAGTGTCCGGCTCGACCACCGCGGAAGCTCCCAGGTTCGCTCCTGCGTTTCGAAAACGTTCGGCTGCCACTTTTTTTCCAGAAAATCCAGATCCAGACGGTCATAGCCGCCGCCCGGAATCAGGTACAGACTGCTGCTCAGCGAATTGATGATGGAAAATCCGGCATCATACATTTCCTGCGGATCTGTCCAGTCCGTATCCCATACCTGCAGCTGAATTTTTCTGGAAAGCCCCGAATAATCCTGTCCGGTCTTCGACAGGCTGCCCCACATGCGGATCGTCTTTTCCGGCGCTGCCTCCGCCACATAGTCCGAAAGCGCTTTCATATAATCCACAAAGGCTTTCTGATTCCCAAAATACTCGTCCATGCCGATATGCACCGTCCCCGTTCCGGAAAAAGCATCCGACTCTATCAGGTATTCCGACCAAATCGTCTCTGCCAGCTTCTGCGCTGCCGGGTTGGACAAATCCAGCTGATCGACACTCTCCGGATCACCGGAAAGCCCAAGCTTCGGAAATACTTTTGTAAGTGCCAGACTGTGGGCGGGCGTGTCGATTTCCGGCACGACCTCAACGCCCATCACCGCAGCGTCCTCGATAAACTGTGCAAATTCTTCTTTGGAATAATACAGATCCTGCGACGTAATCGACTGTCCCGCTTTATTTCTCACATCCGATTCCAGTCGAAACCCCGCATACAACCGTCGCGCGCCCTCTTTTGTCCCATCGTAATCGCTCTGGGAAATGATCTGATTGTCGTTCAAATGAATCTGCAGCGTGTTCATCTGATGCTTTGAAAGCTCTTCTGCAATGCGGTACAGAAGTTCGAGGGAAACCGGTCTGCGCCCTACGTCGATTCCAAAGCCCCGGACCGACCACGCCGGATAGTCCCGCAGCACGCCGGCCGGAAGCTGTCCTTCTGATTTCTCCCAAAGCTGTCCAAGCGCCACACACCCCCAGCGCACCCCGCGCTTCGTGCGCGCCGAAATCGAAATCACGCCCGGACTCTCTGCTTCCAAATTCAGTTCATACCCCTCGTCTCCAAGGGTCTGTGTCCATTCTTTCCCGTCCCCGACAGCCTTCCGGAAGTCCAGGACGATATCTCCTTCCGTTGGTTTTTCTGTATCCGCCAGCTTCTCAACCGATACGTCCTGCAGCAACTGTCCGGAAAGCTCCGTTGCAAAAAGCTGTGCCGTCCGCTCCAGCTCCTCGTCCCGGTACACGACCCGGACGAAACGGGTTGTCCAGTCAGAGTGGGCCGCTCCAGTGGACGCGCCACCGGGCTTCCATTCCATCGCAGTGAAGCCCTTTGGAAGGGTCACTGCCGAGAGGGCTTCCGGTACTTCCTCCCGTTCTCTGTCCACTTCCATCCTCTCCGATGCCGGAATCTTTGTCTGTATTCCCGGCAGTTCCTGCATTTCTCCGTCTTTTTCCAGAATAAATCCAAGCTCAACCTGCGTATCCGCGATTGTGTCCGTGATTTTTCCGTCCATATTTACCAGCACATCATAATCCGCCCCGCCAAAGGAAATGCTGTACGGCTCCGGCACCGTTGGGAGCTCCAGCATTCTGCGGCTCCCTGCTTCAATCACAGGTGTTTCAACCACAAAACAATCCTCCAACTGTCCGTACACTTCCAGCTCCTGTACCGAGACGTTCTGATAATACAGGCTTAAATCGCTTTCCTCTTTCAAAACGTCCGTCACATGCAGACGAAAATACCGCGCCTCTACAGGCTCATTCAACACAATCTGCTGCTCTTTTTGCTCCGGCGCCTCTTCAAAAACAGATGCCTGCTGCCAGTTCTCTTTATCCTGGGAATATTCCAGCGCATAGCTTTTCGCATTCGTCCGTTCCCAGTATATCCGAACTGCACCGATGCTGACCGGTTCTCCAAAATCCGCCATCAGCCAGTGATCGTTGTTTTCCCAATCGTTTTCCGACGACCAGCGCAGGGTTTCGTCCGTATGATTTCCGTCCCCCGCATACATCGCCCGAAAGTCCTTGCCTTCCTCGCTGTCCGCTGTCAGCTTCGCTTTTTTCTGTAAAATCAAATTTTCCCCAACGGTTTCCACCGTCAATCCGGCGTCACATTCTTCCGCACTCCATACCTGCCATAACGGCTGCTCTTTCTCAGAAATTTCTGTCATGCTTTGAGAAGCAGCTGACATTCCGAACACTCCGGCAGCAAGCACTGCGACCTGAAGGAATTTTGACACACGGACTGCGTGCCTGCCATTGGCATGCCGCCTGCCCAACGATTTGTCGCCTGCAGATTTTCCATCTTCCAGTCTGCAATCCGCGTGCAGCAACCTTCCGCTGTCTTTTCCCGCTTTTTTCTCTTTCATGCCATCCCAGAACCTTTCCAGTCCGATTTCTATCTACTATCCGAAAAATTTCATCACGATTTTTCCAGTCAGAGAAACGACCATTCCAATCGTGGGAACCACATAGATTCCTGCAAAAAAGACTCCCAACAGCAGCCGATACAGCATACCGAAGCATTTTTCAGCCTTCCCCTTCTGCTCTGCTGCAATTTTCCATCCCGCCTCAGCTTTTCGCCTCGCAAAAAACAGAATCAACAGGAATGCAAACCCCAATATGCTGATGCCAACCCCAGCTTTCAGTCCCGGTTCCTCAAACGAAAATACAATTTTATTTTCGCCCTCTGCCAATGTTATCCCCAGAAAGCCGCCAAGTATCGGCTCGATATCCACAGCTTTCCCGTTTTGTATACACTTCCATCCGTCTATCGCAATAAACGGAACAAACAACGTTTCTCCCTCTGCCGCAGACACACTCACATGAATTTGTGCATTGCGCTCTGAAATGGAACATTCTGACGGCTGCAGGATTCTGGCGGTTCCTGACTGCAATGCCGCCTGCCATGCATTCTCATGCAGCGCACCAAGCTCCATCTCCTGTGCTGCGACCAGCGTCCCCATCCGGTCGGTAACAGAAATCATCACCTCCTGCGCTTCAAAAGTTCCCAACCAAATCAGCCGATGTGCACTCGCCATCTGGTTTTTCTCCGGAATTTCAACCGGCTCACCGTTGACTGAAATAAAAATTTCATCCGCGCTTCTTCCTGCATCCAGATACAAAAGCTGTTTGTCCGTCACAGAAATACAAAGTGTTCCATCCTCCAAAACAAGCTCCTGAGCCGGGAAAACTTCCATGATATTCGTATACTCTTTCGAACCGGTCGTCACATCCACGCTCTGCTCTTCTTCAGAAGTCTGTCGATGTTTCGTTTCAACATCCTCTGCAGACAGAAGCTCTGCCCAGGCACGCTGATTGGAAAGTACGCTGCCGCTGCCCGACTGCCCCAAAGCTTCCTTTGAGAATACAAACACATTGCGCAGCATTGTATCGGAAATTTCCGTTCCGCCGACGGCACGCACCGAAACCCAGGGTGCAAGATAACCGAGACTTTCCAAAACCGCCTTTGTCTGTTTGCTTTCGGTCGGAAAGTATCCGCTGATCGAGCCTTTCCGGTCCACCAATGCAGCGTTGATCGGAAGATCGTCCCGATCTGCCTCACGTGCAAGCAGCCACGAAGGCTCTGCGGATTCAGCGTTTTTACTCTCCGCCTGCTTTGCAATTTCTGTCATCTGTCGGTACGCCGCTTCATTTTCCTGTCGAACCGCATAATCTTGCGGCAGTAAAATCATTGTATACACACAAAAGCCGCCAACAAGTGCTCCAAGCACCGCCATTCCCGGGAACCCTGCCCCTCCTGTTTTTTCCCCGGAGGTCTTTGCATGCAGCACCTTTTGTCCGCACCACGCCGACACTCCAACAAGCAGCAATATAACCGCTGTCACAGCGGTTTCTTTCGGACACACCTTGCTGATCGCCAGCGAGGAAAACGCCTGCACCAGACGCTTTTCCCAAATGAGTGTCAGGCATACAGCGCCCAATGCGGATACAGCCGAAGCAACCAGCAGGAGCACACAGCGCAGGCGGAGCCCTGCCGGATGTTTGCAGACATTTTCTGTATGAAAATCATCCGCATCGCGCTCCTTTCTCACCGCCACAAGTGCCGCCATGCTCAGCACCGCCATGTACCCATAGCGCACCGGGAAGCACACATAGGACCCCATATGCCACAGGAGGTTAGCCGGTTCCAGCAATACCGTCAGCCACAAAAATCCCGTCAGATACAGCCAGAACCGTTCTGCAGCGCTGCGCCTTTTGCGTTTCCGGAAACATCCCGAAGCAAACAGAAGCCCGATCAGTACCGGATTTGCAATCTGGAACAGCCTCTCAAACAAATCATCCAAACCATGCCGTTTCATCACACCGAAATAGGACAGATTTTCCCCGGAACGCGCGGACTGCAAAAGCAGAATCGCAGACGGGAGCAGAACCGCCGCCGAAATACAAATCCCGACCAGCGTATCAATTCCCATACACCCCATTTTTCGGGTACGGTTTTCTTTTCTCTCACAGGTATAGAGCCAGATCGCCCCGGCAAAAAGTGAAAACAGAAGCGTCATAAACCCGAGCTGAATGGACAACATCAGCTGCCATGCGAGCAAAACAGCGTACCAGCCGCCCTTTTTCTCCCGCAGCAAACGCAAAAGCGCCAGGCAAAACAGCGGAAAAATCACCGGAAAAATCATCCACTTGATGATCTGATAGTTATACGCCATGTACCCGCAGCATGCGTAGCAAACGGCGAGCGCTACATTCTGAAAGCGTCTGCCCGATGCTGTTTTTTCCAGAAAAATATGCGCTGTAACCGCCGATGCAGTGCTGTAAAGCAGCACCAGCACATTGACCGCCTGATAAATTCTGTCCCGCCCAAACAATAGCAAAACATAGTTAAACGGATTGAGCACCTCATTGATCGTATCCGCATACAGATTCGCCCCGCCGGAAACGCTAAAGTCCAGAAACAGATTTTTCTGTCCTGTCACAACATCGTAAAAATGATACAAAAGCGGCAGATACTGGGAATATAAATCCGTGATCGCCACTGATCCATCCCCGAAGGGATACATTTTTTTATAAGAAAAAAGCAGGCAAAACAGCGCCACACTGCAAAGTGCAGTAAGCGCCGTCGCCTGCCATGTTTTACGGGATTCTTTTTTCAGTTTTCCATGCCAGAATACTCTTTGGTCTGTCCGATTTTCCATTCAGATTTCTCCGTACTCTATCTTCCTTAAAGCAGACACCACACTGCCGTCATCGCCGTGCTCAACATGCAAAATGCCAGTAGCAGTACAAAAAGCACCTGCGATATTGCTCTTTTCACCGCCGGATGCCCGGTCGCACCGCCCTCCCTGCGCCGCATCTCAAGCTGCTCTTTCGTGCCCTCCTGCCAGATAAATGCCAGCGCAATCGCCGGAAACAGCAGCTCGATTTCCATATATCGAAAATGCATGCTGCATTCCTGCGGATAGTCATAGGCAAACTTCAGATACAGGAGCAGGTGCACAAAATAGCCGACCACAAATAAAATCCGGCTCGCAGAATCGATGCTGCAGCGTTTTGCCTGAACGACAAATACACGAATAAATGCCATCCATGCTGCCAGCGCCAGCAGCGCACCGACCAGCATCAAAAGCACTGCCAGCACCTTTACACTGCGTCCGACGTCCGCCATATCCCATTCGCCCAGCACTGAGGTACGGATGATCTGCATCCATACATTATAGCCACAGCCCAGCTTAAACTGACGTAAGTTGTCCAACATTTCCGACGGCACCGGGAACAGGAAACGGTTCAAAACCGGGACATTTCCGGTGTACTGCCAGGAATCCTCCGGCAGCGTATAAATCCACACGAGGGGCATATGGAACTGAATCCTATTTCGGATATAAAAGCTCATGCCAAGGGGAATCGAAACTACACCAAACAGAACGTACTGACCGAGCAGCTTCTTTACCGGGACGACGGGAATTGCAGCATTTCGGGTGCTCTCTACGCTGCGTGCCCTACAATCTCGTCCATTGTCCAGACTTCTTACCAGCATCCAGAGCATCACCGCCGCGATCGGAAAGGCCATCTGCGCGACACTCTGTTTTGTCAGCATACCAAGCGCGATAGAAACCGCCAGCTTTAAGATGTTATGCGCCGTCGGAAAGCGGCTCCACAAAATCGTATAGTACACGCACATCACCGTAAACATCAAGCTCATGCAATCGTTGTTCACGCTTCCGGAAAGCAGCACCAGCGCCGGATGGAAGCAAAACAGCAGCATCACAAAGCGTTTTGCTTTTTCCGTCAGTTCAAACTGCTCTGCAATCCGCAAAAGGAACCAGAGAATAAGCAGCGAGCAGACAAACGGGACGACCTGGATCGACTCCTCCAGCACATCCGTATTGGAAATAAAAAGAGAGCAAAGCTTCATCCACAGCGCGCACAGATAATGGTGCAGCGGCGGATGGTTGAACTGATAAACACTCGTCGGGTCAAAATCCGGCAGCTTCCAGTTTTCATATAAATACTGGATATATGCCAGATGTCCGCCTGTCACCGTGTGTCCGGCATCCAGATCGATCATCCCGATATCATACTGTCTGTCATAGATCGTGGAAAAAAGCACATAAAACAGGCGCAGCATACAGCCTGCCGCCAGTATCACATCCATTTTGATCCGATCTGTCCTTTTTCCCACTTTCTCCATGCTCTCCCCCATTTCGTGCCCCGCGCTGCAGCAGTTTGACGCTGCGCCGTTCTTACATCCGTGCTATAATTTTTATGCCCGTGCCTCAGTTTTTGACCGCACGGCGCGGCCAGCTTTAATGCATCAAAATCATTGAAAACAGTACGGTAAGGATACCGCAGACACCGATCGCCAGTCCGCTCATGGCGCCCTCTGTTTCTCCCAACTCAATCGCCTTGGATGTTCCCACCGCGTGGGAGCATGCGCCGATGGAAATTCCGGCGATCATCGGATCGTTTACCCGGAAAAGTCTGATCAGTGTCGGTGCAAAAATGCTTCCCAGAATGCCGGTAAAAATAACCGCAACAACGGTAATGGGCACCATTCCTCCGTGTCCCTCTGCAACGCTGACCGCGATGGGTGTCGTAACGGACTTCGGAATCAGCGAGACTGTCATCGCCTCGTCCATGCCAAACAGCTTACACATCAGCAGCACGCTCCCCATCGATGCAAGAGATCCACAGGACGCACCGACTACGATGGGAAGCCAGTTTTTCTTTAACAGCTCTGCCCGCGTGTAGATCGAAACTGCAAGACATGCCGTTGCAGGTGCGAGGAACATGTTGATAAGCGCTCCGCCTTCATTATATTCCTCATACGGAATTTTAAAGATCAGTAAAACGCCGGATACGATCACAATTGCAAGCACAAGGGGATTGCACAGCACCAATCCGGTCTTTTTGCGGATCCAGGTTCCAACCCAGAACGCCGCGATGCTCAGCCCGATTCCGAAAAACGGAGACATAAACAGTTCATGCATCATTCTTTTGCCCTCCCGCTTTTCTTTTTCTGCATCAAATACAGCGCGAGCTTCATGCTGTACGCCGTCACTGCGAATGTCACCACCGTACTCACCACGCAGATCACGATCAGCTGCACCACCCAGTTTTTCAGGACGTCAAAATAGTTGATGATGCTGACTCCCGCCGGGATAAAAAAGAATGCCATATTTTCCAGCAGAAAATCCGATTTTTCGCGGATATGGTCTACCTTCAGAATATGTACGCACAACAGAATGAACAGCAAAATCATGCCGATCACGCTCGCTGGGAAAGAAAACGGAAGAAGCTTTTCGATAATCTGAGAAATCCAGCAAATCGAAAAGATAATTCCTACCTGTGTTACAATTTTCAAGTCTTAATTGCCTCCTTTGATCCGGTGCTGCCCCTTAAAGCAGGCAGCGCTGCATATCTTTTATCATCTGTTCCGCCTGCGAAAGCAGGTCTTCAGAGTTTTTCTCCACTACATTACTCCTTTTGAACTGATAAGTAAAGACCGGATTCCCCTGAGGTAAAAACTTTAAACTATTCCCATATTGTTCGAAAAGCATCGGGATATTTTCCCCGTGCACCCGTGCGTCCGGTCTGTATACAAAGCGCAGCTCCCCCGGACGCCCCTTGATTTCCATAATATAAAGCTTGTGCGCCTGCGCCCGCAAAAGCGCAATCCGCAGCAAATTGTCTACGGACTTCGGCACGGTTCCGAAGCGGTCGAGCAGCTCTTCTTTCATCTCTGCACTCTCGCTTTCCGTCTCCACGCCGGCAATTCGCTTGTAAATGTCGAGCTTCTGCTGCTCATTAACAATGTAAGAAGCCGGAATATAAGCGTCCACCTCCAGCTCCACCGTCGTAAGAAAGTCCGGTGCAGTGTCCTCGCCCTTTAAATTCTTTACCGCTTCGTTCAACATTTTACAATATAAATCATAGCCAACCGCTTCCATATGACCGTGCTGACGCTCTCCCAAAAGGTTGCCCGCGCCGCGGATCTCCAGATCCTTCATTGCAATCTTAAAACCGCTGCCCAGATCGGTAAACTCCCGGATCGCCGCCAAACGCTTTTCTGCAATTTCCCGCAGCACCTTGTCCCGCTTATACATCAAAAATGCATAAGCCGTCCGGTTCGAGCGCCCGACACGTCCGCGCAGCTGATACAGCTGGGACAATCCCATTCGGTCAGAATCGTGGATGATGATCGTGTTGACGTTGGAAATATCCAGTCCGGTTTCGATGATCGTCGTCGCAACCAGGATGTCGATTTCGCCGTTGATAAAGCTAAACATGATTTTTTCCAGCTCTCTCTCCGACATCTGTCCGTGTGCAAATGCCACATTCGCATCCGGCACCATTTTCCCAATCCTTGCTGCCATATCTGCAATCGTATTGACGCGGTTGTATACATAATACACCTGACCATTCCGGGACAGCTCACGGGTGATCGCCTCACGCACCATTTCTTCATTATATTCCATCACATAGGTCTGGATCGGCTGACGTTCCTCCGGCGCTTCCTCCAGCACGCTCATATCGCGGATACCGACCAGAGACATATGCAGGGTCCGTGGAATCGGCGTTGCCGTCAGGGTCAGCACATCCACGTTCTCTTTCATTTTCTTGATCTTTTCCTTATGGGTCACGCCAAAGCGCTGCTCCTCGTCGATCATCAAAAGACCAAGATCCTTATATTGCATATCCGACGAAAGCACGCGATGCGTCCCGATCACGATATCCACCAGACCTTTTTTGAGATCCTCGATCACCTTTTTCTGCTGCGCAGGCGTCCGAAACCGCGACATCTGCTCAATCCGGATCGGATAATCCTTCATCCGCTGCACAAACGTATTGTAATGCTGCTGCGCCAGAATCGTCGTCGGCACCAGAAAAACAACCTGCTTGCCGTCCTGCACCGCCTTAAACGCTGCGCGGATTGCAACCTCGGTTTTGCCATAGCCAACGTCCCCGCAGATCAGGCGATCCATGATTTTGTTGCTCTCCATGTCCCGCTTCGTCGCCGCAATTGCCATCAGCTGGTCATCCGTTTCCTCAAACGGGAACATTTCTTCAAACTCCCGCTGCCAGACCGTATCCTCCGAAAAAGCGTAGCCCTTCCCGTTCTGGCGCGCCGCATACAGCTCCACCAGATCCTTTGCGACCTCATCCACTGCCGCCCGGACACGGGTCTTGGTCTTGTGCCACTCCTGCGTTCCGAGCTTGTTTAACTTCGGCTTTTTCGCTGCATCGGCGGATGCGTACTTCTGAATCGCGTCCAGACCAGTTGCCAGCACATAGAGGTTTCCTCCGTCCCGGTACGAAATTTTCATGTAATCCCGGACCGTTCCCTCCATCTCGACCTTTTCGATGCCCTGATAAATACCGAGACCGTGCGTCTCATGTACGACATAATCCCCAACCTTCAGCTCTCCGAAATCGCGGATTTTCGTGCCCTCATAGCGCTGAATTTTCCGCTTTTTCTTTTTGGGCGCACCAAAAATATCCCCCTCCGAAATGACCGTGAATTTCAGCATCGGATATTCAAAGCCCTTTTCCACATGTCCGTAAAAAAGCTCTGTCTCGCCAGGCAAAACCTCCCGGTCAGGGTCTTCACTGTAAAAAGCGCTCAGCTCCTGCTCCCGCAGATCGGCTGCCAGACGCTTCGCCCGCGTCCGGGATGCACATAACAAAAGCACCCTGCTGCCATTTTTCTTGTAACGTTTTAAGTCCTTTAACAGGGCTTCAAAACTGTTGTTATAGGACGGCATGCTGCGCACCGTGATTTCAAACCTGCGATCCGGCTTAAACAGGCTGCTCTTTGCATCCAGCGCGGCGAGTGACACTGCCCGATACTGCGACAGCTTCCCTGCGATTTCCTTTTCGGGGTACAAAAGCTGCGCCTGTCCCGGCAGGATATAGCCTTTTTCCAGACGTCCGGTCATGCTCTCCCGAAATTCTGTCTCAAGTGCGTTCGCCGTCTCCGACAAATGCTGTGGCTCATCCAGAAAAACTGCCGTCGTTTCCGGATGGAAAAATTCCAGAAAGGACTCCGTCTGCGGATAAAAATAATGCACGAAGCTTTCCAGATTGACTACACTGCCAAACTCCTGCGCAGACTCTTCGATCTCTTTGATCTGCGTCTCAATCCGGTGCGCTGCCTCCGGATTGCCCTGTTCCCGCAATTTTTTGGCATATTGCTTCGTCTCTTTTTTGATTCTCGCAAAGCCGTCCTGCCTGCGCGCCTCCGAAAGCATCAGCTCCGTTGCCGGATAAATCGCAATCTCATCCAGATTTTCCACCGAACGCTGGGACAGCACGTCAAAGCTTCGAATCGACTCCACGCTGTCTCCCCACAGCTCGATCCGATACGGATTTTCTTCCGTCATATCGAAAATATCAATAATTCCGCCGCGAATGGAAAACTGTCCCGGTTCCTCTACCTGCGGGCTCTTTTCATAACCCATTTCCACCAGCTGAGCGGAAAGTTTTCTCTCATCTACCGTTGATTTTTTATCGAAATGCAGTATTCTTGACACAATCCCGGAAAGCGGCGTCTGCGGCATCATCAACGCGGACATCGTCGTTACGATCGTAACCGGACGCTTTTCGAGCAGCGCGCGCAGCACACGCATCCGCTCCCGCACCAGATCGCCGCCGGAAACATCCGCCTGATAAAAGATCAGATCCTTGCCCGGATACACCATCGTCCTGCGGTCGTAAAACCCATATTCTGCGCCGATTTCCCGCGCTCTTTTGTCACTGAAAGTAACGATGATTTTCTGTGTAAAACCATCGCTCAATCCATATACCATATGAAGCTTCTGGGAATCATACAGCCCGGAAAAGGCAACATGCCCTTTTCCTCTGTCCAGAAGTGCTTTTCCCTCTTCAAACTCCGCCAATTCCCAAAGCGGAGCTGTCAATACCTTCATGCTATGCCTTCTCCACTTTTCGCCCGTTATACACGTTCATCGCTGCATCCGGACCTTTTTCCAGAATCATCTGCACCGCTTCACAGACTTCCTCCGAAACCTGCTTCATCAGCACCTGCTCCTCCCGATCAAAATGTCCCAGCACATAGTCCGCAAGGTCGTAGCCTGCCGGTTTTTCCCCGACGCCGACCTTAATCCGCACAAACTGATCTTTTCCAAGATGCTGAATAATATTCTTCAAACCGTTATGACCACCCGCGCTGCCTTTTTTGCGCACCCGGATGATGCCAGGCTCCAGGCTGATATCGTCGTGAATCACGATCAGGTTCGTGCTGCCGTCTACCTTATAATAATCCAGCACTTCCCGGATACATTCGCCGCTCAGGTTCATATAAGTCAGCGGCTTTACCAGAATTATTTTCTGCCCGTTTAAATAGCCTGCACCCAAAAGTCCCTTGTGCTTTGCCGTGTTTACAGAAATTCCGGTCTTATCTGCCAGCATATCTATGACGGAAAAGCCGATATTATGCCTTGTATTATCGTATTCTTTTTTCGGGTTTCCAAGTCCTGCAATTACATACATGTTCTGTCCGTTTCCTTCCTGCTTCTGCCTGCCCTTTTCTGCTTTTGCAGGCGCTGTCTGTTGTGCTTTCATGTTAGCACAGTTTCCCCCGCTCGGGCAAGTGAGAATGTACCCTGCTGCCCTTTCCATCTGCGGCGACATACAGATGGCTTTTCTAACCGGATATCCGGTCAGGAAAACAGTCCCGGTACATCGCTGCACCGGGACTGTCTGTTGTAGTCTGTATTTATTTTCTGTATTTATTTAAGAAGTTATGCAATCGGTTCTTCCAATGCCGTATTGTATGCTTCCAAAATAATTCCCTGGATCTTTTCCCGGGTTCCCTGGCTGATGGGATGGGCGATATCGCGGTATTCCCCATCTGCACTGCGCTTGCTCGGCATCGCAATGAACAGTCCCTTATCGCCCTCGATCACTTTAATATCATGCACCACAAACTCGTCGTCCACGGTAATGGATACAATCGCTTTCATTTTACCTTCTTTGGCAATTTTCCGAACCCTTACATCGGTAATCGTCATAACTTATTCCCCCTAGCGTTTCAGATAATGTATCTGTCGTTTTTCTCTATTACAATCTTGATTTCATCTTCTCCGCGATAGAAGGAATTTGCACGAATCGTATCCCGGCTTTCTACGATACAGTTCTCGATGTGCGTGTTATCGCCGATGTATACGTCATTCAAAATAATGGAATTCTTGATGTAACAGTTGTTTCCGATAAAGGATTTTTTAAAGATTACGGAATCCTCTACCGTGCCGTTGACAATACAGCCGCTGGAAATCAGGCTGTTCTCAACCTTCGCTCCAACATTATACTTTGCAGGCGGTAAATCGTCAACCTTTGAATAAATATCCGGATACTGTTTGAAAAAATAATTACGGATCTCCGGTTTTAAGAAGTCCATATTGGCATCGAAATAGTCTTCCACCGTTGCAATATTCTTCCAGTAATCTTTGATCTTATATCCGAAGATCCGTTTCTGATTTTTGTAACGGATCAGAATATCCTTTACAAAATCATAACGGTCTTCCATTGCACAGCGCTCGATCATATCAATCAGGAGACGTCTGCGGATAACATAAATACCACAGGAAATGGTATTGGAGCGTGCCTCAATCGGCTTCTCTTCAAACTCTTCGATCCGGCTTTCCTCGTTCATCTTGATGGTACCGAACCGCTCTACGTTTACATTTGCCGGCATGTCCTTGCAGACAACGGTCACATCCGCTTTTTTGGAAATATGATATTCGAGGACTTTGTTGTAGTCCATCTTGTATACACAATCGCCGGAGGTAATAACTACATAGGGCTCATGGCTGTTTTTTAAGAAGGAGAGGTTCTGATAAATGGCATCTGCCGTGCCTCTATACCAGGAGCTGTTCTCCGCGGTTACCGCAGGAGTAAACAGAAACAATCCACCCTGTTTTCTTCCGAAATCCCACCATTTGGAGGAGCTTAAATGTGCATTTAAGCTTCTGGCGTTATACTGGGTCAGCACGCCGACTCTCTGGATATGAGAGTTCGTCATGTTGCTCAGCGCAAAATCAATACTTCTGTAGCTGCCTGCCACCGGCATCGCGCCGATCGCGCGCTTCTGGGACAGTTCTCTCATCTTGCGGTTATTGCCGCCTGCTAAAATGATACCGATTGCTCTCACTGTTTGTCACCTGCCTTAATCAATGTTTTGCCGCTTGCCAGATATCCATCCGGATAATCGTCTGCTGTCGTAATGCCGAATACAACGGAATTCTTGCCTACAGATACATTGGCAGGCACAACGCTCTTCTCACCAACAGTGACAATACCGTTGCAGTAAATATGCGGTGCAGTATCGTTCGGTGCTTCCTCTCCGACGCCCAGTCTGACGTGATCACCGATCTTCGTGTTTTCCGCTACGATTGCCTTGCTAAGCTCACAGCTCGCTCCAATCTCTGTATTGTTCATGATAATGGAGTCACGCACAACCGTATCTTTACCGATCGTAACACCGCAGCCGATTACAGAGTTATAAACCTGTCCGTAAATCTCAGAGCCTTCTCCGACGATACTGCGTTCGATCACACCGCCCTTTGCAACGTACTGAGGAGGCAGGATCTCGCTTTTTGTATAAATTTTCCAGTATTCTTCATAAAGATTAAACTCCGGAACAACATCGATCAGCTCCATATTCGCTTCCCAGTAGGAGGTCAGGGTTCCGACATCTTTCCAGTAACCGTTAAATTCATATGCATACATCGGTGCGCCGTTTTTATGACAATAAGGGATGACATGCTTGCCAAAATCCAGGTTTGGCTGATCTGCATTATCGATCAGTGCCTGCTTCAGCGTTTTCCAGTTAAATATGTAAATACCCATGGATGCAAGGTTACTGCGCGGGTTGGCAGGCTTCTCCTCAAAATCCACGATCCGCTTGTTCTCATCGGTGATCATGATACCGAAGCGCTTGGCTTCTTCCATCGGAACCGGCATAACGGCGATCGTACACTCTGAACCGTTCTGCTTGTGGAAATCCAGCATCACTTCATAATCCATCTTGTAAATATGGTCGCCGGAAAGAATCAGCACATATTCCGGGTTAAAGCCCTCCATATATTCGATATTCTGATAGATCGCGTTTGCTGTACCGGTGTACCATTCGCTGTTTTCATTTTTTTCATAAGGAGGCAGAACAGTAACACCCCCGATATTCCTGTCCAGATCCCACGGAATACCGATCCCAATATGCGTATTCAGCCGCAGAGGCTGATACTGTGTCAATACACCGACTGTATCAACACTAGAATTGATACAGTTGCTTAATGGGAAATCAATGATCCGATATTTTCCGCCAAATGAAACTGCAGGCTTGGCTACCTTTGCAGTCAGCACGCCCAGTCGGCTTCCCTGCCCGCCTGCCAGTAACATGGCAATCATTTCCTTCTTAATCATGTCCTCACCTCGTTGTTTCTATCAACTTTCCCACGGCTGTCGCCGGGCTTAAGAAAAGTATATCACACGCATCTGTAAAAGTGAATAATAATTTTACATTTGCACGCCCTTTTCGACCTTTTTTCTTGTGAAATATAGACACAAATCAAATTAGTAGGTTTATGTTTTTATTCAAAATATTCAATTTTCCCAAGCTACCGCTTCCATTTCCTTCTTGAATTATTCACAAAATGTCCTTTTTCGTCTTTTCCGGTATGTTTTGTCAACCGATAACACATTGTTATTTTGTCGAAGAAAAAAAACGCTGCAGACGGCACCGAAGTTTCTATTTGTTTTTTCAGAGAGTTTGCGCTACAATTGACCCAGTACAGTATTCCAATTCAGAAATGGAGATTCTTTATGTATCAGGTAGATTTTAACCATCCAATTCACGTTTATTTTATCGGCATCGGCGGCATCAGCATGTCTGGCCTCGCCGAAATTCTTTTATCCGAGGGCTTTACCGTATCCGGCTCCGACTGGAACCGCTCTGCCCTGACCGAGCACCTCGAAAAAAGCGGCGCACACGTCAACTATGGCAAGCCCCAGAAAGCGGAAAACATCACAGACGACATCGACCTCGTCGTATACACCGCCGCAGTACATGCAGACAATCAGGAATTTTCCCGTGCCAAAGAGCTGCAGCTTCCCATGCTGTCCAGAGCGGAATTTCTCGGACAGCTGATGAAAAACTACGACACGCCGATCGCTGTCAGCGGCACCCATGGCAAAACGACCACCACTTCCATGATTTCCGAGATTCTGCTGCAGGCAAATACCGACCCGACCCTTTCTATCGGCGGCATTTTGAAATCCATCCACGGCAATATCCGCGTCGGCCACTCCGGTCTGTTCGTCGCAGAGGCATGCGAATATACCAACAGCTTTTTAAACTTTTTCCCGAAAATCGGCATCATCTTGAATATCGAAGAAGACCATTTGGACTTCTTTAAAGACCTGGCAGATATCCGTGCTTCGTTCCGCAAATTTGCACAGCTTCTGCCTGCGGACGGCACTCTGTTTATCAACGGCGACATCGAAAACTGGCAGGAGATCACAGAGGGTCTGGCATGCCGCGTCGTTACGTTCGGCACAACCTCTGCTTCCGACTATTATTCCTCCGATATTTCCTATAATAAAACAGCGGACGCAACCTTTACCGTGCACAGCTTAAACGGTCAGACCAGACAGCTTACGCTCGGCGTTCCCGGGGAACACAATATCTCCAACGCCCTCGCTGCAGTCGCCCTGTCCGATTTGCTTAGCATCGATTACCGGGATACCGCGGCGGCGCTGCTGAACTTCCGCGGGACTGACCGCAGATTCGAATATAAAGGAACGATAAATGGTATAACAATTGTGGACGATTACGCACACCACCCGACCGAAATCGCCGCTACCCTGCACGCTGCGCTCAACTATCCGCACAAGACGCTCTGGTGCATTTTCCAGCCTCACACCTACACCAGAACGAAAGCGTTTTTACCTCAGTTTGCAAAGTCCCTCGCACTGGCGGATAAGGTCATCCTCGCAGATATCTACGCCGCCCGTGAAACCGACACCCTCGGCATCAGCTCTGCCGATCTGCAGGCTCTGGTACAGAAAGAGGGTAAAGAATGTTTTTATTTCCATACATTCGAGGAAATTGAAGACTTCGTTTTAAAAAATTGTATCAACGGGGACCTGTTGATAACTATGGGAGCCGGAGATGTTGTAAATATCGGCGAAAACCTGCTTTCCAGATAACTTATCCACATTATCCACAGTCAGAACGTGGAAAACTTTCCTCTCTGGCTGTGGATATTTTTTTCCAAAAAAAGATGATATTTCTGCGCCTTTGACAATCTTTTACACATTTTCCACATTATCCACATCCACGAAAACCCCAGTGTTTATCAGCCCTGAGCCGGAAACTTCCTGTTTCCTTTTTAAAATGTCTGTGTTAAAATGGGGCTTGCCAAAAGGAATTGAAAAGTTTTCCACAGTCTGCAGGACGCAGACAAACTGCAGCAATTTTTACAAAGAACCGGGAATACTAGTATGAGTGAGATTTTTTTGTGCGGCGGAGCAGCGGATGCTACCGTCCTTTCCAACGTTTTTATCGATGAATATTTAAAAGATGCCAACGATGCACAGTTAAAGGTGTATCTTTTTCTCGTGCGCCGTCTGCAGGCAGGCGATCCTGTCAGCATTTCGGACATGGCAGACCGCTTTAATCATACGGAAAAGGACATTCTGCGCGCCCTCTGCTACTGGGAAAAGTGCGGCGTCCTGACGCTTAAGCTTTCGCCCGACCGCACAACCCTGCAGCAGATCCGTCTGCTCCCCCTTTCCAAGGGGAAGAGACAGGACGCAGGACAAGCTGATTTTTCTACGGAGCAGACCACCGGACATATTTCACGCGACGTCGGACGGCTTGCGGACACGACTCGCAGCTCTGATGCCGAACGCTTTGGCGACGCAGCCCGCAATTCTGAGCAAGGCGCTGACGCGACCCTGCCTGGAGCAGCCGCGCGCGATACGTCCAACACTGCGGCTGCTTCCTCCGGACGCACGGCCGCACCGCAGATCCGCAGCATTACGATGCTTTCCCACCAGTCCCTTGATCCTGCCGATCCCTATGCCAAGCCTGCATACAGTCTGGACGAGCTCAAATCCTTCCAGCAGCAGGAGAACACCGCGCAGCTGATTTTCATCGCAGAGCAGTATCTCGGACGCACGTTAAGCCCCGCCGATATGAAGTCGATCCTCTTTTTCACGGATAAGCTCCATTTCTCCGATGACCTGATCGACTATCTGCTGCAATACTGCGTCGAGCGCGGCAAAAAGGATTTCCGCTACATTGAAAAGGTCGCGATCGCCTGGGCGGAAGCCGGGATCACGACACCTGCCCAGGCAGAAGGTCATGTTTCCCGTTACGACAAGAACGTCTATTCCATTATGAACGCACTCGGCAAGACCAATACCCCCGCACGCAATGAGCTCGCCTATATCCGCCGCTGGACAGAGGAATTTTGCTTTGAGCTCGACGTTATTTTAGAAGCCTGCGGACGCACCGTCCTGGCTACCGACAGACACCGCTTCGCCTATGCAGACAGCATCCTCGCTGCCTGGTACAAGGCAGGCGTCCACCATGTCGCGGACATCGCCAGACTCGACAGCTCCTATCAGAAAGAGCGTGCATCTCGCCCGGCGCGCAGCGGTTCTACAGCAGAATATAACAGTTTCATGCATTCCAGCTATGATTTCGATGCGCTTGAAGAGGCGCTTTTGAAGCAGTAAGGAGGTTTGATGTGGCACTGACTGTTTCCCAATACAATTCCATCCTGCGGCAATACGAAGAACATCAGACCCGCAACCGCCATCTGCACGATCAACGGCTGCATCACATTTATGAGACAGTCCCCGGTTATCAGGCCCTCGACGAAGCCGTTGCATCCACCTCTGTCGCACAGGGCAAAAAGATGCTCGCAGGGGATACAAATGCGCTTGCACAGCTCAAAGACCAGCTCAAAGACCTTGCACGGAAACGTGCCTCCCTTTTGCTGGAAAACGGCTACCCGACAGATTTTCTCGATCCGATCTACGACTGTCCTGATTGTCAGGACACCGGCTATGTGAACGGTCAGAAATGCCACTGCTTCCGTCAGGCGGAGATCGCGCTTCTTTACGAACAGTCCAACCTGAAACGAATGCTCGAAAAAGAAAACTTCGACACGCTCTCCTATTCCTTTTTTCAGGGAGACGAACTGACTTCCTATCGCCAGGCTGTCGAAAAATGTAAAAATTTTTGCACAAATTTTAAAACGTCCTACCAAAACCTTTTCTTTTATGGTACAGTAGGTACGGGCAAGACATTCCTGACCAATTGCATTGCAAAGGAATGTATTGAGCAGGGCTGTTCTGTGCTTTATTTCAGCGCAGCATCCCTTTTCGACTTACTCGCCAGGAACACGTTTGACTATAGGGCACGGGAAGAGCTTTCCGCACTCTGTGCGGATCTCTACAGCTGCGATCTGCTCGTTATCGACGATCTCGGCACCGAAACTGCCACGGCAGTGACGCTCTCCCATTTCTTTACCTGTTTGAACGAACGTCTGCTCCGGCAGAAATCCGTTATCATTTCTACCAATCTTTCTCTGGAAGATTGCAGAAACCGTTATCAGGACCGAATTTTTTCCAGAATTGCCAGCAATTTTGAATTCTGTAAACTCACCGGCCCTGATATTCGTATGTGTAAAAAGGTATCCGCTGTCTCGGGTCCAGTCCGCTGACACAGATATCCAAAATATTAACTTTTACCTTCAGAAAGTGAGGAACTTCCATGATGGAACGTGAAGAAACCAGAAATCTCGAAACCATTCCGGTTGGCTCCCTGGGGATTATCCCGTTAAGGGGTTGCGAATCCCTTGCACAGAGAGTTGACCAGTATCTTGTAAGATGGCGCACCCAGCGCGAGAGCGAGCACAAAGACAGCCTTGCCTTTGCAGGCTACCAGCGTGACTCCTACATTTTAAAAAGCAAGGTGCCGCGTTTTGGTTCCGGCGAAGCCAAGGGCGTTATTCTGGAATCTGTCCGCGGTACGGATCTGTATCTGCTGGTTGACGTAACCAACTACAGCCAGACCTATTCCCTCTGCGGTCATGAAAACCATATGTCTCCTGACGATCATTATCAGGATCTGAAGCGTATCATCGCTGCTGTCGGCGGTAAAGCAAGAAGAATTACCGTTATCATGCCTTTCCTTTACGAAAGCCGCCAGCACAAGCGCACCGCACGGGAATCCTTAGACTGCGCACTCGCTCTGCAGGAGCTGGTAAAGATGGGCGTCGACAACATCATCACCTTTGATGCCCATGACCCGAGAGTCCAGAACTCCATCCCGTTAAACGGCTTCGAAACCGTTCAGGCTTCTTATCAGTTCATCAAAAACCTGCTGCGCACCGAGCCCGACCTGCAGATCGATTCCAACCACATGATGGTTATCAGCCCGGATGAAGGCGGTATGGGACGTGCAATTTACATTGCAAACGTACTCGGTCTGGATATGGGTATGTTCTATAAGAGAAGAGACTACACCAGAGTTGTTAACGGACGAAATCCGATCGTTGCTCACGAATTCCTGGGTACCAGCGTAGAAGGCAAGGACATGATCATCATCGATGACATGATTTCCTCCGGCGAAAGTGTACTCGAAGTTGCATCCGCATTAAAGCAGCGCGGTGCCCGTAAGATCTTCATCTGCACCACCTTCGGTCTGTTCACAAGCGGTATGGAGAAATTCGACAAGGCTTATGCATGCGGCAATATCAACCGTGTCCTGACCACCAACCTGATTTATCAGCCTGAAGAGCTGTTAAAGCGGGAGTGGTACGTCAACTGTGATATGAGCAAATACGTTGCTTATCTGATCGATACCTTGAACCATGATACTTCCATCAGCGATCTGCTCGATCCCAACGATAAGATCCAGGCTGCTGTCGCAAAGTATAAAAAAGGACTGGCTTTAGATAACGACGACTGAGCCAGATAAAAAATTGAGCTGAACAATATTGTTCAGCTCCTATTTTTTCTGTGCAAAATGTCTCTAAATGGAGGATTTATGAAAATCGTAGTAATTGACGGTCAGGGCGGCAGAATCGGCAGTCTTGTGACTGCCCGCCTCCGTAAAGAGCAGCTGCCCAACTGTGAACTGTATGCCATCGGCACCAACGCAACCGCAACCGCTGCCATGCTCAAAGCCGGGGCTGACTTCGGCGCAACCGGAGAAAATCCCGTGCTTGTTGCCTGCCGGGATGCGGATTTTATCATCGGTCCCCTCGGCATTTTGTCCGCAGACTCCCTGCTTGGGGAAGTGACGCCCGCCATGGCAGTCGCCGTCGGACAGAGCCATGCCCAGAAGCTTTTGCTTCCGGTCAACCGCTGCAACAACCACATCATCGGAACCGCTGATCTGTCCGTATCCCAGCTGATCGACGAAACGATCAAGTTTCTGAAAAAGAGCCTTTAAAGCAACAATAGAATGCACGCTCTGCGAGCATTCTATTGTCATGAATAAAAGTTACAGTTCACTCGTGGTTTTTGCGAATGGTGCGAGTGAACTGTAACTTTTTTTCTTTTATCCCACAATTCTCCGAATTGTCAGAATCGGCTTATAATTCGCATATCCGTACTTAATTCCTGTTCTCGCTGTGCTGGCATGCACGATTCGTCCGCCGCCCAGATACAGCGCCACATGGCCTGCATAGCAGACGATGTCGCCTGCCTGAGCAGCTTCGTAGGAAACCTCGCGTCCTGCACTTCTCATAGCAGCAGAGTTTCTCGGCAGGCCGTATCCGTATTGCCTGTACACTGCCCAGATAAATCCGGAGCAGTCCGCACCGTTTGTCAGGCTCGTTCCGCCCGCTACATACGGGTTTCCGACGAACTGGCAGGCATACGCTGCAATGTCGCTTCCGCTCGATCCGCTCGCAGGAGGAACAGTCTTTAAGCCGCCGCCCGAAGAACTGCCGGAGCTGCTTGATCGATTGGAGCTACTGTCAGAAGCGCCGGAATCGCTGCTCTTTGCACCTTTTTCTTTCGCCTCAGCTTCCGCCTTTGCTTTTTCTTCCGCCGCTTTTTTCGCAGCCTCCTCGGCTTTCCGACGCTCTTCCTCGGCCTTGATGATCGCGTTTTCTTCCTCATCCAGCCTTGCCAGCTCGGAATTCTGCTGTTTGATTAACGCTTTATATGCCGCAGCTTCCTGCCTTGCTTTCGCAATCTGCGCGTCGAAATCGTTCGCCTGGGACTTTTTCTCATCGATCATCTGCTGCATGGAAGCTTGTTCCTCTTCCAGCTCATATTTCTGCGTTTCCAGGTCGCTTTTTTTATCTTCCAAATCGTTCTTTTTCTGCGCAACCTCTTCTTTAATCAGGATGTAGCGGTTGAGCATCTGTTTATCGTACTCATACAGCTTCTCCACATAATTCGCCTGATTGAGCATGCCGCTCCAGTTGGAGGCGTTGCTCAGGATCTCGATATAACTGGTATCGCCCTTTTCATACAGGTAACGGAGACGCTTCTTCATTGCAAGATACTGTGCATCCTCCTGCGCCTTCGCTACGTCATAGTCCTCCTGCGCCTTTACGATCTGCTTTTCGGTATCGCTGATCTGATCCTGCATCAGGCTTACGCTGGCGATGACCTCTACCAGCTGGGAATCCAGCTCCTGTATTTCTTCCTCCAAAGCGTCCTGCTGCCCTTCCAGACTGCTGACCTTGCTCTGGCTCTGCTTATACTGACTCTGCGTGCCCTGCTGCTCGCTCTTTTTCTGTTCTCGTTCCTGCTGAATTTCTTCCCGTGTCTTTGCCTGCACATAGACAGGCTGTATTCCGATCGCTGCCGCAAGCATAACTGCTGCTATTTTTTTCCAGTGATGATTTCGCATCCGTATCTTCCTTTTTCTGTATTCTGGTACAGCGTTTCGTAAATAACTATACCAATCGCGTAGGATGTGGATTCGAGTGTGCAGGTATAAAAACGCAGGCGTAGCGGGCTACGCTGAGGCTTTTATACCTGTGCAATCGGATTCACAGGCAAGTGAGTGGTATAGTTATTTCGAAAACGATGTACTAGTTTTCACTTTATACAGTATACAACAAAAAAAGAGCAGGATAAACCCAAAAGTTCATCCCGCTCGACAATATTTTTATTACAGTTCACTTGTGGTTTCTTGTAGGCAGATTCCACGCTCGCATGAGAATCTGTGTACAAGAAATCACGAAGGGAGCGCCATTTTATGAGCAAAAATGAGCTGCGAAGCAGCGGAAAGCATCGAGGATGCGCTTTTGCGAATGGCGCGGGTGAACTGTAACATTTTATTCCAGTTCACTGGAATTATAATTCGCAGTTCTTTACCGTTCTCGGGAAAGGAATGACGTCGCGAATGTTGCCCATACCGGTCAGATACATAACACAGCGCTCAAATCCAAGACCAAAGCCCGCATGGCTTGCGGAGCCGTATTTTCTCAGATCCAGATAGAAGCCGTAATCCTCTTTGTTCAGCCCAAGCTCGTCCATGCGCTGTTCCAGAAGCTCGAGGCTATCCTCTCTCTGGCTGCCGCCGATGATCTCGCCGATGCCGGGAACCAGACAGTCCATAGCGGCAACGGTCTTGCCATCCTCATTTAACTTCATATAGAATGCCTTGATTTCCTTCGGATAGTCTGTTACAAATACCGGACGCTTGAACACCTTCTCCGTCAGATAACGCTCGTGTTCGGTCTGCAGGTCGCAGCCCCAGTATACTTTATAATCGAATTCGTCGTTGTGCTCTTCCAAAATCTTGATCGCCTCGGTATAGGTCACATGTCCGAAATCGGAGTTCAATACATGATTCAGTCTTTCCAGAAGTCCCTTATCCACAAAGCTGTTGAAGAAGTTCATCTCTTCCGGAGCATGCTCCAGCACATAGCGGATAATGTATTTGAGCATGGACTCTGCCAGTACCATGTCGTCCTTTAAGTCCGCAAATGCAATTTCCGGCTCGATCATCCAGAACTCAGCCGCATGGCGGGTGGTATTGGAGTTTTCTGCGCGGAAGGTCGGTCCAAACGTATAAATATTCTTAAACGCCATCGCATAGGTTTCGCCGTTTAACTGTCCGCTTACGGTCAGGTTGGTAGGTTTGCAGAAGAAGTCCTGGGAATAATCCACAGTACCGTCTTCGTTTTTCGGAACGTTGTTCAAATCCAGGGTTGTAACCTGGAACATTTCGCCTGCGCCCTCGCAGTCGCTTCCGGTAATCAGAGGAGTGTGCACATAGACGAAATCTCTCTCCTGGAAGAACTGATGAATCGCATAAGCGATCAGGGAACGAACTCTGAACACTGCCTGGAACGTATTGGTTCTGGGACGCAGATGTGCAATGGTACGCAGATATTCAAAGCTGTGACGCTTCTTCTGCAGCGGGTAATCCGGTCCGCATGTGCCTTCCACTACAACCTCGTCTGCCTGCATCTCAAAGGGCTGTTTTGCACCGGGCGTCTCTAAAATCGTACCTGTTACAATGACAGCTGCTCCGACGCCGATTTTGGCAATATCGGCATAATTATCCAGCTTGTCTGCTGCGTATACAACCTGCAGCGGTTCAAAAAAGGTACCGTCATTTACAACCAGGAATCCAAAATTTTTAGAATCCCGGTTGCTTCTTACCCAGCCGCCTACTGTCACCTTCTGGCCGGCAAACTGTTCTTTTTCTCTGAATAACTGTCTTACACTTGTCAGTTCCATGCTCTCTCTCCTCACTCGCCTCGTGCGTCAGCTGTGCCCTGGCTTATTTTGCTTCGGTCGCTGTCTCTGTTGTTGTCTCGGTTTCAGTTTCTGTTGTCTCTTCGGTCGCTTCCTCTGTGGACGCCTCTGTTTCGGTTACGTTCGCATTCTCAATCAGATACTTGGTTACCTTTTCAGACATCAGATATTCTTTGTAGCCGCGCAGGTCGCCAATCGCTTCCTGATAAGCGTCTACGGAATCATAACCATATTCGGATGCGCTGCTTTCCAGATCTGCCTGCAGCTCTTCATCGGTTAAGGTCAGACCTTCTTTTTCTGCGATCGCCTGCATAACCATAATCTGCTCTGCTGCGCTTTGTGCAGATTTCTGAAGCTCGTCTTCATATTCATCCGCAGCCAGACCGTAGCTGTATGACATAAAGGTCTCCAGATCGATTCCATACATGCTTGCAGTAGCGGTCAGGTTCTTAACCAGACGGTCATAATAGCGGCTTACCATCTCTTCGGGAGTTTCCTTGAAGGTTGCATTTGCCGTTACCGCCTCCAGAACATTTCTTTCCAGCTCTGTTTCCTGCTGGCTCTTGGCAGAGCTCATCAGGTTATCATAAACGTACTGACGATATTCTGCTACTGTGCTTACGCCGTCAATATTGCGGGCTGCTACGAAAGCATCGTCCAGAACCGCGTCAGTTTCTTCATAAACATGATTTACCGTTACCGTGAATACAACGTCTGCACCGGCAAGGTCTGTATTGCTGTAATCCTCCGGGAAGGTAAGGTTTAACTCCTTTGTCTCATCCTTCTTCATGCCGATCACGCCGTCTTCAAAGCCGTCGATAAAGGTATTGGAGCCGATGGTCAGCTCGTAGCTGTCGGAAGAACCGCCGTCAAACTCTACACCGTCCTTTTTGCCGACATATTTGATATCAACAACATCGCCATCCTTTACAGCCCGGTCTACTTCTTCTTTATTTTTGTTGCTGTCCAAAACACTCTGAATGTACTGATCCACCATCTCGTCAGTTACTTCTGCCTTGGTAACCGTAACATCGACGCCCTTGTAATCGCCCAGCTCTACAAAGTCGCCAAGGTTGATACCATCCAGATATGCTTCATCCGGGTATACCTTGGTTTCACTTTCGGTTTCTGTTGCTGCTTCTGTCTCAGCTGCAGTGCTTTCCTGCACAGTACTCTCCTGCTGTACATCTGCCTTGCCGCAGCCTGCCAGCATCATGGCAGACAGAGACACTGCCGTAACGGCTGTCATAAATTTTTTCATAAATTGATCTCCTCATCATCTTACGGACATAAAATCCATAGTAAATAGAATTGCAATATCCTATATATTATCACACTTGGTGGGCTGTTACAAGACCGGAGACAGCAGTCTGCTGATTTGCTCCTTAAACCGGATCCAGACAGATCTGCTCTTGTACATTTCCTTTGTGATCCGCGTACAGCACTTTAAGTCTTCCCGGAAAATCCGTTCCATTTCCCCTGCGATATTCTGGTCAAAAATCATGGCATTGACCTCAAAGTTGAGTTCGAAGCTCCGGATGTCCATGTTCGCTGTTCCGTAGCAGCACGCCTTTCCGTCAATAGACAATCCTTTTGCATGTAAAAATCCATTATCATAGGTGTAGCAGTTTGCCCCTGCCATGATCAGCTCGCCGACATAGGAAAGTGTCGCCCAATACACAAATGGATGGTCCGGCTTGCACGGGAACATCAGATTGACCTCCACGCCGGACATCGTTGCCATCAGAAGTGCCGTCTGGATCGATTCATCCGGTATAAAATATGGCGTCTGGATATAAATGCTCTTTTTTGCCTTGTGGATCAGTCGCAGGTAATTGTCCCGGATACTCTGGAGTTCGGAGTCCGGTCCGCTGGAAATGATCTGCATTTTGACATTGCCGGCTTTTTCTTCCGGCAGGATGAAATACTTCGGATTTTCAAACAGATTCTCTCTCGCTGCATAGTCCCAGTCCTGAATATAGCGCAGCAAAAGTCCACCGACTGCGCTGCCGCAGATTCTCAGATGGGTATCCCGCCAGTGCCCGAACTTCGGATCCAGCCCGATATACTCTTTGCCAATATTAAAGCCGCCGACATAAGCCACTTTTCCGTCGATCACTGCAATTTTTCTGTGATTTCTGTAGTTTACACGCAGATGCAGTCTGCCAAACAGAGCCGGGAAAAAGACCGCAACATGGATGCCCTGCTTTTCCATTTCTTTCCAAAAGTGCTTTCCAACGCTCCGACAACCCATCGCATCATACAAGATCCGAACTTCTACACCCTGTGCCGCTTTTTCCAGCAGTGCCTCCCGAATCCTCTGGAAGAGCACGTCATCTTTTATGATGTAATATTGTAAAAAAATATAGGATTCCGCATTTTTAATGTCCTCGATCAGAGCATCGAATTTGTCGTTGCCGTCGGTGAAAATCTCTACCGCATTGTCTCCGGAAATCATGCATCCGGCACTTTCCAGGTTAAAAAAGACCAGATCCGAAAAATCCTTCAAATCCGGGTTTTCCTGCTCCAGCTCGCGGCTTTTGACGCTGTATTCCTGGCGGCGCACCGCATCGTTTATCTGCTCCTCGATTCCTTTGATCTTGAACATCTTCCGCTTGTGCATGTCCGTCCCGGCGAGAAGATACATTAAAAATCCCAGACCCGGCAGCACATTCAACGCCAGCAGCCACGCCCACGCTGATTTTGCTTCCTTTCTCTGGAAGAAAATAATAATAATCGCAAGAACCAGATTGATCCATACCATATGTGCCCATGTGTAGCGGAATATTTCCTGAAATGTTTGCCAAAACTGCACCCACGTCGTCATTACTGCCTGTTCCTTCCTGTCAGCAGCGCCGAAGGCGGCGCTGTCCTCATTCACCAATGCTCGCGGACTCGCGCTCCGCGCTTCTTCGCCTGCTTCGCAGGCCGTCCGCTCGCTATCCGCACGAGAAAAACGTTACTGTTCACCCGCGCCATTCGCAAAACCGCGTCTTCGACGCTCTCCGCTGCTTCGCAGCTCATTTTTGCTCATAAAGTGGCGCTCCCTTCGTACCTTTTTGTAAGCAGATTTTCATGCGAGCATGAAATCTGCCCCAAACGGTACGAGTGAACTGTAACAGAAAAATAAATGCCGCCTTCGGCGTCGCTTGTTTTTCTTTCGTGCTGGATACATTATACCCCAGGTGGCTATTAACTTCAACAAAACTCCTTGTACAATACCGTAAATTCTGCTAGAATGTTCTATAAGAATGCTAAGCGGACACACCGTACAGACAGCGCCGCTGTGCAGTACAAAGAAAGAGGAGGATTCACCACTATGAAAACCTGGGCAGTGGTATTGCTGGTCATCCTTGCCATTCTGATCGTCGCAGTCGTTGTTCTTTATTTTCTTGGAAGAAAGATGCAGAAAAAACAGGAAGAACAGCAGCAGCAGATTGAAGCCTATAAGCAGAATGTGACCATGCTTGTAATTGACAAGAAAATCATGAAGCTCAAAGAAGCCGGACTTCCGCAGTCAGTCATCGACAATACGCCGAAGATGATGCGCCGTTCCAAGCTTCCGATTGTCAAGGCAAAAGTCGGTCCGCAGATCGTTACCTTAGTCTGCGACCAGAAGATTTTCGACCTGGTTCCTGTGAAAAAAGAAGTCAAGGCAACCGTCAGCGGCATCTACTTAACAAGTGTTAAGGCGGTCCGCGGAACGCTGGTACAGCCCGAGAATCAGAAAAAGAAAAACTGGTTCAAGAGAAACATCGAAAAACTGCAGGAAAAAGCAGGCGCAAAGCCTGTAAAATAAATTCGTTACAGTTCACTCGTACCTTTTTGTAAGCAGATTTCATGCTCGCATGAAAATCTGCTTACAAAAAGGTACGGAGGGAGCGCCACTTTATGAGCAAAAATGAGCTGCGAAGCAGCGGAGAGCGTCGAAGACGCGCTTTTGCGAATGGCGCGAGTGAACTGTAACATAAATTTCAAACGCCAAAACGCCGTAGCATCCTCTCAATAGAGATTGATGTTACGGCGTTTTTTTCACTCCACTCCCCGCAGCTTCATCGTCCAGCCGTGCACGCGGCGCACAGTTTTGGGCGCAATCGTCAGAAGCGTCAGATAGGTTCTGCTCTTTTTATCCAGCAGCGGATTTTTCCGCGTATCCGAAAAATGCCCGCGCAGATACTGCTTTACCGATTTGTAAAACACATCCGTATCCACCATCCGTCCCACCGGGATGTGCAGCAGATAATCCAGGCGCTGAACGAGTGCGAAGCGCACCGCATATTCCCGAAGCTCCGGGTAGCGCTCCCGGGTCAGCTGCTCCATATAATCCGCATTTTCTACGATATCCTCAAACACTCTCGAAAAATCGTTTTTATCTTTCCGGCGCGTATTGCTCCCGATCCGGTAAAAAACGTGATACAGCTGCTCCGGCAAGATCCGCACCCTTTCGCCCTCACATAAAAGCTCAACCAGCAGGCGGAAATCCTCATTTAACTTTCCCTCCGGGAAGCGGTGACCTTCAAACAGGCTCTTTTTGATCAGCTTCGTACAGAACGAGCAATCGCCCTGATGCAGCAGCAGCGTTTTCAGAAAATCTTCTGCCGTGCAGGTAACTTCCTGTTCCGGCGGCGTACAGACGTCCGGTCTTTTGTGGTAATCCTCGTCGATCTCATCCCGCGAAGCCTGCGCAATTGAAGTGCCTGCAGCGGTCGCAGCTTCATACAGCCTTTCATACATCTGCGGCTCGATCCAGTCGTCGCTGTCCACAAACCCGATCCATTCTCCCTGTGCCATACTGATTCCAAGGTTTCGCGCACTGGATGAACCGCCGTTCGGCTTATGGAAAACCCGGATTCTGTCATCTTTTTCGGCAAGCAGGTCGCACAGCTTTCCGGTTCCGTCCGTTGATCCGTCATCCACCAGCAGGATCTCAAGATTTTTCCAGGTCTGTCCACAGATGCTGTTGACGCATCGCTCCAGGCAGTCCAGGATATTGTAGACCGGCACGATCACGCTGATCAGGCAGTTTTGTTCTGTTTTATTCTCCATCCAATGTTCCCTCATTATAACTCCAGCGTGCGGAAAGCTTCGGCGCGACAGAGAGCGGTCCATCCTCCCACTCCGGCAGCTTTCCGGCTTTCCAGCCTTCATAAAATTCCAGGCAGCGCTGCGCCGCACATTCTGCATTCCATTTTTCTGTAATCGTCCGGTATGCCTCTTTTCCGAGCGCTGTGATCTGCTCCGGCTGCGCGCACAGCTCCAATACCGTCCGCTCAAAGGCTTCATAAGAGCCGTCCGGGTAGCTTTTGCCGTTTACGCCGTCCTCAATCAAAAACGGAACCGCGCCGATCTGACGGTTTGCCACCACACAACAGCCGCTGTTCATCGCCTCACTGACTACTGCACCCCAGCCTTCCAGATAGTTGCTTGTAAACACATGCAGCTGGCAGCGTTTCATCAGGCTTCGAACCTCCTGCGGCTTTAAAAATCCATGAAAAACGATTTTCTCTGCCACTCCGAGCGCTGCTGCTTCCTGCTTCAGCGCCTCTTCCATCGGACCGCCTCCCGCAAAGTGCAGCTCAAACGAATACCCCTGTTCCTTTAATTTTCCAGCCAACTTCACTGCAAACTCCGGGTGCTTTAACGAAATCATCCGCCCCGCCCAGACGATTTGCAGTTTATCCGTATTCTTTTTGGCAAACAATTCCTCCTGCGGACAACGCAGCGTCTCCGGAAAATAGCCGAATTTCAGCTTTTTCCCGGGATAAGCCCCGATCAGTGAAAAATCCGATGCCACATACGCGCCGCAGCACAAAAGCCACACCGGCTGGTTTCGAAACCGGATATGTTCTTTATATTTTGCAAGCAGCCCCTTCGGAGAGATCGCTTTCCACTGCCCCTCGCGGTAAATCCGCTCGCTCACCCGAAACGTCAGCTTTCCCGAGGAAAGCCGCGGTAAAACCAGATCCAGCCGCTTCGTCCAGCCTGCAAACACCAGATCCGCTTCCTCGATCAGCTTCCGGCAGCGTTCTTCCTCCCGCTCCGCCCAAACAACATATGGCAGAGTAGCTGCATCCAGTCCCCAGCCCATCGCAATCCGTTCTTCTTCCATCGGCTCGGTCTGGATGAAATGGTAATCGTCCCCCAGTTGTTCATACAGTGCGTTGGAAAACGGAATCTGATGATGATTGATATAATTGGAAATAAAAACAGCCTTCACGTTTTCCTCCATTCCCGCTTTCCTGCTTCGGTCAGCAGCTTCGTTCATTCGATGCTTTGATAAATTTCAATCAGTTTTTGATAATTGTTTTCACCGTTGTAAAGCTTCGCCGCAGTCTCCCGTTCCGAAGCCGACAACTCCTTTGCCAGCTGTTTATCTGTCAAAATCCGGCTGACGCACGCGGCAAGCTCGTGTATGTTTCCTTTTTCAAACAACAGACCACTTACGCCGTCTTTTACCACATCCGGGATTCCGCCGGTTCTGCTCGCCGCCACGGGCACGCCGAGAAGCTGCCCTTCTGCCACGGAATTCGGGGAATTTTCCACCGCAGACGGACACACAAATATCTGCGCGGACAAATATTCCCGCTTCATCTCCTCCGCGGAAAGATTTCCCAGCACACGCACTTTTCCTTCGAGTCGATTCTTCAAAATCAGCCTGCGCAGATATTTTCCATATGCCGGAATCTTGATTCTGCTCTTTATTCCGTTTACGCCGAGCACGCTGATGCCCGCCACCTTGATATGCGCCTCGGGACAGTTTTGCAGGATTTCCTGCATCGCCTGCAATAGATAGTGAAAGCCCTTTAACGGGTAATCTCCCTGACTGATGAAGATTTCTCCGGGCACAGTTTTTTCGATCTCCCAGCATCCGCTGTAGAACTGCGGGCGCATTGTCTCGTTCATGGTATGATAAACAAGGGATGGATTTATCTCCAAACTGATCGCTTTATCGAATGTCGTCCGTCCCGTCACATGTCCGACTGACAACAGGAGTTTTTTCTCGTTTTCCGCGCGCTGATAAAACTTTTCCTGCTGCTGCCGGATGCTGTCCTTCTTTAAAATATCTCGCAGTGTCCTGCTGTTCTGTACGTTTTCCGGGAGATCTGCCATGTAGTTGTCCGCACAGGAAATACAAAGTCCCTGCAAGCCCACAAGCGTCCGCTCCGGTCTGTGAAATACTTTCGCACAGGCATAGCCATGCGGGAACTCCGTCCCGAAGATATGCACCAGATCCGGCTGAAAGTCCTCTAAAATCTGCAAAAAACGCGCTTCCATCGCGCTGTCATAGCGCTCCGGGTGCTCCAAATCCTCTGCAAAGCCATAGCAGGCGACTTCTTTTTTATAGCTGCCAAGCTGCAGACGCTGCGATAACTCCTCCCTGCCCGGTGCAACCGGAAATGCGATGCCGAGCGTCAGTGCAGCCGCAGTTTCGGCTCCCTGCTGCCGTCCGCCGGGCGATGCAGCGCTGTCTGTCACGTCCGCTGTGCTCAGCTCTGCGCCGTTCTCCGTCTCCAGATACCGCCCCAGTATCCCGGACAGCCAGCCCTCCCGCACGCTATATTCCTGCGAAAGCGCCTGCGCGATTACCGGGAGCATAATATTGCATACCCATAACACTCTCATTTCCGATTCTCCCCCGGTTCGTCCTTATGGCCGCACCTTCCGTAAATTTTCGCCTTGATCCCGTTGTACCACTCGGAATATTTTTCGTCCTCTGCAAGCTTTGTCCGAAGCGGTGCCAGTGTCAGAAGCATCAGCAGCTTATAACGCAGCGCCTTGTCGCGTCCGAGATAGCGTTTCGTGATTTCAGCATGCTCTTTTTCGGAAATCCGACGGTTCTCCCTTGTCTCGGAAAAGCCCCCGCCCTCGTAATCCGCAACAATCATCTCCACATAAACCGCTTCCGCTTTCCGATCATAAATGCAGTACAGGAAATGCTCGTAATCCGCTCGGACACGGTATTTTACGTCATAACCACGCTCTGCAAACAGACGGACGTCGTAAAAGCAAACCTGATGACAGGGCACATTTCTGTAACAGGTAAAATCATTGACCTCCGGTGCAGAATAGATCACGCTGCCCCACGCCTCATGATATTGATTTCCATAAAAAATCCGCTCTTTTTCCTTATGTCCCAGGCCTTCCCCGTCGGCTCCCCTGCTGCGCTTGCGCTCCATCACAGCTGCAAGCCGTTCCAGCACCATATCGTCGTGTAAAAGATCTCCGCAATTTAAAAACTGGACAAACTGACCGGTCACATAGGACATCGCCTGATTCATCGCGTCATAAATCCCACTGTCCGGTCTTGTATAAACCCGGATTCTGCTGTCCGCCGGAAGTTGTTCCAGGGAGCCGTCCGTCGAACCGCCGTCCTTTACCACAATTTCATAATTTCCGTATTTCTGGTTCAATACGCTCTGCACCGTCTTCAACAGCTTTTCGCCGGGGTTTAAGCATACTACCACAATGCTAAAAGAAATCTGCGCCATTGATCCACTCCTTATCCGTAAAAATCCAGGTCTTATAGGGAAGCACGCGCATCCCGCTTCCGGATGCCGTTTTTAAAAACCACAAAAAATACCCCAGACATACGATCCCCACAAGTGCTGTTAAAATATTTTTCCGCTTCCGGTTCTCCACGCAGCCAAGCAGTCCCGGAATGAGCAGCAGCTGCGGCGTAATCATATAATAGGACATTCTCGATACCAGCGGCAAAAACGAACCGCAGGTATAAAACAGCAGTCCGAAAAAATTTAATTTCAGGTAGAAACGGTTCTGCTCCTTTTCCATTCCACACCTGCCAACCACTGCCGCCAGCATAAAAACGAGCACGCACCGGAGGATTCCGGACGCATTCGCTTTCAGACCGATATCCTGTGACAGATATACGGTGTCCCTGTATGTAGGATACCACGTCAGCGCCAGATTTAAAAGCGGACGCTGGAAAACAAAACCGATCCCTCCGATCACAGTCAGCGCCGGCGCGATCCATTTTTTCCACGGAAGCACAGCCAACAAATACAGCGGAAGCACCATCAGAACAGATTTATGAAACAGCGCCGCAATGCCAATCCAGATCACGAAACAGCCATACTGCCTGCGCAGTACAAACCGGATTCCATACAGCGCTGCCGCAAGTGCCAGATAATAACGCACCGTCGTAAATGTCCGAAAATATACGCCCAGCAGCATGAACATCGCGAAGCTCTGCCAGAAGCAGTCACTCTGCTCATACAACGCCTTTAAAAACAAAAAAGCTGTAACCGCACCGAACACCGCGAATACCAGCAGATAATTTTCATACCCGGAAATCGTATAAATCAGCCATACCACGAAATTGAATCCGGCTTCCGTCACCACATACGCCTGATCGGTTCCCGCCCAGATTTCGTGGAAATTCTCGACATATTTGCCGTAATCGTTACCGACCTCCAGACGCAGCGCACTCACGAGCGCCAGAATCAGGAAAATAGCAGCGAGACACACGATGTCGAAGGCGCGGCGTCGGGAAACGCCCGCCGGAAACAAGCCGCCGCCGGATGATGGGATGCCATAGGCGCGCCTGCCATTCCCGGATGCCGCACTCTCGGCGGCTTGTCCAGCGCACCGCACTACATCGCCTGCCTCCTGCCCCGAGCGCGTCCAGACCGCGTCCATCAGCCCCGCGAGGGCAATCGTAACCGCTGTAATCAGAAAATAAAATACCATTTACAGCCCTCCCTTTGCGTCGCGGATTCCGGACAGAAGCGCTTTTTTCGCCTCATCAAAGGTCAACCCCTCCGGGCAGCTCTCAGAATTCATATTGGATTTATTTTTCAGCAGAAACCGAAATCCCATCACCGCCGCCAGCTTTCCGTACAGCACATGATACAAAACGCCCCTGTCGTGAAAAAATTTGCGGTCAAAGCCGAAAAACCATGTTGACGGTCTGGGCTGTTCTTCTCCGATTTCGACCGGAATACTGTAGACTTTCAACCCGGCTTTCAGGCAGTCGTGGATAAACAAGCTATCCTCTCCGTTTGCATATTTCGCGCCGCCTCCGAACAACAACGAATAGGTCAGATTCTTTTCGTGCATCTTCGCCGTGCGCAGCGCAAAGCTGTATGCCGGATAACGACCGCAGTTATACCACCTCACCCGCTTATAAAACGAATTCCAGTAGGTAAAGCGGCTCTCCTGCACGCGCACATTGAATAACAGCATGTCCGCCTCCGGATGCTGCTCAAACCCTTCGATAATCCGCTCAACTGCACCGTCGTCATAAACGATATCTTCATCAGAAAAGAGGCACAGGTCGGCGTCCGCACGCAGAAGCGCGTTGTTGCGCGACAGACCGACCCCCCGCTCCGCCAGATGATAGCAGCGGATCTGATGACCGTCCTGCGTCCATTCCTCGTAACGGTTTTCGTTACACTGATTGATGAGAATTGCATCCGCCTGCAGATTCATTTTCTCTGCCAGCGACTTGACCTCCTGATTCAGGGAGGAAACCAGAATCTGCAGTTTCATGAGCCGTCTCCTTTGTTTCTTGTAATCGTGCGCCAGTTCACCCGCGCCATTCGCAATACAATAGAATGCACGCTCCGCGGACATTCTATTGTCATGAATCGCATCTTCGATGCTTTCCGCTGCTTCGCAGCTCCTTTTTGCTCATAAAATGGGCGCTCCCTTCGTAGCAGTCTGTAGGCAAATTCTCATGCGAGCATGGAATCTGCCTACAGGCTGCCACGAGTGAACTGGCAGCCTACACTCTGTAGTACGCGTGCAAAAACCGTGCGTCCGCGTCCGTGAGGATCACGCCCACAACCGAGATCTCCCGCTGAGCAAGCAGATCGAGGGCAAGTCCGAGTTTTTTAATACAGGGTGTGTTCCAGCGAACCAAAAGGATAAGCGGAATTTTTCCTTCTTCTCCAAGCCCCATCGTCCCGGAAAGCACCGTGTCCAGCGAAATTTCCTGAAAAGCGGTCTGAGACGCTTTGGCTCTCAGCTGCGCATCCAGAAGCGCACCGAACTGTTCATCTGGCTTTGCCGTGCGGTAGCCGAGAACCGGGATTGCGCAGCGTTTTTCCACGTCTGAGCTGAGCAAAACAGAATCGTCCAGAACATACCAGATTGCCACGCCCAGGATTCCTACAAGCAGTCCGAGCACCAGACCGAGTGCCGCCGCATTTTTCACTTTATTTTCCGGAAGCACCGCCTGTGCAGAAACGGTTTTCCATACTTCAATTGCCGTCAGACCGCGTCCCTGCATCGTCTGTCCAAATGCCGTCATCGCGCAGTTATAGGCCGCCGCAATCCGGTCGGAAAGCGCTGCGTCCCCAGTCGTAAAGTACGCTGTCAGAAATTCCGGGTCAGACGCAATTTCCGTGCTGATCGAAGCCTCTATCACGGACCGTTCCACATCCGGCAGCTGCAAAAGCACCGTATCCATCACGCGGTCGGAGCGCATCATATCCCCCCAGGTATAGGCGTTATATTCGTTGATAAATTCTTTTAAAACCTCGTCGTCCTCGTCGATATCATAGACGATCGAATATAAAACCTCCGACCGATACTGCTTCGGCCCCATCGTCAGCTGCCGCGCACCAAGATAAATCCCCGCAGCAAAAACAGCGCCAGCCAAAGCTGCCGCCAGACAGATCCATATTTTATGAATACAACAGAGGGCAAAGCGTTTTTCGTCCATGCCCTCTTTCCAAAATGCTTCATCTCTTTTCAGAGGCATTATTTTTCTTCCTCCTGCACCTGTTTTTTCATGGCGGTCACCTGCTTCTCGTCCACGCCCTCCGTGCTGTCGGGCGTAAACAGGATTTTCAATGTCAGAAGCATCAGCTTCAAATCCAGCCATACAGAATAATTTTCAATATAAAACAGATCCAGCTTCAGCTTGTCATAGGGCGTTGTATTGTACTTTCCGTATACCTGCGCATATCCCGCAAGCCCGGCCTTCACTCTGGTACGGTATGCGAACTCCGGCATTTCTTCTATATATTCGCGGATGATCTGCGGCCGCTCCGGTCTGGGACCGATAAAGGACATCTCGCCCTTTAAAATGTTGAACAGCTGCGGCAGCTCGTCGATACGAACCGCACGGATAAATTTGCCCACCGGCGTAATCCGAGAATCGTTTTTGGCGGCAAGCCGCGCTACACCGTCCTTTTCTGCGTCCACGCGCATGCTGCGGAATTTCAGAATATAAAATTCCTTCGCATCCTTCGTGCAGCGGACCTGCTTGTACAGCACAGGACCTTTATCATACAGCTTGATCACCACCGCCGTAATCAGCATGATCGGCGATGTCACAACAATCAGGATCAGCGAACATACTACATCGATAAACCGTTTCGCAATTCTCTGTTCTACGTTCAGCGCATATTCCCTCGTCAGCAGAATCGGCGTATCAAACAAGTGCAGCTGCTCGCTTCCCTTTACCAGCACATCCGGAATCTTCGGCATCATATAAACGCGGATCGAATGGCTGTAGCAATATTTGAGCAGCACGTTTCTGTCCATCGTATGAATATCCCAGAGAACGACCGCGTCATACTTTCCGACCTCGCGGATCACCGCATCGTACCCCTCTTTGATGTTCATGCACTTTGCAACATGATATTTATCCTTCCGTCCTGCAAATTTCCCAAGGATATCCTCTACCGGGCGCTCACCGTGCACCAAAAGCAGCTCCCGCGGAGGAAACGCGCGACGGTAAATCAGATTGCACAGCCAGCCCCACAGCCCTGCAAACACCAGCTGATACAGCATCATCGACACCATATGCCCCCCGCCGATGATAAACCAGCCATACATCAGGGACAGCTGCGCATAGCTGATTACATTGACGCACAGAAGGGAAAACAGCTGAGACAGGAAAATATCCAGCGGTTTCAGATAGCCGATTTTAAGTGCTCCATAAGTATTGGAAAAGAAAAAGAGCAATATGAAATACAGAGCAACAATCAGCAAATGACCGTTTACATTAAAACGGTTATGTGTTTTCCATGCAATATGATGATAATAATAGGCGAACCAGTCGTGCGCATAAAAAGCAGTCAGCACGCACAGTCCAATCAGCCCAAGCGCCAGAATAATCAGCCGCTTGACAGAATCGTTTTTCTTCATCTTCCGTTCTCCCGCTATATTCTTCTCCACACAGCGCGCACCGCCCACATACAAAAACATGCTGCGCTTGCGATCACCGACATTTTTTCCTGTTTCCGGTAAAGTCCCCAGATTCTTGTAATCGCCCGGAACTTGTTCGAGGAAAGGGATTTTTCCGGTCTTCTGTAGATCACCAGATTTTCCTTTAACCCGTAAGCGACGTGTCCGTTTCTTAAAATCTGCCACCACATCGCCGTGTCCTCGCTCGGCACGTCCGGCATCTGCAAAAGCGCCTTGTCAATTTTTTCCCGGTCAAACAGCACCGTGCTTGTAAAAATGACCGTCCGGCTGAGCGCTTTCTGATAAGTCAGCTGATCGGGAACCCGCACGATTTTGCCGGTTCCGACCGCATGCTCGTCTCCAAATTCATACGAGCAAAATACAAAGGCTGCGTCTTTTTCCCGCAAAAAAGCCATTTCTCGTTCCAGCTTGTCCACCCGCCAGATATCGTCCGCATCCATAAATGCGAGATAACGTCCATTTGCATGTGCTGTCCCGAAATTTCTTGCATTTGCCGCGCCCTTTATCCCGTCCATCTGGGAAAGAAGCCGAATTCGCGCGTCTTTTCTGCAGATTTCTGACACAAGACCTGCGCTCCCGTCCGTAGAATGATCGTCTACCACCAGCAGCTCCCAGTCCGTCCATGTCTGGCGGCGAACCGATTCCAGCGCTTCCTCCAGATACGCCTGGGCGTTAAAAACCGGCATCACAATGCTGATCAGGTTCTCATAATTCATTACAGTTCTTCCTTTACCAGATAAATCGGACGCTTTTTCACTTCCAGATAGGTCTTGGACAGATACTGTCCCACGATTCCCAGGCAGAAAAGCTGCACGCCGGAAACCAACAGAATAATACATACCATCGACGGCCAGCCGGGCGTCGGATCATGGTAAATCAGGTTTTTGATAATCAGGGCAATGATCGCCACAAATGCTATAATGCAGAACACAACGCCCATGATAGACGAAATTGCCAGCGGCACTGTTGAAAATGCGGTAATTCCATCCAGCGAATACAAAAACAGCTTCCAGAAGCTCCATTTTGTCTCGCCGTGGGTGCGTTCCACGTTTTCATACTCCAGCCACTTCGTCTCATAGCCGACCCAGCCGAAAATTCCTTTCGTAAAACGGTTATATTCGCACATCGAAAGAATCGAATCCACAACCTGTCTCGTCATCAGGCGATAGTCGCGTGCGCCGTCCACAATCTCCGTTTTGGAAATTTTATTCATGATGCGGTAAAACATCCTTGCAAAAAACGACCGGATCGGAGGTTCGCCTTTTCGGGTCACACGTCTTGTCGCCACACTGTCGTAGCCCTGCTTAATGTAGGAAAACATCTCCGGTAAAAGTGACGGAGGATCCTGCAGATCAGCGTCCATCATCACGACATAGTCCCCCTTTGCTTTCTGGAAGCCCGCATAAATTCCTGCTTCCTTGCCAAAGTTGCGGGAAAAGGACACCAGATGCACCCGTTCATCCTTTTCGTGAAGCTTCCGAACCTCCGCTGCGGTATTGTCCTTGGAACCATCATCGATATAAATAATTTCCAGATCCAGTTTTTCCTGCTCCAAAAAAGCGGAATTTTTCATCATTTCCTCATAAAAAATCGGAACGTTTTCCTCTTCATTATAGCAAGGTACGATTACGCTCAGTAACATGTTTCTCTCCTGTAGTTGCGTCCATTCTTATCTTGTCCGCAATTCTCGCTATGTATTCGCTGTTTGTCGGTCTCGGCGCGCCCGTCTCCCGGCTGAACCCGAACAGATCCTCAAACACCTCCGGATTGCCCCGTTCCCAGGACACCTCCACCGCGTTTCGGATCGCGCGTTCCACCCGCTGAAGCGTTGTTTTGTAACGCCTTGCGATCACCGGATATAACAGCTTCGTCACGCTGCCAACCAGTTCCATATCCGAGACAGCCAGCAAAACCGCCTCCCTCAGATAATAATATCCCCTCAAATGCGCCGGAATCCCAAGTTCCAGCATAAACGCCGATATCTCCCGCTCCGTTTCGAGTGTTTCTTTCCATTCTGCAGCCATTTCTGATTCCTCCTCTGAGTCTTTTTTCCGCACCAACAGTGTGACCGCACTGTGAACATTCTGCCGCTGCTTTTTACTTTATTCTAACACTCAGATTTTGGAAACCAAACGGAAAACGGTCGTGATATTTCGCGTTTTTTCGCCGTTTAAAGCCGTTCCGTCCTGCCTTCTTTTTCCAGCGTCTCAACAACCTCCTTGACGCGCTGTGCCTGATCGACAGGGCAGACCAGAATCGAATCCCTGCCCTCTACGATGACCAGGTTTTCAACGCCAACTGCGGCGATCAGCTTTTTACCGCCGTATACAACGCAGTTTTTCGCGTCCAGAAGCAGCGTATCGCCGGAGCTGATGTTACCGGCAGCATCCCGGGTGCGCACTGCATCCAGCGTATCCCAGCTGCCAACGTCATTCCAGCCGAAATCTCCTTCCAGCATCAGAACACCCTTTGCGCGCTCCATAATGCCGTAATCCACGGAAATCTTCGGGATGGTCGGATAAACCTCATGCAGAACCTCCTGCTCTTTTTCTGTGCCGAGCGCTGCCCCGATCTGTTTCAGACAGGCGTACACATCCGGCAGAAGTTCTTCGAAATAGTGAAGAATCGTGGAGGCTTTCCAGACAAACATGCCGCTGTTCCACGCGTAACTGCCGGATGCCAGATAGCTTTTCGCCGTTTCCAAATCCGGTTTTTCCACAAATTCTTCTACCTTGCGCCATACTTTTCCAGTCTCTTCCACGCTGCGGATATAACCATAGCCGGTCGAGGGAAACGTCGGATGAATCCCGATCGTCACAAGTGCGTCCGTCTCTTCCACTGCACGAACTGCTTCCTTCATCACGCGGGTGTATTCCGCCTCATCGCGAATATAAGCGTCCGCCGCAAAAATGCACATCACGCCGTCACCGTATTTATGCAGAATTTCCATCGCCGCATAACCGATACACGCTGCTGTATTGCGCGCCGCAGGCTCTGCCAGAATATGATCTGCCGCAATTCTGCCTCCTGTGCGCTCCTTCATCATCTTTGCCTGTGTCTCATTGGTCACAATAAAAATGTCCTTCTGATCCATCAGGTCATGCTGTCTGTCGATCGTCTCGTTAACCAGAATATCTTTGCCGGACAGGTTTAAAAACTGTTTCGGCTCTGCCTTTGTACTCAGCGGCCAGAAACGGGTTCCGCCCCCGCCTGCCATAATTACGCCATAGGTTTTCATGTCGTATTTCCTTTCTGAAGTGCTGCGCTTCCGTCAGCCCATTCCATGCATTTTTACAAATCCTTTTCAGCTTTTCCGGATCGCTTCTATTTTGCCGGATCATTTCGGCTTTTTCCGGAAGCCGTTCCGAATCGAGTTGCCCCGCAGCTCGATATCCTGTACGATTGGAGATGACGGGAATTTGTTATACCCGATCTGCCCTCTGTCCGTCGGCACATAGATCGTCACACCATCCACCTCGTAGGTCTCCGCAGATCCATCTACATAATCCTGCTGCCACAGATAATACGGTTCATATGCCAGCTCCCGAACCATCTGTATCAGATTATACCCCTTATAGGTAAAAAATGCTACCAGCAATCCCACAAATGCCCAATATCCGGCATTTTTCAACCATTTACGTCCATTGTGTCCCTGTTCTGAACCAGCCAGCTTTTCCGCCGCCATACAATACAGGCTTCCAAACACCGTCAGCGGCAAAAACAACACATAAAAATATCCGTACCGCACCAGCGGCGCTCCGAGCTGCCAGAAGAAAAAACCGACCACTGCACACAGCTGAAGCAGGGAAAAACACAAGGGCGTAAGATGTGCGACTCGGCGGGCGGGCAAGGGTGCGCCGATTTCTCGTTCAGACACAGCGCCGTCCACATGGGGCGCGACTGTCACCTGGCCTGCTCTGACTGCGCACACAGCTCCGAGCACCGCCAGCACTGCACTCACCGGGATCGCTGCCCAACCCGCCAGCACCAGAAGCTTATCGAATCCATCCTGCGCTGCAAACCAGTTCGGCAGCCACTGCTTCAACGGCTGATCCAGCTGATAAACATTGTAAATCTCCCGCGCATACGCCTGGATTTCCTTTGCGTCGCTGTCCGCATAGCCTTTGGAAATTTTCCAGTCTACCGAAAACCAGTCCAAAAACGTAAACGGATAAAACAGCCAGCCGGAAATCAGCACATTCCGCGCCAGATACGGAAATGCAATCAGAAGTCCCAGCGCAATATAGCCTGCAATCTGCAGCCATTTTTTCTGCCTAAGCAGCAACACCGCCGGATACAGGACCAGCAGCAAAATTACCGCTGTGGACAGCTTCACCGTTGCCGCATACACCAGATACAGACTCAGCAGCGCGTAAGGCACGGTTTGCTTTTCCCCGATGGGACAGTCCCTTTCCTGCTCCCACAGTTCCACCCAGGTCATTATTACCCAGAATAAAACCAACATTGCAAAATAATCGGACGCCGGGGAAACCATCTCCCGGAACACTGCTATCAGATAAAAGATCCCGCCGATAGATAAAAAATCCGATATTCGCACTTTTTTTCGTTTCCAAAATGCCATAAGCCCTGCCGCGCATTTACACGCGCACAGCAGCGCAAAAAATCCAGCCACGCAGTGCATCGGCCGTCCGATCAGCCACGTCTCGCTAAAGAAGGCGCTGAGTGCAAAGGAAGCGCTGTTGTAACCGAACCGGCTGTGCAGATTCGCAAGCCCCGGCACAACGCCGTACTCTTCGATCCATCGAATTGCCTGTGCATGATACAGTCCCGTATCGTAGTGCATATAGCCCCTCGACGAGCCGTATGCAAATAAAAGCGTCAGACCGGCATACAGCAGCCAGACGGCTTTATTTTTTTTGCGCCAAAGGCTTTTTGAGTTTTCAAGCCCTTCGTCGCTTCTTTCCGTTTTTTTCTGACATGCCTGTGTTTTCGAAATTTTGAAAAAATCCGCCAAATCCCGACGCAGCAGCATTCCGCCGATGACCGCAGCAAAAACGGCAATCAGGCTTGCCCAGAAGCCAACGCCGGCAAACAGGCTGAAATACTCTGCATACACATTCAATACGAGCAGACCCGTCATCATATAGGTTACTGCGCTATGAATCTGACAACCGCCCTTTTTTCGAAACGGTGCAAGACACGCAAAGCCCATCAGAAACGACAACGTCGCCATATACGCCCATTCCATTAAAATCATTATCATAATTTTGATACCCCTGTCTGATGCATTAAATGTACCATTGCCCCCATTTCATGTCAAGGAAATGGAGGTGCTCCATTTTCCGGGTAATTTTCTTGCTTTTTTCCCTCACTGACACTAAACTGAATCCATATACAGATCAAAATCATTCATTGCTTTCCAGGAGGACTCCTATCTTATGACTAATATGACTAATATAATTTCATTCCAGAAGCCCGGTATCACTCGGATTACTGCAGCGTTTTTTGCAGCCTTTGCACTATGCGATATCGGTTCCATCCATCCGGCAGATATTTTTTCTGTCCTGATCTTTGCAGGCATGCTCCTCCTTTTTTCTCCAACGCTGACGCAAAGGCTGACGAATATCGGAGCAGCTTCTTCTGTGCTTCCGCGCCATTTTTATCCAATATGCAGACTTCTCGCAGTTCTCTACACCTTATTTTATGCAGCAGCAAAGCATGCTGAACTGTCCGGCAGCTTTGACAGCCGCATATTCAGACTTGCATTCCTGGCGGCTGCGGTTATCGGTCTGTATTTTATATTCTTCCGATTCTGTGAACTGTCCATGCTGTTTCTTGCATCCAGACAGCAGCGGCGTTTTGCCCAAAACACTTTGCAGCAGCCTGACGGTGCATGTCCTGTACCCCCAGCCATATCTGCAGTGCATGCCCTGTCCCGCAAACAGAAGCTGCTCTGTTACTTCGGTCTGCTCTTCTGCTGGCTATTCTGGTTTCTGTACCAGTTTCCCGGTGTTCTGACCCCAGACAGCATCAGCCAGTTTTCCCAGGCTACCGGCCTGATCCCGTTGAGCAACCACCACCCGGTCATGCACACCCTTTTGTTCTCCCTGTTTTACCATATCGGATTTTTTCTGACCGGAAGCAGAAACGCCGGAATCGCCTGTTATGTACTGTTCCAGATGTGCACTATGGCCGCTATTGAAACCTATACGCTATCCCTGCTGGCAAAGTCAGGCGCTTCACGCCTCTGGCTGATTCTGTCTTTTTGTTTCTGGGGGCTCGTTCCATTTCACGCAATTTTTGCCGTAACCGTCTGGAAAGATATTCTTTTTTCCGGATTTATGCTGTTATATCTTTGCTTTTTATATGAACTGCTCTGCAACCCGGATAACCGTCCGGGCATTTGGGCAGGGCTTTCCCTTTCCGGCTTTTTCGTCTGCACCCTGCGTTCAAACGGGCTTTATATCTTCCTGTTCACCCTCCCGTTTGTTCTGTTCGCATTTCGCCGGACATCGAAAAAAATGTTTGCCGTGCAGGTCGGCATACTTCTTTTATCCCTGATCATCACCGGCCCTGTATACACTGCCTGTCATGTTGAGCGCGCTTCCTTTACAGAATCCCTCTCCATTCCTCTGCAGCAGATTGCCTGTGTCGTTTCTAACGGTCGACAGCTGAGCGCAGAGCAGGAAATGCTCATCGATGATGTAGTCGATACTTCCCTGATTCCGGAGTATTACAATCCGGTGATCTCCGATCCCATCAAGGCACTCGTCTCCTACAACCATGCCGATGCGATCATCCGGAATCCTTCAAAATATTTCACCCTCTGGATTCAGCTCGGTATTTCTTACCCGGGCGACTATCTCCAGGCCTTTATCGATCAGACAAAAGGATACTGGTTCCCCGCCCCGGCTGCTTTACGCACGAATGAAGGGATTTCCCCGAACGAAATCGGACTTTCCTGGCCGCATCTTCTGCGGGGTCAGTTTCCGGTCAAAATCAGTGAAATTCTTTTAAAGCTTCCTGATATGCTTCCGGTTTACGGTATTTTGTGGAGCATCGGCGCGTACTTCTGGGCTGTCCTGTATTTTGCCGCATATCAGTTTTTATACGGACAGCGGCGGTTTCTCGTGCTCTTTGTACCGTTTATCGGAACTGTACTTACCCTGCTTCTGGCAACTCCTGTTGCCTCCGATCTGCGCTACGCTTATCCGCTCATCCTTGCCGCGCCGTTTTTCATTGCGCTGCCGTATTGCCGTCTTCAAACCTCCCGTCTGCAAAAATGAGATGGGAAACGTTGTAAAACTGACAAAAAAAGTGTAAAATAAAAAATCAGGGGATGGCATTTTGCCTAATTTAGTTTCCAAAGAGAAAGAGGTATTTTATGGACTTTTTTAACGCACTGATTCACAACACGGTTTTTATGTCCGCAGTTACGGGGTGGTTCGCTGCACAGGTCATCAAAACAGTGATTTATACCTGTATCACCAAAAGCTTTGATCCGGAACGTTTAGTCGGAAGCGGCGGCATGCCCAGCTCCCATTCCGCCACTGTCTGCGCACTCGCAACCGCATCCGGAATGCAATACGGCGGCGGCAGCTTTGAATTCGCCATTGCCGCTATTGTAGCGATTATCGTTATGTATGATGCCAGAGGGGTGCGCCGGGAAACCGGTCTCCAGGCACAGGTCATCAATGAAATGATGGAATTCTGGGAAAAGATGGGGCAGCCGATCTCCTACGAAGAAAAGCTCAAGGAATTCGTCGGCCATACCCCTTTACAGGTGTTTGTCGGCGCGCTGCTCGGCATCCTGATCGCCGTATTGTACGGCCTGTTCCTCGGTTAAATCTTTATCTGCTTGCGCCTTCCTGCAGACAACTTTCGTGTCTGTAGGAAGGCGCATCTGCGTTATAACGTTTTTTCCCGTAAAAATCTGCCCTCCTGACACAGAATTTTCACAGTTATTCTGTATAGTGATAACTAAGAAATTTGATGGAGGACATAAAATGAGCCAACAAAAAGTAGACCGTTATAAACAGGAAAAAGCGCATCGCAAAGAACGTCTGGAGAAGGAAAAGAAACGAAAAAAGCTCCTTCGCATCTGCAGTTATTTCGTACTTGCAGTAATCGTACTTGCGATTGCTTTTGCAATTTACCGCCACTATACTCCCAAGACAGAGACGCCGGCAGAAACAGAAACCACTGTCGAAAGCGTAATCGAAACAACTACAGCTGAAGAAAGCACTGTAGAAGAAAGTACCGCAGCCAAAACAGAGGACACAGATACGGAAAGCACCTCTGAAGAAACCGCTGATATAGAAAGCGCTGCTGAAGAAACAGATGCGGCTGGCACGGAAAGCACTGCAGCTGATGGGGAAGCAACGACTGACGACGCTGCGCAGACAGCCCAGACTGAGAACGCTGCAGAGTAAAACGATTACCATGAAAAAACTCCCATTTTCTATGGCCGGGATAGCAGGGAATGATTCCTTCTTCATTTGCCACCGGAACGGGAGTCTTTTTATTCCTGATAATAGCATGCTCACAGAGCATGCATTACTTTCTTGCTATCAAATACAGGTCACAATACAGCAGCTCTCTGATCTTTTCCATCTTCACATCACCGCCCATTCCATCTGCAACGGCCTGCAGCGCCTCCTCAGTCTGCTCCATTCTGGAAACATATACAAGCACCTGATCCGCCTGCCGGATTGTATCATCCTCCACAGTCGAAACATCTGCAAGGCTCGCAAAATAAATTTCATCATACTGCATCAGCTCCAGTGAATCGTCCCAGATCATCCAGGTCAGGTTGGGATTATAAAAATAAACGACCGGTTTCTCTTTATGCTCCTGCGCAAACGCGATGCTTTCTGTATCCTCTTCATAAAGAAACAGCACCTTTCCATCCGCCAGCCCTCGAATCTGTCCTGTTGCCAGCACCAGAAATACCGTCAGAAGCACATAGCCGGCTGCTTTATCGTGCACGGACCGTTTTTCCGGAGCAGATGTATCTCTGGTATCGCTGATTTTCCCCGCAGCGCTTTTTACAGCAGTCCCTTTTCTCATAGTCAATACGAAAAGCTTCTGTCCGAGCAGTACAAATATAACCATCATCAGCAGCAAAATCAGCCCGTAGACCGGAATCTGATATCGGTTCGCTTCCTCCGCCGTCAGGAGTGCTGTTTTGGTCACGACAAGAAAATAACCGAGTACTGCTGCCGCCGGAATCCAGAAAACACGCCGTGCTTCCCAGAATGATTCGCGGGAAGCGTCAGCCTGCCGGTTCGAATTTTCCTGCGCAGCTGCGTACTCTGCTGTCTGCTGCCCAGATTTCTGCGCAGTTGCGTGCTCTGCTGCCTGCTGCCCGGATTTCTGCACAGTCGCAGCGACAGCTTTCCGTCCGGCTTTCATCCGTCCAATTCCCCAGACCGTCAGCGCCATCAGGACAAGCAGCAGAACCAATCCGTACAGCATCGACCCGAAGGCATATTCATTGAGCAGTCCTGCGAAGAACCGGAATCTTCCAAGCGTATTGCCAAGGTCGAAGAACGCACCCATCGCTTCCGTCCCCCGGTATCCCCGAAAAATATGGCTCAGACACGCCGGATAGCTGACTACGGCAAGTACCATCGCTCCGATCACAGCAGCCGCATAAATGAGGCAGTCTTTCCATTTCTGCCCCCAGCTTTTCTGCTCTGCACGTTCCAACAGCAGATACAGCTCCATTGCCGCTGCCAGGAAAAACAGATAAACAGCAAAATAGTAATGCGTCAGAAAACCGAGATAAACAACCGCCATCAGCGGCAGATAAAAGGAAAACCCGCGTTTTCTCTCCTGCAGGCTTTTTACATGTAGCCAGGTCACGAGCAAAATCCACAGAGCCAGAAGCATATACATTCGAACCAGCATAACGCCGGAATAAACCGCCGGGTTAAAACCATACAGGAGGCACACTCCGAAAATCATCACTCGCGTGATACGCTCCGGAACGTCCGCCGCCGTTACACAGGTCTGCACTTTCCCACCAGGCGCAGCCGCGCTCCTCAGCGCACCCGTCACAATCCGCCGCGTCAGTTTCGCCAGCACACTCCAGCTCAGAACGAAAAGCACTATATTCAGTCCAATTCCTGACCATTTGCTGAACCTTCCGGGAAACAGCGAGCATACCGTATGCAGCAGCAGATAGTAAAACGGCGGATGCACATCATAGGTCTGCATGCGCGTAACCGTCCCATACTGAAACCGCTGCCCCGGCAGAACCCGGAATTCGTCCGCAATCTCGCTGCCCGGCTTCCACTCCCGGTCGGTCGGCACCAGACCGATCGACACGTTGGAGGAATAATAGGAATAATATTCATCATAATGGAACCCTGCTTTTTTACTTCCAAAATAAAAAATCGCAATCAGCTGCACCAAAAGCAGCATACCAAGGATCAGATACCAGTTTCGTTTCTTCACATTCCCTCCTGCCCGCAGACGCAGATTTACGTTCTGCAGTTCTATCATGCGTTGTTTTTTGATAAACATTTCTTTTTATAATAGTACCATGTTCTATTTTAATTTATTTTTCTGCATAACTCAAGGAAGCATTCACACAGTTTCGTAAAACAATAGAATGCACGCTCTGCGAGCATTCTATTGTCATGAATTCAGTTCGTCCATTCCATTCTGCAGACACGTTCGAAGGAAGCAGAATAATTCGTGGATATAGCCTGTATCCCGACTATCTTCCACCTTTCAAAGAACTCTTAAAGGATCTGAGTGAGGCTTTATCGTATACAGGAATAATTAAGATTTAATATCGTTTTATGTAGTGACAAACCAATTTTGCTACGCTATAATTGTTACAGTTGTGTGACGCAGAGACGCTTCACACTTTTTTGCGCGGGCAGTTGGATATCCTGTGTATGGATTTCCGTTTCCCGCATTCGACGATTTATAAGAAAGAGAGGAACAAAAATGAAGAAACTGGCTGTATTTCTGCTGACCGGTCTGACATGCGCATCCATGCTGTTCGGCTGCGGAAGCAAAAATGACACCGTAGAAACCGTTCCGGTAGCTGAGGTGCAGGAAAGCACTGCCGCTCCTGCTGAAACAGAATCTGAGACGGAAACAGAAACCGTTGAGGAGGATGTTCCTCCGGAAGAAGGCATGGTAAAAAGTGACCTGACCGGCGAATGGATCAGCGGCGATCTCGCAGATCAGCGTCCGATCGCAGTTATGATCCCCGATGAAAATGCAGCGCTCCCGCACTACGGGCTTTCCAATGCTGATATCCTGTATGAATGCAGCGTAGAAGGCAACATGACCCGTCTGATGGCTGTTTTCAAGGATTGGAAAAACATTGAACGCATCGGCAATATCAGAAGCTGCCGCGATTATTATGTTTACTGGGCAAAAGAATGGGATGCAATTTACTGCCATATCGGCGGTCCGTTCTACATTCTGAACGCGATCAATGATCCTACTACCAATAATATCACCGGTGCTGTTCTGGCAAGCGACCCTTCCCAGAAAAAAGGTCTGTATGACGCAGCCTTCTACCGCACCAGCGACCGTAAAGCTCCGCATAATGCTTATACAAGCGGCGACCGTATCGACAAAGCCGCTCAGGCCCTCGGCTATTCCGAAACCTATACTGAGAACTATCAGAGCGATCACTTCAAATTCGCTTCCACAAACAATCCGAACACGCTGGAACAGTACGGAAGCAGTGCAATCCCTGCAACCAAGATCGATCTGGCAGGCGCTTACCCGATTACCAAGACCTATTTCGAATATAACGAAGAAGATGGTCTGTACTATCGCTTCCAGGGTATGCAGAAAGGCGACCAGAAGCATATGGACGGCGCCAATAACAAACAGCTGGCATTCAAGAACGTTTTAGTTCAGTTTGCTTATTATGAAACCCGTGATGCGAAGGGTTATCTGTCTTTCCAGTGCCACGACGACACCAAAGACGGCTACTACTTCACAAACGGCAAGGGCATCCATGTAACCTGGAAAAAAACCAGCGACTTCGCACCGACCAAGTTCTATGACGACAACGGCAACGAAATCGAAATCAACCCCGGCAAGACCAACATCTGTGTAGTTGAGCAGGGTAAATCCATTGATGCGGAATAATTTGTTCTGACGTATAAATCGCCCTATCCGGCAGGTATTTTTTAACTGCGGATGGGGCGATTTTTTCATTCTATTGTTTTATTTGCTTTCTACTTCACAAACAGGCAAATCTACTGGTACAACAACACTACAGTCTCATTTTTCAAGCCTCTTTCTGGTGATTTAAGAGTTCTTCTACCTCTGATGTAGTCATCAGAAGATCATCGGCAATCTTCTCTACGCTCTCGCCCCGCTGGTATTTGCCCGCTGCAAGGTTTGCAAGCCCTTTTACAATACCTTTGTCGATTCCTTGTTCGATTCCTTGTTCGATTCCTTGTTCGATTCCTTGTTCGATTCCTTTCGCCAGGGCTTCCTGATAAAGTTCTTTTGACCGATAGGTTAATACCTTTCCTCCCATAACTTCAGCTACCTCCTTTTCCACATTTTTATATTTTGACGCCAGTTTTTCCACAACAGTACGAGACAGCTCGCATAGCGCTCCACCTGTGACTGACCTCATGCGTCCGTTTTTACATTCCTGATCCAGCATTTCTGCCACCCTCTCGTATTCTCTTCTCAGTTTTTCAAGACGTTCTTCATCGCTGTCGATCTGCGACAGTTCTTTTTCATACCGGAAGATATAAAACGGAATCAGCATCCATAGACGCCGTTCAAAAATATCCTCCAGTGTGTAATTTTTTACTTTCAGAATCGGAATGCCATATTTTAATTCTTTCCTGGCTGCACGGATGCAGATTTTCAGTTCATCCGGCGTGTTTGGATTGCTTCTTAAATAAATTACCGCGGAATCAGGGAAATCTACATACAACATGCCTTCCCTGTATTCTGCGTTTAATAACGCGATCTGCGTGTCATACTCCCACATCCGAATTTCCATCGTTCCGTCCGGCGTGCTCTGGCATTCCAGATGGTAATATTTCGATATTCCTTTTAATGAAATCAACGTCATGTTGGAATCCGTAACCCGCTTTTCCTTCTTCCCGTTCGGATTCCTGATAAATATCTCATTTGCACTCGACAGTACCGCTTCCTGACCTGTGTAATCCGTTCCAAACAGTTCATTGATTAATGGAATCACCAGCTCCGGGCAGTCCTGCAGCAAGGTTCGAAAAGCATCATCATAAGGTGTATTGATTGTTTCCATCGTTTGCCTTTCTGGTTCGTTCAGCTTTATTCAGTTTTTATGTTTTATTCAGTTTTTTGTGAAAGCAAAGGAAACGCATCTGCCGCTTCTGTTCATTTTCACGGTATTCACCAAGGTTTGCGCGCTTAATCTTCGGTTCATTGACTCACGGAAATCATTCGCCGATTCTGGCTTGAAAAGATAGAAGAAAGCCGGATACACCGCTATACGATGCTCCGCTTATAATAGATTACCTGATTTCCCGATTTCTAAAATATTCCTATCAGCAGGAACTGTAACTTTATTATACAAAATACTTTTTCCAAATTCAATCTGTCGCCATTCGAATTTATAAAAACTTTACAACGTATGTTACAGTTCACTCATGGTTTCTTGTGGGCAGATTCCATGCTCGCATGAGAATCTGCCCACAAGAAACCACGAAGGGAGCGCCATTTTATGAGCAAAAGGAGCTGCAAAGCAGCGAAAAGCATCAAAGATGCGTTTTTACGAATGGCGCGTGTGAACTGTAAACATAACATATGACTGCCGCGCAGGGAAATTCCCCTATACGGCAGCCATTTTTCAGTCTGTATTTTCTTCATACAATAAACTGCGTTCCTCTCCGGACAGACGCGGCACATACCAATTGTCGTCCGGATCATCCAGTGAGGAAACAATTTTGTTGGACACATACCGCACTGCAGCCGCAGCATTTTCCATCGGGCGCACGGTCACCTCATGAACGAGCGCTCTGGAACTTCCGAGATAGGGGAAAACAGCATGCACAGTGAGCGTTACCGTCCCGTCGTCATTTTCCTGAAACGCTGTCACCTCCGGGTACGGATGCTCCGGGTACTCTGACTCATAAAATCCACGCGGATAATATTCATATGTGTCATCTTTCTCCCGGTAAATCGTTTTTTTGCGCAGGATATCTGTTTTTACATTCAAAAACTCCTGAATAACCGATTCGAACTCTTTTGACGGAATTCCGTACACTGTGCTGTTTCCAGCATTTTTCCCACTCTGCCACGGGATTTTCCGATGATATATCTGCGGATAAAAAACATCGAACAGATCATAAAAGTCCAGCTCTCCGAAATCCGTTTCATCCCAGTCTGTCAGAAACAGGTTGTTGCATTCATAGCCGACCGGCAGGAGCGCTTTTTCGTTCCATTCCCGGCAGGCTTCGTCCAGAGGCTCCACCCGCAGCGCCGCATATTCCTTAACGTCGCTGAGCGTCATCACATACATCTCATCCAGCGCCCCGGTTCCGGAAAACATCAGATAACCGTCCTCCGTATACGACCAACTGTCCGCTGTAAAATGTTCTTCCGTCTTTTTGCGCATCATTTCATCTTCATAATGATAATAATTGCGTGTCACATCGAGATTGCCTTCTGCCGCCTGCAGCTCGTACTCCACAAAGCCACCGTTCCAGTCAACTTCAACAATTTCTATCTGTGCCTCCTGCTGATCCGTCGCCCGCCTGCAGAAACGCTTTACCTCTGATGCCCGCACCATATCGACCCTATTTTTCTGGTCTACTGCAGGATATCCGTTTTCTCCAAACTGCTTTACGATATGTGCAATGGTCTCTTTTTCCCCGAGCCGTCCGCTTCTGCCTGCTTCCCGATACAGCTCAAGACAAACATCTTCCATCCGTATTTTCGGCTCTTCATCCTCTTCCAGCACAATCACTGTTTCCGCTTCGGTATCCACATCCTGCCAGGTCTCTCGGGACGGTTTTCCACAGCCCTGTACCACAAATGGCAGGATAGTGCACAGCGCTATTGCATATGTCAAAAATCTGCGATGCTCTGCGAATTTCTTTTGTTCTGTCTGCATAGTTCTGCCCATCTTCCTCAGTTTCCGTCTTTCGTCGTAATTTCCATCAGCCTGTCTTCTTCGTCGTCTACGAAAGGATTTACAATTTCCTTCGCATCGACGCATCCCATGTTCTGATAAAAGGCGATCGTGTCTTCCGACGGAATTGCAGAAAGGAACAGTTTTTCCGCGCCGAGTTTTTTTGCATATCTGCATGCTTCCTGCAAAAGCAGCCTTCCTATTCCATGCCGTTTAAAGCGGTCGTCCACAAAAAGCAGCAACAGATTCGCATAGCTTGCCGTTTCACCCGCAAGATCTCCTCCTACGCAGCAAAAGCCTGCCAGCTGACCTTCGGGTAAAAAAGCCGCCATTACCGTCCCTCCGTTCTGAATTTTTTCCCGCATATATCCTGCAAGCCAGATTCTTTTTTCCGCATCCCATTCCCGCAAAATTGAAGCATCTTCAAGCTCCCATCCGGCATCTGTCCTGACCCATTTTCTGGTAATTTTCTGATGGTGCGCAAAATCTTTTAGGAAATCATCGGGGATGGTGGAAGCTGTAAAATTCGTAACCGATAATTTATTAAATAAAGCCATTCGTGTCTCCTGTCATTTGAAAATCAGAAAACAGGGCAAGAGTCCTGCTCTCGCCCTGCGCTTCTTATTCATGACAATAGAATGCTCGCAGAGCGTGCATTCTATTGTATCGCAATTGCTTTTTCGATCTCCGCGTTCACCCGTTCTCTTAAGGCTAGCAGCCATTCTTTTTCTTTGGGATAGCGCTTGAAGGTGATCGGTTCATCCGTTCCTTCTGCGATGATTTCACAGACTCTTTCCCTGCCGACCAGCGATTCCAGCAGTTCAAACGCACGCACATCCTGCATCACCTGCTGCATCAACATCAGACGGATAGATTCCTCCGGTACGCCGCCCTCGCCGGGATAAACCAAAAATGCATCGCCGGACGGAAATGCTTCTCCCGCGTCCGTTACCGCATACGGATTGATGTGCTTGATCGAATACTGGCTGTTATAAAAGTTAAAGCCCCAGTGCAGAAATCCACTGATTTTATACAGATACAGCTGCACACCGAGGATTCTGGTACGCGCAGAAGGCATCGCCATGAACCGATTGGAAACCTCCTTCCACTGTCCGGTGCAATAATAGGTCCACAGTCCTTCCATTCCTCTTTCCAAAAACGGCTCCATGCAGTTTGTTCCGGGTGCAAACAGATCGACCAGGCCTTTTTCACAAAATCCAACGTCAGAAAGCGCATCAATCGTATGAAATCCCTGAATATAGGGTAGTACCATTTCCCGCGCTTTTTTATAATCCTCTAAAATCTCCTCGCCGGGTTCATCTGAAATATGGAAAAAGACTTTATCCTGCAGTCCCTGTTCTTTCAGGAAATCTGTCAGTGCAGTCAGATATTGTGCCAGAAAGTCCGCATATTCCGGGCTCTGTGCATCCGTGTGCCAGCCAAACTTATGGCGAAGCGTGCCGTCCTCCCAGACCATAATCTTCGGTGCGCACTTAGCGCCCCACTGGGTAAACAGATGCGCCATTTCAAAATGCGTAATTCCGGCAAAGCGGCAAATTCCGATCCAGCGCTCCAGTTTCGAAAAATCGAAGCTATAGGTATCACCGTCCTTGCGGATGTCCAGCAGCTGAACCGTCGTGCGCTCGCCGCCGACCGCAGTGTCCAGAGGCGGTGTAAATACGGGTGTCAGAATCGTATTGATGCCACGCGCCGCATACAGGCGGATAAAGTTTTCCAGAATCTTCCAGTGTTCTTCGCTGAACGGTTTTACATGATAATAGTCTGCCAGACAGTCAGAATGGAACCATTCCGTATGCAAAAGCTTCTGCGGCGGAAGCGACGCATCGACCACATGCAGGTCTGCTTTTAACGTCTCTTTTTCTCCGTCCTCAGTTTCCGTTTCGATCATAATGGCATAGTCCCCGCCTGCAAGCTCCGCATCGACCGTCACATCCAGCCACAGGCTGCGCCACTGTCCGGGTACTTCTTTTGTCAGATATTTTTTGTCCGCGCCATCGCCCTCTGTATCCAGATCGCGCAAAAGATCCGGATACATCCCGGGTACGATGCGCAGATAGTTATCGTCCTGCTCCTTATGGCACGGATAAGCCGAAGGAACCAGCTCAACCCGGCGCAATCTCGTCTCAATTTTTTCCGGCGCTTTTACGGAAACCTTCCAGTAACGTCCCCAGTCTGCCGCCCCAAAATATGCAATCACACAGGATACGGTTTCCCGATGCAGCGTTGAAAGGCGAATGCTCCCCTGTCCATCCGGTGCTTCCTCTGCGAACACCTTTGTCAGCGTGTCCGTAATTTTCCAATTGTTCCCCATGAGTTCCTCCTTACCCCCTGATTTTGTATACGCTGTCTGCAAATTCAGTCAATATGAGCGCTTTTTGCGTCTGCACTAAGCGTATCATAAAAAAGGCAAATCGGCTATGGTTTCTTTTGAAAGGTCTTCCATACGGTGTCCCGAACAGCTTCCACGAACGACAAAACAGGAAAAGCTTCTTTTTCAGAAGCTCACTCCTGCCAGATCATAAATCCTGGCGCAGAGCAGTCTCCTTCATCATTTTTAAGCCAGCCGTTCTGTGCCAGAGCATCGTAATCCAGCACGATCCTGTCACGGCTTTTTGCAACCAGATCCGTAACTTCCACGGCTTCTTCCCGGCACAGATCCTGCAGATAAACTCTGCCTTCGACCGCCTCTCCGAGTTCAACTGTCAGGATTCCGAACTCACCAAATACGCCAATCGGTTTTACAAATGCTCCAAGCTTTACATTCAGGTCAGCTTTCGGTGTAAATATCTTTCGGTCTCCGCATGTTCGCGGCATAAATGCGATGCTCACAGTACCTGTCGCTGGATGGATACTGCAGGCAAGAAACGGAAGTTCTTCTTCTCTTGCAAAAATCTCTGGACAATCCATATTTCTCGTCAGAATAGCCGGCGCTTCCTGCGAAATCGAACGTCCCTCCGGAATCAGGTTTTTCAGCCAGCCTTCTCCTTCCGGACCGGAAAGCATCTCTGTCCAGTCTTTTCTGAGTCCGCCAAATGCTTCTGCCGAACTTTCCCAAATTCCAAACGGAGGTGCGATTCTCTGCCAGCGCAGCGCACGCTCTACTTCGTTCCACTTACGTCCAAAATCCAGGACGTCTGTTTCTGTGCCGCCCCAGCAGGGATGGCGCATCACGCCCATCGAACAGCAAAGTCCTGCTGCCAAAAGCGGTGCATCCTCTATATTCGGAATTCCTCTGCAGCCAAATTGCACTTCCCTGTCCTGGTCGAACATCTCCCAGGTTCGAGCAATCGTCGTGCTGTAGGTAAATTCTTTTACCACGTCATACGTCCGTACATAATCACTGATTGACAGCAGTTTCCCAACGCGTTTCCAGTGCTCCACTTTTTCATCCAACGGACCGCGACACACCGCATGCTCAATTTTCAGGTCAGGTGCATACTGCTTTACAATTCTTGTCATCATTTCTCTATAAGCTGCGTCACCACAATGATATCCCCAGTCTACTTTCCAGTAGTCCACTCCTGCTTTTCTGCACCAGATCGCACGCTCTTTCCAGTAATTTTCCGCCTCTTCTACGGAAAGCGGATGTGCCTCTTCCTCTCCGGTCGCATTGGCACAAATCCACAAACCAAGGCCACGATATCCAAGCTCCATTAGCTTGCAACGAAGCTTTGTAAGACGTTCCCATGGTTCTCCTGTAAAATCCGGAAATTTATCAGCATCCAGCACCAGACTGCCAAATACGCTGACCGCTCCGTTTCCGGGCACATCCTTCCCGACGTCCCAGCCGTCGTCCAGCAGAACATACAAATCTTGCCGTACATTTTTGAAATAGTTTCGGAGCATTCCGTCTTCTGCAAACAGAAAATCCTGAGTCAGCACATTGCGCAGATTTTTCGTATCCTTCCCGTCTTCCACGCTGTTTACGCGAAACTGCGTATCCCAGGTGCACCAATAGTTTCCTGTATCAGGTCCTTTTTGCGGAATCCCGTTCTTTTTTTGTTCTGCCATAATAACCTCCCTTTTTGCAGATCTCTGTAACGCAAACAGCAGTGTGAAAATAAACGGATAAGTTTACTTTTCACACTGTCTGTTTCTGATTATTTTTATTTCATCGCGCGGTCAACTCTCGCCTGCTGTACCGCAATCAGATCATCCAGTCCAAGATCTTTCAGATCCTGAATATAGCTGTCCCAGTCATCCAGGCTCTTTTCACCCATGATGAGTTTTGTCAGCAGTTCCTTGGAATATGTTTCAAGATCTGTGCTGATCTCGTTCGCTTTATTGATTTCCTCTACCGTAGGGATTGCCAAAACTCCCAAATCATGAAAAATACGATGATCCGGATCCTTGATACAGGAAATCGTGAAATCTTTCTTTGCTGTCTGATTGGTTTTTACACCGTTTTTCTCTGCAAACACTACTGTATTATCCATCTCTGTGCTCAGATCATTGTTCAATTTGTATCTTGGGAAAATGGAGCCGTTGCACCAGAGTGCCATGCCTACAGCATCTGTATTTTCCAAAGTGTTGTCCAGAGTATTGCTCATTTTCCCGTCCACCACTTCATAGCTTACACCTTCCAGACCATACTCTGTCAGATCCATAGATTCCTGTGTAACCAGATAGTCCAGAATCTTTGCAATCGCTTCCTGTTTGTCACTGCCTGCAGGCACTGCTGTAGCGGTCCAGCCCATGTTATATGCATTTGAGCCACGGAACAGAGACGTTTCTCCCTCAATTCCATCCACTCGCATTGGTGCAAACCATTGATATTCTGCTCCTTCCGGAACAGTAATGGCCGTTTCCTCCCACAGTTCTGTTCCCCACTGGGAAATTGCAGCCACCTGGTTATTGGCCATGTAAGTGCTGCCCTGACTATCATTCATCTTCAATAATCCGGCTGTGTAAAGTTTCTGCATATACTGGATATAATCCTTTACATGTTCCTGATACCAGGGAGATTCCACTTTATAATCTTTCTGATTATTGACGAACGTCGTTCCAACACCAAGTCCAAACCACTGCGCAACATCTGTAGCAAATCCACTGTAATCTGTCAGAAATGCCTCATCCTTTTGTCCATTTCCGTTCACATCCTGATCCTGAAATGCCTTTAAAGCTTCATAAACCGCGTCCGTCGTTGTCGGCATATCTTTTCCGACTGCATCCAGCCAGTCCTGTCGAATCTGAAAAGCAAGTATGAAATTGGTAGGTTTTCCTTCATAAGAACCGGTTTCATAATCTGTCAGCCAGTAGCACTTTCCGTCTTCCAGCGCAACATGTTTGAAATAGAACTGTCCGGCGTCAGAATTGATAAAATCGGTATAAGTTCCATCCGAATAGGTTTCCCAGATATCGCTGATCGACTGCAGCTGTCCCTGTTTAACCAGGTTTAATTTTGTCTTATCATCCAGAGGAGTAATGTTAATCATATCGTAATTGAACAGTTCTCCGCTCGCCGCCATGGTCTGAATCGTCGTATCAAACTGATCCGGCTCAATCAGATCCAGTTCCAACTTCACACCCTTTGCTGCCAGGTTTTCAGATAATTTATCCCACCGCTTGCTCTTGCCTTCTGTTGACCAGTCTTTTAAAGTGACTGTTTTTCCGTTCGCCCCAGTGTAAGTGTAATTGCGTCCCAGAATTTTTACTACAGTTAAATCGCCATTATCCGTATTGGATTGTGCCACTTCAGTTTGTGCTGTTGTAGCAGCATCACCGGAAGTCGCCGTACTATTGGCTGTATTCGTCTGTCCGCATCCTGCCATACCAGCTGCCAGCAGTACACTCATCGCTGCCGCTATCCCTTTTTTCCAACTCTTTTTCATTCTGCACCCTCCTTATGTCAGAATCTGCCGTCTTTGCGGTCATACTGTTGAACAGTTACTTTTTATTTTATAACCTCTCCGTGCCTGCAGTCACTTCACGGTTATTTCCCGGTTTTATAATTTTTATTTTCTATAAAATAACAGAATACTGTCACTCTTTTAATGAACCGAGCATAACGCCCTTTACAAAATATTTCTGGAAGAACGGATATGTAAACAGAACCGGCAGCGTCGTAAATATAATCATCGCATATTTTAACTGCGCACCAGACATCTGTTTTTTTACCATTTCCGCCGCCATCTGTGGATCCAGGACATCCGTTACCTGTCTGGTACTTTCTACCAGGATCCTGCGCAAAAACAACTGCAGCGGCTGCCACTCCGTTTTCGGCAAATATATCAGTGCATCAAACCAGCTGTTCCACCGTCCCACAATCGTATATACGGAAATAACCGCCAGGATCGGTTTTGACAGCGGCAGATAAATATTTGTCAAAATCGGGATCACTCCTGCGCCATCAATTTTTGCAGCTTCCCTCAATCCTTCCGGAATACTGGAAAAGAACGCTTTCATCAGAATAATATTCCAGATCGAGAAACATACCGGGAGAACCTGTGACAGCGGACTTCCATACAGTTTCAGCTTTGTAATCAGCAAAAACGCTGGAATCATACCGCCTGAAAAATACATCGGGATCAGCAGAAACATATTTACAAATTTGCGTCCTGCCAGATGTTTATACGTCAGCGGATAAGCGATTAGTACACTCGTAACCAGCATCAGAGCAGTCGTCGGAACCGTGTAGAGGATTGTATTCAAATACGCTCTCCACATTTCCCCGTCTCCGGCCAGCATTTTATACGCATCCAGCGAAAACCCTTTCGGGACCAGATAGACATTCATTTTTGCCGCATATTCCGGCGCGCTGATGGAAAGAATCAATACATAATACATCGGATAAACGGTCGCGATGCAAATCAGGAGCACCAGCACATACAGAAGTACCGTTACCGCCGGATTTCCTTCTCTGATTCTGTTTTTTGTTTTGCCTGTTTTCATGTTAATCTCCTGTTACCAAAATCAGTCTTTTCTTTACCATAACCCAAATCCTGTCAGTTTATCGCTCACTTTGTTTGCAATATAAGTGAGTACAAATCCAATTACTGACATGAATAACCCCGCTGCAGCCGTATAACTGTACTGCCCGCCTTCGATACCAATACGGTAGGTATAGGTTCCGATTACGTCCGCAACATCGTATGTCGCAGGGGAATATAAAAGCAGGATCAGATCGCTGTTTGTCCCGAGAATTCCTCCGATCGCCAGAATCAGGTTAATCGCAATAATATTTTTAATTCCAGGCAATGTGATGTACCAGCACTGCTGTCCTCTGTTTGCCCCGTCAATTCTTGCCGACTCATACTGGCTCTGATCGATCGATGTGATCGAAGAAATATACAGAATACTGCCAAAGCCGAATCCTTTCCAGACATTTGTGATCGTATAAATTGCAGGAAACGCCGGTGCCTGATCCCGCCAGTTCTGGTTCGGCAGCCCAAACACTGCAGAAAGGAAATTGCTGATCAGTCCCCCCTGATCGATAAAAGAAATCACCATGCCCGCTACGACGACCGTAGAGATGAAATAGGGCATATAGCTGGCTGTCTGCGCAATCTTTTTAAAACGGAGCCGCTTGATCTGGTCGATTAAGAGCGCAAACAGAATCGGGGCCGTAAATCCAAACAGCAGATTCATTCCACTCAGCACCAGTGTATTTTTAATCAGACGTCCGAAATATTTTCCTTCTACAAACCGTTTAAAATGCGTCAGGCCAACCCATTCCACTCCTTCACCCCAAAAAGGAGAACCTGGCATATAATCCTGAAACGAGATCACAAGGCCGAACATCGGTCCATAACAAAAAACAATAATCAGAAGAAAGACCGGAAGCATCAGTAAGTACAACTGGATATTCTCTCTGACAACTGCCTGGCTCATCTTTCCTTTCTTTTTTTTCGGTTTCCCCATGCTCTTTTTCCTCCCTTGCGTTGTTGATGGTTTTATTTTACTGGCCGCTCCTTCAGATCTCAATTTGAAAGTTTTTTGTTCATTATGAATTTTTTTTACTGCTCTGCATCCTCCATTGACACCCTTTCTTCTTTTTGCCACAATAAGGAAAAAGTGGAGAAAAGAGGTTTTAAAATGGAGTCATCTTTTAAAATATTACTGGTGGACGATCAACAGATTGTACTGGACGGTCTGAAAAAACAGCTCAACTGGTCCCGTTTTAACGGTCTCATCTGCGGCTGCGTTTCGGATGGAGCAGAGGCCATAAACTTTCTGCAGACCTGCCGTCCTGACGTTATCATCTCTGACATCAAGATGCCGCATATGGATGGAATTGAACTTGCCAGACAAATCAGCGAATCACCGATTTTATCCGGCATTCCTGTGATTCTTTTGTCCGGTTACCGCGAATTCGAATATGCCAAAAGTGCCATGCAGTATCATGTACAGCACTATATTTTAAAACCTGTCACCCGGCAGAAACTCGAACAGCTGGAAGATATTCTTACAGAATTATATAAAAGCAAGGAAGCCTCTCATCAGAAAATTCTTGCCCTGTCAGAAAGCAACTATCAGAAGGAACTTTTTGATGCGCTGCGCCATCACGATATCAGCTGCATTGAAGATTTTTTCCATTCTCCGCTTTACCATAACTGCATGAGCGATCCAAATCTCTGCAATTTGATGGGTACCAGGATTCTGACCACCCTGTATGACTATCTTGGGGAAATTCATTTTACAGAGCAATCTCTGCTCACTTCAAAAACACATACGCTGGAAACCTGGTATTCCCTTCCAAATCCGGCTTCCAAAGCAAATTATCTGGAAACTCTGTATTTTGATATTTTAAACCTGCTCTTATCACAGAAGAACAACAATACTTCCGCGCTGTACCGTTATGCGCTACAATATATCGACACGCACTATACTAACCCGGATTTTTCTATTTCTGCCATGGCGGACAATATGAACATCACGCTTTCCTGGCTGAGCACACTTTTCAAACAGCATGCCGGCAAAAACTTAAACAACTATGTAACGGAAAAGAGACTCGAGCGTGCCTGTCTTCTGCTTGCTTCTCCCTTATACTCAATCGGAGAAGTTGCCCATAAATGCGGATACGATGACGCTGGTTATTTTTCCTCGCTTTTCCGGAAAAAAATCGGGATGAACCCAACAGAATACCGTAATTGCCGTCTGTAATCAACCCGATATAGAAATCGCAATCTGCATCATTCTAGCTGCTGCATTCGGAAAGGAGATCTGTATGCGCCGAAAAATTTTTATTACATTGTGCAGCGTCCTGTCCGCTGTCTTTCTGACCTCTTATCTTTTTATATTTTTCCTGTTCCGTTCCGTCCTGTTTCAGGAGATCCGACAGCAGCAAATCAATCTGCAAAAATATAACGAAACCATTTTTACCAGCTATATTGATTCCTTCAGCATGGTTCCATTTCAGTTGGTCAACGACGAAGAAATCGGAGAACTCGCCAACACGAACAATAGTTCCTATCTGGATATGTTCCGTGCCCGGGAACTTCTGCGCAAAAAATTCAATAACTATCTCAATCAGCAGCTTTTTACCTCCAATCTCGACTGCCGTATTCTGTTTTACTTAAACGATACGCTTCCTATGGATTCCTATTGCGATGCCTATACGCTTTCTGAGCACGTTGCGCTGCGTACCTGTCAGGTTTATTCTTCCCGTCTTGTGAAAGATCAGGAATGGTATAAACGCACCGGAAAAATAACCTGGTCTCCCTATTTTTTCATCAATAAGGATACCGATGAACTCTGTTATTCCAAATATGTCTACAATTATGCGATAAATTCTTCCTCAGAGGGAATCGGAACTGTCGTGATCGCCATTCCGGAAAATGCTTTCCTCGAAAAAATTTCTGCCGGATCCATTACTCCGAACAGCAGATTTTTTCTGAGCAACGAATATCAGGAGCTTCTTTACGCTTCCAGCGAAGTTTCCGACAGCTTATTTCTCAGCGCGCTTTCCAAAAGCTCCGGACAGATCCTGCGCGATTCGACTTCCCATGAACGCTATCTGGTCAGTACTTCTTCCATGAACCAAGATCTTTTCCTCACCTTCCTGACCCCTCTTTCTGACATTGAGCAGATTGTAATTACCGCACTATTTCCCTATATCCTTTTTGTACTGATCGCTTTTTTCCTACTGATCTGTGTTTTGTATCTGCTTTCCCGCAAAATCACCGAGCCGATAATTTCCCTGGCGGATCTGATCAGCACCATCGAGGATACCAGAACCTTTCAGACACAACGGTTTTCGGTTTATCACGACGCGGAGCTTCAGGTGCTTTGTCACAGTTTTACAGCGCTGATTCAACGGGAAAATCTGCTGATGGATCAGATTATCGAAGAAAACAGGCAAAAACGTACCGCCATGCTCCACGCTCTGCAGGCTCAGATCAACCCGCATTTTCTCTATAACGCACTCGATATGGTCAGCTGGCATGCCCTCAGTAAGGGCGAAGACTCCATCGCAGACATTGTTTCCTCAATTTCCAATCTGATGCATTACAGCATTTCCCGTCCGGATTCAACTGCCTCCCTTTCCCGGGAAATCGAAAATATCCGGGAATTTATCCGAATCTATCAGATGGAACGCCCCTGCGACATCCAGCTGATCCCGGATTTCTCTCCCGAACAAGCGGATCAGATCCCGATCCCCAAGTTTACCCTGCAGCCTCTCGTGGAAAATTCGATTCTGCATAATGCGAATCTCGACCATCTCACCATCCGGATTCAGATTCACAGGCAGCCTGATTGCACCGAGATTTCCGTTACAGACGACGGAATCGGAGCAGATCCGGAACAGCTGAATGCCTTTCTGCGTTATGAAAACACTTCCCTGACCGTCAGCAGCGGTTTTGGAATCCGAAACGTCAATGAACGCTTACAGCTCCATTTTGGCAACAACAGCCACTTATCCTATCAAAAGGATTCCGACGGGCATCTGACCGCTTCCCTGTTTCTGATGTCGGCACCACTTTCCTGAAAGTACAGTCAGGCATTTTAAAAGCGCTTCACGAATTATTTTTTCTCCGTGAAGCGCTTTCTATGTTTTCTGGACTGCAAGCAATCCGCCATTATAGGAACCTTTTCCTCATTATTAAATAAACAGCGTGCATCCCTGTTTCCGGAAATGCTCGATTTTTTCATCCAGCACACGCTCTTTTATTCCGAACTTTTCTGCAAGACAGCTTTTACACAGAAACGACGTGCTGCCCCGGTTGACAAATTTCCGATAAGCTCCCCGATCCAGCTGGGTCAGCTCCTTTCCGCATTTCATGCAGGTGTCCATTACAGATCAACGACCTTGCAGCGGTAGACTGCACAACCATAAGGCTCCAAGGCCTTACGGACCGTTCCGTTGAGCGAAGGCAGATCTTCCCCGGTCCAGACCTCCTTCATCTGCAGAGTTTTTCCGGTGCTCATCGGAAGACCGACTTCGTCCAGATTCAGATTTGCTACTACGCTTTCGTCCTTTAAGTTGAAGAAACCGATTGCCAGATCGCCATTGGAAAGCTGTCTGGAATAAATGAGGACATCGTCTCCACTCCAGATTCCGTCCAGACGGATCGGCTGACGGCACAGAGGATCCTGATTGATCGCAATCAGCTCTTTATTTTCCAGAATCTTCTTCGTCTCTTCATTCATATTACGGATATCGCAGCCAATCATCAGCGGAGAGCCAAACAGCGCCCAGATTGAATAATGCGTTCTGTACTGAACGTCATTGCAGCCGCTTAACCCAACGTTTCCTTTGCCGTACATGCCTACAACCAGCATATCCATATCATTAAAGCAGCCGACGCTATGATACGGATGAAGCTTTGCCTGCTGTTTGGTCAGATCCTTGATCGATTCCCAGCTGTCGAAAATATCGCCGGTGGAACGCCACATGCTCGCGCCGGTTTCCTTAATCCATTCATGCGTCTGATCTGCGCCCCAGGAGCATGCGGAAAACAGGATATCCCTGCCGCAATTTTCCAACGCGATGCCCATTCTGCGGTATAAATATTTGCCCGGAATGATGTTGCTGTGATAGCAGTAATCGTATTTCAAAAAATCCACACCCCAGGATGCAAATGTGTCTGCATCGATAAATTCATGCTCGAAGCTGCCTGGATATCCGGCACAAGTCAGGTTGCCCGCACAAGAATACATACCAAATTTCAACCCTTTGGAATGCACGTAATCCGCAACCGCTTTCATACCGTGGGGGAACTTCTCCGGATCTGCAATCAGACGTCCTTCCTCGTCTCTCTTTCTTAAAGACCAGCAGTCATCAATGACCAGATACTCATATCCGCAGTCCAAAAGCCCCTGCTCCACCATTTTGTCCGCAGTTTCCATGATCAGTTTTTCATTGATATTCTCACCAAATGTGTTCCAGCTGTTCCAGCCCATCGGCGGCGTTAATTTTACCATACCCCTTGACCTCTCTTTCGTTATCCGTTATCGTAATTGTAGCATGACACTTTTGTTCTCTTCCATGGGTTTTTGTTGCAAATACATGGATTATTTATTCACGTCAGGACAATGCCGGAGGTATGTGCCCAAAGGCCGCTGCAGACTGCCTGCAGGATGTTTTTAGACGTCATCCCCGGCATCCTGTAAATCAGGAGGTCTCTTTATGAATTCATCTGTTTTTTGGTCCGATTCCCAGCCCGGTCTCACCCTGCTCGCCACAGGCAGGCAGGACTGCAGCGATCTGCATTCCTGGGGACCCGGCGTCCGTCCGGTCTATATCATCCATTATATTCTGCGCGGGCAGGGCATTATCGAATATCATAAAAAAACTTTCCCCGTTCACACCGGCGAAAGCTTTCTGATTTATCCTTATGATACGATTCGCTATTATCCTGACCCGGGGAATCCATGGGAATATACCTGGGTGGAATTTACCGGAAAAGAAGCTGCCTCTCTGCTCGATCAGACCGCCTTTTCCCCTGCCGCGCCCGTCTGTCCCGCGATCTGCCCTGCCCGGCTCCGACAGCTTTTTGCCGATCTGCAGCCCCTCGACCTTTATCACCAGAACCGCAATGAAGCAAATGGCATACTCCGCACGCTGCTCGGTCTTTATGCCGATTATGCCCCGGCACCCGGTCTGCCCGACTCTCCTGCTTCGTCCCTTCTGGCAAATGCAGTTTTTCTGATCCGCTCCAATTTTCATCATGAGTACTTCCATACCGAACAACTTTGTCAGATGCTCGGGGTCAGCAGAAGCACGCTCTACCGCGCCTTTCAATCTGAACTGAACATTTCTCCCGGCGAATTTTTATCGAATTTCCGCATTCATCAGGCATGCCGCCTGCTCGAGCTCGGCAATTCCGTCAAAACAGCTGCTGTATCCTGCGGCTTCTCGGATGCTTTTTACTTCTCCCGGGCATTCCACCGACGTATGGGCGTCTCACCGTCAGATTACCGCAGGCAGCCGCAAAAGCAGGACGCTGGAAGCGAATATTCGCGGCTGGTGTTCTGACCGGCGAAACGCACAGCCATGCGCTGCGGCACGGTCTGCAGGGCGACCTCTCCAAGTACAGCGCAGCGCCTCACCAACGCCGTTCCGTCCAATGCGGTTTCGCGCGCTGCAGCGTCTTCTGCCCCGATCAGTGGCTCTGCAGCTTTTCACCTGACCTCAAAGCCTTCCTCATAGCAAAGTTCGCGGTCCTCCTCTTCCACAAACTCTACGACAATCCTGCCACGCTGACTGATACGCTCCACAAACGAGTCTACCAATTTGGCCTGTCCCTGCAGCTCTGCTTCCACACGTCCATCCGTTAAATTTTTCACCCAGCCGGTCAGCTGCAGCTCTTTTGCCAGACACAGCGCGCTGTAGCGAAAGCCCACCGCCTGCACGCGTCCTGAAAAATAAATATGCTTTCGGATGCAGCCGGCTTTCTTCAACTGCTCCCGCTCTGTCTCCGAGAGTTCGCTTGCCAACTCTGTATCCCACTCCTCTGCGCATTTCGCTTCTGCAGACGGCTCTGGTTTTCTTCTTCCAGCTCTGGCAAAGAGTCTTTCCCAAAAGTCCATATATTTCCTTTCTCCTTTGTGGTGCGGTCCGGAATATGCCCGTACACAGTCCGTAAGTTCAGCGCTGCGTTCCGACATGTCCGCAGGCTGCGTTCTATCTCAGATTTTCAACCGTGTCCGCAGACTGCGGAAAAAATCTTTCAGCATCTGGCTGCATTCTTCTTCCAGCACGCCCTTAAACAGGCTGACCTGATGATTAAATGCCGGTTCCTGCAGCAGGTTATAGATTGATCCTGCGCAGCCTGCCTTTGGATTCATGCAGCCGATCATAACCTCCGGAATCCGCGCCTGCACAATGGCTCCGGCACACATCTGGCAGGGCTCCAGCGTCACATACAATGTGCAGTCTTCCAGCCGCCAGTCACCCAGCTTTTTGCTCGCCCGCTTAATCGCTGTGATCTCCGCATGCGCCAGTGTGCTTTTGTCTGTATTTCGTCGATTATAGCCCCTGCCGATCACCTGTCCGTCATGCACGATCACGCAGCCGATTGGCACTTCGCCGAGTGCTGCCGCTTTTTTCGCCTGTCGGATCGCATCCTTCATATATTTTTCATGTATCGGGCGCTTTTCTTCCTGCTCCCGAAGCCACTGATCTTTTTTCGCCTGCTTTGCAGCCTGCCGCGCCGCTTCTTTTTCCTCTTCTGTACGGATTCTTGCCATAATTGCTCCCTGTGTTTCAAATATAAAATGTCAGCTTTTCATGATCTGTACCGAGAACGCCCAGAAATCTGCTGAATGTTTCCAGAAAAAGCATACCAGCCCCTTTTCATTCCCGCAAGTAGGTTTTTGCTGTCTGCCATTTTTCCGATCATTTCTCCCGCCGGTTCGACCACCCTTGCTTAAATCTCCACCCGCTTCATATAATACCCGTAATCGCCCGGCGATGCGGATTCTTTTTCACCCTCAAAGGCTTCGAATCCGAACATTTCCGCCACCATTTTTTCCCGGTCATAGAAATTGCCGGGCACACCGATATAATACTGCCATGCATCCTTTTGCCGGATTCTTCCCAGAATCAGATGACGGTAATTATAGTAGCCGTGCAGCAGAAAACTGTTATGTACCAACTTCTGATATTCCTTACACAGAACCACAAAGTCCTTCGGCGCAATGGAAAGATATTCCCGACTGTCGCGGAACGGATGAATTTCCGGATACATCGTGCACAGCTGCTCCCATTTATCCGCGCTGCAGACCGGCTCACGCGATGGAGAGGACGGCGATTTCGGCGCAGCGGAAGGAAAAGGAATCGTCGGCTCGGACGCTGACACAGATGGCGCTTCCGGAGTGGGCTGCCGCTTCGTTGCCGCGAGCTCCTTCGCCATAGCGGATTGCTCTGTTGCCGCGGGCTCCTTTGACATGGCGGACTGCTCTGTTTCAGCGGGCTTCTTCAACATGGCGAATTGCTCTGTTTCGGCAGGCTCCTTCGGTGTGGACTGCTTTTCCATCTCGCTGCCGCGCCGCTCCGGATACGGAATAATTTCTCCAGCTCCGGGCTGCCGGGGTGAATTTGTCTGCGATGACCGCGCCTCCATCTGTTGGAACTGATCTCCTTGTACCTGCGATTGCTGTTGCTGCAGCTGCAGCGTCTCTTTCTGTGCCGGAATTTCGACCGGTTCGTGCCAGTTTGCAATCAGCATTCTTTTTCCGGACAGTAAAATCCGAAGCTGCGCAGTCTGCTGCCAGCTTTCCTCCCGGCTGTTATCCAATTCGCCCGGCTCCGGCATCCGCCACACCATGCAGCAGTTTCCGTTGCCGCCCTGCAAACTGATCCTTCCGACCGTTCTCTCATGTTCTTCCTGTAACCGAAACTCCCCGCAGTCCTTGCCCGGAAGGTTTTTAACTTTTACTTCCATCCGGTTGTGTCCGTTTTGTTCCTCTATTCTGACAAATCCGGCATTTTTGATTTTTACGCCGTCTTCCAGATAATCCAGATATGCGATTTGTTTTCGATATTCCGCCATGCCTGTCCTCCTTTTTCCATCCCATTCGTTTTTCAGAAAACCTGATAGTAACTTATGCCCCTACTCTGCATTTTATGATTCCGGTTCTGTATGGGTTGGCAAAATCATATATTCCGGTAACAGATATTCCTGCAGAATGGAGCTTTCCATGGCAAATGTTCTCGCACATCTTTCCTCCATCCTCATTCCTGCCGTGATCTTCTTCGTCATCGGCTATGGGTGGATTCATAAATGCAATCTCTACGACGACTTTATAAACGGCGCAGCGGACGGTCTGAAAACGGTCGTCGGCATCGTCCCAACGCTCATCGGGCTGATGATGGCAGTCGGGATTCTGCGGGGCTCCGGGCTGCTGGATCTTCCGGGAAAGCTGCTGCAAAAATACGCCGCTGACAGTTCCATAAGCGGTATGTTCCCGGAGTTTTTCCCGCTCATTTTCATCCGCCTGTTTTCGTCTTCCGCGGCGACTGGACTGGTGCTCGATATTTTCAAAACCTACGGGACCGATTCTCTGGCAGGACGCATCACGTCGATTCTGATGAGCTGCACAGAAACCTGTTTTTACACGATGTCTGTTTATTTTATGACGGCGCGCGTTTCCAAATCCAGATATACGCTGGCAGGCGCGCTGCTTTCTACCGCCATCGGTATCGTTATGAGCGTGCTGCTGGCATACCTGATGTAAATTTCCACAAAAACAGCGGACAGCTACGCATCGAACGATGTGTGACTGCCCGCCTGCAAACTATTCGTTACTGTTCACCCACGCCACTCGCAATACAATAGAATGTACGCTCTGCAAACATTCTATTATCATGAACCGCATCTTCGACGCTCTCTGCTGCTTTGCAGCTCATTTTTGCTCATAAAGTGGCACTATCTCCGGTCCATCCCCCTGCAAAAAATCACTGCCGCAAACGTACTGACAAGTGTCGCCAGCACCGCAGGACCGACCACTGCGGCGGGACTGGCGCTTCCGTACTGGCTGCGATAGGCGATCATGTTGACCGGAATCAGCTGCAGGGACGAAATATTTAAAATCAGGAACGTACACATTTCATTGCTCGCCGTATCTTTTGGAACGTTTTTCAGATACCCCGTCTGTCTCCGTTTTTCTTCCAGCTGTGCAAGATCCTCCATCGCCTTTAATCCCGCCGGAGTTGCCGCCCAGCCAAGTCCGAGGACGTTTGCAACAATATTGGTGGAAATTGACTCCCGCGCCGGATGATTTTTCGGAATCCGGGGAAATAAAAACGACACAAAAGGGCTGATGCCGCGCGTCAATGCAGCAATCAGCCCCGCCTGCTGTGCGATTTTCATCAGACCTGTCCAAAGTCCCATGATCCCACACATCGTAATACATAAATCCACAGCTTCCCCGGCACTTTCCAGGGCGGCATTGGACACCGCCTCCAGATTGCCGGTAAAAGCTCCGTATAAGATTCCAAGAACAATCATTCCTGCCCAGATTGCATTCAGCATCGCGTTACCCGCTTTTCTTTCAGCCTATGCAAAACAGGAAAACGTTATGCCTCTCCCTCCTCGATCGCAGCTTTGCGGCTGTTGATCTTACGGATAATTTCCATATCGAACTTAGGCTTTCTGCCATAGGTATAAAGACCGTTCATTTCCTGCTCTACATCGTACAACTGGGTATAGCAGAAGCCGAACATCTTCGGATTGTCCAAAAGCACATCCGTCAGACCCTTATAACGTGCAAGGAACTCTTCCTCGGTTCTGGGTCCGTCTCCGTAGCCCCAGCTGTCCTTGTTCACGCCCTCAACATCCCACTTAATGCCGCCGTACTCGCTGATAAATACCGGAATACCGACAATCTGTTTCTGTCTCGGCGCATGGTTATCCCATGCCAGGATGCCGTCCTTTGCATAGCTCTCATAATGACTTGCGAACTCTTCCGGATTCTGCTCGTAGTCGTGCAGATCGTAAATATCAGTAATAACATGGAAATTGCCGCTGGTATCGATGCATGGTCTGGTCGTATCGTAGAGCTTCGTCATCCGATAGACAATTGCCAGAAGGTCGTCATCCTGCTTGCGTCCTTCATAATCCCATGTCTCGTTAAACGGGCACCAGCCGATGATCGCCGGATGATTGAAATCCCTTTCAACCGCTTCCATCCATTCAGGCAGGAAGTTTTTCAATCCATCCGATGCGCTCGGATCCATCCCCCAGTTGCCCTGCTCGCCCCATACAAGATAACCCAGACGATCGCAATGATACAGGAAACGGGGCTCGAACACTTTTTCATGCAGACGCGCGCCGTTGAAGCCTGCTGCCATCGACAGCTTCACATCGTTTTCCAGCGCTTCATCGGTAGATGCGGTATAAATGCCGTCTGGATAAAATCCCTGATCCAAAACGAGTCTCTGGAACACGGATTTTCCGTTAATCAGCACCTTTTCCCCGGAAATTGTGACATTACGCAGTCCGAAATAGCTGTGAACAGTATCTTTCCCAAAAGTAATTGTCAAATCATACAGTCTGCCTGCTCCAGCCTCCCACAGATGCACTTCGGAAAGAGGCAGCGTCACAACAACATTTCCGCCAGCAGTTGTGGTTTCCGCCTGGCCACAGCGTCTTCCTTCATAAAACGCTTCTGCACAGAACGATCCGTCGCCGACGGTCACCGCCTCGATCGTAATCGTGCCTGCTTCCACGTTCGGAAAGAAGCGTGCTTTTTTCACATAATTTTCCGGCACGAACTCAAGCCAAACCGTCTGCCAGATACCGGTGGTTCTGGTGTATTCACAACCATGGGAATAGTAGAGCCCACTCTGTTTGCCATGGGGCTGTTTGCCGCTTCTCAAATCGTCCTCTGCGTATACGGCGATATCGTTTGCACCGGCCTGTACATAAGCCGTGATATCGAATGTAAAAGAGGTATAACCGCCTTTATGCCGTCCAACCTCTGTTCCGTTGATCCATACGCGCGTATCATAATCCACCGCGCCAAAATGCAGCAGAACGCGTCCTTTTACCTCCACTTCGGTCAGTTCTACGGTCTTATGATACCATACGGCATCCATGTAATCCTTATAGCCGATTCCGCTCAGATCGCTTTCCGGGCAAAACGGAACGATGATCTTTTTCTCCCAATCCTTCTTTTCATAAAAACAACGGTCTACGCCGCTTTTACCAAAGTCGAAAGAAAAATCCCATTCTCCGTTTAAGTTTTTCCATGTGCTTCTTTCCCACTGAGGAAGCGGATGCTCCGGTCTGGGCATTGTGTTCATAATGATAGTTCCTCCTTTTATAAATTCCCTGCTCTGTTGTTGTGCCTGAAAAAGGAATATTTTCAGGCATCTGTTCTTTTTCAGAATACACTCACACAGGCCTCCGAACAATCAAGAAAACACCATAAATCCCTGTAAAATTGCACAATCCTCTTTTTCCGTCAGATGCCCTCGCCATCAAATGCAGGAATAAAACTTTCCTGCGCCGTTTCCTGATCCTGAATAAAGCCGTTTTCGATTCCGTTTTCTATCGCGAAATCAATCAGAGCTTCGTATTCGTCCTCCGTCAGACGGCGCTGCAAGCCTGTAAGGCAGGCGCTTTGCGTAAGCTTTGGCAGCGTCTTCTCCAGCACAGACGGAATCGGCGTGTACTGATTCATCAGACTGATATAAATCCGCTCCCCATAGGTTTTTAACAGATAGGAAAGCACTCTCTTCGAATCTGCCTCCTGTCCCGGCAGGGCGAGATGCCGCACGATAACGCCTTTTTTCATTAAAAATTCTGCGTCCTCGTCGGCTTCTTCACATGCGTCATTCATCTGCGCTGCGAAAAGCTGTGTCCCATCCGGCGCTGCAAAAACCGGCTCGCCGACCTGTCTGACCATCTCTGCAATCGCCGCTGTTGCTGTTTCAAAATAATCCGGCGCATTCGAAAGCAGCCCGGAAAGCGCTACAGATTCATATTTCAGATCGGGCAGATAAATATCCACAAGCCCGTCCAGCAGCTGCAGCGTGCTGACTTTTTCATAAGAGGAGGTATTGTATACAATCGGGATCCGCAGTCCTTCCCGCTTTGCCGCCCGCAGCGCCGGAACAATCAGCGGTACAAAATGCGTCGGCGTCACGAGGTTGATGTTGTTCGCGCCCTTTCCCTGCAGTTCCAGAAAAATTTCTTTCAGGCGTTCCACCGAAATTTCCCGTCCGGCTTCTCCTGCCGCAATATCATGGTTCTGGCAAAACACGCACCGCATCGAGCAGCCGCCAAAAAACACTGCACCCGAACCTGCCGTGCCCGAGATGCACGGTTCTTCCCAGTAGTGCAGCGCTGCTCTTGCCGCCCGCAGCGTCCCCGTCTGCAGGCAGTAGCCGATCTGCCCCGCCATACGGTTGACATGGCAGTTACGCGGACAGAGTGTGCAGTCTGTCAGCAGCTTTTCCAGATTTTCCGGCAGCGACAGAGTCCCGCTGTTATCCTGTTTGATCGTTTCCACTTTTTATTTCCTCTTTCTCTTCGTCTTGATACAATTCCATCCCCGGGAATGAAATAGAATCCTGCAACGCAGGATTCTACGCCTGCGGCGGGTCGCGTATGCGATATTTTTCCTCTCCGCCGCAGTGCGATCCTCGTAGAGCGTTTTTTATCGTATGGAAACGAAGTTTCCTATACGATAAAAAACGCCCGGAGAAATCCTCTTCCTCCGGACGCCCATATTCTTCCGGGCTTCTCCCGAAAGACTGTTCTCTTTTTCAAAGACCGTGCGGCACGCTTCGAACCGAAACCCATATCCGTTACCTTTACAGTTAACTCCGCCAGGCACCCTTGCGGCACACGGGAAATTCTGTTTAGTGCTGCTTTGTTCCCAACCTGACACGGTTCACAGACACCCGTTGCGCAAGACCCAAACCTCATCGCCACTTGTAAAGGCCAGCAATATGAGCCAAAAGCCCTCGGCGTACCATCACCCCTGCTATAGCGGATTTCAGGTTCAGGGGGCCGCTGCTCCCCCGGCTGCACGGTGGTTACAGTATAATCATTTTCCTGAGATTTGTCAATCAGATTCCGTTCACTCATGGCTTCGTCTGCAAAAGAAGAGACGCTTCGCGACAATAGAATGTTCGTAGAGCGCGCATTCTATTGGATTGCAAATGGTGCAGGTGAACTGTACTCTCCATGCTGCATCACACCGAACGGCTCTACTCTACGCGAGCAGCTCGATCAGTTCCTTCACTTCCAGCAAATCCTGCACACAGTAATCATAAATCTGACGGATTTCTTCGTCCGGCTGTACCATATCCGGCACCATAACCGCCGTCATTCCCGCAGCCGCAACCGCACGGATTCCGTTAAAAGAATCCTCGATTCCCATCGCATTTTCCGGCAAAACGCCGACTGCCTCACAGGCTTTTAAATAAATATCCGGCTCCGGCTTACTTTTTTCCACCATATCACCGGAAACAATTTCCTGAAAATATCCGCTAAGGCCGGTGCGCTCCAGATGCTTTCTGACAAGCGGGCCTTTCGTAGACGATGCGATCGCCGTTTTGATCTGCTTTTCCTTCAGATATTCCAGCAGCTCCCGTACGCCCTTTTTGACCGGCAGTTCCCGTTCCAGACGCTCCTGAAACAACGCCATAAACCGTTCCCGATATTTTTCATAAGGAAAGGTTCCATTCGGATACCAAGGCTCCTCCGTCTCCATAATATGTCTGCGAAGTGACGCTTCATTTCGTCCGCAGCCGCCATAGACTGCTTCCTCCGCCAGCGTAAGTCCCAGCTGCTTTGCCGCCTCAAAACAGCATTCGCAGCTCATTCGCTCCGTATCGAACAGAACGCCGTCCATATCAAAAATTACCGCTTCCAGCTTTTTCATTTCAATCCTCCATCACACCAGTCCCATTGTCCGGAAAATAAACAGCCATCCAGTCATCGTCAACGCAGAAAACAATGTTGTCAAAACAACGACGCTGGATGTCAACGTGCCGTCGTGTCCCATATTTTTCGCCATAACAAAGCAGCTCACCGTGCTGGCAGAGCCGAGCATCACGATCAGAGCAATCAGATGCTCATGTGTATAGCCGAGCATCACGCCAATTGGAAGAAAAATTGCCGCCAGACCGATCAGCTTGATAAAGGTTGCAACAATCGCCGGTTTGATTTTTCCGGCAGCCTGCTTTAAATCGAACGAAGCACCCAGCGCCATCAAACCAAGCGGGGTCGCCAGAACGCCGACATTGGAAACCGTTTTGTCCAGAATTTTCGGCATCGGAAGGCGCAGTCCCGACCAGATCATACCGGCTAAAATACCGAGTATAATCGGGTTTGTTACAATTCCCTTTCCTGTCTTTAAAAGCAGCGCCTTGTCCACTTTTCCGCGCTCCGGCTTTAAAATCGACAGAATAACGACTGCCATCACATTGTAAAGCGGCACGGTTCCGATAATCATCAGCGGCGCCATTCCGGCGTTTCCATAAATGTTCTGAATGATCGCGATTCCCATCAGCGCCGCGCTGCTCCGATAAGACGCCTGCACGAACTCGCCCTGAATGGATTTATCTTTTAATAAGAGGGAAATCAGGTAACAGATCCCGATTCCGAGAAATGTTGCAGCAAAACAGTACGCAACATAACCCATATCCCAGACTTCCGCAAGGTCAACTGTCGCCAGATCTTCAAACAGAAGCGCCGGCAAAGCCACCTGAAAGACAAATTTGTTAAGGCGTTTGGTAAAAAGCTCGTCTATCCAGCCGATTTTCTTAAACAGACACCCCAGCATCATCGTCAGAAAAATCGGTACCGTCGCATTCAGACAAAAAAGGAGATTTTCCATTCTTATAAAACCGCCTTTCCGGTCAGGTAAAAGTTCGACCATGCCCGGTTCCCTACAGCATCCTTTAATTCTACCCGTACAAACGTTTCATGCGGTTGGATCTCATAAACGGCTTCTTCCACGCATTCCCCGACTGTCGCGCGATCGTCCGACCATACCGCATCCGTGAAAAAGACGATTTCCTTCACCGGCGTGCTGTGCACGATCAGACTGTTATCCTTTTTCTCAATCCAAAAACGAGGCCCCTGGGATGCATAAAAACGCCCCTGCGCAATCGCTTCCAGGATCGCATCGCGGCTCAGCTCATCCGCCTGCACCATCAGGTAGGATTTTGTTTCGTCGCCTGTGTACTGATGCGCGTCGTCCGCTGCCATGCAGGGCAGCACATATCCCTGCGCCGCCAATTCATCCAGGATGATGCCCGAATAGGGTCTACAGTTCCACGGCACGCCCGACGTCGTATTATAAATCTCGCAGCCGTCCAGATCTTTTAACAGGCGCACCTCGTTCGCCCGGTTCATCGACCATGCCGGATGCGCCAGAATTGCAATGCCTCCGGCTTCATGAATCCGATCGATCATCAGCTGCGCCTGCTTTTCTTGTAATTCCGGTCCTTTTTCCAGCTTCGGCTCCTTCTGCATACCGATTCCGACGACATGATAAATGCCGTCCCGGACATTGTTTCCAACGTCATATTCTGCCCCGCTCAAAAGCAGAAAATTTTCCTCCTGGCGCTCTTCTCCCATAAACCAGTGATCCGTCAGGGCAAGAAAGTCGTAGCCTTCCTCCCGATACAGCCTGATAACTTCTTCCGGCGACAGACGGCCGTCAGAATTGGTGGAATGGGTATGGAGATTCCCTTTATACCATTTTTTCCCGAATTGATCTGTTATCATAGATTCTTTTGTTCCCCTTTTCTTTTTGCTTCGATCCGTGCTCCCACACCGGGAGCCTCGTCATGTGATTCCCGTTTGAACACTTTTCATGCTCTCATCGTAGTGTAGCATGACGATTTTTGATCTGCAAGTCCTGCTTTCCTGTTCCGTCGTATCTTCCTGAGACCTGTCTTGCATCTTTCTCCTGTTTTGCTTATAATAGGGATGAATACGTCCCCATTATTCGTTTTAGGAGGCACTATGGATTCGAAAGACCTTTACAAAGAACTGGAAAAAGATAACGCTGCCCAGATCATTCTCGCCCTCTCAAAGCTCTACAACCAACTGCGCCAGCAGCGGCTGGTCAAATGGGTAGAAGCCTATCCGGAATACTGGCACATGCTCTGTAATCCTGCTTCTCCGGAAACGGCCCGAAGCGTTACGCCCGAAATCGCCGAGCAGGTAATGAAAACACTGCAGGAATACGATCAGACCGAGCTGCAGATGGTCTGGCTCTTCCGCTATGGAACGCTGCTCGATGTTTTCGGAAATGCTACGGATGAAAAGATACAATAGAATGCACGCTCTGCGAGCATTCTATTGTCATGAATAAAAAACGGCGCATATTTTTCCAAAATTTTGCTATTCTATTTTCTCCCAAAATAAATTTGAATTTTTTTACGAAAAAGCTTGCCAAGCAGAAGAAACTGTGTTATTATAATTTTCGTCGCTGAGATACATCAGCGAGAGAAAAAATGCGACAGTAGTACAGTTGGTAGTACGCCACCTTGCCAAGGTGGAGGTCGCGGGTTCGAGCCCCGTCTGTCGCTCTTCTAAAAGGCCAGTAAACAAGCGGTTTCCGAGAATTCGGAAGCCGCTTGTTTTTCGCATTTTCCATCAAAAACGACTTTCAGAAAATCATATGTCATACTTTCCTCTCATTTTTACGCACACTTTTTGCGCATACCGAGTTTGTGCCATGTGCACGCAGACACAAATCTCGTTCTTCCCCCACATTGACAACTAACTATAGGAATGCTAGAATAATTTGGCATAAGGCATAATTGAATAAATGCGTAAGGTGTCAGACCATATGCGTCTGGTGAAAAGGGAAGCGGGTGCAAATCCTGCGCGAACTCGTCACCGTGATTCGCAAGCGACGGCTTATTACCACTGGGAGACCGGGAAGGGAGTCGAAGCGTCAGAGCGTTCAGTCGGGAGACCTGCCTTTCGCAGTACAGGAATGAAAAGTTACCGTTCACCCGCGTCTTCGACGCTCTCCGCTGCTTCGCAGCTCATTTTTGCTTACAAAAAGGTACGAGCAAACGGTAACAATGAAAATTCATGCCACGAGAAACTGGCAGTACGAAATCTGCAAAATCAGAAACACTTCTGGTTTTATTTTGTTGCGCTCCGAGATTCGAAGCTATGGCTCCGCTCTATGGAGTTGATTCAGCGATCCAACTTTGCACATTTCGCCTTTCTTCTCTTTTTTCAACGGCATCTGAACGAAAATTTCCCGTATCACTCATTTATCGCCATATCCACACACTGTTGGGACAAAATTTTATTGTCCTCTGATACCGGATTGCCCGACGCCCGTCGTTTCTGCAGTCCGAACCCATTCCCAAGGAGGAACTTATGAAAAAGAAACTGATCGTACTGATGTTATCCATGTCGATGACTGCTGCGCTGGTTTCCGGATGTGGCTCTACAGCTGAACCCGCTGTGGAATCCACCGCAACTGAAACTGTGCAGGAAACTGCGACGGAAGCGGAAACCGCTGACGCAGAATCTGACCAGGAAGCCGCAGACAAAGTAGCTGCCCTCATCGACCAGATCTATGTTCAGGAAAGAAACGACAACACCGATGAGCAGTGTGCCGAAGCAAAGGCTGCATGGGATGCGCTGACGGATGCTCAGAAAGAACTGGTAGAAGGCGAAAACGCCGATCCCGATTATTTCGGCAGAGATACCGGCGACGCTTCCAAGGATGACCCGTTAAATGCAGATGAGATCGGGGAAAACGAGCTGCTTGTTGTAAGCTTTGGTACTTCCTTTAACGACAGCCGTGCAGAGGATATCGGCGGCATCGAAAAAGCACTGCAGAAAGCATATCCCGACTGGTCCGTAAGACGTGCATTTACTGCGCAGATCATCATCAACCATGTGCAGGCACGGGATGGTGAAAAAATCGATAATATGGATCAGGCACTGCAGCGTGCTGTTGATAACGGTGTAAAGAATCTGATCGTACAGCCTACTCATCTGATGCACGGCGCAGAATATGATGAGTTGAGCGAAGCGGTTGCAAGCTACAGCGACAAGTTTGAATCCGTATCCATCGCCGAGCCTCTTCTGGGTGAAGTGGGCTCTGCAGACGATTCCGTAAACAGTGATAAAGAAGCGGTTGCAAAGGCAGTTACAGCAGAGGCAGTAAAAACTGCAGGCTACGAAAGCCTTGACGCTGCAAAGGAAGACGGAACTGCTTTCGTATTCATGGGACACGGAACCTCTCATACCGCAAAAATCAGTTACAGCCAGATGCAGAACCAGATGAATGCCCTCGGATATGACAATGTATTCATCGGCACTGTAGAGGGCGAACCTGAAGATACTGCATGCGAAGCAGTGATCGAAAAGATTCAGGAAGCCGGCTACAAGAAAGTAATTCTCCGTCCTCTGATGGTTGTTGCCGGCGACCATGCAAACAATGATATGGCTGGCGACGATGATGACTCCTGGAAGAGCCAGTTCGAAGCCTCCGGCGTATTTGACAGCATTGAAACCCAGATCGCCGGTCTTGGACAGATCCCTGTCATCCAGGATTTATATGTTTCCCACACACACGCTGCTATGGAAGAGCTCGGCACATCGGCTGCATCCAACTCTGACACTACAGATGCTGTCCTGGAAGATGGAACCTATGAAGCAGAGTTCAAAACTGACAGCGGCATGTTCCATGTAAATGAAGCAAACGACGGAAAAGGTGTCCTGACTGTAAAAGATGGACAGATGTCCATTCACATCAGCCTGACCTCCAAAAACATCGTAAACCTGTTTGTCGGCAAGGCTGCTGACGCCAAAAAGGATGGTGCAGAGCTTTTACAGCCCACCACTGATACCGTAACCTACGATGACGGCACGACCGAAGAAGTAAACGGATTTGACGTTCCGGTAAAAGCGCTGGATAAAGACTTCGACCTCGCCCTGATCGGAACCAAGGGAAAATGGTACGATCATACCGTCAGCGTTACCAACCCGGTAAAGGTTGACTAAAACCCAAGCCTGCTCCGACAAAACACACTAAGTTTATACAAGCATTAGAATTCCCGTAAAGTGTGCATTCTAATGTCATGAATCCAAAAAGACCGCAGAACCCGTACAAACAATGTGCACGTTCTGCGGTCTTTTTTGTTTTCTATGAACCCTGTAGAGCGTTTTTTACAGTTCTACACAGCATGCGCCGTCCTTCAGCTCAGCCTCAAAGGTCTTTCCAAGGCAATGAACCTGTACGCGCTGATAATGCTTTTCATAGCCATCATGAACACAGGATACGGTCAGCTTTCCGTCTTTGAGTTCGCAGTGATACTGATTGTATACACCATCGCGGTATGCAAAGCTTTCGCCGTCGTCCTGGAAATGATCCCAGCTTCCTTCTCCGGGATACACCTCCAGCATCAGCACCTGATTGGTATCCTTCTCGCCCACGTAATTCTGCTTCGGCCATACCGGCAGCACTGCGCCTGCTTTTACATAGAGCGGGCAGGTATCCAGCGGAGCATCCCGCAGAATCCACTGTCCCTGATCGCCGGAAATCTTTTCACCTGTCCAGTAGTCATACCAGGTTCCTGCAGGCAGATAAACCATCTTCTTGCGATCGCCCTGGGTTACAACAGGCGCAGCGAGCAGATTCGGGCCTGCCAAAAATTCTGTATTGCACTCCTTTGCTACTTCATCCTTTTCATAATGAAGCACCAGGGAACGCATGATCGGCAGTCCGGTCTTCTCTCCGGTAAAGAACAGGTCATAATAATACGGGATCAGATGATATCGAAGCTGTGCTGCTTTCCGGTAAATATCCACGGTTTCCTGATCGAATCTCCAGGGCTCCTGATACCGTGTTCCGATTGCGGAATGATTTCGGAATAACGGAGAGAAGCATCCAACCTCTACCCAACGACACATCAGCTCTTTTGTACAATCCGAACCGAAACCGCCCACGTCTGTACCGACAAAGGACATTCCGCTCATACCAAGGTTACACAGCTGCGGGATCGCCATCTGCAGATGCGCCCAAATGCTGTGATTGTCGCCTGTCCATGCTGTGCTGTATTTCTGCGTGCCGGCATAGCAGGCTCTCGTGATGACAAACGGACGTCTGCCGTCCCGCTGCTTTAAGCCCTCGTAGGTTGCCTTTGCCATGTTATGGCCATAAACGTTGTGCATTCTCGCGTGGTCGCTCTTTTCGTCCTCATCGGTAAACACCACGTCCTGAGGCAGCTCTCCACGGAAGCTTGCCGGCTCATTCATATCATTCCACACGCCGCGGACGCCTTTATCTACAAGGAACTGCTGATTTTCGCCCCACCAGTCGCGCACTTCTTTTTTACCAAAATCCGGATAAACCGCATCTCCCGGCCATACTGCATTGACATAGATCTCACCCTCCGGTGTCGTTGCAAAATAGCCGTTCTCCACGCCTTTGTCGTAAACAGAATATCCCTCTTCCAGCTTTACACCAGGATCAATGATGGTTATGATCTTGATGCCGTCCTTCGCCAGATCTGCGATCATCTTTTCCGGATCCGGATAACGTTCCTTATCCGGTGTCCAGGTAAATACCTTGTAGTGATCCATATAATCGATATCCAGATGAATGGCATCGCAGGGGATTCCGCACTCTCTCATGTGGGAAACAACATCCCGGATTTCTTCCTCAGACATATAGCTCCAGCGGCACTGATGATAGCCCAGGGTCCACTTCTGCGGAACCGGAACCGTACCTGTCAGATAAGTATAATTGCCAAGCACCTCCGGCATACTCTCGCCGGCGATCAGATAATAATCCAGATTGCCGTCTGCAGCGCCATACCAGTAATACTCCTCCGATTCCTTGCCCATATCAAAGCAGGATCTGTAGGTGTTATCATAGAACAGGCCAAACACTGCATTTTTATGTAAGGTAATAAAAAACGGAATGGATTTGTAGAGGGACTTGAAATTGTCCATCTGCGGAGCCGGATCATCCGTATTCCACATCACATATTCATAGCCGCGCTTGTCCATAAAGCCGGTCTTATCACCAAGTCCGTAAAAGGCTTCGTCACCCTCAAGCTGCTTGACAACCTCTACCGCTTCCGTGCGCTGCTCCTCTACACTGTGTCCCTCTGCTTCTTTTAATGCCTTCAGTTCATCACTCAGACCGGCGCAGATCTTTCTGCTGCCCCGGTAGTCCCGGCACAAAACGGTGCCGTCCGCTTTATAAAAATCGACCTTGAAATCATCGTAAATCCGTGCAGTCACTGCATCTGTGGAAATTTCTACGACGCCGTCTGCTTCTGCCGCCGTAAAATCAACTGCAACAGACTTGTCTCCCTCAATGGCCTTAGAGCGATGCTCTTCACTCACCACTCCCGAAAATACATTAAAAATCTCCGGTGTGAGGATCTCCACGCGTCCCGTTCGTTTCTCAAACTGAAAAACAACACGATTGCCCTGCTTTTCCCAACTGCATAATTTTCCGAATTCCATCAGTCTTTTGCCTCCTTTACAGAACTGTCTTTTTTCTGCTTGGGTTCTGTTTCTGTCTCTTTTTCTTCTTCCGGATCCTTCGGCTTTTCATCCTCCTGCAGATCTTCCCACTTCACTCTGCCGTAAACAATATTCTGCTTGCGAATAGAATCTGCCAGCGCCTTTGTCAGGTCACTCTTTATCAGTCTCCAGCGCCAGTTCGTGCCGAGCGTTGACGGGAAATTGATTCTTGCGCTGTTATCCAGCCCCAGATAGTCCTGAATTGGAATGATACAGGTATCCGCCACAGAAGCGATGGTGGTACGAACCAGCTCGGATGCCAAAACCTGTTTGCTCTCTGTAGGACGGTTTAAGTATGCCCGCACCATCTGAACCTCTTCCGGCTTAATGCTGGACAGCCAGCCCAGGATCGTCTCATTGTCATGGGTGCCAGTATAAGCTACGCAGTTATGCTCATAATTATGCGGCAGATAATCACCTGCGCCGCTGGAATCTCTGGAATCGAATGCAAATTCCAGAACCTTCATATTCGGATAGCCGCTTTCCTTTACCATTCTGCGGACAGTATCCGTCACATAACCCAAATCCTCTGCGATAATAGGTTTTTCACCGAGACGTGCTTTAATCACCTGAAACAGCTCAATACCAGGACCTTTTTCCCAGTGACCATTCACCGCGGTTTTGTCCTTTGCAGGGATGGAGAAATATTCATCAAAGCCTCTGAAATGGTCGATTCTGACAACGTCATACAGTCTAAAGCACCAGGAGATTCGTGTTACCCACCAGTCATAGCCGGTATTTCTGTGATGATCCCAGCGATACAGCGGATTGCCCCACAGCTGTCCGTCTGCAGAAAATCCATCGGGAGGACAACCTGCAACTGCGGCGGGTTTTCTCTCCTGATCCAGCTGGAACATCTCAGGATGTGCCCAGACGTCCGCGCTGTCATATGCCACATAGATCGGAATGTCACCAATGATCTTCAGTCCCTTATCATTGGCATATTTTTTAAGTTTCTGCCACTGTGTAAAAAACAGATACTGAAGCCATACATAAAAGCCGATCTCTTTAGAATAGTTGGTCTTGTAATACCACATCGCATTATCCCAGCGATAGCGAATATCCTCTGCCCACTGATCCCAGCTGTTTCCGCCAAAAATATCCTTCACTGCCATGAACAGGCCATAGTCATCCAGCCACCAGGCATTTTCTGTCCAGAATGCTGTAAACTTCGGGTCAGGCTTCTCCAGGCTTCTCTCATATGCCAGCTTTAAGAGCGGCATTCTGTTTTCATACAGTTTTCCATAATCAATATCTCTGGCCGCTTTGCCGCAATCGCAGGCTTCTACCTCTTTTCTGGTCAGAAACCCGGCTTCCACCAGCTCCTCCAGATCAATAAAATACGGGTTGCCCGCATACGTAGAAAAGGACTGATACGGGGAGTCCCCATAGCTTGTCGGTCCCAGCGGCAGGATCTGCCAATACTGCTGTCCTGCCAGCTTCAAAAAATCCACCCATTCATATGCTTCCTTGGAAAAGCAGCCGATCCCGTGCGGAGACGGAAGACTGAATACCGGAAGCAGCACACCGCTTGTTCTCATACCTGTTCCCTCTTATCTTCCTAATATTGTAATAGACACCGGTTCTGCCCATACAGAACCTTCCAGCTCTTTTATCTGCTCTAATTTCGTGTCCTCTTTTATTTTAAACCGTGTTCCATCTGTAAGCAACTGCCACTTGCCCTCCAAGGCAAAATAATTTTCAGAAGGCTCCTGTTCCGGATCAGAGCCTTTCCCGCCCGGAAGTCGAAATTCCACAGCTTCCTTATTCGCGTTGTAAATAATAAACAGCTCCTGCCAGGGCGCAACGTTGTCTGTGAGGACGCTTTCTGCTGCAGCCTCCGGCTCAGCCCCTGTCCGGATGATAAAGGCTACGCAGCCTTCCGGTGCGTCCACAAAGGAGATCTGATCCAGCACCTCCAGGCTTCTCTGCCTCCATGCCGGAAAACTCTTTCGCAGCAGGATCAGACCGCGGTAAAACTCCGCCAAATCCCGGTATTCATGCATCCGGGTCCAGTCTAGCTGATTCACCTTCGCCGCGGAGCGATAGCTGTTGTCGTCACCGTATTTCGTACGCGCCGCTTCCTCTCCCGCCTGTAAAAACGTAATCCCCAGGCAGGTAAAATAAATTCCCGCGGCAAGACGGTTCTGCGCCAGAGCTGCTTCATTGTATGCGCCAAAATCCGGCTCCATGCTGTCCGTCAGCGTATGCACCAGCTTGTCCCACAGCGTATAATTGTCATGGGCTGAGACATAGGAAACAGACTGGTGTGCAGACGATGGCTGATAACCGCCCATTCCGTCACAGAATCCCAGCACACTGGAACGAATCTGAGTCTCCAGTCCCTTTGCTCCGTTGACAAAGCCAGTCTCCTTGACTTCAAAAACACTGCCCTTAATGCTGTCCCGAATATCATCATTGAAAAATCCGATTCGGTCAGACAAAAGGGCTGCGTTGCATTTCAGCGCCTGCTCATAGCCTGGCTGAATCGCAGTCTTGCCTGCCGTCCACGGTTCGCCGTACATCAGAATTTCTTTTCCGCCCGGCAGACGATCCAGTGCCGCACGGATCTCATTCATTGTCTCCGTATCATGCAGTCCCATCAGATCGAACCGGAATCCATCCACATGATATTCCTTTACCCAGTAGCAAATACAGTCGATCATATATCTGCGATACATCCTTCTCTCACTTGCCGTATCGTTGCCGCATGCGGAGCCGTCTGAAAAGCTGCCGTCTGCCTCCTGTCTGTAAAAATAATACGGAACAGTTTTCTGGAAAACAGAGTCTATGCTGAATGTATGGTTATAAACCACATCCATGATCACCCGGATTCCCGCGCGATGCAAGGCCTGGATCATTTCACGGCATTCCCGCACCCGTACTTCTCCATGATACGGATCGGTCGCATAGGAGCCTTCCGGTACAAAATAGTTCATCGGATCGTACCCCCAGTTATACTGGAGCTTCTTTCCGGTTTCATCTACCGAACCATAATCATACATCGGTAATATCTGGACATGAGTGACACCCAGCCATTTCAGCCAGCTCATGCACGTCGGGTTTCCTGTATTTCCATCCAGACAGGTATCCTTTTCTGAGAACGCTTTATATTTCCCTCGATTTTCTTCCGAAACACCGCTGTGGGGATCGTGGGAAAAATCGCCTACATGCACTTCCCAGACAACGGGTGCCGGAGCCTTTGGCAGCTTCTCCTGATCTTTGTCCCAGCCCTCCGGCTCAGCTTTTTTCAGATCGATCACCATACTGCGCTGTCCATTTACTCCGGCGGCCTTTGCGTAAGGATCTGCAGTTTCCTGTGTCTGACCGTCCGCCGTTACCAGCCAGGTATAATAAACACCTGAAAGATCTCCGCTTTTATGCACACGGAAAACGCCTTTTTCTGTGCGTACCGCTTCTGTCCGGTCAAAGGGCTCTGCTGCACCCTCCTCTGCGCTTCCTGCCCGATACAGCAAAAGCTCTGCCCGCTCTGCCGTCGGGGCCCAGAGTGCAAAGTCTGTCCCCTGCGTCTGATAAACCGCCCCAAGGTCATCGCCCCCATATTCATAGGCTTCTTCAAATTCCTGCGAAGAAAACAGCTCTCGCCATTCCCCCGGTGTCCGTTTCTGTGTTACATTTTCCATTTTCCTGCTCCTCCTGATCAAAAGTCATTCTCTAAATACGCGGATAAAATAACCAGTTTATCCTTTTTATTGTAACAAAAAAAACGGAAGAACTGCAACTGCCCCGGCATGTTGAAATTCTTCCATTTCATATCAATTTTTTATGATTTTTACAAAATCAATCTTTTTCTGTCATTTTTCCGGAAAATCTGCTTTAGATCACCTTCGACAGAAACTCCTGCAGTCTCGCGTTTTTCGGATGATCGAAAAATTCTTCCGGCGTGTTTTCCTCTTTGATCCTGCCTTCATCCACAAACAGCACTCTCGTGCCGACTTCCCGGGCAAAGCCCATCTCGTGGGTAACGACCACCATTGTCATACCCTCGTGGGCCAGATCCCGCATTACACTTAAAACCTCGCCAACCATCTCCGGATCAAGTGCGCTGGTAGGCTCATCAAACAGCATGACATCCGGATGCATGCACAGAGAGCGAACGATGGCGATTCGCTGTTTCTGACCACCGGACAGCTGTGCCGGATAAGCGTTTGCTTTTTCTGCAAGGCCGACACGTGCCAGCAGCTCCATCGCTTCTTTTTCCGCTTCCGCCTTGGACTTTTTTAACACCTTGATCGGTGCCAGCGTCATGTTTTCCAGAATCGTCTTATTTGCGAACAGATTAAAATGCTGGAACACCATTCCGATTTTCTGACGATATTGATTCAAATTGCTTTTCGGATCTGTAATTTCTTTTCCTTCAAATAAAATCTCGCCCGAGGTCGGCATTTCCAGAAGGTTTAAGGAACGCAGAAAGGTCGATTTACCGGAGCCGGAGGGACCTACAATAACGACTACCTCACCCTGGCGGATCGTCGCATCAATATGATCCAGCACCTTCGTCGGTCCAAAGGACTTGCAGAGCTGTTTAATTTCAAACAGAACCTGTTTTTCCTGTCCGTTATCGCTCATTGACACGCATCCTCCTTTCCAGTCTGCTGATCAGAGCTGAAAGTACACTCACGCTGACCAGATAAATCAGAGCTGCCGCAAACAACGGCATATAAGGCTCATAGGTCTGACTTCTGACGGTATTCGCACCGTGCGTAACATCCGTCAATGCAATGTAACCGCAGATAGACGTCTCCTTTAACAGGGTAATGAACTCGTTGCCCAGGGCAGGCAGGACATTTTTAAATGCCTGGGGGATAATAATATACCACATCGTCTGCACATAGGTCAGTCCCAGGCTTCTGCCTGCTTCAAACTGCCCCTGATCCACGGACATGATACCGGAACGAATGATCTCCGCTACGTATGCGCCGGAGTTGATTCCGAAGGTCAGAATCGCAACCAGCCGCTTGCTGACATCCACAGAACCGAACACGATGTAATACATGATCAGCAGCTGGATCATTGCAGGGGTTCCGCGGATAACAGTCAGATACAGCTTACAGATCACATTCAGAATTTTAACCACCAGTGGAGGACGGTCCAGCTTATCCGCAGACGACCGCACCACTGCGATCAGCACGCCGATGACAACGCCCAGAATAACAGCGAAAAAGGAAACAACATAAGTTGTTCCCAATCCGTTGGTGAAGTACTTCCACCGATTATCGGTTATAAAGTTTGCAATAAATTTGAGTTTAAAATCTTCCATATTATAATTGCTTTCCGATTATCTCTTGTAATTACTTTGTTACAATGATCACCTGGCTTGCTGTCGCATAGGTATCTGTGAAGTCTACGCTCAGCTTACGCTCATCTGTTACCGTCATGCCTGCTGCACCGAAATCAGCCTTGCCGGAAACAACTGCATTGACGATTGCATCAAATTCCATATCCTCGATCTTTAAGTCATAACCAAGCACGTCACAGACAGCCTGCGCGATATCAGGATCGATGCCGACAACCTTCTGATCCTCATAATACTCATAAGGCTCAAATGTTGCATTGGTTGCCATAACCAGTGTGCCGTTGGAACGGTCTACACCTTCCGGAGAGGTATAAGGATGCTGTCCTGCCTCATCACCGATGTAGTTGGAAACGATAGCATCCAGCGTACCGTCTTCCTTTAACTGAGTAAGCGCTTCGTTAATCTTTGCAGTCAGCTCGCTGTTGTCTTTGTTGACACACATTGCATATTCTTCAGAAGAAAGCTCTTCGTCCAGAATCTGTAAATCATCATTCTTTTCCACAAAAGCCTTTGCGGGATTGTAGTCGATCACTACGCAATCGATCTTGCCTTGCTTTAATGCCTGAATTGCATCTGCGCCCTTGTTGAAACGTTCTACAGTAGAACCGTCGTTCTGTTCATATTCCGTTGCCAGCTGATCACCTGTTGTACCGAGCTGAACACCGATCTTCTTGCCAGCCAGATCAAAAGCAGCGGTATCTGTGCTTTCTGCTTCTGTGGAGGCTGCTTCATCGGTCTCTGCAGCTGCTGTCTCTGCCGCAGTGCTTTCTGCTGCAGTCTCTGTTGCCTGTACTGTTGTCTCTGTGGATGTAGAAGAACCACATGCTGCCAGAGAAGCAACCATGGCTACTGCCAATACGCTTGTCAGTAATTTTTTCATTTTCATTTTTCTCCTCCTCATTTCTGCGTACGTTTTTTGCGCATGCCGAGTTTGTGTCAAGTGCGCGCAGACACAAATCTCGCGATTGAAAAATCTTATTTTTCAATCTTCTCCTCTGATGTCTCCTTATTCTTTTATCTTTAGATTTATTTTTAAAGACATCTTTAAACGGGATTTCCTTTTCCGTTGTAATTCCGTTTCATGACATCTATACTATCACACTTCCTTTAAAAATCAAGTATAAATTTTCACAAAATATTCACTTTTTTACCTCTTTCTTGTATAAATATTCACATGTATGTATATTATTCGTCGATATACATTCTATATGTATATTTATGTGTATTACACCTCGAAGCGCTCCACAGGCATCCGGGTCAGGGCTTTTGACTCCGACATCCTTTTACACAACCTTTACCCATTCCTAACCGGATCGTGATATCTTGCATTGCTCAAATGACTTATCATAAGTCTCGCAATGAGGCAGACAGAATATGGCTTCAGGCATTCACTATATTTCATTCATCAGCCCGGAACAGAATACTTCCGGCATCAAGGAGGAGAAACATTATGAAAAACAAACTGATCGCACTTCTTACAATGAGCGCACTGGCAGTTGGCACTCTGGCAGGCTGCGGCAATACTGCTGCAACAGATACTGCAGCAAGTGCAGCTGACACAGCAGCTGAACCCCCCGTCGAGGCTGTCAGCACAGCAGCTGACGAGGCTGCTGACACAAGCGCAGACAAATATGCAGACCTTTCCGGTTCCGTCAGCATGTCCGGTTCCACCTCCATGGAAAAGCTGGCAAACGCAGTTGCAGAAAGCTTCATGGAAAAATATCCCAACGTGACCGTAACTGCTGAGTTCACCGGTTCTTCCGCAGGTATTGAAAGCGTCCTGGCAGGCAGCGTTGACATCGGTAACTCTTCCAGAAACTTAAAGGACGATGAAAAGAGCGCAGGCGCAGTGGAAAACATCGTCGCAATTGACGGTATCGCAGTAGTTGCAGATCCTGCAAACAAGGTAGAAGACCTCACAAAGGATCAGCTGGTTTCCATCTATACCGGTGAAACAAAGAACTGGAGTGAGGTTGGCGGAGACGATCAGGCGATCGTTGTTGTTGGTCGTGAGGCAGGCTCCGGTACAAGAGGTGCATTTGAAGAGCTGCTGGACATCGCAGATGCCTGCGTTTACGCAAACGAACTGGATTCCACCGGTGCCGTTATGGCAAAGGTTGCTTCCACCCCCGGTGCGATCGGTTATGTTTCTCTCGATGTTGTAGATGATTCCGTAAAAGCTTTGAAGCTCGATGGCGTAGACGCAACGGAAGAAAATATTAAGGCCGGTAACTACGCACTGTCCAGACCCTTCGTAATGGCAACGAAAGGTGAAATCTCCGAGCAGAAGACCGAAGTACAGGCACTGTTTGATTACCTCAGCTCCGATGAGGGCAAGGCTCTGATCAAATCCGTTGGCCTGATCACGGTTGACTGACAACATTTCTTTTCCAAAACACTCCCTGCTGGATGCAGGCCCGGCAATGTCGGACCTGCATTTTCCGGTATTCTGTGCTTAACCGCATGGGAGATAACCTTTGATGAAAGGCAGTCTTCTGCAGGCTGCCTGCGGAATGGAGATTTTTATGAATTCTATTATCGGCAATAAAAAAGCAAGATCCGCGGTAGAACAAACTGCTGAGATCATTTTTACCATCTGCGCATTTTTCGCCGTTCTTGCAGTCATTTCCATTACAGTTTATATGTTTTTAAATGGTACTCCCGCCCTTACAAAGGTGGGACTTACAGAGATCCTGTTCAGCACAGTATGGAAGCCAACCGCTGCAGATCCCAGTTACGGCATTTTATACGTCATTCTGACCTCCATCGTCGGCACAACCCTTGCGATCCTGCTGGGCGTTCCCATCGGCGTCCTGACTGCTGTTTTTCTTGCAGAAACAGCTCCGGAGCCCCTCTCTAAAATCGTCCGCCCCGCAATTGAGCTGCTCGCCGGTATCCCTTCCGTTATCTACGGTCTGCTCGGTATCCTGTTGCTGTGCCCTGCAATGTATAAACTCGAGCAGAAAATCTTTGCAGGCTCTGCGACCCATCAGTTTACCGGCGGTGCAAACCTTATTTCTGCCGTGCTTGTCCTTGCGATCATGATCTTGCCTACTGTTATCAACATCAGCGAATCCGCCCTCCGCAGCGTTCCTGCCAGCTTAAAGGCGGCCTCCCTGGGTCTGGGTGCTTCCAGGATCCAGACAATTTTCCGTGTAACGATCCCGGCAGCCAAATCCGGTATCGCAACCGCCATCGTCCTCGGTGTCGGCCGTGCGATCGGTGAAGCAATGGCAATCAGCCTTGTATCCGGAAGCAGTGTCAACGCCCCTCTGCCCTTTCACTCTGTCCGCTTCCTGACAACCGCCATCGTTGCTGAAATGGGCTATGCAGCAGATTTACACCGTCAGGTACTATTCACCATTGGCCTTGTCCTCTTCGTATTCATTATGATCATTAACATGACCCTGAACAAAATTCTGAAAGGAGAAAAAGAGTAATGAGCACAGAGCGTACGGCCCCCGGTTCCTCCAGTATTTTAATTAAAAAAATCCGGTCTTCCGATCTCATTCTCACCGTTCTGATCGATCTGGCTGCGGCATTTTCCATCCTTTTACTGATCGCGATTATGGGCTATGTCTTTTTCAGAGGTCTGCCCCAGATCAGCCTTTCCTTCCTGACTTCCGTTCCCAGCACCATCAAGGGAACCTTTGGTATCGCCGGAAATATCGTCAATACGCTTTACATCATTATCCTTACCCTGCTGATCGCAACTCCCATCGGTGTCGGCAGCGCGATCTACTTAAACGAATACGCAAAGCCCGGAAAAATCGTCCGGCTGATCGAATTTACGACAGAAACCCTTTCCGGTATTCCTTCTATCATTTTCGGTCTGTTTGGTATGGTATTTTTCGGAACCACCCTGGGACTTGGCTATTCCATCCTGACCGGCGCCCTGACCCTGACCCTTATGGTTCTTCCCCTGATCACGCGAAACACACAGGAAGCCTTAAAAACAGTTCCTGCGACCTACCGCAGCGGCGCACTCGGCATCGGCGCAACCAAATGGTACATGATCCGCACAATCCTGCTCCCCTCCGCAATGCCCGGCATTATCACCGGTATCATTCTTGCGATCGGACGTATCGTCGGAGAATCCGCCGCCCTTTTATTCACCGCCGGAAGCGGCTATCTTCTGCCAAAGACCTTTGCAGGATTTTTCAAAAAAATCTTCGAATCCGGCGGAACCCTTACGATCCAGCTGTACTTGAGCATGTCCAAGGCACAATATGACGCAGCCTTCGGAATTGCCGCTGTCCTGCTGATCATCGTCCTTTTTATCAACCTTCTGACCAAAATACTCGCAAAGAAATTCGATGTTTCCAAACTCGATTAACCGGAGGATAACGCAGACGCAGCAGCGCCTGCAGAATGGAGAATTCATGAGCAATATCAAAATCAGCACGAAGAACCTCGATCTGTATTACGGCGAAAATCACGCCCTTAAAAACATCAATATGAATATCAAGGCCGGAGCGATCACCGCCTTTATCGGTCCCTCCGGCTGCGGTAAATCCACCTTTTTAAAAACCTTAAATCGTATGAATGACCTCGTGGACAATGTAAAGATCACCGGTGAGGTCAAAATTGACGGCGAGGACATCTACGATCCCCACGTAGATGTCACTCTGCTGCGTAAAAAAGCCGGTATGGTATTCCAGCAGCCCAATCCTTTTCCCATGAGCATTTACGACAATATCGCTTACGGTCCCAGGATCCACGGTATCAAAAACAAGGCTCAGCTGGACGAAATCGTTGAAACCAGTCTGAAAAACGCTGCGATCTTCGATGAAGTCAAGGATCGCCTGAAAAAATCTGCCCTCGGTCTTTCCGGCGGTCAGCAGCAGCGTCTCTGCATTGCCCGTGCCCTTGCTGTTTCACCGGAAATCCTGTTGATGGATGAACCCACCTCCGCCCTTGATCCGATCTCTACAATGAAAATCGAGGACCTGATGGCAGACCTGCGGGAAAAATACACGGTTGTCATTGTCACTCACAATATGCAGCAGGCTGCCCGTATTTCTGACGATCTCGCTTTTTTCCTTGTAGGAGAAATGGTGGAATTCGGCGATACGAAGCAGATCTTTTCCCATCCGCAGGATAAACGCACAGAGGATTATATCAGCGGACGGTTCGGCTGATCCTGACAGACCCTACCCGTTTTTCTCTTTCCCAGCATAGTAAACAGGCATTACATTGCGATTTTTCATTTTAAATGGAGGTATCTATGACAACAAGAAAATTATACAGTGAAGAGCTGGTACAGCTTTCCGAAAGCCTGGAGGAAATGGGAAACCTCGTTGAAGCTTCCCTGAAAAATTTATTTTTTTCCATCGAAAACAAGGATATGCAGCTGGCAGAGCGGATCGTGGCCGATGACCGCAATGTCAACAACCTGGAGCGCAGCATCGAAGCTCAGTGCCTGATGCTCATTACAACCCAGCAGCCCATCGCACAGGATCTGCGCACGGTTTCTTCTATTCTGAAGGTCGTTACGGATATCGAACGCATTGGAGACCACGCCTCTGATATCGCAGAGCTGATTCAGCAGATGGATCACAAGCAGCTGGAACGTTATTCCGGACATCTGCAGCCAATGATCGCAGCTTCCCGGGAGATGGTACACGAGGCAGTCAGCGCCTTTGTCGCCCGGGATCAGAAAAAAGCGAATGATGTCATCGCTTCCGATGATATCATCGACAAGCTTTTTGATAAGGTAAAGAATGATATCGTTATCCACATAAAAGAAGATCGTTCCGATGCGATAGAGAGCCTCGATGCCCTGATGCTGGCCAAATACCTCGAACGCATCGGAGATCATGCGGTCAATATCTGCGAATGGGAAATTTTCCGGGAAACCGGAACCATTCAGAATACAAAAGTATTCTGAAGCTCCATCCGGCTGTCAACAGCTATTTTCACAATTCCTTCGCAATTTTTCCTCATAATCCTCACACTTTTCCAACACATTCCTCACAAATCCTTTTTATACTGTTTCTCAGATAAAGAGAAAGACCAATGGTTCAGCATAAATCTTTGCGCTGAACCGTTTTTCCCGGCAGACTGATACCGATCAGGCAGCTCGCCGGCAGAATAAGAAAAGGAGTGACAGTTATGTACGAAAATGAAAACCAGAGCTTCGACAACAGAGAGCAGGATTATCATTATACCAATACCCCGGAACAGCAGGCACCGACTCGTCCCCGCAAAAAAAATACGAGTGCAGCACGCATTGCCAAAAAAGCCGGTGCAATTGCACTAAGCGCTGTTTTGTTTGGCGGCGTTGCATCCGGTACCTTTCTGGGTGTCAACTACGCGGCAGGCTATCGGAACAATGCTTCAACAGCTGCATCCTCGGAAAGTGCTTCCGCTTCTTCCCAGACAACAAGCTCTTCCAGCAGCCTGTTAAAGGCTACCACACCGGTCAGCACAGGCAGCGCAGCATCCTCCGGAAGTCTGGACGTCTCCAGCGTTGCGGAATCCGTTATGCCTTCTATCGTATCCATCACAAATAAATCTGTACAGGAGGTACAGAACTATTTCAGCATGTTCGGCTACGGCGGTCAGGCTCAGGAGGTAGAAAGCACCAGCGTTGGTTCCGGTATTATCATTGGGAAAAACGATACGGAGCTGCTGATTGTCACCAATAATCACGTTGTGGAAGGCGCGGATACCCTTTCTGCAAGCTTCATTGACAACTCCGTTTATGAAGCAACTATCAAGGGTACAGATTCCGACAACGACCTGGCAGTCATCGCCGTTCCGCTTTCCAGCATTTCCGATGATACAATGTCCCAGATCGCAGTGGCTGCAGTGGGCGATTCCGATTCCTTAAAGGTCGGTGAACAGGTTGTTGCCATCGGCAACGCACTCGGCTATGGTCAGTCCGTTACAACCGGCATTGTCAGCGCCACAGACCGTACCCTTTCCTCTTCGGATTCCGATGACAGCAATGCCCTCATTTCCAGCACTGTTACCACAAAAGAGACACCTACCTACATCCAGACAGATGCGGCCATCAACCCCGGCAACAGCGGCGGCGCACTGGTCAATATGAAGGGTGAGGTTATTGGTATCAACTCTGCAAAGCTTGCCAGCACAGAGGTGGAAGGCATGGGCTATGCAATCCCCATCACCAGAGTATCCAGCATCATCGAAGAGCTGATGAATGAGACGACCAGAACCAAGGTTGCTGACAGCCAGAAATCCAGCATCGGTATCGCAGGCATCACCGTGGATTCCAACATCAACGCAGCCTATGGCATCCCCGCAGGTGTTTATGTAGCAAGCGTTACTCCGGGCAGCGGTGCAGAAGCGGCCGGCATCCGCAAGGGTGACGTCATCACAAAATTCGATGGTAAGACCGTCAGCACCATTCAGGAGCTGAAAGAAAAGCTGCAGTACTACGCAGCCGGAGAAGCGGTTTCTATTACGGTACAGTCTCCCGGCGAGGGCGGCATTTATACAGAAAAGGAGCTGACCATCACCCTTTCCTCCGCACAGAGCTCTGAAGAAAGCCAGTCTACTGACAACACACAGGCCGCTCCTGAAAAAGGAAACGGAACGCACAAAGCGATGGGATATCAGAACTGAAGCTGACAATAGCTTATCTGAAAAAGCCGGTCGGCATGGAAGAAAATTCTTCTGTGCCGACCGGCGTTTTTTGTTCGTTACAGCTTACTCTTCCTCTTCTTTCTCCGGCAGGATCTTGCTGACCAGTGCAGATTCCACTCTCTGATCCTCCATTTTTTCCACATGAATATTCAGTCCGTTGACCTGCACATCAAACTGGCTGCCGTCCGCAGGAATGATCCGCAAGCAGCTGAAGATCATGCCGCCCAGCGTGTCATAATCGATATCCTCCGGAAGATCCAGATCCAGTGCTTCCGCAATGTCCTCAACATATGCGCCCCCTGAGATCCTCCACAAATTATCCTCCAGCTGAACGATTTCCGGCGGCTCCTCGGAATCGAACTCATCGTAAATATTTCCGACGATCTCCTCCAGAAGATCCTCCATTGTAATAACCCCCGCCGTCTGTCCGTATTCGTCGATAACGATGGCCATATGGATTTTTCCTTTTTGCATATCCCGGAACAGGTCATCTGCATGAATCGTATCCGGTACAAAATAAGGCTCTCGCAAAAGCTCCTTTAACCCTGACGGGCTGTCATTTTTACGATCCAGGAGATAATCCCTGGCATTCAGAATACCTATAATATCGTTAATATCTTCATCGTAAACCGGATATCTGGATAAACCGCTTTCCCGGATCGTCGAAATGATGTCCTCGTCCGTCTCATCCAGCGAAAAACAGACCATATCTGCTTCTCTCGTCATCGCATCCCGCACCGAAATGTCGTCAAACCGGAACACGTTTTGAATCCACTCCTGCTCATCGTGGTCTATCGTTCCTTTTTCCCCGCCAAGGTCAACCAGCCGCCGGATCTCTTCCTCCGTAACGCTGCGTTCTACGGATTCCGTTTTAAAGTGAAGCAGCTTTAAGATCAGCGTTGCAGACCTCGACAACAGCCATACTGCCGGATGCAATACCACCGTCAGCACACCGACTACATTACAGGTCATTCTTTCTGCAGCTTCAGGCCGCTGCATCGCGATCCGACGCGGCACCAGCTCGCCAAACAGCAATGCAAAGTACGAAAGCACAACTGTCACCAGCACAACTGCCAGCACATGACAGACAGAAAGGCTTATGCCGCTTGTTCCCAACCGTTCATACAACCATGCCATCAATTTGCCTGCAAATCCGTCCGCTGCAGCTGCACTGGCCAGAAATCCTGCCAGTGTAATCCCGACCTGAATCGTAGATAGAAAAATATTCGGCTCCTCTGCAAACTTCAGCAGCCGCTGTGCTTTCCGATCGCCGTCCTCTGTCAGCTCCCGCAGCCTGTTTTTATTCAGCGATACAACGGAAACCTCGGACGCCGCCAAAAAGGCATTGACCAGAATCAGAATGATCAGTAACAAAAGTAGTTTTACCATGAATTTAAAATCTCTCCTTTTTCTACGACAAAGAGACATAACCCATTGGGAACTCCCAACAGGCTATGCCTCCTATAGCTTTCTCCAACAGAGCACAGACTCTGTCCATTTTGTATTGTGATTGGAATTCAGAAAATTCGTTTCCCCGTCAGGGTCCGCGTTATCCATGAAATTCGGTTCCTTCCCTGTCTGAAATAAATCCTGTGCGAAGCGAACTTTATACAAAGCCGTTTTCTCTGCTTTATTTCAGGCAATCCGCTTTTGACATGTTTACTTCACCCATTATACAGAATCAGGAAAGGAGCTGTCAAGATTTTATTCTATCCCCTTCACTTCGTAGCCGGCATCTACGATTGCTGCAGTCAACGCTTCATCGGTTGCTGAGCCTTCTACAACTGCCTGCTTATCCTCCAGGCTTACGGTTACAGCGGTCACGCCCGCTACGCCCTCCAGCGCTTTTGTTGCTGCCTTTACGCAGTGCTGGCACATCATGCCTTCGATCTTGATTGTTTTTTTCATGGTAGTCTCTCCTTTTGATTCTTCAATTTTGATTATCTTATCCGCATTTTGAGCGGTTGCTGCCAACTCGCTATTTCTTGCTTTGGTGCCCGCCGCGCTTTGCTCCATCATACCGCCGTTTTCGGCTGTCTGCAAGTCTGCAACGCCTGGCACGCCGTCGGCTGCTGCCTTTGCCGCGCCGCTGATACGCTCTTCGCGGTCGTCAACTACTGCCTCAGCTGCCTCACTACTCTCATGCTTCCACTTCGGCGTAAAGAACCGGAGGCGGAGCGCATTCGATACGACGGATACAGAAGAGAAGCTCATCGCCGCCGCACCGATCATCGGGTTTAATAAAATATGGAACGCCGGATACAGCACGCCTGCTGCCACCGGAATGCCGATCGCATTGTAGAAAAATGCCCAGAACAGGTTCTGCTTGATGTTGCGCATCACCGCACGGCTTAAGCTTACCGCAGATGCTGCGTCCATCAGATCGCTCTTCATCAGTACGATATCCGCTGATTCGATCGCCACATCTGTTCCTGCGCCGATCGCAATTCCGACATCCGCCCTTGCCAGTGCCGGTGCGTCGTTGATACCGTCTCCCACCATCGCAACCTTATGTCCCTGCTCCTGCAGCCGACGAACTTTTTCCTCTTTATCCTGCGGAAGCACGTCCGCAATAACCGTCTTGATGCCAACCTGTTTTTTGATTGCCTCTGCCGTTCTTGCATTGTCGCCGGTCAGCATAATGACGTCCATTCCCATCTCCTGCAGTCTGGCAATTGCCTCCCTGCTGGTGGGTTTTACAACGTCCGCAGCAGCAATCACGCCGAGGAACTTTCCTCCCTGTGCAAAATACAACGGTGTCTTGCCTTCATCCGCCAGTTTTTCCTGCAATCCTGCCGCTACGGAAATGTCGATCCGGTTGGTTTCCATCAGTTTTCGGTTTCCCGCAAGGCATCGTGCCTTGTCGATCGTTCCCGCAATGCCCTGTCCCGGGATCATCTCATAATCCGAAACCTCCTGGAACGCTGCTGAGCATGCTTCCGCTTTTTTGACAATTGCCTCTGCAAGCGGATGGCTGGACATTTTTTCCAGAGAAAAGGCCAGCTGCAAAAGCTCTGTATACGCCTGCGTGTTTTCACCTGCTGCTTTTCCGTCTGCTTCCAGCGCGATCACGTCTGTCACAACCGGCTTGCCCTGTGTTACCGTGCCGGTTTTATCTAGAACAACCGTATCGATGCTATGTGTAATCTCCAACGCTTCCGCAGATTTGATCAAAATACCCTTCGCCGCACCCCGTCCGGTTCCCACCATGATCGCCGTAGGCGTTGCCAGTCCGAGGGCACACGGACAGGAAATTACCAGCACAGAAATCGCAACAGAAAGTGCAAACTCAAAGCTCTGACCGGCAAGCAGCCAGAGGATTGCCGCCAACAGCGCTATTGTAATGACAACCGGCACAAACACACTGCTGACCCTGTCCGCCAGCTTTGCAATCGGCGCTTTGGAGGATGTCGCATCATCTACCAGCTGAATGATCTTTGACAGTGTCGTATGTTCTCCAACCGCAGTTGCTTCCATCTGAAAATATCCGGTTCGGTTGATCGTACCTCCGGTCACAGGATCTCCGGTCTGCTTGTCCACCGGAAGGCTTTCGCCGGTGATCGCAGATTCATCCACAGAAGCAAAGCCTTCTGTAATTTTTCCATCCACCGGAACCGTATCACCATCCCGAACAACCAGAATATCTCCATTCTGTACATCGTCTACGGAAATTTCTTCTTCCTGTCCATTCCTTAATACCTTCGCGGTCTTCGGTGCCAGATCCATCAGCTTCGTGATCGCCTCGGACGTCTTGGATTTTGCCCGGGCCTCCATGAATTTTCCCAGAGTGATCAGTGTCAGGATCATCGCCGAGGATTCAAAATACAAATTCATGCCAAAGGTCTCGACCATATCCATATCTTCGATGGAAAAGCCCCAGGCGATTTTGTAAATCGCATAGATGCCATACACAAACGCCGCGCCGGAGCCCAATGCGATCAGCGAATCCATATTCGGAGAGCGATGCCACAGATTTTTCAATCCGTTTTTAAAATAATGTCCGCCTGCAATCAAAACCGGCAGCACCAGCAAAAACTGGGTAAATGCAAAAATCATATGATTTCTTGCTCCCAGCAGCCACGACGGCAGCGGCCAGCCAGCCATATGTCCCATCGAAATGTAAAACAGCGGGATCGTAAAGACTAACGAAACGATCAGTCTCTGCTTCATCTGCTTTGCTGCCGCCGCAGCCGCATCTGTTGCACCGTTTTTTCCTCTGCCTGATGCTCCTGTCGTTTTGCTGCCCTGTGTCTGGTGAAGCGAAGCGCCATAGCCGATGTCTTCTACCTGATGAATAATTTTCCCGGAATCCAGTTCGGCTTCATCATAGGAAACCGTCATGCTGTTTTTCAGCAGATTGACGCTGCATTGCTGCATGCCCTCCATTCCGGAAATTCCTTTTTCAATTCGCGCTGAGCATGCCGCGCATGACATGCCGGTAATATCATAGGTTTCTTTTTTCATATATCTCCATTCTGCAGCCGTCCTGTATAGTCTTTCCTGCTTTACAGCTTTTAAAGGCTGCCCTTAAAGAACTCATCTTGTCTTTTTTTCTATCCTCTGCTACCATTATAACAATTAGGATAGAAAAATAAAGAATGCACTATTTTGTAATATACTACCCAAAAGGATAGTGTTCACCTCACAACAATAGTATGCACGTTCTGCGAGCATTCTATTGTCATGAATAAGAATGGAGAAATCGCTATGGCTTCAAAAGAAAATCCCTCGGTCAATAAAAATTGCCCCGTTTCCGCTACAATCCGCTTAATCGGCGGCAAATATAAAGCGCTGCTGCTCTGGCACCTGACCGGTCAGACGCTGCGCTTCAACCAGCTGCACCGTCTCGTCCCCGAAGCGACGCCTAAAATGCTGACCCAGCAGCTCCGTGAACTGGAAGAAGACGGTCTGATTTCCCGCACAGTTTATCCGGTCGTTCCGCCCCGCGTCGATTACTCGCTGACGGCGCTCGGTGAAAGCCTTTTCCCGATTCTCGAAGCGATGTATCGTTGGGGCAGCGCCCTGATGCAGGACGAAGGGCTTACGCCGGCATGTACGATGACCGACAGCTACAGTACGACAAAAAAAGAACAGGAGGATTGCCCCTCCTGTTCCTGTCACGCACGTTCAAAATCCTGAGCTACACTTCTGCATGCCGGACAATTCCAATCCCGATGGGATACGGTCCGGTATGCACTCCAATTGTCGCACCGATCTGATAAATGCCGATTTCTTCAATTCCAAGCCGTTCCCGGATCAGGTCCTTCAACATCTCCCGGAAGCCGACCGCCTCTTCATAGTCATAGCCATAGCCGATACAAAAGCTGTATTCTCCCGGCTTTGCCTGTACCTCATCCAGGTATTTTTCCGTCATCTCCACAACCTTCTGCATCGATTTCTGACGGCTTCTGGTAATGCCGGAATTGAAAATTTCTCCCTCCTTCAGTGTGATGAGAGGTTTGATTTTCAACGCACTGGCCGCAATTCCTGCAAGCTTTCCAATGCGTCCGCCATGCTTTAAGTAATCGATGCTGCCGATCGTAAAAAAGATCCTGCCGCTCTCCCGGATGGAAAGCAGAGCTTCTGTAATCTGCTCATATTCCAGTCCGAGATCCCGCAGTCTGCACGCTTCCAGCACAAACAGTCCCTGCAGCACCGTATCAAATGTCGAATCAATGACCGCAATCTTTGCCTCCGGATACTCTTCCAGGATCATATCCTTTGCTGTAGTTGCCGACTGCAAAGAGCCACTGAACTTCGCCGTGATGCAAATGCAGATCACCGGAATATTTTCTTTTACAGATTTTTCAAACACCTCATAAAAATCCTGTACAGACGGCATGGATGTCTTCGGGAACACATCCGGATGATCCACCATCTGCTGATAAAAATCGCGTACTGTGATCTCTTCTATTTCTTTATAATAGTGCTCCCCGTCAAACGAAACATAAAAGGGAACAACCCCAATATCCTTTTCTTTGGATAACTCCGGCGATAAATCCTGAGAACCGTCACTGATGATCTGTACCTTTTTCTGCATAAGCCCCTCACACAACACATGGTTTTAAAAACTACTTTTTGTAACTGTATGATTATATCACAACCTTCAGGAAAGATACAAGTCATTTTCCGTACTCTCTTAGCTTTCGCGGCCCCTGCAATAGCCGGAGCCACGAAGCACCCGAACTGCTTTATTCCTCCCAGGTTTTATAATACCAGCCGTAGCCATTGCCGGGCAGGATGATATTGCGCAGAACACATTCTCCTTTTCCGAGCAGATCCTGAAACGGCATTTCTCCCATGTCGATCCACGCCGTCTGGGGCTCATCCGAGAAGTTGAACACACCGACTACCATCTCGTTTTTCAGCTGTCTGCAGATGCACAGCACATGGCTGTTATAGGTATCATAGGTCCATACAGCAGCCTTTCCGGAAAACGGACCACATGCAAAGCGGGCTTTTTCCATCTTCTGCATGCCCTCAAAAATACGGTTCTGGACAGTGCCCTTTTCTGCTCTTTTCTTTTCCAGCTCCCAACGGAAATGTCCTCTGTGTACATAACGGGAATCCGCCGCACGGTCTGCATCCGGATCATCCTTATAGGAATAATCATTGAGCTGACCAATCTCATCTCCGCTGTAGATAACCGGAATGCCGGACTGAATAAACAGATAGGCGTTGAGCATCAGAATTTTCTGAATGGCACGCTCAATTCTCGCCGGGTCCTTTGCCTGCAGCGAAGCCTCCAGACCGCACAGGGATGCCGTCGTTCCGCAAAGTCTCGCATCCTGCAATACAGGATCATCATTATACAGCTCTCCCCGCGCATCGCTGCCTGCTGCCATGCCCCGGAAATATTCATTCAGATACTTCTTATGCGGAATCTCCTGAATACCGGAGGGTTTTAAGAAATCATAGTCCAATCCCCAGCCGATATCGTCGTGACAACGCAGATAATTCAGGAAAACATATTCCTTCGGCAGGCTGTTTACCACGTCCATCTGCTGTTTTAACAGCGCAACCTCTTTTGTTGCAACGGTATGCCAGGTTGATGCCATCGTCGTTACGTTATACAGCATATGGCATTCCGGTTTTTCGAGTGTTCCGAAATAGGGGACAACCTTGGCAGGCTCCATAACAACCTCACCCAGCAGCACAACGCCAGGGCAAACGATTTCCGTGATCATACGGATCATGCGCACAATGGTGTGTACCTGCGGCAGATTTCTGCAGTCTGTTCCCAGCTGCTTCCAGATATAGGGAACTGCATCGATCCTGACGATATCAATTCCCTGATTCACCAGATACAGCATATTATAGACCATCTCGTTAAAAACGACCGGGTTGGAATAGTTTAAGTCCCACTGATAGGGATAGAAGGACGTCATAACATATTTTTGGCACTCCTCCCGCCAGGTAAAATTACCGGGCGCCGTTGTCGGAAATACCTGGGGCACGGTTTTTTCAAACTCCTGCGGAATGTCCGGTGTATCATAGAAAAAATACCGATCCTGATATTCCTTTTCTCCTGCCAGTGCGCGCTTTGCCCACTCATGGTCTTCCGATGTGTGATTCATTACAAAGTCCATGCATACGCTCATCTTTTTCTCATGGCAGGCGCTGCACAGAGAAGCCAACTCCTCCATCGTACCCAGGTTCGGCTGCACCCTCCGATAATCTGCTACCGCATAGCCTCCATCACTTTTTCCCTTCGGGGTATCCAAAAACGGCATCAGATGCAGGTAGTTTACGTTGCATGCTTCCAGGTAAGGCAGCTTTTTCTTCACACCCTTCAAATTGCCGGCAAAAGCATCGATATACAGCATCATACCAAGCATATCCTGGCGGCTGTACCATGCAGGCTCCTGTTCCCGCTCCCGGTCCAGCTTCTTTTCTGATTCCGGGCGGTCCTGATACCATGCTTCCATCTGTTCACATAACTGGGTAAACATATCCTCTCTTCCCGGATATAATTCGCAGTACAGCCATTTGAGCTCATCCAAATGGCGCTGCAGTCTTTTCTGATATTCCTGCGCTGTTTTCATGTTCTTTCCTCTCCTTTTGCCGCGCGGCGGGCACAGCAGATTTTATTTCAATTTCGAACGCGGATGTCACAGCGCCCCCGCCAGCGTTGTGCTGCGATTTTTATTCCACTTCAACTACCGCATTCTGTCCGTTTAGCTCAAGCAAATACAGGCAATCCTTTTTCTCCACCTGCGCTGTTACATCCTCTCCGTTGCAGAGCACGCGCTTTACAGGCTCTTTGGATAAAAATCCGACGGTCTTTCCGCCACAGATTTCGCCCATTAGCCTGCCGCCGATCTCATGCATCCACAGTACCGCATCAAAGCTGATGTATTTATCCACAAGTCCCACAAAGGTTTTCCCCTCTGTGTCCTCCACAAATAAAAACCAGGTGAAATCCCCCGCTGCAAGGCGGTATTCTCTGCCTTCTTCTGCACTGCAGGCCGCAGCAGTCTGATTACGACAATCATAAATCCAGCAGTTTTTTCCAGAAAGCTCTGGAATATCCGATGCACCGATCCGATAGGTCTGTTCCTGATGGGTCAGATTATAAACGGCAATCACTCCGCCGATCTTACCATTTGCATATGCTCCGACATTTGTCAGCTTCAGCACGCCATCTTTTCTGGGATCACGAAACATACAATCCTGTGTCGGTCTTGCCGCCCGTAAAAGCTGCGGCAGCCTTCCGTCCGCATAACAGAGCGGCGCTGCAACCTCCGGTGCTGTTTCTCCTATCCGATCGCTGAAATACACCGGTCCTCCGCTGATCGCACGCAGCAGGCTGTGGCGCAGACCATCCTCATGGCTTGTCCAGAACATATCCCAGTCGCATACATACAGCTCGCCCTGGTAGGGTGTATTGTATGCATTCTGGAGCAAATGCTCTGCAAATCCATCCTCCCGTTTTGGTACAAAATCATCGCTGTTTCGTGCAACCGCTGTCTGAGGACGGGAAAACATGTTCTCTGCCGCCATTCCCATACAGTTGATCACTGCACCGTCAAAGTACGCTGCCGCGCCCTCCAGCGCTCCGTGCATTCCCCGCGTCGCTGTCATCAGTGGAAGATCATTTTCAAAATAATTATGTACGGCGCTCTGTCCGTCCACTTTAGAAAAGCTGATGCCCTCCCGCTTCAGATATTCATACCAATCCCGGTAAAAGCCGTAGCCCTTGGCTGCATCCGGCCACGGGATCAGCTTTCCAGGTGCATTTTGATATAAATGCTCCTGCTCTTTTGCTGCAAGGTCGCTTCCCGGCTCGATTCCGCCCCAGTAGCCGCCAAGCGCATGCCAGACACCAAACCAGTCCACCTGTGTATCCCGCTTTATATCACGAATCATCTGAGCAAATCCGTTGGGGAACTTTTCTTTTTCGGGCGCAAGGTCATAGAGTGCGTCTCCATGCACCGACAGCCAGCCGTCATCCATCAGCATCCAGCGCACCGGCACATTTTTTTCCGCAAATTCTCTGCCCTTTGCGCGAACCTTTTCTTCACTGATCTCCGTATAAAATGCATCCCAGCTGCACCAGCCAAGATATTTCAGCATCTCCGGCATATTCCGTTCCTCTTTCAAACGGATTCCGTGATACTCTGCCGCCCAGGCCATACACGCATGAACCGCTTCCTGCAGACTGTCCGCCTCCGCATATGCATAAACAGGCTCGTCCAGTTTGCTGATTCCGCCCTTGCAGGCGCTCATTCCGAAAATAAGCGTATTCTCTCTTCCGGGCTTCACCTGGGTCTTAAACTGTTTTCCCGGCATTGGAAGCAGGAAAAAGTATCCGTTTCTCAGCTTTCCGTAAATCGCCTGTGTCAGCTCCGGGATTTCCGAAAAGTCATTGATAAATGCCGGTCTTGTCCACCAGTCGTTTAAAAGATACATTGCGGTCATCGCCCCCGGCCGGATATCCGTTTCCACTTCCAAAATAACCGGAAGCTCTTCCTCCAGATTATCACTTCTCCGGCAGCCATCCTGCTCAATTTCCAGCTTCAGCCAGCCGGATCTGACCTTTTTTTCTGTTCTATAGATAAATTCCGCTGTCACATTGTCCTGCTTTTCCAGAATAACCCGCAGGGCTTCTCCATTATCTTCCCGGAAAAGGGGTAAAAGCACCTGCTCCGGTTTTCTCTGTCTGTGCAGCCGCAGGACGATATTATTTTTTCTCTGCATAAGTTCCTCACCTTCTGCCGTTGTACCGGCTTCTTCTGTTATGCTTCTTCTGTTATGCTTCTTCTGCGATCAGATTTTTCTCCTCCCGATAAGCCGGTGTAAAGGTGCCTTCGCTGATCAGCTCTGACCATTGGGAATGCAGACGCAGCCCGATCATCTTCTTATACCATGTAAGCACGAAATCCTCGTCTCTCTCTTTAGACATACGGCGTGCCCCTCAGCAGCAGATACATGGATGCGAGCATCGTTGCCCCATAATAGTTTCTTCCCTCCAGGGGCAAATAATGGTCGATCGATCTGGGCTGATCGTGATTTTCCGTGCAAACACCATAGAAAAAACACCATCTTTTAAGGAAATAAACGAAAGCAGTGTCTCCGGAGTCAGACCGGCTGTCTCGCCAACCGTCAGTGTCTCTCTTCTTCCGTATGTCCGGTCTCTGAACTCCCGCAGCAGTGCTTCGATTCCGGATCTGCTTTTGCTTTTCGAAACCACTCCTTGTTTCTTTATGGATTCCGAGAAGCTGTGGTTTGTAGAAGTTGTCCTGCAAACCCGCTGCATCCTGGAATCTTTTTTAGAGCTCTTGCCTAATGTACAGAGCTCTTGTTTCCTGATGAGGTCATCATATCACCGTCCTATATGTATGTCAACCGATAACATGTGCATCTTTTATACTTTTATCCCTTTTTACAAATTTGAAATGCAATATTTGTACAGTTTCGCGAAATCCTTTTCTATTGTGAGCTGCACAAAAGTTCCAATTTCATACTATTTATGCTATTTTTCTCATTATATAGTATATCAAATATATTTTCGCAATACATATTGTGTTACCGATGACATACGATACCGGGGTCACAAGATCTTTCGCCCACAGGAGCTTGCTCATGGATGGGCGAAAGATCTTG
>OLNS01000035.1_pt1 | contig 105857 bp, 125 predicted proteins | sample 1673031 | NCBI WGS metagenome assembly OLNS01 (sample SAMEA3136748, study PRJEB25190) | human gut metagenome | biome: human gut; feature: human-associated habitat; material: faeces | place: Austria | collected 2013
CCGTGTGGAACTCCTCCGGCTCGGTGATCTTGTCCCAAAACCGGGAATACTCCGCACGGTCAATGCCCGGCGCGACTGTCAGCTTGTAGTTGAAATACACACCGATCAGCTCGCGCTTGAGGTCGCCGTTCTCTGTGCGCTTGGCGTGCTTGTCCAGGAAGTCAGCGGTGCGCTTGCAGCTGAGGACATCGACTTTGAAATTCTCGCCATCAATAATCAACATCAGTACACACCTCCCGTGACCAGCTTGGCTCCGCGCCGGTTCTCCTCTTTGTCGATATAGGGCTTGAGCACCCGAGCCAGTTGGGCGAGGTCTCCGGCGAAGCGGATCGTGATGTCCTGCTGCCCTGTGTAGGCTTCCATAACCTCTGCGAGGGCCTGCTGAATGGTTGCCAGCGGTGCCTCGATGTTGGTGCCGTTGGTCTGGTCACCCAGCACCGCAAGAAATTCATGGTTTGCCGGAATGACTGCGCCCTGTGCCAGATAGGGGATTTGCGGCGCGGTGATGGGGTCGATGTTGAAGCCGACCCGCTCTACGCCGAGCTTGTCCTGCGCCCATTCGGGAACATCAAAGCCGAAACCGTTCAAGACGCCAATGACGCCGTTCACGCCGCCAACAATGGCCGAGATCATGCCGTTCACCAAACCGATGATGCCGTTGATGGCTGTCTCGATCGTGTCCGTGATGCCTTCCCAGATGTCAGACACAAAGTCCGAGACCGCGGTCCAGGCATCGTTCCAGCCTTGCTGAATGTCGGCTGCTGCGCTGTCCAGCACGGTGCCGATGTTTGTCCAGAAATCGTTCCAGCCCTGAGTAATATCCTCCCACAGCTGCATGCCGATCAGCTTGACGACCAACCAAAGGGCATCCCAAATTTCCTTGATTTTTTCTCCGGCGCTGCGAATGATGTCGGCGATGGTCTCGCCGAACTTGTCCACACCGGCTCGGATGTCGTCTCCGTGCTTGCGCAGGGTTTCGATGATCGCGACCAAGATAAGCGAGACCGCGGCAACCAGCAAAAGCGGCCAGAGGCCAATGGACGCCACGACCGAGGTGATGAAGACGGTCAGGGCGTTCAAAACCGCGCCCAGAACGGTGGAAAGGATGAAGGTGCTGATTTGCGGCAGAAGGGCCGCGCCCAAAATGGCCAACAGCAAAGGCCAGTTGTTGTTTATGATTTCTCCGAGCTGAGACAAAATGCCAGCCCAATCAACAGCCTCAATGCACTCCATGATTTTTTGGCCGACAACACCCCAATCGACTTGATCAAGGATGCCGTTGATAGCTTGCAGCACATCTATCGCAAGTGTACCCATCGCAGAAAAAAGCCCGACCCAGTCTATGGAGCTTACCATCGAGACGATGTTCTGGCCCAGAGCCGTCCAATCGGTGCCCTGCACCGTTGCAATGAGCGTGTGCAAAAGGCCGACAACGAATCCGCTAAGCCCCAGACCCGCCTCCATCCATGGAATGTTTGCGATGGCCGAATTGATGCAAGCTGCGATAGAATTTCCAAGGTCTGCCCAGCCTGTGTAGGTCTGGACGAAGCTGTAAAGCGTGAGGATCGCTGCTCGCATTCCGTCCGTCAAAACTCGCCCGAGCAGGGGCCAGTCGAGCTCTGCCACCGCAGTGGTGAGACCTCTGGCGATTCCCGCACCCAAGCTGTCCCAGTGAATGCCTTGCATGAGAGTATCCGCAAAGATGAGTGCCGTGTTCAAGCCCTGCGCTACAGTATGACCGATGGCTTCCCACAATCCCGGCACCTCAATGAATCCGTTGATGCAGTTGGCGATGTTGGTCGCCCATGCTCTGGCTTTGTCCTGAATGTCGGGCCATGGGATTGCGTTCAGGCTATCGCGCAGCTTCTCGCCGATCAGCTGGCCGACTCCGTACCAATCGCCATCTTTGATGGCCTGCAGGATTTCGTCAAGAAACGGGTTGTCCGTGTTAAAGTCGTAGTTAGGGGTGATGGCTCCCGCACCGCCGCCGCTGTTTTTATCCAGCACATCCAGCTCATCAAACTTCGCCAGTGCGCCGTCCGCTGCGCTGCCTGCCGACTTTGCAGCCTTGGCATACTTGCCCATCGCTTTGGCCGCACTCTGGCTCGCCCCTATGGACTTGCCGGTCAGGAAAGACACAAGCTGGGCGATGTAGTAAAAGGCGGTTGCTGCTGCGTTGGCTATGGCCGTGAGAGCCGGAAGAATCGCCTGAAGCAACGGTGCGGCTGCGGTGGATGCTGCGCCCTGCAGGCTGCCGAGCGCGGCTCTCAGCGTGGCCGAGGAGAGCGCGGCAGAACCCATCCATTCGGTGGTCTTCCGCAGTCCTGCGGAGATCAGGTTGAACACCAAAGCCCCGGAGACGATGCTCATAAGGCGATTTCGGAATTTAGCGAGATTCTTACTGCTCTGGGTGAGCTTGGCTCGCAAGCCGTCTACGGCCTGCTGTAGGGTACCAAAGACACGCGTTCCAATACCTCCGACCGTGCGCAGAGCGTTGTTGAGGGTACCAGACAACGCTTTGTTTAATCCGGTGATTCTGCCGGAAAGTAGTCCCGCAGAACCAGATGAACCGGGCACAGAACTTCCTTTAGGCGACTTAGCGGCTATCGCATGTTCACGCGCGGCTCTGCTCTCTGCTGCCTGAGCGGCTTTATCTTGAGCGTTTACCGCTTTCTGTGTTTCTGCAACAATCCTCTCAGCATGCTGTGTAGCCGATTCGTCTACAGTACCATACGCTTTATTTTGCCGATTCTCGATTTTGGCAAAAGATGATTCTATGGCATCAGCTTGCTTGTTAAAATAGGCCTGCATGTCATCTTCGCCGCTAAGATGCTGAATTAGACTTTTTTGCTGATTTACGGCATCGTTTTCTTGATTTAGCTGTGCGGTAAGCGCTGCATGACGCTTTTGCAGGCCAGAAATAGCATCGCCTTGTGCATTGTAATCCGATTCAATCTCAGCAACTTTGGCATCTTGCTTTTCAAGATCATTGAGGAGTTTTTGGTTTTGATTCAGGAGAGAGGTTTCCCCCTCCATGCGAGATTTAAGAACATCTTGCACTTTTGAATCACTCAGGCCGGGGTATTCCGATTTAATATCAGCAAGATGGGATTTTTTGACATTCTCTAGCTGTGCGTTCACCTTTTCAAGAGCAACGGCAGTATCATCAGCGTTTTGGCGGGCTTGATTTAAGCTGTCGCCTAATGCGCTACGCTTTGTTTGCGCAGAATTTAACTGCTTATCTAAATCACCAATCTGCTTTGATGTGCTCTTGACCTTTGCCTGTAACGCTTTTAAGTCGGATTCTGCGCCCTTTTTGTTCAGGCGAGCATCTATTGTGATTGACCCATCTGCCATTGAATCAACCTCCTCTCTTTGACTTTGTTAGAGTTGGATTATGAATTGAGTAACGCAAGCAACCGCTCTTTTTCTGCCCTATTCTCCGCGCTTTCAGGAGCGTGGATTCTGATGATTCGATCGTTCTCTTTGGCAAATTCCTGTTCGCTCTTGTCAAGTTTTTTTCCGTGAGCCCTTTTATATCGAATACTTACGACTTGAGCAAATAGCCCATCTCCAATACCGTAGAAGGCTCCGAGAAATTCCCACCAATGCAAATACTCACATCGGCGGCAACTGTACCCCAGTACCTTATCAACAGCAGGTGCGATTAAGGCTGCATCTTGTTCCCAATCTACAATTCGAGGACGTGGAATTGTAGAGTCTTCGGGTTGTCCGCCATTGATAAACAAAAACGCTGCCCATAACGCAGCATTTGCGTCGGGCAGCGCTTGCCATTTTGGGTATAGAATTTCAAGGCAGGCAGCGTACTGTTCCTGTTGAGTCATTTCCGGGTCTGCTAACGCCGCAAGGGCATCAAGTACAGCTCGGAAATCAGATCGGATGGCAAAATTCTGACCATCTACATCTACGGTTGTGGGCAGCTCCCAAGCGCTCACGCCTTCTGGCCGGGGGCCAGACCCTTGGCCGTGTTCGTGTAGGCACCAGCGTGTTTCTGCACACGCATCTGGCTGGCCTTGATGGCCTTGCCGACCGCATCCTCAATGATGGGGACAGCGGCTTGGAGGACTTTTTCAAAGACCATGGAGCCATCGGGGAGCAGCGCTAGGGCAGAAACCCCTTTGAAGAACACCGAGGAGGCATCGCTGCCGAAGATGTAATTGACCTGTTCCCTGATGAGCTTGTCGGCCTCGATGATCTTATCCACGTCTGCGTCTGCATCCGATGCCAGCCCATCGGCCAGCTGCTGAATGGCACGGCGAGCCTCCTCCAGTCGTGCCGCAATGCCAAAATCCGCAGGGTTGACATAAATCGTGCCCAGCAGGGTGTCATCAAGGTCTTTAACCTCATAGCTTTTAAGGCCTCTGTCGATTTTCAGTTCCATTGTACACCTCCGTTATGCTTAGGCCTCGGTGAAGGTCTTCGTGCTCGGGTTGAATGTACCCGTGGTCTTCACGCCAGTGTAGTGAATGTTGAACGGGATCTGGTAACCAGTGGTGTCGCCGCCATAGCTGGAGACCTCGATGTAGCACTCCTCGCGCACAGCGGGGAAAGCGCCGGATGCCTCCTCGTTCCAGAGCTTGACCTCCACAATGTCGGTTTTGAGGTCGTCAAGAACCATGTTGCCATCAATGATGGCCTGCAGCTTCTCAAACAGGGGGTCGCCCTTTTCGGCGTAGTAGGGGCTGACTTCGCCCTGTTTCTGGTAGCTGTCGATCGTCACGGACGTGTTACCGAGAATGTTTTGCTTTTTCTCGACATTGGCACTCAACTCGGGGGAATACTCCTCCAAATCTTTGCCAAGGCGTACATACTCGGCGGTGCCCTCACTGTCGTTTGCAAAATGGGCATTCAGATAGTGCGCCATGTATTTGCGTTCGATCTTCATATTCAGTTTCTCCTATATGTGATTTGTATCTGAATCTGATATTTTGCGCTATCAACACCAATCTGCGATGGATACGCGGTCAGTGTGGGAACGATAGCGCAAACCCGACCCTCCTCTATGCAGGGGTAGTTTCGGGCATTGTTCTGCTCTACCATCCACGCAATCAAACCTGTATAAAAAGCGAGATTGTCGGAGTTTTGTTTGACATCGGCCCCAAAATTCTCACGCGTAGCAAAAATATAGTTTTGAGTCTGCTTATCATCCAGAACATAATCTCCGAGGATGTTCTCATGGTAGGTCAGAGTGGATGGTGATGCGTAAATGGCGTATTCGGTTGGGTTTTCGCCGAGGTAATCAGCACCAAATCGTTTGTTTTTAGATAGCAGCGGGCATTGCCTAAACCACTTCCGGATTTCCTCAGTGCTATTTGATACCTGCGGCATTTTTTGCCTCCCTTACAATGTCATCGATGTGATCGGCTTTCATTCGTTCGGCCCAAAACGGCCCGGCTAGAGCGTTTTTATCAGTTTTGTACTGAATTGCTCTGCCAGTGGGAGTTTTTCTCTCGCCGGGACGAGAGAAAAATCGTGTAGGCGTTCCACTGTTGTCATCAAAAACGGGAATATTCGGGCCATAAACTTCGCCCCTGTACATATAATGCGCATAAGGGCCGGGGTACACGATGATGCCAGAGCCAATATCAGATGCGGCGTAGGGGCTTTTTGCAAGCATAAATGTGTCCGCAGGAGTGTAATCCATGCACCATCGTATTACCGCGTTATCAATGACCTTTTGGACAATTCCATGATCTCCAAAGCCATGGTTGGTAAGAATAGTGTTTATGCTATCGAAATCAAACCGCGAATCTACTGACAGTTGCATTAAGCACCTACGACTTTCCAATGCCGCGCCTGCGGAGCACGACGATTGTCTGTAACCTGCAAGATAGTTGCGGCCTCGGAGTAAACATCATGAATGGCGGAGGGACGCAAGCCCTCAGCACCAACGCCCAGAATTACGAGATCGCCAGCGGCCAACGTGAAAGCGGCGGCAGGGTCATCGGCGGCGGCATACTGCTTAGGGGGCAAATATGCCTTGCCGCCGAAATCTGCATCAACAGGGATACGGATTGTGACCTTGTTTGCCGCTTTCAGCCCTGTGCTGTCAACGGTGGTTGCATCAGAATTGAACCAGTGAACGCCCCGGATGATGGTACGCTCGTAAACGTCGCAATCCTGTTCCGGGTCGAATCGCCGATTGTAAAGGGTGATGGTATCATTGCAAAGCTGCATCTTACCTCACTCCTCTATACAGCAGGGGAACGCCGTAATCGTCCAGCTCGCCGTACAGCATATCCGCCGCAATGGCGTTCATCTGTTTGGCTGCCTCCTCGGCGTTCGGCACGTTCCCATGGTTTTCGGTGTAGCCATCCGTGTTGAACGATGTGATTGTGGGTGATGTGACTTGTGCCACGGCGCCGACAACACTTTCCATTTGCGCCAGCGCAAAAACGCAGAGCTTGACCGCTCGCGGAATCTCGGTCATGTTCTGGACACGGGAATCCGTCAAGCGGTCAATGCGTTTTCTGCAAGCGCATTCCAGCGGAGGCCACGCAGCGGCATCAACGGTGCCGCCTAAACCTATGTATTCTTCATAAGTAAGGTACATATCGTGTGCCATGTGTAAACCTCCTAAGTGGATAGAGATCAGGCCAGAGACAGGATGCGGGCGATGGGGATAGCCTTGCGGGCAATGTACTGCTTGCCCTCGGCCTCGTTGGAGTTCACCAGTTCCCAGTTTTCGCCGTCCTCCAGCTCGTCATCGGTGGGAGACAGGCTCTTCATCTTGGCCTTGGTGAAGTTGATGCCGTAGGGGGCAAAGCACTTGCGCTGACGGCCATAGAGAGTGTCCTCGCCGCCGTTGGTGTGGGGATCACGATCCATCTCGTAGGGCACCTTAGCGCCGCAGTCGGTGTACTCGATAGCACCGTCGCCCAGAACGTAGGTGGTGTAACGGGTCTGAGACACCTTAGCCACGCCTGCGGTGGTCTGAGCGGCAGCGGCCTTGACAGTGCCATTGACGGTCACGACAGGCAGCTTGCCCTCGCCGCCGAAAATCTGCTTGAGGGTAACGACAGCGCCGGAAACGGTGACGATGAACTTGCCCTCATACTGGGCAGACAGAACGGTTTTCAGAGCCTGAGCCTCAGCAGCGGCATCGCCGGTCTTGAGGGTCTTGTTGGCGGTGGAGGTGGATGTGGCAAAGGTATAGGTCTGGCCATCCACGGTGATGGTGTCGCTGTTCACGCCAGCAGTGCTGACAGTGATGGTGTAAACGCCCTGCACCTCCATGGTGGTGACAGTTTCCACGGCGGGCATGGTGTCGTCAACCAGAACAGCGCGGCCATTCAGGGTGCCAATCTGCAGCTCACGCTCGATACCGTCCTTGTCGGTGTACTTCATGTACGCCAGCAGCTTGAGATTTTCGAGGCCAGTTGCAACGGCAGAGTGCATGATAGCGAGGCTGAAAGCGCCCTTGTTATCACCGCAGGCACGCTGCATAGCGGTGTTCAGGGATGTGCCGTCCATCAGGCCCAGAGCGCCCTCGGAGTTGGTCTTGCCGGTGACATCGTAGGTGTGCTCACGGACGAACTTCACGCCCTCAGCATCTTTCATAGCGAAGATGCCGGTCAGAATCTTGATGATGGTGGCCTGATCGACTTCCTCCCAGTATTCACCGATCTGAGATGCGACGTCAGCGAGAGTATCCTCGCCGCCGGTGATGTCGTAGGAGAAGTCGCGCTCAGTCCATGCCTGCGCGCGGCCCACGACAACGCGGGAGTGGGAGAAAGTCTTGGTGGGGTTGCCGGTGATGTTGGTAGAGCCGTCATAGTTCTGGGGAACCGCGCCGCTGATGATGCCGCGCAGGGGAATGGTGACGTAGTTGCCACCGACCTGATCGCTCATGGAGTCGGCGATGTCCTGACGCTTTTTGATGGCGCGGGACTTAATCAGCTCGTTGCGGTTCAGGTTGGGAACGCGGTCAACATACTGCTTGAACACGTTACCATTGAAGTTTTTGGAATCAAAGATTGCCATGTGGTTTTGCCTCCTATTGATTTTTTAGGGGTTCGGTTGGTGTAGCTCGATTAGTCGAAATCGGGCACGAAGTTGGGATCGGCATTTGCTGCCGCCATCTGCTCGGACAAGCTCATTTTGTGTGTGCCCCCATCGGGCTTTGCCGGAACGGTGATAGACGGGCCTTTCTTGGCCGGGGCAGGTTCGTCAACGACAAAACTGCCGGGGTCGTCGGCCTTGTACTGGGTCAGAAACTCATCGTAACCATGCATCTTGCCGTTCTCGTCCTGCTTAAACTGCTTGGCGATGGCATCCGCGATAAACTGCTTTTTCGCGGCATTGGAGCTGAACTTGACCTCGCCCGCCTTTTCGCGGATGGCAAATTCATACGCCTGCGCGGCGATTTTCCGCTCCCATTCCTTGCCGTCATTCTCGCGCTGCTGACGCAGTGCCGCGAGGTCAGACTGAACAGATGCCAGCTTGTCAGCATCGGTCTGTGCAGCGGTCAACTTGGTCTGCAATTCGGCCATGTCGGTGTCACGCTGCTTGACCTGCCCCTGCAGGTCGGAAATCTGACCCTGCAAGCCTTTGACCTTGGAATCCATCTTATCGCGGCTGACGTAGGAACCGTCCGCGATATTGGCGAGTTTCAGGCCCGCCGCGCTGATCTTTTCGGTCAACTGGTCGTAGGTCAGTGCCTCGCCCTCAGAAAACAGATTTTTGAGCAATTCCATAAGATTGTCCTTTCGCCGCGATTGATTTAGCTTATAATCGCGCGGCCACTCCGCGCATGTCGCGCCATCGCATTTATTTCCCTGCAATGCCGGGTATTTATTTATCAGCCAAAACGGCGTGATAACACAGAAAAAGCGCCGTTTCAGGCGCTTACCTTTATGGCCCTAAAGCCATCCACTGCCATGCGGTCACGGCGCTGTGACAGCCCTGATTGCTTGGCAATGAGATTATAGCGGGTACTTAGAGCGTTGATGTGCTGCTGTGCCTCACGGCGCAGGTCATCGTCATCAGCGGCCCGTGCCGCAATAGCAACATCTTTCCAGCGGCGGGTATCGGTTTCGATTTTCCGCATCATCTGCGAACACTGATAGAGGGTCAGACCCTCTTTGCTGCCGATAGTCACGCCCGCATGGTTTGACGTTATCCATGCCGCCAGTTGATGGTCGGAATATTTGCGCACCGAGTATTCGGTGCTGAACGGCGCGGCAAAGTGCCCGCAGTTCCACTCGCCGATAGGACGCTTGAATCCTGCAAAGTGATGACCGTTCACATCCACACAGGCCATGCCCGCCTGCATCTTGGCGTATTCAGCCAGCAGGAAAACATGACCCTGCACCGGCTCATGGTCGGGGGCACTGTTGAGATGCGCGGACAGCTCCACAGCATCATAGCCCAGCGCCTTGCCGATTTCATCGGCGCTGTGCTGGGCGATTTGACACGCCCCGTCAATGATATTCTGGCGGGCGGCGGTATCAAGGCGACGGTGATAGCCGCTTGCGTACTGCACCTGCATTCCTGCCCAGCCTATGTCTTTTATGGTCTGCCGCATAGCCGATTTGTAGTCGGTCATGCCGGTGGACACGCTCAAAATGGCCTTATCTATGGCCTGTTGATAGGGCACGGATATGGCCGTAGTGTTGGACAGGTTTTGCAGCGCCCCGGAGGTCTGCGCGGCGATGTTGCGCGTGTACTGTACAAGTCGCTGATTCTCCTCACGGGGCAGCGGATGCGCCGCCAGCGCGGCTTTGAATCGCGGGTCAGTAAAGTTATCCTGCAAGGCGGTGTTGTACACAACGGCCATCTGCTGCTGTGTCAGCCGGGTTGCGGCTTGGAGTTTGCCGGAAATATCAGCAATGTCTGCACCAATTTCCAGCATGATCGTATAGCGGTGTATACTGGTGGGGTTCATCTCGCCGATTTTCTTTATCTGGGTCGCTATTTTCTGGATGAAATACAGATTGACTTCATCCAGATTCGCAATCATTTTGCGAACGGCGGCATCAAGCTCTTTCTGGGTCAGCACGGGTCATCACTCCTCGCCGAGGCCACTCCCGAACAGTGTAGCCGGGTTGCTCCCATCCTGATCGGCACCGCCGCCATCATCCGGGGGAACAGTGACATCACTCTGGTCGGGGTTGGGCTGCTGGATAGCCATAGCGGCCTGCATTTCGCTGACTTTTTCCTGCCGGACTTCCTGCAAGGCTTTTTCGGCCTGTGCGTGGGTTTCACCAAAGAACCACATACGCATCTCAATTTTGCTCATCATGCCGTTATTGAGCAGGAGGAGCCGCTGCTGCAACTGGGTTTCGGTATCGGCGATAACGGAATCATCCCAATCGAACGACACCTCATATTCACCAGCAGGGGCGAGGTTATACAGGTCAGCATACTTATCCATCGCCCGTACGACTTCACGCAACGCCCGCTCAAGGGCTTGCTGGTTGTCGGCGATGGTGGTATAGGTGCGATTGCGCAGGATAGTCAACTCAGTGGCCGTGCGGGCCTCTGTGTTGGCATCGGAGAGGGTGCCACGAGCGAGGCCGGACTGATCTTCAATCTTCATCAGGATTTGATTCAGACCGGCCACAAGAGAGCTGTCACGCAACTGCGGGGCAAATACATGGTAGGTATCATCGCTGCCCAGATCGACCGCACGGAACAGGCGCTCATTCAGTTTAGGGGTTTCCATAGCCTTTGCGCCGTTACGCATAACGCCATCAATGGGCCGCAGCGCCATCGGGTCAACGTCAACGGCCATTTCGCCGCCCTCGAACTCCCACAGCAAACGGCTGTACTGTGTGTCAGCCTCCTTGATGGTGTCCATGCTCTTAGCAAACACGGCCACGCCCATAGGGGAGATCGGGTCAACGGTATTTGCCGAGGCCACGCGGAACCAGCCAAAAAGCTGTCCATCCACATTGTTGACATAGACCACGGGCTTGAGGTCTTTCCACTGCGGCACTTCCGTCAGGACGATTTCCTTGCCGAGAGCATCGCGCGAACTGGACTTAAAAGCCCGCTGCGTGATTTTGATCTTATCACCCTCGACGGTGTGTCGCTCAAGGCGGGAATAGTAGGTCTTGCCCTCCGAGAACATATCACGGAAAACGACATCGGACAGGTCGCCATCATCGCCGAAAGCGATGGGGTACAAATCCCAATCGGGGGTATAGTCGAAATAGATATGCCCGTCACGGACATACGGCTTTATCGTCATGCCACCAGCCGCGCATCCGATCTCGGTTTTGCTCCGTAATTGTGTAGCCAGTTTTTCAAACTCTTTGCTCAGAAATTCCGAGCGCGGGTTGGTGATGTCCTCGCCGGTGCCGTCATCCTTGCCCGCCGTGATGCTCCACTTAAATTCAAGCGTGACCTGCCGGGAAATCTCGGACGCGATGAACGCAGGAATGTTGAGGGTTTTGACTTGCTCGTTTTTGTAGGTGGGCTTGTCCAGATACGCCCGGTGCCATGCTTCGAGAGCAATCTGCATCTCCTGCGACAGCGGCGTGTCGATGTTCTCCACCTGCTGGATATTCTGATACGGAATCACTCTGCCTAACACCTGCCTTATCATGGTATAGATACTTGAAAAAATAGACATGGGCTGTACCTCACAGGCCGCGCCGTTTCCAGACTGGATTGAGCGCGTACCGCACACTGTCAATGCTGTGGTTGTCCTTATCGGGGTATTGCCCGGTCAGTTCATCGTCTTTGGTGCGCTCGTATTCGTATTCGGCGAACTCTCGCGCCGTTTCCGGGCATCGGTTGGGATCAACAACGATTTTCACCAATGATTGCAACCATTTCATGCTGTACCGCACGGAATCCGGCCCCTTTTCAGTGGGGCGGATGGATGCGCCGTAGGCTTTCAAGTCCGCAATGGATTTCGGCTCGGCGCTATCTGCAATAATGAGGTCTTGCGATGTTACGTTCTTTTCTTTCTGTAGGCGCTGCCAGAAAACCTCATTCGGGGTTTTGTTGCAGCGCAGTTCATCGAAAATATAGAGCGTCATCTTCGAGGGGCGATAGCACATCTTGCTCCAATGGTTGGGGTCGGGATACCAGCCCCAGTCGATGCCCTCGTAGATGTAATCAAACGACGCGATTTCGGCGTCGGTGATTTCTCGCAATTCAAGGTTGGTGAACACCTCGCCGCCCGTGCCCGTGGGGATGCCCAGATACTCATGTTCATAGGCGCGGGGGTTGGTTTGCCGCAACAGCTCCGCATCATCAAAGAACATCTGACCGAGCCATTCAGGCGGCACGGTCAGATAAGTGCTGGAATGAACCAGCCTATCGGGGCGCTGGACAAGCGCCTCCTGATTCATAAAGTTGTTCAGGGTGATGGGCGGGTTGAACGACATGAAGATCCAAAACTTAGAGCCGCCACGGTTGGTAGATTGCAGCACGTTTCGGATTTCTTTCATCCCATCGAACATGTCCGCTTCTTCAAACCATGTGATGGCGCAGTACCCTTTGGGGAATTTCAACGATTTCAGCTTCATCGGGTCATCAAGACCGCGAAAAAGAATCGTCTGCCCGGTGCTTTTCCGGGTGATACTCATGGGGGAAACATGACAGATAAATTCGCTGTCAAGGCCCAGCTTGTCAATGGCAAAGACCATCTGGCTGTAAACGGAATCGCGCAAGGTGTTGGCAGTCTTACGGAATATGACCGCATTGCAAGCCTCGTTTCCCGGCTGAACCATAATCAGCGGGATAGCAAAGCCGATAAAGGACGATTTCAGCGAACCGCGCCCGCCCTTGAGGAGATATTGCGAGTGCCGATGATCGAGAACATCATCCAGCAGTTCGTCATAGTTGGGCGCGATGACATCTTCGATGTAAACATCAGGCATCGGGCACCGCCTCCCCATCGGCAGGGGCGCTGGTGGGTGTAGCCGTGCTTGCCTGATCGGCATTGGCTTGCTCCGCTGCCGGGGCATCGCCCTCAGCCACGGGGGCGGGCTTCTCGCCGCGTATCAGGTGGATGCGCACTGCATTAGGGTCGCTGGCAGGCTCAGTCTTGCCGGGGCCGCCTGCGCCCTCTGTGGGCGGCTCAGGCGGGGTGAACTCGTCAACGCCAAACTGGCCGGGGGTGCCCGGTTCCTGCCCTAGAACGCGCAGAATGGCGAACAGGGATTCGATGTTGCCGTTGATGGCAGATTGGATAAGGGGAATGAGCATCTGCACCATGAGGGTCGTATTCTCGGAGAACACATCATCATAGCTTGTCAACTCGGCGCTGGCCTTGTAGTGGGCCTTGCCGCCCTTTTTCTTGTGCTGAGGTTTTGTCAGCAGGTTCAGCAGGGCATCCTTTACCAGCTTCTCCTCCCGGCGCTTTTTAGCCGCTGCCTTACCGCCTTTTGAGCGAATGGCGAACGCCTCCTCCGGGGGGAGCTGATTCAGTGGCGGTTTCATCCCGGACGTATTGCGAGGCTTTTTCTGCTTTTTCTCGCCGGTGTCGGCGGGCTTCGCGTCTTGCGGCGCGGGGCTTGCACTGATCTCCGGCATAGCCTCGGTATTTTCGGGCATCTGCTGCCACCTCCTATCGGTAAAAATAAAAAAGCACCCGGCGCATTTCAGCGTCGAGTGCTAAAGGGGGATATTTAGTTACTTGCCCTTTTTGGCGGCGGGCTTTTTGGCCGCTGCCTTTTTCGGGGCGGTGGTTTTCTTTTTGGCCTTGGCAGTGGGCTTTCTGCCGCTGATGTTGTCGTTCCAACTGGCCTGCAAAGCGGCCATAGCCTCTTTGGTGAATACGGGTTCCTTGTATGCCATTGCGTGCCTCCTCCTGTTTAGTTGTCGCTTGCGCGGTAAACCAGCGCCTTGCGGTCAATGATGTTGTGGTAGCCGTTGACATCGGACGTGATGACGTTATAGCCCATCGCCATAGCGTAGATGCTATAATTATCACTATCCGCGCGGCCCAGTGCCTGCGCAAACTTGGGATGGCTGCGCTGGAAGGCCGGGATGCGGCTCCGCAACGTATTCAGCGAAATGGGATGCGCGGTCTGGGGATTCAGCACCGCGATAGCCGTAGCAGAGGTTGTGCCATTGCCGTAGCCGGTGCTGCGCCCGCCCGTCTTATCGAAATAAGTACCCGCGCCATAGACCTGCCCGCCGTGCTTGCCGCCGATGTAGTTCAGGGAACTGTATTTCAGCATATCCGTCACGTCTTTGGCCGTATAGGTGAATGTAACCGACCCAGCCTTAAAGGTGATCGGGTTGACAGAACGCGCCAGAATATCGCGGCGGGGAATGTGGTTGTCCTTGAGGTACTGGTCGAACGACGCATCATCAAGAACCGTAGGCTTTTCGTTGACACCGGCCACAAAAGCAAACTTCTGCGTGATGTCAGGCGCGTCATTCAGGTGGTTCGGAATCTGCGCGGCCTTAGCCTGTCTCAGCAGCCCGGTAAGCTGGTCGTCGCTCATTTTCGTCAGCGTGGACAGCGCATCGGGCTGAACCGGCGTATTTGTCGGCGTGGGGGCCTGTGCGATGGGCGGCTGCTGAGGTTGCGGCGGCTGTTGCTGCTGTACCGCTGCCGGGGTGATGATGTTACCGGCATTGATCTTGATGCCCTGCGGCACCGCAAACGGCGGAGCGTTCTGGGGCTGCTGCTGTGTAGCCGCAATGCCCGCTGCGCCGCCTCCACCCATGCCGCCGCCCATCGAGGACGAACTGCCTCTACCTCCCATGATGGGCCTCCTTACTTCTTGCCCTTTTTGGGGGCGGTTTTCTTTTTGCCACCGACCAGCTCGGCATTGAGCTTGGCGATGCGCTTCTTGTCGGCGGCGCTCACAGGGCCGTTGACAATGCCGTAGCCGTTGGAAGTCCAGCGGTCAACACCGGTATCGCCGGGGGTCAACTTTTTCTTCGATGCAGTGCTTTTCTTGGTTGCCATGATGCGTACCTCCTTAACCGACCTCGACGACTACGACGATCTGACGGTTGTTGTTATAGATTCCGGGCGACATGCCCTTAGAGCGGGTGCGGCGGCTCTTGTCATCTCTGACATCGACAATCCGCATATTTTTCTGCGGACTTGTGGGGGCAAGGACGACCTCGCCCAGACGGCCACCGGGGCCGTTACCGGGCATCATTGCCTGTACGTTGGCCTTGACCTTGTACTCGAAACGCACCTCGCGGGTCGTGAACGTGTCCGCGTTGGATGCGTTTTTGAAGTCATTGTACGAGGTGGACAGGAAACGATTCTCGCCGTAGGTGTGGCCCACGAGCGCGGTTTTCAACTGCGCAGCAGTCATGCCGCTTGCTGTGCCGTGAACACCACGGGCGGCAAGCATACTGTCCAGCACGTCCGCATGGTCGTACCGGGTCAGGTTGACGTTATAGCCGATATTGTGCATAGCGCCCATGAGGTTGTCATGCACAAACTGCTGATTCGCGGTAAGTTTCTGACCCGTCGCCATCGCATGGTTCATATTCTGCGACATGGAGTACATCGTGCCGCTCTCTTTGGCATCGGACAAATAATTCATCACAGCAAGGCGCTGATCGATGCTCAAATTCTGCTTGGCATAATACTGCTGACCGTTATACAGGTTGTGATACGGCGAGTTGTCCGTGGCGCTGAACACCTGATTGTTGAGGTTCTGCGCCTGCTGCGCCGTAGGTACGACGTTAGGCTGCTGCTGATTGTCCGGCTGTTGCGCCACCGCTTGCGGGGCTACCGGCGCGGCGGGCTGATTCTGCTGTTGCGGGGCGAGGTTGAAACTGCCCAGTCCACCGCCGCCAATACCACGGCCAGCCGGGGCATTTCCTGCCGTGCCCATGCTGCTTGTACTGCCTCTACCGCCCATTGTAACACCTCAATCCGATTCTGTCGATTCTTTTTTGGCGCGGATTCGCGCCTTGAGTTTTTCCTGAAACGCTGTAACGTGAAAAATGTTTCCCTCGCACCCGGCGGGCACCTTGCCATAGAAGATGATCTGCGCGGGCTGTAAGCGCCGCAGCATCTCATTGTACCCGGTCATGAACAGGTCTGCCGATTCGGGGCTTGCCTGTGTGCCGACGCTCGACACAGCCACCGCGCCGCCTATCGGCTCACCGTCAAAGCACCATTCAAAGCTATCCGGCGTACTCCATGAGATGGTCGGAATGACCTTGATACCGTGGGCCTGCCAATAGGCGCCCAGCCAGTGCTTGCGGTAATGGTTGTAAATCTGGATAATGCGGGGAAAGTCTGTATATGTGCTGAAATCGGGGGTGCATACGGTATCGAACCGCGCCATCATGCCGAGGTAGTTATCGGGGTGCGCCCAGATGCGGTTGAATTGGTAATCGTCAACGAAGAAGTGAACGCCATGCTCTGACGGCTCCTCGCACCCTTTGGCGTAGTTGAAACTTATCCAGTTTTCAGCCGTAGTCAATTCGGGCCGCAGGATGGGGATGTCGAACCGCCCAGCGCCGGGGAAAATGCCCTTATTGAGATTTTCGTAATTGCGCTCTGTGCGGTACACCATAGACCTCCGGGAAAGCAATAAAAATGCGCCGCAGTTGTGACACTGTGGCGCGTAATATAGGGGCAGGTCAACGGCGGCAGTACCGGCGTCGGCCCTCGCGGCGAACCGCGATAATAACCAAAATTAGGCGCGTCATACGGGGAAAGGAGAAAAAGCCCGTTTTGCCGTGGACGCGCCGCGAGGTGAAATGCCCTCAAGCCTCGCATGGTTGCACAGGCTGGAATCGAACCAGCTACTTGCAGGGTATGAACCTGCCGAGCTACCAATGCTCTACTGTGCGATATAATATAGGCCACTGATCGGAAACCGCCAGCGGTGGAACCGCGTGAATGGATTGCAAACCGCAATTTGCCATCACTGGGGAGGTGCAGATCACTTGTGCCGCCGCAATGGCCGGACGGCGACAATGGCCTAATGGCACCGCGTAAGGGCCTCGCACCCTACCGCGCTTTTGGGAGCGCAGCGCCCTGTGGCTATCGCGGCAAATTTAGTGCAGGGGTCAAGGGCCTGCACAGCGCCGGGCGTGAGAGGCGCACCCGGCGTATAGGGCTTTTGCCACCTCGGCGCAAACACGAACGCCGCCGCGCTTATTCACGCAGCGGCGTTTGGAGGTGACAGCGGGGAAAGCACGAACGAGGGAGCGCCCAGAAATCCCTCGCCCTAAACCCGCAAATACATAATACGCGCATGGGGGCGAACAATCAATATTTTGCGTTGAATTGTTCGTTTTGTTCGCTTTTTTCTATGCGGTTTTTGCTAAATAGCGCTTGCAGGCCATACGGCAGGCATCGCCGGTGTATCCCGCGCCCACGCTTGCGCCCACCTGCGCCCACGACAGGCCATCCACAAAGCGCAAGTGCATAATGAGCCGCAACTGTGCATCGTCCACGCCGTCAAGGTACGCCGTGATACGGTCACGCTCTGCCATAGCGCGGGCCAGCTTGCCCCTGATCTGCTCTTTCAGCTCGATAATGGCTATCGCGTCACTTTCGACACTCGACCCCGCACCGCCGCCACCGGGCATCCCGGACATATTCGGCCCGCCGGGGGATGTGGCGCGGGCCTCAAGCTCTGCAAGGTGCTGTTTATCACGGTCAATCTCTAAATTCAGCCAATGGAGCTGAGATAACTCTTTCATCGTCATAGTCAGACGGCCTCCTTCGCCGTGATGATTTTTGCTTTTAGTGATTCCAGCAGGTGGTTTTGTTCGGTGACACGGCCCATAACCGTTGCGATGGCATCCTCATCCTGCCCGCCCTGCACGACCAGCGAATGGATGACGACGGGATGCGTCTGCCCTTGTCGGTGTAGCCGCTTGTTCGCCTGCAGATAAACCTCCGCCGAGTATGTCAGCCCAAACCAGATGATGTGATGCCCGCCGTGTTGCAGGTTGAGGCCGTAGCAGCAGGACACGGGATGGGCCAGCAGAATGTCCACCTCTCCCGCGTTCCATGCCCGTTCATCGTCGGGGCCATTGTATACGCGCACCCGCAGACCCAGCGGCTCAAGGGCGGCGAGGATGCGGGCAAGGTCGTGCTGAAACCAGTAGAACAGCAAGGCGTGTTGACCGTGCAGACCCTCGATCAGCTCCACCAGCGCGGCCAGCTTGCAGTCATGGACGGGGATAACCTTGCCATCCTCATCATACACGGCGCCGTTGCAAAGCTGTAGCAGCTTGCCTGCCAGCACTCCCGCCGTGCCCGCTGTGATGGTCGATTCGTCCACTTGCAACAGTGCATCCCGCTCCAATCGCTTGTACGCGGCGGCAGCAGGGCCGTCCAGCTTGACAGGTATCTCATCATAAATGCGGTCAGGGAGGGTCAAATAGTCATCGCTGGACAGGCTGATGCAAATATCACTGATGGCGGCATAGATGGCATCTGCCGCGCCCCGGCGGGCCTTGTAAGTAAATATTTGCGATCTGCTGCGCTTGTCCGGCTCAAAGTACATATCGCGGTAAACAGAGATCGTGCGGCCCAGCCGCTGCCCACCGTCCAGCAAGTAAATCTGCGCCCACAAGTCCATGAGGCCGTGCGGCGAGGGGGTGCCGGTCAATTCCACAATGCGCTTGATTTTGGGTCGCATTGACCGCAGGGCCTTAAACCGCTTGGCCTGATGGTTTTTGAATGATGACGATTCATCCAGCACGACCATATCAAACGGCCACGCCTTGCCGTACTCTTTGACAAGCCACTGCACATTGTCCCGATTCGTCACATAGATGTCGGCATCCACTGCCATCGCGGCGCGGCGTTGTGTAGCTGTTCCCAGCACCTCGGAGCAGCGCAGATGCCGCAGATGCTGCCACCCTGAAATTTCGGTGCGCCATGTTGCCTCGGCAACTTTCTTCGGCGCAATGACGAGGCATCGCCGAATTTGCCACGCATAATACTTGAGATAGTTAAACGCGGTCAGCGTCATCACGGTTTTGCCCATGCCCATGTCCACAAAAAGCCCGGCAGCGGGGTGATCGATGATGTGCTGGATGCAAAACTGCTGATAGGGGTAGGGGTGGAACTCTTTACAATCCATCTTGCCGCATGACCTCCTCGCAATGGCTGAGAATCGTCTGCACCTGTTCCGGGGTCGATACCGTGCTGAACACGGTAAAGCCCAGCCGCCGCATCTGATTCTGTACATACGTCTGCCGCATCCGCTCCCGCTTGCCAACCTGTTTAAGCTCCACGAACACGACACGACCTCCCGGCAGCAAAATCAACCTGTCAGGCACCCCAGACGTGCCGGGGCTTTCAAATTTCAGGCATTGCGCCCCGCCGCCCAATTTCTTCACACCGTCACGCAGCTTGCGCTCGATGACCTTTTCCAATTCCGGCATCCTAATAACCTCCCATCTTTTTCGCGGCATCGCCGCCGCGCTTGTCCACCTGACTGACACACGCGCACGCGCGTATAGACCCGTAAATACGGGGGTATATGCGCTCTCACGCGCGTTATTTTACTTATTTTTATTTTTATTTGTTTTAAGTGTCAGAAGTGTCAGTTATAGATATATTGCAACGATACATCGTTAAAATTTAGGCTGACACTTTAACTGACACTTGTATTTTGCGTGTCAGTTGTGTCAGTGCGCTTGTTCACAATTTTTTCGTATTTGACTGACACTTCTGACGGTTCTGACACTTGGCATATAAGGAAGTGTCAGCTTTTTGGCCCAAAGTGTCAGTTGATTTTTGAACACATTACACCTGCCTGTTGAATCTACGATAACCGCGCTGCTGCTTGTACGGCCCAAACTTCATGCCTCGATTAGCCTCCCAGCCGGGGGTGCTTGCCAGCACGGCGTTGATTTCGCGGGTGTCTGCCTGCTTGATGTCACGGGGGGCACCGTTGAAAAGTTCGCACCAAACCTCGGCGGCACAGATGCGGTCACGGGGCATCGTCGGGATGTCCTGCCCCTTGCAAGCCCCAGCCCAGTAATCGCGGCGCTTGTCCAGCGGCCACTCAAGCCAGTTCGTGGGAACATCGCGTTCCACAAAATCGCGGATAAGACCCTCGCGGACGGATGCCTCGCGGTGATCTTCCTGCCGTGCGCGGGCCGCGTCCGCCAGATCGCCGGTCAGGAACAGCGGCTCTCCCATCATCCAGCGCATCTTTGCCTCAGCCCAAATCTGATTGATTTCGTCATCGGTCAGATCCCATGCACGGTGGATCAGTTCGCCTTGTCCCACATCCACGGGCCAGAAACGGCGGTTGCCCGTGGTGTCTTGCAGAAAATCGCTGACGTTGCAAGTGCCGAAAAAGACACAGCAGCGGGGCAGTTCCTTTACATTACGGCCATAGGCGGCACGGTAGCGGTCATAGCGCAGGCTCAAAAACTGCTTGATGCGGGATACATCTGTTTTGCGGAAAGCGTCAAGCTCTGCCACTTCGACCAGCCAAACGCCCTGCAAAAGCTCGGATGCCTCTTTGCCCTCAAATGTGCGGATGCTGTCGTTGTACCAGCCTTTGCTCATTCTGTCCAGCAGCGTGGACTTGCCGAGGCCCTGCGGCCCGCACAGAATCAGCATATTGTCGAACTTGCATCCTGGTTCCATCGCGCGGGCCACAGCACCGACAAACGCCTTGCGGGTAACGGCGCGGGTATAGGGGGAATCGTCAGCACCGAGGTAATCGATGAACAGTGTATCCAGTCGGGGCACTCCATCCCACGCCAGACCCTTGATGAAATTCTGCACCTCGTTAAATGCGTGTGTAGCCGCATGGATGTCCAGCCCCGCGTCGATGGCGTTGCGCTTTGTAATCTTGTATCCCTTTTCCATGTACCAGTACATTGCGCTGATGTCCGAATCAGCCCATGCCCGCCGCTTGAATTTGTCGGGGTCTTTGTCCCACGGCAGGGGGTACAGCACCTCGCCGCGCCCGCTGAACTCATTCAGCATGAACCGCCCGCACAGGCGGGGGTCATTGTTGAGAATCAGCAGAACATTGTCGATGGTCTGTTTGATTTTACCGTTTTCATCGCGCTGGATATAGCCCAGCCATGCGTTGGGGTCGGTCTGCTGACCGTCATCGCCGATGACCTCGCCCTGCACAGGCTCGGCGCCGTCACTGTCGCCGGGGGTCTGCTGAGGCCCGTTGCCGGGGACGGGAGCGATAGCGCCAAAATCGGCCTGCAACTGGGCAAACTGCTCTTTGTTGTAGATGGCCTGCACCGCGCTATCCTGCATCGCCATTTCGCACATCGCCTTATAAGACGGGAGTTTGCTGACCGGGGTGTTGCCGGGGGCGCTGTCGTCCTTATCGCCGTACAGGTGCAGGCGAACAAGATCAAAGGCGTTCACAAGCTGCATAGAGCAGGGGTCGGTAGCGTGATGGCTGTACAGGAATTTGCCGTTATCGTAGATGATAGCGCCGCCCGCCGTGCTACCGCCCGTATAGGTGTACCGCTCCTCACTGCCCATGATGCACGGGGTATAAATACCGGGCAGAAACTTGTCCATCGCCGTGCGGATGTCATAGGCGCGGCAGAACGCGCCCACGATGCCGGGCTTTGTCAGCGGGTCGCCCTGCTTGAGTGCCATCTTTTGGTAGTTCGGGGCAGCGCCGGGAACCTGCGGCCACTCGACCATGTTGCGCCAGTCTGTGTAAGTTCCCAGCAAAAACGCCACAGATGCCAGCGGCGCATCCTTGAAACGGAACACATAATCCGAATCCACGCAGGCGCTCGGCCAGTACATGAGGCGGCTCGCCTGAAATGTGGTAGGGTCGGCCTTATCAATGCCGATCAGCCACGCCAGCCGCCGTGCCAGTGGCTCGTACTCATCGGGGGTAGCAGTACGGTCAAGGGGGATTACGACGCGCAGGCGGGGCTTATTGGGGCAGTGCTTGCGTGTGGAGTAGATCGCATAGCTGCATCCGATGGCATTCACGCGGCTCACGATTTCATCGGTGCCCCAGCCGGGGATATTATCGAAGTCAAGCGTCACAAGGTCACGCCCGGTCACTGCATTAGCCTTGCGCCGTCCGCCGTTGAGGGAACCGCCCACGAACCCGCCGACATCCTTTAATGCGTCCTGCTGAGGTTTCGGCAGGTGCATATATGCGTCGAGCGTTTCCGTCGAACGGACAGGATTCCGCAGGCGGTCATACAGCTCTGCCACGGTCATCAGCTGAGGTTTCCAGTTGAGATCGTTTCGGGATGCGCCGGTGGTTATAGTAATTTGTCTATCGAATTGCATGACCGTTTTCCTCGCTTTATCGTTATAATGGGGTTTCTCTGACGGGCGGTTCACGGGTGAACAGCTCAGAGGCGACGGATGATAAGTACCCGGCAATTTCGGATAATTCGATGCCGCTGGTTTTCCACCGCATGAGCGTGTATGTGGATTGCCCCGGTGCATTGGGGGTAGAAGTGCGGGCAATACACACCAGATTTTGAGGATTCTGCTCTGCGATGGTTGTCAACCATGCCGCGATGCCCTTTGTGTAATCGTTGCCGTTCGGGTCGAGGATGACTACGGGATAAACCTCGGCATCCTCTTTTTCATTCGGTGTAGCCATATCTCAGATTTCCTCCTCACTTGTAGATGTCGCCGCTCTGCTTGTGACGCAGGGTGATTCGGCCTACGACCTCAAACCCCGCCAGCCCGCAAATGTACTTGACCGTGTGGATAAGCGCGGCGATAGCATCGAATCGTGCCCGGTATTCACTGGTTGCTGCCGCCTCAATGCCCTGATAGGCGGTAGGGTCAGCATAGCCTTTATCGTTGTAGTAAGGATTGTTGCGGGAGTTGAACGCCCGTTCATCGACAGAAAAATCAATCACTATGGTCGCCCTCCTCTGCGCCCACAGCGGCGCTCTGTGTGGCGGTTTCGGCTTCGTCCGATACCTTTGTTGTTGTGACTGTTTCACCCTCAGACGGGGCCTCTGCGGGGCTGTTAGCGGGCGCCCAGCCCGCGGCCTGAATCAGAGCATCATACCGCATCATCTCATTTACGACCTCGGCCACAGTAGGGGACGGGGCTGCCTTTTCCGGCTCAAAACCGAAATGCTCATTGAGAGCCTGCTTGCGCCAGTATTGGGCCATGTGGATGGCGTGGTTTCGATCATCGGCATGACGATATGCGGTGGTTTTCCAGATGCGGGTTTCCTGCTTGGCGAACTCAAGGCGCATTTTCAGGGATGCGATTTCAGATTCAGCGCTCTTTTTGGTGATGTAGTGCTGAATCGTAGCGCAGACAGTACTCAGCACCAGCAGACCACCCCAAACAATATCAGTGTTCACAGCTCATCCTCCCAATCCTCGGAAATGCCCTCATCAAAATCTTCATCTGCCGGTTCAATGAACAGACAGTGATGATCGTCAATCGGGATGGACACGCCATCGGGGCAAGCCTCGATCTCGCCCGTGGATTGCTCAGAATAGATAACCTCGCCGTCATCGGGGGACATTTTCTTTGCCTCCTCGGCAGATTCGGCATAGGCCATAAAAAAGCCGCTGAATGGTACTTTATACAGACATTTCATTTTTCGTCAGCCTCCTCAAGTTGTTTCAGTGTAGTTGTTGCCAGTACGTCCTGCAGCCGGGGATGTCTGCCGCAGGATTTGCCCTCAGTGCAGAATTGGTATTTGGGATTGGTTTCACACTGCGGAACCATCATGCCCGCGATTTCAGGTGACAGGGGGGCAATTTCTTTCTTCATCAAATCAAACATATTGCGGATTTCTTGCTGTGCGCGGGAACAAAGCCGTAGGTGACTGGCCTCAATCAGCGCCCGCGCATTTGCAGAAATGTACAGCTCAGTGGGTGCGCCATTGGGCAGAACCATCCGCGCGTCCTCCTTTGCCACGCCGTTCTCAATCAAGCGGTCATAGGCATCCCATGCGTAATCGTAAGCATCGGCAATGATGCCGTCCTGATCTTCATCGGTGGATGCGGGGAACACCGGCTCGGAGCGACTTTCGTTGCAATACCGCTGACTGCGCACGGAAAAGCTGAAATGCCGATGCCGGGTCAACTGAGCAAGGCAGGCGCGGCTGATACCCTTAACATGGAACGTGAAATAGGCGTGCTCATATACACTTAGATGCCCAGTCTTAGCGCACCCCTTGGCGATTTTGAATTTGACAAAATCAGGCTCACTGTCATAGCACACACTCGCGGCCTGCTCAATGATGTGCATGGGGTTATATACGGTGTTGAAGTAGCAGGCCGTGCCGCACTGATACGGCATCGGGGAGGAATAGGCAATCAGTTCAACATTCATGGCTCGTGGCCTCCTTTTTGATGCAGGCGTTGCCGCCCATGCGGCGGTATGCTGATGCTTTTGCGTTATCAGGTAAGATATTCAGCAAATCACTGTCACCGCCCAGCGAAAGAAACTTATCTCGATACCAGTCGGCTTTTGACAATTCCTGCGTTGTGCCGTCTTTCAGCCCGCAGCGGTATAAGTATTTGTAGCGGCTCAACAGGCAAAAATGCTGCACATATTTCGTCCCGAACTTCTCCTCCATCTCGATGATGCACTCTTTCTGGCCGGGGCGATTGTAGTGGTCGGGGTGATTCACCATCTCCGGCTCGTCATCCTCCCGATCTCTCCCGAATAACGGCTGTGTAGCTGTTCCGAGCGCTGCCACGATGGCGCCCAGCAGGAAGATGGCGGTGATAAATGCCAGAACCAGAGCAATGATAAAAAGACCTATGAGAACCTTTGCGATAGATGTCAGAATAACCATTTTTAACTCCTCCTATGATACAAACAGATCAGGCGGCATAGCCTTATCGTCAATGTAGTAATCAGCGCCGATTTTACGCGGGTTGGTGCCGTATACCCGTTTCAATTCCTCGGTGTTGTCGTTCACTGCGTCAAATTCCAGCCCGTAGCAGCGGCAAAACTCCACGGCGCGGGTCAGCATCTCGCCCTCCCGGCACGTCCACAGGATAATCTTTGCACCGAGGCGGCGGCGAGATATGAGTTTGTCGATCAGGGGCAAATTGGGTGCGCCGATTTCAGGGTAGGCGTTTTCGCAGAGGGTGCCGTCAAAGTCAACGGCGTATGTGGTCGGATGGCTCATTTCAGTTTTTGCTCCTCCATGTATGCCGCCCATTGGCGGTCTTTTTCGGCTTTCATCGCCTTATCCATCGCGGTCATCATGCGGCGCACGACTTCAGCGGCGATTTGCAGCTTTTTAGAACCCTCGGCGATGTCTGGGCTGTCAGCCGTCCAGCGGGCGGTCACGACGACGCTGGGCACCGCTCCGGCGTAGTAGAAACAGGCATCCACAGCGTCACAGTAGAGGTAGGAACGGATGCGCGGGGTGGCGCGGGTACTGCCGAGCATCGTCATGCCACGCTCGGCAAGGGTCTGCGGGGTGGATGTGACAATGCGATCATTGATGCGGGCATCATGCGCCGCCTCGCGCAGACAGCGCTCCCGAATTTCATCGGTGATTTTCAAGTGCATCATAGTGGCACCTCACCGCAACAGCGAGTTAAAAAGGCGCTCGGCGGCTGTTCTGCTGGCGCACTCGCGCAGGGCATCGCGTTCATTCATCGCCAGAGCGCCCGCCTGCATCAGCAAATCCATAGCTTTTGCAAGGGGCAAATCGTAGTTGGTGACGCACATACCGTGGACAATACGCTGATGGTAGGTGCGCCGTCCGCGCTCAATCAGGTCACGGATGGCCTTTGCCCCGGCGAACATAGCGACACCCGCCTGCCGATACACGGCCAGTTCACGGGCCATGTCGGCCACGACATTGAGGTTTTTCAAATCCTCGGCGCTTTCATTGCACCACAGGACATCCTCAACTGCGCCGGTCTTTTCGTTGTAGATGACGGAGTATTTACTGTCCCGAATGTCGATCCTCATGGCTGCTCACCTCCCAGAGCTTTTCGTCGTGTAGCCGTTCGTTCCACCGCCGATGCTTTGCGGACATCGTCCTGCCGACCTCGGCGGGGTCATTCAGTGCGGCGGGCAAAATACTGATGCACAATTCCACATCCGCGATTTCCTCTTGCAGATTGGCAACACAATCCGCGCGGGATTTCGGCGTGGGGTTCTCGTTGCGTATCTTGCGGGCCATCTTGAGCGCGGCCTGCGCCAGTTCAGCCGATTCCTCGGCGAGTTGTTCCAGCAGTGCCGCCGTGCCGATCATCTCCAAAACGTCATCGGGCATCGTCTGTACCTCCCACAATGTCAGCTAGATTGATAATCTCGCCGGGACGCAGATTATTAAAAGCCCCTGTCGGTAGCGGAATGGTGCGCTGTCCCTCGCCCTTAAAATAGCGGTGATTCGGATTAGGTTTCGCCTCAATAGGCCAGACGATAGTTTTTGCAAACGGCATCATGGCCTTTGCGAGCGCGATGTCCTGTGCAGACCAGATTGAGGGTAACTCCCAATTATTAGGTGAACTTTCGCATAAAATGCGAAACCCGCTATCCTCACGGGCAAAGCATCCCTTGCAAACGTCTGTTCCGTTTTCGTTACAATATCTGGACAGATAGTCCGCCGCGCGGCGGGCATCCGCAGAGTTTGTCGTCCGTTCCATGCTTTACTCCTCCTTTGCCATCAAATCCTTACCGCACAGCGGGCAGATTTTGCCGTCAACCTTGATGCCGCACACGGGGCAGCGCAGGCGCACATTGGTGTTGATTTCATGGCTGTCGGCCTCACTAGCCGCGCCCTCAAGGTTTTTCACGGCCTGTGCGTAGTAGCTATCTTTCAGTTCGATGCCTAGCCCACGACGACCCATGAGAACGGCCTGATAGGGCACAGAACCGATACCCGCAAACGGATCAAGCACGATGTCGCCGGGATTCGTCCACAGGTCGATGCACCGCTCGATTACATCCAACTGCAACGGGCAGATGTGCTTTTCATCCTTTTCATCGCGGGCGCTCTTGCGCTGCAAGGTGTTGGACTGCCGCACATCCATCCAGACCGGTGATGCGTATTTCTGCCACACATCCACCGGGAACGATTCATGGTCGTGGGGGATAGGCTCAGGGTTTTCACCGGGCTTGCGGAATGTCACCACATAATCAGGCAGCCCCTGCCTCGACATCGCAGAATCCTTGCGGATCTGCTTGTGTAGCAAGCCGAGGGCTTTCGTGCGCTGCATCTCCGTGACCGGGTTTTTCCAGATGCACACCTCCGAATGGAAGATGAACCCATACTCGGTCATCTCGCGGATAATGTCACCGCGAAAATCCTTGATGCCGATAAAGCCGTCACGGGATTTCATGGCGGGCAGATTCATGCAGTGGATAGATACCAGCCGCCCCGGCATGATGACCCGGTACAGCTCCGCCACGAGGTAGCCGAAATGCTGTGCGAACTCCGCGCCGTCGCTGCTGTTGCCCATATCCCGGTCACTGTTGGAGTAGGTGTACAGGCTGGCGAACGGCGGGGAAAAGATGGAGTAGTGGACGCTGTTATCGGGGATGCCGCGCAGGGTTTCCACGCAATCCCCCTGATACATTGCCCAGCGCTGTGCGCTGTCGATCAGCTGGTTAAGCACATTCATGTCTAAATTCCTCCCATGCAGGCAGTGTCATAGTCGTTTGCGGTTCATAGGGCGTTGTCAGGCGGCAGGTGCTTTGCAACTGCTTTTTGACGATTTCGCGTGTCTGTTCGCCCATCGCCGCCCGCATCTTATCGCAATCGGCCTGCTTACGCTCAATATTGGCCTTGACCGCGCCCTCGCGGGCACTGATAACGATGTACACATCCACCGGCTCAGACTGCCCAAAACGCCAGCAGCGCCGCACGGCCTGATAATATTGCTCATAACTGTCGGACAGACCGACAAAAATCATCTTGTGGCAGTTCTGCCAGTTCATGCCGAATCCGGCGATAGAGGGCTTTGTGACAAGCGCTCGGCTAAAACCCATTGAAAAACTAAGCAGGCGAGAGCTTTTCAGCGAGGCCTTATCGCTGCCCTTGACCTCTACCGCATCTGGGATGCCGTGCGCCAGTGCTTCACTCTCCGAATTGAGGTCGCACCACACGAGCCACTGTTCGCCGGGGTCGCCATTCACCAGATCGGCCGCCGCTTGACACCGTTCTGCGAGTGTAGCCCGTCTGGCTTCGCGCCGCTGCGTCAGCGTCATGCTCTCGGTGATCGGTGCATCCCCGTCCACGATGACCTCATGCACCCTCAGCGGCGGGAGGTCGTACCCCGGCAGATCATAGCCGAGGTCTGCGGGGCTGTTCATAACCACAGCCCAACTACCCAGCCATTGCCAGAAAACATCCTCAGCGTGACCTTTGAGCCGCCATTTGGAGGTCTGCCCGCCATCATGGACAAAGAACATGGACAGCATCTCAGAGTAGGACATTATGCCCAAAAATTCCGCGTGATTGCCAAGCTCCATAAAGTCATTGGGCGCGGGGGTGGCAGTGCAGGCCAGCCGGAACGGCGTATCCGAGAAAAAGTCGATGATCTGATTGCGCACCTTGCCCGTAAAGGATTTCAGGATGCTGGATTCATCCAGCACTACGGCAGAGAAATGCACCCCGGCGAATTTGTCCAGCTTTTCATAGTTGGTAATGTTCACACCGGGCTGAATATCGTCGGCGGTTTCGCAGAGGGTGACGGGCACTCCGAATTTCAAGCCTTCGCCCACGGTCTGAGGGGAAACGGTCAGCGGCGCCACAATGAGGGCACTTCCACCTGTATGCACACACACCCGATGCGCCCATTCAAGCTGCATCGCGGTCTTGCCAAGGCCGCAATCGGCAAAAATAGCGGCGCGGCCCTTTGCCAGCGCCCATCGCACGATGTCTTTTTGAAAGTCGTACAGCTTGTCGTTGAGATCATCCACGGTCAGAACGATGCTGTCGGTATGTACTGCCCGCTCCGACTTGTGAACAACGAAATCAGAATAATTTTCCATCCTCTACCTCCGGGAACCATTTCTTCGTAACCGCGATGGGAAACTCCTCAATCTCCGAGGCCCAAACGCATAACTCTTTGCGCCCAGCGTGTAGCTGTGCCCACACATACGGGAAACCGCCGATGCCATCGAACAAACTGCCAAGGGTGGCATTATCCGGCAGACGATCAGCAATACCGCCGAGAACGTAGTACCACTGCGGCAAGGCGATGGAGTTACCCAGTGCTTTATAGCGGGGCGTGTCAGCGTCCTTATGGGTCTTGCCCTTGCTGTCTATCCACTCTCCGAGGTCTGTCCACCCATCGGGATAGCCCTGCAGGCGCTCACACTCGGTAGGGGTCAGGCGGCGTACAATCCAGCGGATGATTTTTTCAATCACCGATGGCCCTGTGTTAGCTCCGCCCTGTCCAGTGGCAGTCGTCAGAGTTACAGCCTTATCACCCGTTAGCGTACCGTTATAGAGGTCTGCACCGACCTGTTGCGCGGCAATGGCAGTATAGTCCGTCACGCGGCCATTATGGTCGCCGGTCATGGTGGGAGATGTCTGGCCATCGCCGTTGCCCCGCGCGTCAAAAATAAGCGGCTCGGCCACGATAGAATCACCGCCGAATCCGAGAGTGCCACCAGAGGATTTGAGTGTTTTAACGCGGGCAGACTCTTTATAAGTACTGTAATCCTGTTCGGCGAATACGGTTTTGCACACAGCGGCAGGCGGATGCGCCGTAGCAGCCAGCGGGTGGCAGGGGTCGCCGAAATGCGGATTGCTGCCGTTCTGCGGGCTGGTAATCTGCGTTGTATCGAACGGCAGAGCATCTAGTATAGCGATGCCGCCCTGATTCTTTGCAGGGTCAGGCGGCGAGGTGTCGAGGGTCTTTGCGATTTCAACCTCGCGGCATCCGCTGTGCGGGTTGCTGGATTTCATAGAATTAGACGCCAAACTGTCAAAACTGTATGCCTTTGGCAGCTCGGCCACAAAAAGCGTCTGGTCTTGCAATGTGGAGAGGGTTGCGCTTTTTTCGGTCTGTACCAATGCGCCCTTGCCGCCGCCCTCACACCCAGAGCGGATTTTCAAGGTATAGGCTTTGGCATCATCAAGGCGGCAGACCCCATGCTCGTGACCCTCTTGCAAAGTATAGGCGGCATCACCTGCCCGCCCGATACCGAGGCCCGTTCTCTCTCCGAGGGATTTGTGACGGGTCGCAATTTGGAGGTTTACGGGGATGGCATCTGTGCAATCTGCTGTTCCAGCGCCGTTTTCAACAGCTCCGGCAACTGCTTGCCCCGGCGTGATGCCCGGCGCAAAATGCCCTCGCAGGCTTTCCGGCTCAAATAGTATTTCTCCGGCACGCCCACCTGTAAGATCGAGGACAAGCGAGATGCGCAGGCGACGTTGGGGAACGCCCCAGTGCTGGGCATCCATAGTTCGCCACGCCAGCGAGTAGTGGTCTGCCAGAATTGCCCCGGCGCGGGGCCATTTAATCCCCCCCCGTGCGTCCGTAGGTCTAGGAATAGTAGCGTCGGGGTCGATGACCCGACAGAGGCTTTGCAGGACGGCATGGAAATCTTCTCCTTTGTTTGAACTGAACGCGCCGGGAACATTCTCCCAAACGGCGTATTTGGGGTACGCGCCGAATGTGGCATATCTCATTTCGCGGATGATGCGGACGGCCTCGGAGAACAGCCCGGAGCGTTCCCCGGCCATACCGGCCCGCTTTCCCGCGATGGATAGGTCTTGGCATGGTGAACCGAAAGTAATGACATCCACGGGCGGGATGGTGTACCCGCTCATTTTGGTAATGTCTCCGAGGTGTACCATCGTCAGCCCTCCTCGGTTTCGGTCGATGTAGCCGCCTGCAGCCGCGCCCGCTCGGCCATCAGAATCTTGCCCAGTTTGTTCAGACCCTTGGTGCCCTCACTGCGGCAGCGGGTGCATCCACACATACCCCAGTAGTTGTCGTTCCATGTGTTGCCCTCAATCAGCTCAGCATCGCCAGTGTCGATAAGGGCCTGTGCAAGGGCGGGATTTTGGGAAAATTTCGCATGGATGACATCGGCCATGATGCCGTCACGCTCTTTCTCCCACCCATCGCGCAGTTTGATTTTGCGCCCGATGGCCTTTGCCACGTTGGGCGGGACGGTGCAGAACGCCGCGCGATCAATCGGAGCATTGCATTTTGCCGCCTGAAAAGCGGCCTCGGCGCTCCGATAGGTCAGCCCATCAATGGTGATAGGGCAGGCGCAGTAGTTGCTCAAAAAGTAGTATTCGCCGGTAAAGGCGGTGATTTGTACCTTGCTCATTTTCTTTTACGTTTCCTTTCTCGGCTGGTTGCCTTGACCTCAACGCCCGAATCATGGAGCATAGAGCGCATGAACAGATCGCCTAAATCCTCGGTCTGGTATTCCATGTACTTGTCCAGCACCGCCTCGAAATGATTTGCCACGCGCTGAACGGTGCTCGGCGATAAGCCGCATTGGAGCATGGACAGCGCCCAAACGTACTGAGCGCGGGTGCTGATGTCGGCGCGTTCTTTCATAACGGCCTCATGGACGCGCCGCTCCATGACCTTTTTGCCGTTCTGGTCGAGATGAATAAGAGCGTTCATGCAATAATCAGTCCTTTTTGAAGAATTTATCGACCCACCCGTCGGCATTGAGAGGGAGCATCTGCGCCCACGGGATGGGTTTTGTCATGATTTTTGTGACGGTGTCCAGCATTGTATCCTCATCAGCCCATGCGGGAGTGTCGATGACGACTTCATCATGGATGTGGAATACAACATGTAGCCCTTGCGCCTCCAGATTCTCAATGGCGATTGCCAGACAATCACGGGCGATGGCCTGCACGATGTTCTCCACGAGCTTGCCGCCGTAGGTTTCAACCCTCTCCCATCGTTTGGTCGTCTGATTCTGACCCATATAGCTGACCGAGGGATTGCCCCAGCGGTTTACGCCGATTTCGGGGGACGGGTAGTACAGCTTGCGCCCGGATGGCAGCAGAATTGTCATGTACCGAGTGCCGGTGATGACATCCAGTTCACAGGCCAGAGTGATTACGGCATCGGTAGTTTCGGAGCGGATGGTCTGTGCGCCGCCGTTAGTGATGACGGTGACGGCGGCAGAATCAACGATGTTCCACAAATCGCGTATCTTCGAGTTTGTTTCGCGCCATCTATCAACAATGCCCTTGACTTCATCATCGGAGAGGTCATCAAGGTTGTGTCCTGTGTCCATGCGGCGCATCGCACTGACACCGCCCTGATAACCGAGGGCCAGTTCAGCAACTTTGCCGCGCTGCCGCAGAGCGTATTCGGGGTTGCCCTTTTTGATTTTTTCGATGGGCACATGGAACATCTGCGATGCCGACGCTTCATAGATTTTGCCGTGGGTGCGGAAAACTTCAAGCCGCCATTCCTGCCCCGCCAGCCACGAAATGACGCGGGCCTCAATGGCCGAGAAGTCGGCATCGATCAGAACATTGCCGGGGGTCGCTACAAAGGCTGTGCGGATAAGCTGCGACAGCGTATCATTGATGCTGCCGTACATCAGCCGCAGACCGTCAATATTGCGATCTTTGACGAGCTGACGCGCTGGGGGCAGTGGGTGGGTATAGGTGCGGGGGAGATTCTGCACCTGCACCAGACGACCCGCCCAGCGCCCGGTGCGGTTCGCTCCGTAAAATTGGAGCAGACCACGGACGCGACCATCATCTGCGATGCAGGTTTCCAGCGCATCATATTTTTTGGTGCTGGTCTTGCCGAGTTCCTGCCGGATTTCGAGCATCCGTTGCACGTTGGCGGGCTGAGGCTGTTTCAGCATCGTGGCGACGGTTTCTTTGGTGACGCTGGTAATTTCGGCATCGCTGTCCGTAGCATCGGTCAGCCATCGGGCCAACTGTTTGATGGAGTTGGGGTTGTCCAGCCCGGAAAGCTGACGGGCCTCGGCCATCAACTGGCTTTTGACCGTAGCGCCGATGACGAGAGCGCCGCTCACCATTTCCATGTCAGCGGCCACGCCTCGCGCGTTCATCATCAAGTCGGTTTCCCATTGCTTTTGCACAAAGGCGGGCACGGGGAACGCCGACAAGCGGCGGTCAATCTCCATTTCGGTGACGACATCCTGCCCGTTGTACTCTTTGAACAGCGCCCATTTGGCGGGGTCGTGCCGAGGAAGATTGCGAGTGCGGTTTCCGTTGGCATTGGAGGGCTTGCAGGGAACGCAGAAATAGCGGATAAGGGCCTTGCCCGTCGTCAACTTTTTCTTATCTTCGGGCAGACCCATCGCCCTGCCCGCCGCGTCCAGAGATGCCGGGTAGCCGCAGTAGAGCGCGTGGAGCATCGTATCGCGCCACTGATCGGGGGGCAGCCATCCCAGATACTTGCTGAGAGCGAACCATTCAAAGGCCGCGTTGTAGGCGTGTTTGATGTACAAGGGATTTTTGAGGGCATTTTTCAGCCAAAGGGGAATAACCTGCCCGCTTGCCACGTCGATGACCTCAACGGGCATCCCATCGAGACTGTATGCGAAAAGCAGAATCTCAAAAGACGGGTCGAGGATATATCGGTATGACCCCGCCGCGCCAATGCTGACGGTGCTGTAAGTCTCAAGGTCGATACTCAGATGGTGTAGCTGTTCACTCATTGCCGTTCTCCTCATATCCGAGTTCAGCCAGAACAGAGCCAATCAGCACGGATGTGTTGACCCCACGCCCTTCAAGGGTAAAGACGATGGTGTTGAACAGGGGGGTGTCCTGTACCCATTGGACGACCTCGCGGGGCGTCATGGATGTGGCATTGTGAATGGATTCAATGGCATCCTCATCAACGATGTTATTTGCTTTCCAGACGTTGCGGCTTTGCCGCTCAATATCACAGACAAGCATCGTCTGGACGGTTTCAGGGCGGCGCAGGAGCATCCGCACAATGTTCATGAGGTGCGAGGTTTCCAGTTCCTTGATGCTCACCATTGTATCGTTATTCGTGCGCCAAACCTCGGCGCTGTCAAATCTGGTTTTCATCTGGGCATTTCCTTTCCTTTATATAAGGGAATCTGCGTAGACCGCGCCCACAAGGGGGCGCGGGGATACTTACGATTTACGGACACGGAAGCAGACGGGCGCGGACAGCCACGTGGTGGAGGCGCTGGTGTAGTCCGCATTGCCGCTGCTGCTCACAAAGCAGAAGAAAGAGTTGCCGGAGCACTGAGAAGATGTCCAATAGGCAATAGAATCGCCGTTGTGTTCATCTACTCTCATGCGATGCCGACGGTCTTTGTACCAATCCATCTGCTTATACAGATCCTCATCACCGAAAACGCTGTTACCGCTGAACAGTTCAGACGCGGCGGGCAGGAACAGGCGCTCATGATGACAAAATTTCATGCCGTCGATGATGTGCTTGCGCTCAGTATCGACAATAGCCTTGCGCAGTTCATCGGGCAGCAGATGATCGATGCAGTCAAGCCATTTTTCGATCTTACCATAGGCCATGCAGTCACCGAGGCCGACCACAGAATCAAAGCGGACGGCATCGTCATCATCGATGTCTGTGACAACGCACTCGATAGGACGACCATCCAGCAAGTCGAAGGCCAACACATCGCCAATGTGCGGATTGGATGTGATTTCTTTCAGGGCAGTGCCGATGTCAATATCGGTGCAGACGGTTTTACGCAAGGTTGCAAAGTCCATTTGTAAGTTCCTTTCATTTATGTACGGGCTTGGATTTCCTCTTGGTTTCTGCCCCGGAGCCGGACTTGAACCGGCATCGCGCGCTTGCTCTACCGTTGAGCTATCCGAGTACATGAGAGGAGGGGCTGTAGCCCCTCCCGGTATAGAAAGAGGTGGATGGTTATTTAATTACCAGTACCCTGCCGAAAAGCGTGGTAGCTGGGTCAAATAGGGCATCAAGTACCCTACGGGGAAGTGTTACATCGGATTCCCGGTCAGCGGATTCACAGCACCGCCAGTGGCATACGTCTGTGTAGCGCCGTTCCACGGTGCCGGGTTCGCGGAAGGCGCGGAGTAGGGCGGCTGGTACACGGGCGCAGCCGGAGCGGCAGTCGGCATAGGATTTGCCTGCGGCCAGTTCTGCTGCATAGGAGCAGCAGCGGGAGCCACGGCATTGCCGACACCGGCGAAATCAGATGCGGCAGATGCACCTCCAGACAGCGGCTCACCGTCACGGGTTTTCATCACATTGCCCAGCCCGCAACCAACGCCGCGCTTGCCAGCAGTGTTAAAGGGATAGAATCGGACGGTCACACGGGCGTACATACCGCTGTAGATGTCCTGCGGGGCCAGTTCGACGTTGATGTTGTCCTGACCGACGACCTGAGGCTTGTTTTTGGAGCTGGCCGTGATGACCCAGCAACCGTGACACTCATCGCCGAACGGGATGCCGCTGGGGCGCACACCATCGCCGTCGTGGATGATGGAATCCAAATTCGGCGGGATGATACCGCCCCACAGCGTCCCCGCGCCGATCTGCGCTGCCGCCTGAATGGCGGCGCGGAAGTCAGCGATAGTGGCGGTGTCGGTCTTAGGAATCAGCAAGGTGGCGCTGTACTTGGCATCGCCCACACCGCCCTGCGGCTGACGGGGCTTGTCGAGGTTGGCGTAGGACAGGCGAACCTCGCCGGTCAAACATCTCTGTGCATCGTTGTTATACATGACACATTTCCTTTCTTATTCAGTTTCAGTTGTATTTTCTTCGTCGCTATCATCGAAATAGGCATCGGTGATTTCGGCAAATTCAGGGTAGCGGTGCATGGCATCGAGGATGTCGGTCTGAGCGCGGCAGATGGCGGCGCTGACATCGGCAAGCATTGCCGCGCGGCGGGCGGTGTACGGGTTCATCCGTTTCGGAGAAACCATGCGCGGGACGAGATTCAAGATGTCCATGAGTTCAGCAGCCGCCAAAACAACGCGGGCCGGGGCCGCGATGCTCTCAGGAATGTCCGGGTCATCGGCGATACTGCGAATTTCGTCAACGATGCTGATGTCATCGTCCGCATCCTCAGCATCATCGCAAGGTGTAGCTGCCTTGGCATCCTCGCACCCATCACGGTTTTCGCAATTCTTGCAGTCATCCTCGTCTTTGGCGAGAGATTCCAGTAGTTCTTTGACCTCGCCATCGGGTGCGCCGCCGACAGCGATAATGTTCACGCCCTCAACCTCGCCGTTGCGGATAGCCTCGCGCAGTTTCGGGTCATGCTCAGCGGCCAGTTTCAAGAGCATTTGGGCCAGAGGGCTGTTTTTCTCAACTTTCATTTCTGTACCTCCTCAGAATTGAAAACCCATTGTAACTTGGGGTGACATTTCAGCATCTCGATAAAGAAGTCCAGCCGTGTTTTGCGGTTATAGCTGAATTTCAAAGTATCGTAGGTGCGCTTTTTAAGAGCCTTTTTGCTTGCAAGTTGTTTTTTAGCATCCTGCAATTCGGTATTAGATAGCCGAGTGCCGACAGGATGCTTTTTAGTACGGATGACGGTTTGCAGATCTGACACCTCGGTAGAGATGTTCACATAGGCATTTGCCGCGTCCTTACGATTACGCTCGTACTTATCGCGCTGCCGCTCCCAATAGGCCAGTAGCTTTTTGGCCTTATCCTCGCACTTTTCATCTTTAATGAATTGGGAGAGGATAGCGGGCATCTTATTTTTGGGGCAGTCAACCAACAGTGGCAGATATAGCTCCATCCCAAACCAGCCATCGTCCCGATGGTGATAGCTGATTGTGATATGGTCGTAATCGTCAAACATGGGTTAAACCCCTCCAAAATCAGCGGCGGCACTGTTGTACGGTTCGCGCTTGTCAGATTCGTCAACTAACGTCGGCTTGCCCATCGGGCGGTCAATCTGGTCGGCCAGCAGTTCGGCAAACTTTTTCTTGCCGAGCCGCTTTTCCAGTTCGGACAGGGAAACAGGCTTGCGATCATACAGCATGGCCTCATCGTAGCCCGCCTTGATAAGCGTTTGGAACGCGGCATCGGTATCGTGGAACGCGCGGACACTGCGGCCCGCAACTACTTTCCAGCCGGGGATTTCGCCGCCGTCGAGAATGGTCTGCTGTGCATAGGCTTTCAGATCGTCATACCAGCTCACCAAAAACTGGCCGCGCGTCAGCAGATGGCCGATTTCTTCATCGGTCAGTGCTTTTTGCAGGCCCATCGCGCGGCGCGTGATGTTGTCTTTCGGTTCATCGGCGGGGACGCGGCCCATAGGTACACACGCGGCGAAATCTTCCAGCGCCGTGTTGATGTTGGCACGGGCGCGGCATTTTGCCTTGCCCCGGCAAAACTTGCAGTGCTCGCCGGGAACAAATACGCCGGGACCGTTGAACGCCTCCACAGCGAGGGGATGGATTTCAGCGCCCCACGTCAACAGGTCATCCACGGTCATCTCATCCTCGGATGGGTCAGCGCTGATTCGGGGCTGGATGATGGTCATGCGTACCTTTTTGATGGTATCACCGTACAAGGGTCGGTACTTTGCAAGGGCGCCAAGGGCGTAAAGCCGCATCTGTGGATTGCCCACGGCATCCACACGGACACCCTTGCCGTGTTTGTAGTCAAAAATGTTCAGCGTGTCATCGCCGATCATCACGCAATCACAAGTACCGAAACCCTCCGGCACGACATAAGAAAAGTCCACCTGCTGCTCCGTCATAATTGCCGGAGGATTGGTGTAGCCCAGTGCCTTTTCCATGATCCAGTCGCAGTAAACCTTGGCACAGGTCAGCATTTCGGGCTGATAGAGCTTGTTCCGCTGCAGAGGGCGCAGCTCCTCAGCCATCGCGTCCACGTCGCCGCGAGTTTTGACGAACAGTTCACAAATGCTATGCGCCAGTGTACCCTCCTCGGCATAGACGCTCGTACTGACCGGGAATTGCGCCTCAAACGTGGGCGACGCGGTACAGACCAGATAGCGGTGCGCATTGGACGCGCCGCACTTGGCATGAATCTCAGGGCTTGCCATTTGCTTTCTCCTTTTCTTGCTGTTGATAAAAAGCGTGAAGAACACTTTTCGCCGCGAGAATCCCATCCATATACCCCTCGGCGCGTTTTCCGCGGTGTGGGTTGTTCTGGGCCTTACGAGTTAGCAACGCCTGCATGGCGTCATATTCCCACGCCGTCATCTCAGCACCCTTAAAACTTTGCGCCGAGGGCGGCGAGATCAGCAGCCACATTGGGCAGAAACTCCTTAGGAATCTGCGTGACGGCCTGAACGCCGTATTTTGCGAGGATGCCCTGCAACTGCATAGCAAATGCGGGGTTGCTGTTCATCAGCGGCATAGCGGCGTTGATGATCTGCTCAAGGGTGACGCTACTCTGCTGAGGCTGTGCCGGAGCGACGGGAGCGGGAGCAGGTGCAGCGGTAGGCTGAGGGATGAACTGCTGGGCCACAGGAGCAGCAGGCGGGGTCATCACGGGAGTAGCCGTTGCAACGGGCTGGGGCATTACAGGCGTGGCCATGGGAGCGGTAGGAGTAGGCTGCTGTGCAGGAGTGATGACGGGGGTCTGCACGGGCTGAGATGTCACGACGGGCTGTTCAATGGATGCCGGGGCGGCGACAGGTTCAGACGGGGCAGGAGCAGAAGCCGCAGGTGCGTCCGGGGCAGTCTTGGCAGCGGCTTTCTTGCTGCGAGAGTTTTTTGCCGGGGCGGCGGGGGCATCAGTACCCTTGCTTTCGATGGCCTCGGCCAGATGGTTGATGGCGGCGCTCAGTTCAGGAGCGTCAACGGTCACTTTCAGTTCGATCATGGTTTGTTACCTCCAAAATTTATTTGACGTGGGCATCATTGCCCTTGTCGTAATTGAAAACGGGGAGAATCGTATCGTCGATGATAGCGGCGACAATCAGGAGCGCCCACGATGCGATAAGCAGTGCGGGACGGTCAGGCAGACCGAAAATGATGCGGAGAAGCGGGTCGATCATGGCGTAGTACATAGCGACCTCGATCACGAAGAAAAGTGAGATGCGGCCCGCAAGGTTGATGATCTTATACATGAGCAGACTCCCTCTTTGCTTTCCATGCGTTGTACCGGGCGAGGTTGTCAGGATTCTCGTAGAACGCCTTGCAGGCCGTAAAGAGCGTGTCGCCCAGAACTCGCTTTTCTTTATCTGGAATCCTATCGAAGTCGATTGTGATGCTTTCCATGCTGTACGTTGTACCTCTCTGCTTAGGTGTGCTATCTGTGAGCAATTTCGTGTAGGCGCTCAATACCTTTGCGGTTGTATAAGAATCTACGTTTTTTACCAAACGGGCCATCGTATTCCAGCCATGCGCCATATTCATCGGTTTTCAGATTATTTAGATTTGCAAGTCTTCCGATACGCTGCGGTGCGATGCCGATGAGCTCGCTGACCTGACGGGCGTTCAGCAGCTCGTGGTCGCCCTGCGAAACTGACATTGCCGATGCCGTGTTTTCACCAGAGGACAAGGTCGTCGGGTTTGATGGCTTTGATGTAATGTCCACGCAGCCGTTCAGCACGGATGCGGCTTTTAGCATGCAAGTTTCTTTGATCTCTGGGTCAGTGGCGATTTGGAACAGTGTCAGCCATTGATTTGCCAAGGAAACACGGGAATCACAGATTTTTGCCTCGGCCATCATTTCCGCAACACTTTGACTGAGAAACTTTGGCCGTGGGCTGATGGGGTCGCTCAACTGTACGGATTCGGGTTTTACGTATCCGCCAGTTTTACGGATGCTGGGTAATACTTCAGATGTAATCCAGCGCTTAAACTGCTTGGCAGACGGTAGCTTACTGGACATAATAAGGGAATAAAGGCCGGATTCATTGATGATTGTGATTTGCTGTTTACCGCCGGGGGTGTCTATTTCGGACACCCCTTTATCTTCGATGTCCACTTTCTCACGAACGGCCTTCGCGGTTTCCTTATATCCAAGAGCCACTGCGACATCTCTGCCCACGAACCATGGGTTGCCTTTAACATCAAATGTGCGAATCCGCCCAAACTGGGCGCTATCAAATATCTGCATTTTGCTTTCCATGCTGTACCTCTCAGCCTGAAGTCGCATTTTATGCGACATTCTGGGCAAAAAAAATTCGCATCCCCTCGTCGGGCGTAAGAGACAGTGCTTTTACAATGCCGTCAACTTCCTTGAGGGTAAAAGTTTCGCCATTGTTTACGATTTTGCGATACAACGTTGCTCTATCCATGCCGATAGAGTTTGCCAAACTCTCCATCGTAAACCCGTGCTCGACAACAGCGCCGCGCAGTTTATTAATGTTCACCATTTAAACAACCTCCTTTGCTTTACGAGAGTCGCATTTTATGCGACGACTACATACTACCACCGGCAAAAGCATTTGTCAATACGATTTTCGCATTTTTTGCAACTTTTTATTGCAAGTCCGTTTTATGGTGTTGCAAATTTGCAACAAACAGTGTATAATACAAAGAAAAAGGGGGGCGTGACATCATGGTATCCGGCAGTAGAATTAAAATGCTCCGAGAATCGCAGGGCCTATCCGCAGTGGAATTGGCTCAGAGGATAGGAAAAAACAAGGCGACTGTTTATCGTTACGAAAACGGCTCGATTGATGGCATGAAGTCTGATGTTCTAAAGAAAATCGCGGATGCCCTTGATACGAACAGTGCGTATTTGATGGGCTGGACAGATGACTCATACGACTGGAATAAGGACAGCGAGCATCGCATGGATTCCATCCCAGACGCGGTCCGTAAGGAATTGGCAGAAAAACACAAGGGAGATCGATTTGCAATTTGGAGCGATTGGCAGGCGATGGAGCGCGACGCGGCGCACGAGGCTGCAAAAGGCAAAGCCATCCCTAAAGGGTTCATCCCGTTACCCGATACAAATGCCATTCCCGTGATTGGTAATATTGCCTGCGGCACTCCGATTCTGGCACAAGAAAACATAGAACGATATATAGGTGTATCTTCGCTATGGAAAGCCGACTTTGCTTTAGTATGCAAGGGTGATTCGATGTCCCCGACAATTCAAGACGGCGATTTGGTCTGTATCCGCTCTCAGCCCAATGTTGAAAACGGGCAGATAGCAGCGGTACTGATTGACGATGAAGCAACACTCAAACATTTTTATCGGCATGATGACACTGTGATTTTACAGCCAGAAAATCCACGGTTTACACCGATGACCTACACGAAAGAAGAAATAAACGATTTGCGCATCGAAGGTGTGGCTGTAGGTATCTGCCGTGGCCTGCCAGAATACAACACGGAATGTTAAATATAGGTGGAGGAATGCAAGATATGTTCACGATTATGGGTATAATTTTAATAGTGGGATTGTGCATGTGGGTTGGCATTTTGGCAGTCGAGTTTGCCTTTTTCTTTTCAATCGGCCTTGCGGTATGTTGCTTTTTTGCCCGTTCCAAGGCCGCAAAAGAAAAGCCGACACAAAGGGTGTGTCCGATGTGCGGCAACAGTAACATAAAATTCAAGTATGTAACACAAGGTTCTTCATCCGATAGATACACAACGGGGTTTTCTAATACGAATTTTGGCGCTCGAAACGCAAGGCGAACCAGCATTGGTTCTTCGTCAATAGAAAAGAAAATTCATCATAAAAACGTAGCATACTGTAGCGATTGCGGATTTAGCTTTGACTTTACAACGCAAAAAGATATCGATGACAAGTGTAAATCATTGTTAAATGGCGGAATAGGCTCTATTGTAGTTGCGGTCATTTTGGGGATTGCTATGTTTGTTATAAATGGATATCTGCATTGAAAACGAATAAAAGTGTTATGTGTTGATTAAAAGGTTAGGGGGTGACAGTTTGAGTTCAGTTGACAAAATCGCCGTCGTTTACGCGCGGTATTCATCCCACGGTCAGACCGAGCAATCTATTGAGGGGCAGATCGCCGCAGCGCAGAAATATGCGGAGCAGCATGGCTACACAATCATCCATATCTATGCCGATCGGGCAATGACCGGGCGCAACGATGACCGAGAAGAATTTCAAAGGATGCTGTCCGATACCGCAACGCATCAATTCGGGGTTATCCTATTGTGGAAAATTGACCGATTTGGTCGTAACCGCGAAGAAATCGCCTTTAACCGTTACCGCTGTAAAAAGAATGGGGTCAGGGTGGAGCGCGTTGCAGAGGATGTGCCAGACGGCCCAGAGGGCGTTATTCTGGATTCTGTGCTTGAAGGCATGGCAGAATACTACTCGCTCCAACTGGCGCAGAATGTGCGCCGAGGCCAGCGCGAGAGTGCCAAGAAATCCCAAACCGTTGGCGGCTGCAAGATTATCGGGTACAATGTCAATCCCGACACAAAACGATATGAGGTTGACCCCAAAACCGCCCCGTTTGTGACAGAGGTTTTCAAGCGGTACGCCAACGGCGAAACCATCTCGGAAATCGTCACATGGCTCAACGCGCACGGGGTAAGAACGACACGCGGCGGCGAGTTCACGGTCAACAGTCTGCACCGCCTACTGAAAAATGAAAAATACACCGGCGTTTATATTTTCCACGACATCCGCAATGAGGGTGGTATGCCAGCGCTGATTGACCGTGCCACATTTGATAAAGCACAGGAAATGCTCAAGGTCAACCGCCGCGCACCAGCGCGGGTATGGTCTAAAACCGAGTATCTGCTGACGGATAAACTGTTCTGTGGTCATTGCGGCTCGATGATGGTAGGGGAGAGCGGTCACGGACGCAACGGCACAAAGCACAACTACTATACCTGCTGGAATCGCAAAAAGAAAAAGCTGTGCGACAAAAAACCGGTGCGGCAAGATGTTATCGAGCCGCTGGTGCTGAAATCAATCGGCAAACTGCTAGAAAATCCGGCTACACTGGAAAGCATCGCCGATCAGGTATGGGCTGCCTATGAGCGTAGCGATACATCCGGCGATACCATCAAGGCACTGGATAAGCAAATAGCCGATGTGAATAAGGCGCTCTCCAATGTGATGAAAGCCATCGAAATGGGCATCATCAATGAGATGACGAAAACCCGCATGGATGAACTGACAGACCAAAAACAAGCCCTCAGTGCAGCCCGCGCTGAGGCGGGACTGGCTGGGGGCTTTAAGCTCACACGGGATATGATTCTGTTTTTCCTACAAGAGATAGCCGCGCTGGATATGGCAGACCGTGATAGCCAAAAGCGGCTGATTAAGACATTTGTCAACGCCATCTATTTGTACGACGATCACTTTGACATTGCATTTAATTATACCGATAATGGTAAGGTGGTCGTGCGGATGCAAGAAATCAACGATGCTGCGTGTGGTGAAGTGTTCGGACGCTGTGCGCAAAGTCCTGCCACCTATGCACGAAATCGTGATTTTGCCTTTCGGATTGATTGTTGCAGAATTCATGGTTTCGCGCAAGTAACGGAAAAGGCCATCAGCTTCATGCTGGTGGCCTTTCGTTATTGTATACACAAAAAGCCCCCGGAAGTCTGGCACACTACCAGGCCTCCAGGGGCTTTCACTGTTTATTTACTTTTCGTCGTCGGGTACGTTCAGCGGCACCGCAGCAATCTGTGCAATCAGGTCTGCCCTGTCAGTGCCATCCTTCACGGTCAGGCCCATGTCAATGGCCAGCTGTTCCAGGTCTTCGGTGGTCATTTCATCCAGCTGGGTGGCATCCAGGTGGCCAACAGGGGAGCCGTCCGCATTTTTGCTTACGTTCACTGTAAAGGTTTCTGCGCTCTTTTCCACTGCTTTCTTGCCAGCCGCAAGCATGTTAATCAGCCATTCAGGAACCGGGGCACCCATCTGGGCCGCGTTTTCTGCCATGCTGCCCAGCTCGGTGAAGATATACCAGCACAGCACGACCGGCAGCACCAGGGTAGGCATCGTAAACGTCACGCCCGGCATGTTGTTTACCAGCACATGCAGCACAGTGTCCGCCACAGCGGCCACGACCACCACAACGATCATGCCAGCCTTATGCCATACGCCATCCCTGGCGGTCTTGCTGGACCAGCTGCCGGTAGCGGTTGCTGCAGCCGTGCCGCTGATCCAGTCTGCGGCCATGCAGGCTACCCACACAGCGCACAGAACGCCCACATAACCAAAAGCTGCCACATAGGCGGCACATGCGCCCACAATGGCAGCTTTCGCGGTCAGAAAAATATTGTTGTTCTCCATCTGTCAATCCTCCATCAGTGCGTTGGTATCTTTACGCGGCATCCTGCACCGCTTCCACGGTGGCCTTGCCCTGCACACCCAGCTTGTCCAGCAAAGCAAGCACCTGTTTTGCGTCGCCCTGGGTCACGGGGCCAACCTCCACGTCCTGGGTGGTGTTGTTCGCGTCTGTGAACTTTGCCACATACAGCTGCATGGTCAGCAGATCCAGCTTGGTGGCCAGCATGTACACTTCCCATGCCTGGGCGTTGGTCAGGCCGGTGGCCTTGATGATCTGCAACCCGTTCACAGCAGCCGGGGCATCTGCCGGGCGCTCCACAGCGTGTTCGCCGGGGCCGTAGGTGTAGACGTTGCTGCTGGCCACGATGTAGGCATCATCCAGCCAGGTCAGCGGGTTGGTGCGCTTACCGCCCAGCAGCACTTCAAAGTGGAGGTGCGCGCCGTAGACGTTGCCGGTGGCGCCGCTGTAGCCGATTAGCTGGCCTTCCTTGACCTTCTGGCCCACCTTGACGCAGAAGCTGGACAGATGGGCATAGCGGGTCAACAGGGCTTTGCCCTTGTAGCTGGCGTGGCTGATGTCCACCCGGTTGCCGTAGCTCTGCATGCTGCGTTCGTCCTTGGTGTGGCCGTCCCAAACCTGCGTAGCGGATACCGTGCCATCTTCGGCAGAGTATACCGGGCGCATGCTGGTGTTGCCGATCAGGGTGCGCATGTCGATGCCATTGTGACTTTTGCCGTTGTTGTAGTGCCAGCCCTGGGTAATAATGTGCTGCGCCAAAGGCCAGGCCAGCAGCACTTCACCGTTCGATAATCTCATGGTTTGCCATCCTTTCTATTCGTCGTTATCCATCACCAGGGCCTCGTACCTGTCCAGCAGGTCCTGTATGGCCCTGGTGTTGTCTGTTAGGCCCTGCTTGCGGCACAGATCCCGGTAGTCCCATACCAGCAGCATAGCGTCCGCCAGCAAGGCCGCTTCTTCACTCACGGTCTGGGGCCGCAGATTTTCACGGCCTCTTCGGCGCTGATTGCGCCGCTGTCTACGCGCTCCCAGATCTGTGCCGCAGTGATCTTCTTCATGCGGTACAAAAGCAGCCAAATGCTCATGCTTCGGCACCTCCCGTCATAATGTCCACAATGTCGGCCAGGGCGGTTTCCACCGCATCCATGCGCTGGTTCAGCGTCATGGGCGGCTGTTCTTCCCATGCTTCGGCATAGGTCCACCAGTCGTCCAGGTTGGCGGTGATGCTCTCCACCGTTTCGGCCGCGCGGTCGGTGCCCAGCTGGGCCACCGCAGTGGTGGCCGTCCAGCACGGCCCGCCCTCTTCACCCTCCGGCGCTTCGGTCTTTCCCTGCACCACATCCTTGTGCAACCGCAGCCAGGCGGTGCCATCAGGCAGCCGTTCCAGCTCCACAGCAGCGGGGGCGTGGTCCAGTGTTTCCGTGTACTTCATCCTGCTTTCACCTCTCTTAGTCTTGCAGCAGCGCCTACTGCCCACTTGGCAGCCTTGAAAAGGTGCCGCTGTTCCAGCTCGGCAGCTGCGCCGCTTGTTTTTGTGCCCACAAAATACCCGTTGTAGCTTATCAGGCGGTACGATCTGTACAGTGGTATGCGGCCGGTCTTGCGCAGGTCATCCGCTGCCCGCAGGCTTTGGCGGCGTATCCGCTTAAAAATGCCGCGGCGTATGGTGGTGTAGGTGCGGTGCATCCTGTAGCCTGCCATGTCAAAGCCAGGGCAGCCCTTGGCTGCGCCTTTCAGGTGCCGTCTGGCCCGTTCTTCTTCCACGGTCAGGAAATCAACCCGCATCCACTTTGGCTTGATGGTCAGCCCCAGCACATCCTTGGCCCACTTCGTGATCTTCCGGGCAGCGCTCTGCATATCCGCCCATCGTCGGCCAAACAGGCCCAGGTCGTCCATATAGCTGCAGCAGCGCTGTACCAGCGGCAGGCTGGCGCCTCTGCGCGCCTTGGCGTAGCTCAACAGCTGCCGCATCAGGTAGCTGGCCACCAGGTTAAAAAGCCAGGCTTCCAGGTATCCGCCAATCAGCAGGCCGCCATGGGGCGCCATGGCCAGCAAACTGCACAACAGCAAGTAGCCAGGCCGCATGCGGGATCTCATGTTCTAAAATCCCCATCACTACCGCGTGGCTTGTGTTCTGGTAGGCAGATTTTACGTCCATCTTCAGCCCGTACCGCACGCCCAGGCTTTTGCGCCGCAGCCAGCGCTCCACCTGTCGCTTCAGCGCCACCTGGCCCTTTTCTGGTATGCTGGCAAACTGGTACGGCAGCAGCTTGGCCCGCAGCAACGGCTGCAGGGCCAGCACTGCCAGGTGCCCAAAGCACTGGTGCATGGGGCAACAGTCGCTTAGTTCCCGCGTTTTCATGCTGATGCCGTCAATGCGGTAAAAGGTATGTACCGGATCCAGGTCCAGGTCATCCGCTGTCCCGTCCATCAGGTCCAGCACCCGCTGTTCCATCTCCAGCGCTATGCCGTGCACCGCTTCCAGCTTTGCGTGCATTTCATTTTTGGCCGTTTCGGCCTTTAGCCGCCCATAGGCAACACCTCCATACTTTTGTGCGTCCGCCAAGTAATTCTTGCGGAGCCATTTATCTTCAAAGGCTGCAATGGCCGCTTGTTCGCACAGTTGGTGCGTCAGCGGCAGGTATCGCTTTGTATGCGTTGTCAGCCCTCCATTCTTGCTGATGTTCAACGGCTTTCGGTTGCCGCCCATGCCCTTACAGCAGGGCGGGCGGTTTTCTACTACTCGCCGCCACGCAGGCCCACGGCACTGCGGCCAGACGCTCACTGTATGCCAGGCGTATCAACTCGCACCGGGCCAGCTGTCTGGTGTCGGTATTACATGATTGTAGCAGTCAACTGCAAGCGCGGTGCAGCGCTTATGCCTGTTATGGCTTTTTGTCATCAGCATGCCGCGGCACGCCGTTCCAGTTGGAGTTGCCGGGGCCATTGTTGCCATTCGCGCAGGGCAAACCACAGTTGCCCCCATCGTTGAGGTTGCCGAAGCGCCACGGCGCATACACACCGGCCCCGCCAGGGGAATTGAAGGCGGCCTTCTTCGCCGCTGCACCACCCATAAATAAAAATTGCTTATATCGTCAAAAGGGGCCTGCTGCCCCTCTGGCCCTGCTTACGCGGGCCATTCACCCCGCTTTTTGCCCGACCCAGCAAGCCGCGGCACGCCGTACCAGTAGGAGGAGCCGGGGCCAAAGTTGCCAGCCGCGCAGGGCAAACCACAGGGGCCCCCAACGCCGAGGGCGCCGAAGCGCCACGGCGCATACACACCGGCCCCGCCAGGGGAATAGAAGGCGGCCTTGACGTAGGTGCTGGTGGAACCGCCGAACTTTGTCGGGATTTGTGCTTCTGCAGCCATTTTGTTCAATGCGCGGATAAAGTTCCAGCTCCACTTGTTGGCGTTCGGCAGGTCAAATTCGCCTACCTTCTGGTAGTTGGCGGTGATGCTGCCAGCCAGCTTTTCGCTGTCCCGGCAGCTATACACGTCATAGTGCCAGTGGTCATCGTCCACCAGGCTGGCCCGCCACAGCGGGTCCAGTTCTTCACAATAGCTGCCGATCTGCATTTCCATACCGGCAATGCGGTACGGGTATTTGCCGTTGGTCAGGTTACCAATGCAGCCGTCACTATGGCCGGGCAGTGCTTCGGTGGTGCCGTTCGGCCACGGCATGGTGCTTACCAGCATCGTGGTCGTGGTGTCGATGGTGCTTGCCAGGTCCAGGTTTACAGCCGCATACTCGGTATCGTTCACGGTTACGGTCTCAACGCTCAAAATCTTGGCAATATTGAATACATCGTGGTTGTATGCCTGGTTTCGGTCGTTGTTCGTATTGCTTCCGCGTTCACCCAGGCACACGCAACTGCCAACCAGCAGGTTGGTACCCTGGGCCTTGGTCAGCAGCACACGCTTCACGCCGGTTTCGGCTGCCGCAAGGGTGTACTGGTAGTTGTAGTAGGTGCAGCCTTCCAACTGGCCGCTGTTGCTTAACGTCCAGTGGCGCAGCCGCCAGGCCATCAGGGCAAACTGGGTGTCGCAATCGCACCACAGCCCATCGTAGGCGGTCAGCTTCCGGGCCAGCGGCAGCGCCGCGTTGGCGCTGGTCCAGGGCATGGGCAGCAGGCCCGCGCCGCTGGTCATGCCGCCCGCGCTGTTTTTGCCGCCATAAAAAGCAGGGTGCCAGGTCAGCAGGCGGTGGGTGCCGTCCGGGGCTACATCGCCCGCCATCGGCACATAGCCGTCGCCTGCGCGCATGTGCCAGCTGGTGTAAAGGTAGCTGCCGTCGTCCCATTCTTTCACAGCCAGGGCAGGGGAGAAGCAGTACACCGGCGCAGTCTCGCCGGTCACATCAAAGGCGGCTTCGGTCTCAACAGCCAGCACCTCCATGGTGCCGTCTGCCAGGCTCTTGGCGTTGGCACGCACATACCAGGTCATGGGGTCGTTTTCGGCCCAATCTGCCACGCCTGTGCTGGCATCTGTTACCAACGGCGCAGCGCTGCGGCCGTCTGCCAGATCATCCAGCGGGGTGCCGCTGGCATCGCCGCTCACGCTCTCGTGGATGTTCCGCACCGTGTAGGTCTTATCGCCCCAGGCGGTGCCCAGCATGGCGGCAAAGCGTTCCAGGCAGCTGTACTTGTTTTCGCTCTGTGTTACGGCAAACGGCCACCACAGTTTAAAGATCTTTTGCGTGTTGGTGCCGTCCAGCATGGCCGTGTACATGCCGTCCAGCGTAGACGCCGGGGTAGACGCCTTGGCTTCTTCGGCGCTCTTGGCGGCTGCCTTTTCGCTTTCTTTGGCAGCGCTGGCGCTGCTTTCTGCTGCCGTCTTGCTGGCGGCGGCATCCGCCTGGGCGGCTTCGGCTGCGGTTTTCGCCTCGGCTGCCGCAACGGCATCGGTGGCCGTCTGGGCCTGCTTGGCCGTTACGTCGTCCTGGATCTCCTGCATCTCGGCCAATTTTTCGTCAACGCCTGCGTTGGTGACCTTGCTGGCGGCATCACCTGCGGTCTTGGCCGCTTCCTTGGCGTCTGCGGCGCTCTGTGCGGCGTTCTTTGCGTCAGTGGCCGTCTTGTTTGCCGCATCCTCTGCGGCCTTCTGGGCGGCCTTCGCGGCTGCCGCAGCGGCATCCAGGCTTTGGAACTCGTCTGTGCTCTCCACCGCACTATCATCCATGGCGGTTTTCTGCACGTTCAGCACCAGGTTGCAGCTCTTCACCACGTCCCCGGCGCTGTTGCTCAACTCCACTTCACAGGTGGCCTTGCCGTAGGCGGCCAGGGCATTCTGCGTCAGGATAAACTCGGCCACGTTCTCGGCTGCGCTGCGGGCGTTCAGGTAAATGCGGGTGCCGTCCGCCTTGGTGCCGCGCAGGCGGGCCACAAAACCCGCCGGGATGGGGTAGTCTTCCTTGTTATCCTGGATCGTTACCCGCAGTACGCGCACCACATTGTCCGCCTGCTTGCAAAATACCGTGGGTGCCGGGATGCTTTTGCTGACATCGACGGTTACTTCCTGGAGTACTTCAAAAGTCTCAGCCATTGCCTGCACCTTCTTCCGCCGCCTGTTCCGCCGTGACCTCGGTGGCCTCGGCTGCCTGCCGTTCTTTCTCTGCCTGCATGGCGGCGTTTACTTTCATCAGGGCGTTTTCCAGCACCAACGATTTCACCGCCAGCGGCATTTTTGATGCGTTTACAGCTGCAAAAACTTCATTTTGCAGGGTCAAGATCATTTCATTATCAGACATCGCTTTCAATCCTCTTTACAATCGTTTTGGTTAAAGAATCAACAAAAGATTTTGTGCTTTCGCTCTCGTCAATGTAGGAGCCGCGGATATTGCTGGCTGTGACATTTCCATTGTCATCGATTTTGCTGTAAGTGTAGCCAATTCTAAGGCCCTCTGCCGTGTTTACAATAGCAATACCCGTAACCTTCGTAACACTCATACTGTGCGCACCTCGTATCTGTTAAATAATCTAAAAATCAAAAAGTGCATTATACGCATTTTGTTCTTCTTCTGCCGATTCGCTTACAATCATGTCCAGCATGTTTTTGGTTTCATCGGCGTTTTTTGGCTCTTCTGCATCTGTGATTTCTGCATATTCAGTCGAACCGTTTGCTTTTGGTGTCAGACAAAGCCAGTCGAACATTTGGTACTTTTTCCCGTGCACAATGACGTTTAAAGAATCTGTTTTTTCAACCCACAAATTTCCGCCAGAATTTACTGGGGTAATAATCCATCTTGATTGCTTGTATTGCGACACGGATTCAGCGTAGCGCGGGTCTGCATAGATATGGCACAAGCCATTCACATCGCATGTTCCCGATCCGGCATCCGCATACATCGGTTCCGGTGCCTCAATGGCTCCAATTTGGAGATTTCCAAAACTTGTTTTTGCAATGCCACTCTTTGATTGCCATGCGCTCAACGTTTGGCAGCTTACGCCGTAACTGACCTGTACGCCATAATTTCCAGTTACATTTATGCCTCCATTGAAATTGCTGTATGTTCCCGTGGAAAGATGGACTTTCTCTTTGTCATACGCATCAAACATCCAAATATTTGCATCTGTATCGCTTCCGTGTATGTACACACCCCTGCCAACCGTTCCGTCCGCTCTGCGGCTATAAACTGTGAGTGCTCCACTTGGGTAGTCCTTCGCTGTTCTACCTAAGTAAACCGTAGAATATCTTTTCCCGTTAGCATTCAATGCGTCTAATGTTATAAGGCCCTCGTTGACAGCAGCATTGCCCGTATTCCCTTTGGAAGTAATTGATCCAGTTATTGAAACGGAACCGCTTTTTGTTAATTTGAAATTGTCTGATTCTACCACCAACGTATTCCCGCTGAAAGTAATAATGCCGCCGCTAATGGTCACGCTGCTGGTATCCATCGCAAACTTGCTGCGCACCTCGCCGTCCTTGATGACGGACGCTTCCAGGCTTTCGTGGCTCAATTTCAGCGCTGCCAGGTCCTGGCTGTTCTTCGTTACGCTCGCCTGCAAGCTGTCATGGCTCAGCTGCAGTGTGGCAACATCCTGCTGCGATGCAAACCCCGATGTGTTCAGCACCGCACTGGAAATTGTCACGCCGTCCTTTGTCAGCTGGAAACTGTTGTCTGTGCCGGATACATACTGCAAGCTGACATTGCGCACCTGTACCTGGCCGGTAGCGCCGCTGTCAAGCCTCGGCTGGAAATACATCCTGGTGATCGTGTCGCTTTTTACGGTAAACGTAAAGGTGACCGTTTTCCAGTCGCTCACGGCAGCCGTCTTTGTGCTGTTCGCCCAGGTGTTGCCGCCATAGTAGCCGTCACTGGTTTCATTCGCGTAGTATATCCAGTAAATAAAACCGCAGGTCGCACCGCTAAGTTCCTGGGTTACTTTGTACTCATACGTCACCCGGACCTTTCGCCCCGGCAGCAAGGCTTTCATGGTATCCGGCACATAAAGCGAGGCACCGCAGTACCGCCCTTTTACAGCTGTAATGGTCAGCACGTCACCGCTTACGCTGGCCTGCGTAAAATCCTGCCAGGTGTTATCCCCAAAGCTGCCTTCAGTCCACGCATCCGTTTCCCGGATCCCCAGCTTTATGCCGTCCAGCGCCACATTGATAGCCGATTCGGTCTGGCTCTTGGTGGAATAGTCCTTCAGTTTCCCGTCCACCTCGGTGGTCACGCTCTCGGTCACGGTTTTGGTCACGTTCAGCGTGATGCTGTCGGCTTTCTGGTCGATCAGGCTCTTGGTCTCTTCGGTGGTGCTGTAGCTTTTCAGCTGTTCGGTGGTGTAGCTTTTGGCATCTGCCAGGGCCTGGTCTGCCTTTTTCTGGGCATCTTCGGCAGCGGCAGTCTTGGCGTTGGCTTCTGCCTGGGCCGCTTTGGCCTCGGCGTCCGCCGCTGCTGCCTTTTCCGCCGCCTGGCGGGCCGCTTCGGCCTTCTCGGTGGCATCTGCCGCCGCGTTGGCTTCCGCATCCTCGGCAGCCTTCTGGGCAGCTGCCGCGTCCGCCTTGGCTTTGTCGGCAGCTGCCTGGGCGGTGGCCGCGTTGCTTTTGGCCGCTTCAGCCTCTGCGTTGGCGGTATCCGCAGCGGCTTGTGCGTCCGCCGCCTTATCTGCTGCAGCGGCTGCGCTGTTCTGGGCGTCCACCACTTCGGATTTCGTGGCATAGGTCTTGGATACTTCCTGGGTGATCCCGTCCGCCCGCTGGTCAATCAGACTTTTGGTCTCTTCCGTGGTGCTGTACTTCACCAGCTGGCCGTCTGTGTATTCGTTGGCCGCATCCGTGGCATCCTGCCCGGTCTTTTCCACCAGTGCCGTGGTGGCGTAGGTCTTCGATACTTCGGACGTGATGTTCTCAGCCGTCTGGCTCACCAGGCTCTTTACCTCTTCGGTCGTGCTGTACTCCAGCAGCTTGTCGTCCGCGTATTTCTTGGCCGCATTTGCCGCCGCTTCGGATTTTTCGGCGGCCTCTTTCCGGGCCGCTTCAATATCCTGGGTGTTTTGGGCCACGGTTTCGGTGGTCTTTTTCACCTCGGCTTCAATGCTTTTCTGGTCTTTACGTATTTCCGCCACGCTGGCCGTCACAGTGCCCAGCTGCTTCTTTACGCGCTCGGCAGCGTTCTGGTAGGGGTATTCTTCCTCCAGTTCTCCGGCTTCCGCCGGGGCCTCCAGGTCGGCATAATGGCTTGGTCCCAGGCTTTCCTTGATGTTGTAGGCCACACAGGCCACGCTGCCCACCGTGATTTTGTCCCCAGCCTCGGCCACCGGGTCTATGTACCGCTGGTCACAGGTGTAGGGGGCGTAGGGCAGGCCAACCAGCTTTTGGGCCAGTTCATCTGCCAGCGCCTGGGTGCCGTTTTCGTTTTCCACCTCCAGCACTGTGCCGGTCTCATCCCCGGCCAGCAGGGGAGTGTCCGTATCATTGCGCACCACCCGCACCCCGGTAATGGCCTGCACGTCCCCGCAATCCGGCGCACCGCTTACGGCAGGCAGTACGTCGCCGGTGCCCGCAAAAGGCACCAGCAGCAGCTTGCCCGCCGGGGTTATGCACCAGTTGCCGCCGTTGGCCGCGGCGATCTGTTCCAGCACCTCCCGCATGGTCCGGCCCACCGGCATGCTTACATGGTGGTTGTCCCCGGTGCCAATCTGGGTGCGCGGGTCGATCTCCACGCCGATCCGCTGCGCGATCTCGGTCACGCAGGCCGTTTCCTGCTGCGGCCAGTCGTCCGCGGTCACGTCGCCCAGGTAGTCCTGCTGCGCCATCAGCATGGCATCGTAGCAGGTTAGCTTCAGGTAGCGCCCGTCCTTTTCGCGGGTGTTGATCCAGTAGGTGCCCTTGGGTATGTAATCTGTCCGGGCATCGTCCAGCATCAGCCGGTATTGCACCACCACCTTGGCCCGCTTCGGGATCGCCTCGCCCTGGTTGATCTCCAGCGTCAGCACAGCGGCGGTGGCGTTGCCCACCTCGGCCGTGTTCTCCAGCAGGTTCCGCTCGATCTCACAGCTTACAATATCCTGTGCAGCATACTGTTTCCCGTCGATCGTTACCAGCAGTTCGCCGATGTGGTTCGGGTCGTCTCTGGCGGTTTCCCAGCCTTTCGGCCGTTTCTGCATGGTTTCACCTCCACATACAGGCAAAGCCCCTCTTGCAGTCAAATGCAAAAGGGGCCTCACCGCAGTTATTCTTCTATCAGCGGCGCTTCAATGCCCTGGTAGTACCCAACGCCGTCTTTCTCCATCAAAAAGGTGGCAGGCAGGTCGTCGCTGTACATCCGGCAACTGTACTCGCCGCCGGTGAAGGGGCTTTCAAAGGTCACTGTTACCCAGGTATTGCCCAGAGTGCTGAACACCACAGCCGCTTCTTCCGCCTTCAGCGGTCGAAACGTCGCGGTGATCTTGTGTTTCTGCGCCAGCACCGTCAGGTGCATTTTCGCGTCCTGGGTATCGCGGCCGCTGTCTTTGCTGCTTACCTTGAATTTTTGGAACTTCAGCCCGCCCCTGGCAATGTAGGGGGCAAAATCCACGCCGTCAATGTCAAAACGCATCGTGCCTGCCTCCCTTATTCATCCCGGCCATACAGCCGGGCTTTCTTCCGGCGGCTCTTGGCGGTTCTGTTTTCCACCTTGTCGCCGTCCAGGTATACGCTGTTGTCCTTATCCTCCACGGCCTTTTGCAGCGCATTGAAGCCGCTGCGCAGCGTGGCAATAATGTCGTCGCTGCTGCTGTCCATGCGGCGCATCGGGTCGCCGGGCAGGCTCATGCCGCCCGCAGTGGCCAGGGCAGGGGTGGCCGTGCCGTTGTAGGCGCGGTTTACCTGGCGGGCCACGTTCTGGATTTTAGCCAGCAGGGTGGGGCTGTTGTCGTCTACACCCTCGGCCAGCAGGTCCATAAAGTCAGGCATCCAGGTGTCAGCATCTGCCAGCGGGCCGGTGTCTGGCACACTGAAGTGCAGATACCCGCGCACCTGGTTCGCCATGTTCTTCACGCTGTCCAGCAGGCCCGTCATCTTGTTTTTGATGCCGTTGGTGAAATTCTGTACAAAATCACTGCCCCAGTTCAAAGCGTTGCTTACCAGCGGCAGCAAAGTGCCGCTGATCCCGCTAATCGCTGTCTGCATGGTGCTTTTGCCCAGATCGCCGAAGGTCTTAAAGATGCCCACAGCCGTGTCTTTCCACCGGCCCAGGGTGCCTTGCGTTTCGGTGCTGTAGCTGCCCAGCTTGCCCTTGCTGTCTGTGCTGAAATCTCCCACGCTGTTTTTGGAGCTTCCGGCCCAGTCTGCAATTTTCTGCTTGGCATCAGCTGCCCAGCCGCTCACGGTCTGGCCCGCGCTGCTGGCCCAGTTGGTAAAGTCCTGCTTGCGGTCGCTTACCCAGCCGCCCACGTTGCTGGCGGTGTCGCTGATCCAGCCGCGCACGGTCTCGCCGGTGGAACTGGCCCACTGGCTGATCTTCTGCCCGGTCTGGTCTTTCCAATCGTTGAACTGGTCAACCACGCCGCCAAGGTGTTCACCCAGCCAGCCGGTCACAGTGTCCCACAGCCCGGTGATGCCATCGAAAAAGCCCTGGATCGTGTTCCCGCCGATTTCCGCCATCACGGTGGAAGGGGAGTGTATGCCCAGGGCATTTTTTACACCGTTCACAAACGGGTCAACGATGTGTTCTTTGGCCCAGGCGGCCGCATCGCCCAGCATTTCGCCAATGCCGTTGAAAAATCCTTCAATGCCGCTTTCGCCAATGTCGCCAAAATACTTGTTTAGGGTTTCGTCCAGGCCGTCAAACAGCCCGGTAAAAAAGCCGAAGCCTGCGCCCAGTGCAGCGCCCACCAGGCTGCCGATCAGGGCAAACACCTCTTCGATAACACCGCCCCAATCGATGCTTTGCAGCGCCTTTCCACAATCTGTGCCGATCTGTACCCAATCCACGCCCTGGATCGCCGCCGTGGCGGTCTCCAGCACGTCTTTGGCAAGTTCGCCAATATCCACAGCTGCCTGCACCCAGTCCACGTTGCCCCAGGCACTGTTCACGGCTGCGGCAATGTCATCGCCCAGCCCGCGCCAGTTAAACCCGGATGTCACAAAGCCGTGCAGCGTTTCAAAGGCTGCTTTCATTCCGTCTGTCATAAACCGGCCCAGCTGCGCCCAATCGATAGTCTGTCGCATGCCCTCCAGCCCGTTGCCGATGCCGGTGCCCAGGCTCTCCCAGTGGAAGGTCTGCACAAAGGTGTCCATAAAGCCCAGCGCAGTGTTCAGGCCGTTGCCCAGGGTGCTGCCTACCAGCCCCCAGTCCAGTGTTTCAACAAAGCCGTTCAGGGTGGTGGCAATGTTTTCCGCCCAGCGCTTCGCGGTGCTCTGTATGCCCTCCCAGGGGATGGCCTCCATGGCTTCGTTCAGCTTTTCGGCAAAAATTTCGCCCACCTTGTACCAATCGTCATCCTTGATGGCGTTGGTCAGCTTATCCACAAAGCTGCCGGTCTGGCTGATGTCGGTGGTCAGGTCAGGTGTCACACCCCCGCCGCTGCTGTTGTCGCTTTTGTCCACCTTGTGCAGGATGTCAAAGTCTGCCGCCTCACGCTTTGCAGCCTCGGCAGCCTTCTTGCTGGCGCTTGCGCTGCTGCTGGCAGCCCCGGCCTGCTTGTAGTAGGCCTGCGCGCTCTTCTGCGCGGCTGCGGTGGTGGTTCCGAATAGGCTTGCCATCACCTGGGCCACCATGGCGGCCAGGCTTGCCAGGGCCGCTGTCACGGCCCGCACAATGGGCAAAATAGTCTGCCACAGCGGCGCAAAGGCCGTCAGCAGGTTTCCCTGTATTCCGGCCAGGCTTGCTTTCAGCTGGCTGTCGCCTTCGATCATGCCAGTAATACCTTGCTGCACCGCCTGGAATCCCTTGCTAAGCACATTGAACACCAGCGCGCTGGCGGCCAGGCTGCCTATGCGCCCAGCCACCCGGCCGATGCCCGTGCCTATGCTGGTAATTCCGCCCAGGGCGTTACTGGCGGCGCTGCGGATACTGCCCACAAACTGGGCAGCCTTGCCAGCGCCTGTCTGTATCAGCTGCAGGGCCTTTCCGGCCCCGGTGGCCAGTCCGGCAAAGCCCTTCATGGCCACGTTACCGGCCCCTGTCAGGCCGTCCAGCACTTTGGCTTTCAGGCTGGGGCCGCTGCCCGTGTCCGGGTTCTCGGCCTTGCTTTTGTTCAGCTCTTTCTGCAAATCGTTGGCATGCTGGGCAGCCTCTTTCAGCTGGTTGCCCAGGGCCTGGGCCTCCGGCGTACTTGCTGGGTCAAGCCTGATCTGGCGGATTTTGTCGTACAGTTCATCGGCCCGTCTTTCCAGCACTTCATACTGCTGCAAAATAGCTTCCGGCGTGGTGTCCTTTATGCTGCCATCTTTGTTGGCATACTGCTTGTCCAGGTCGGCCCGCGCCTTCTGCACGTCCCGCAGCTGCTTCAGCAGCCCGTTTTCGGTGCTTGGCTGGCCCATGGTGCCGGTCAGCTGCCGGTACTCATTTTTTAGCTGCTGTACCTTCTGGTTGGCCGCTTCCAGTTCCTTGGTCAGGCTGTCCTGCTGGTTTGCAGCAGCGCTTTTCCGCACCTGCTCCAGTTTCGCAAAATGCCCGCGCGCGGCATCCGTAGCCTTGGCAAGGTCGCTAAGGTCTGCGCCGATACGCACAATAAGGTTTTTCGTTGCCATACAGCCATCACCTCCTAACCGTCAAAGCTGTTGGTGCCGCCCAGCGCGGCGTTGATCGCCCGCACCTGGTCCAGCATCTCTTCTGCTGTCATTTCCTGGGCGTGATCTGCATCACGGCCAAACAGCACGTCAAAGCGCTCCAGCTTGCCCCATACGGCCAGCCCGGTCATGCAGGCCAGGGCGTACAGGTCGGCTTCGCGCTCTTTTCGGCGGTCATCTTCCCGCTGTAGGTGTACACGCAGCAGCAAAACCAGTTCCGCCGGGGTTATGTCCTCATACTCGGCCAGGGTCAGCCCCAGCCGCATGGCACTTACCAGGCTTCGGTCCCAGTCCCATCCGCCGGGGTCGTCTTGGCGTTTTTTTCGTCACCCTCGGCAGGGGCTTCCGCCTCTTCGCCATCCTCCGGCACGTCAAAGGCAGCCTTAAAGCACTCGGCAGCCGCACGGCTGGCAGCCAGGTACTGGGCTGCGTTCAGGCTGTCCAGGGCCGCATTAAAGGTGTCCTTGTCCATGCCCGTCCCCTTGCGGGCTGCATCACGCTGCACCATGCAGTACAGGCAGCAGTCAATGGTGCGCACGCTGTCCATGCTCAGGTCGGTGATCTTCACGCCCAGCAGGCTTTCGATCTGCTTCAGCTCACGGTGGCCGCAGTTCAGGGCAAAGGCGCCTGCCTTGCCCAGGTTTGCCATAAATACGCGGTTTCCCGCGCTCTTTTTATTCGTCATGGGTTATCCCTCCTATCAGCCCCCGATTCCCGTGCTTGCTTTCAGTTCCGGTTTGCCGCTCACTTTCAGGGTGGCGTCAAAGGTCACGATGCCCGCGGTCTCGGCGCTGGTTGCAAAGCTGTTTACACTGGCTTTAAAGGCCCACTCGGCCCCGATCTTTTTCGGGAAAACAATGGTAAATTCCAGGTTATCCGTGCCAGCTGCCATTGCCTCAATCATCGCTTTCTGGCCCTCATCGCTAATATCGAAGTTGCCGGCAACGCTCACCTCGCCGCCCTCGGCAAAGGTGGTCAGAAATTCTTTGAAATCGCCTTCGGTATCCAGCGCGGTGCTTTCGGTGGTGTCCCACTTAACGCTGGGGCTGCCGATTTTGGTCAGATGGGCCACGGTCTTGCCGCCAATGGTCAGTTTCGTACCTTTTGCAACACTGATTGCCATAGTTTTACTCCTTTCATATGTGCCCCGTCACAGGGGCGTAAAATCCAAAAAATGCCTGGGGCTTACTGGCCCCAGGCTTCGTCTACGTTCTTTTCAATTTCTTCCAGGATCGCTTCGCGGTAGCCCTCGCTGCCCGCTGCCATGCTGCCGCCCAGGTAATGCTTACCGGCCACCCGGCCGCCGTTCACCGTGGCAAAGCCATATTCCTGGCTGGCAGGGTAGTAGGCGGTTTTCCGGCGGCTCTTGCCGTTGGCGGTGCGCCCCGGCTGCTTTACCTGCTTTTGCAGCAGGCCGTTGGCCTTGGCGGTCGGCAGTACATCGTACACCTGCTTGCCGTTCGGCCGGTTACGCTCCATGTGCAGCACCAGGCTGTCCCGCAGGGTGCCGGTCTTTACGGGGGCCGCCGCTTTGGCGGCTTCCAGCTCGGCCCGTGCCGGGGCCAGGGCCGCCTGGGCAGCCACCCGCTGGGTGCCTTCCTTCAGCTCCCGCAGCGCGGTGTCGATCTCGGCCGCAGCCGCCTTGTCCCAGTCAAATGTCAGGTTTCCAGCCAACTGGCTGTCACCTCCATTTCGCTGTGCTCCAGCTTGGTGTTCGGCAGGGCCTCTTCGGTCTCGGCCACCCTGGCGCGCATTTCGCACACTTCCAGGCCGTCAGCGGTCACTTTTCCCTCTGCCGTGCGGCAGGCGCGCTTTACGCCCTGTTCCAGGGCTTTCAGCGCAGCGTAGTTGGCCGCCAGCAGGTGCAGTTCCAGGTTGCCTGTCCAAAAACCCGTGCCGCCGTCCAGGTCTTGCAGCTCGGTATCGTCGTGTTTGCCAAAAACAGCGTAGGGGGCGGTGGCGTCCTTCGGCGCCGCCAGCTTGTACACCTTCCCGGCTAGGCCGTCCACCTGCTGCAAGGCATCTTTCAGGATTTCTTCAATCACGGTTTACTCCTCCAGTTCCCGGCACATCAGCTGCAGCCATTCGTGGCGTTCGCCCTGGTCAATGATGTACTGCACCTCAAACTTGCGGTTGCCCAGCAGCACACGGGTGCTGCGCTTTACGCCGGGCCGCCACCGCAAAATAATGCGGTGGTCAATGGTGCTTTGGGCCGCCTGGGCTTCCCACAGCTCCCGGCCGCGCAGCGGCAGCACACTGGCGTTGGTGGTGGCGTAGTCTTCCCACTCGGTGGCGCCGTTCGGGTCGCTCAAATCACCGCCCGCCGGGCGCTGCAGGGTGATCTTGTGGCGCAAATTTCCGGCTTCCACGCTCACACCTCCCAGGCCATCAAGTTCAGGTTGTAGCCATCCAAAAAGCTGGCCACAAGTTCGTTCTGCTTCTGGTCTGTCACGGCGCCCAGGCTGCGGTTATCATACAAAAAGCTGCACAACGCCAGGTAGGCAATGGTCAGCTCTGCATGCTTGTCCAGCTCTTCTTCCTTCTGGCCAGTGTACGTCACCATGTGGGCCTTGGCGGCGGGCATGATGATGTTTTCCAGCACCTGCCGGTCCGCGTCATCCAGGGGTGTGTCAATGCGGCAGTATCCTGCCACGGTCTCCACCCGTACTTCCGGGATCATCATGCGGCCATCACCTCACAGCAGATCAGGACGCTGCCATGGTCAGCTTGGCCAGCTTCTGGGCGTTCTCCACCTTGGCGTCCAGCTCGGCCCAGCCCACAACGCCAACGGCATGCTGGGTTGCGAAATGCTCGCGCAGCACTTCGATCTCCATGGTCTCGATCTCTTTCACAGCCAGGCCGCTCATGTCGCCGTACAGCACAGCGTCCTTACCTGCAGCCATGTCGTCCATGCTGTCAGAGGCAAAAACCGGCTTGCCCAGCAAGATGTAGCCCCAGGGCGCGTTCAGGTCGGTGTTCAGCAGATAGCGGCCCTCGTTGTCTTTCAGTTTGCGGATCGCGGCGCGGGTCTTTTTGCTCATGATCCAGATAGCACCCTGCTGGTACACATCCGGCACGGCTTCCTGCACGTCGATCAGTTCATCCGCGGTCAGGGCGGTGGCCTTGGCGGCAGTGACAGTCTGGTCAGCCGTAACGCCGGGCAGGGCACCGGTTACTTTGCCGGTGGTGCCCTTCAGGCACTCTTTCTCGATGAAGCGTGCCCAGTTCTCGGCCATGTGGTCAATGACGATGGAAACAACATCGAAGTCGCTGTTGTTAATCAGGCTGCGGCCGATCAGGGTCAGGGCGCCGATCAGGAAGCCGGTCAGGGTCACGCTGCCAAACTTGTTTGCGCTGCTTACCAGCTCGCTGAACTCATCCTTGTACGCCACAGTGATGTCCCCGGCACTGGTGTCGATGTAGGGAATGTCCAGCTGGCCCTTCACGTTGTAGTGGCTGGCCTTGGCGTAGATGGGGCAGATGTTGTAAACCTGCTTGACGATCTTCTGGGCGATGGTGCGGGGGATAATGGCACCATTTGCACCCTTGGTCATGTTGGTGGCTGCGCGCTGTTCGCCGGGGGTGACGGCATCGCCGTGGCGCAGATAGTCTTCAAAGGCGCAGCGCTCTTCCAGCTCGATCTTGGTGGCGGCTTCCTGGCTGCGGGCCTCGCTGCCCAGCTTGGCCGGGTCGATCTCGTGTTCCATGCTCATGCCCTCCACCTGTTCGGCAGCGTGGATGGTGTCGGCCAGGCTGCGGGTCTCGGCCATCATGGTGTCATAGGTTTTCTTTTCTTCATCGGTAAAAGCGCGGTTTTCCGCCTCGCACAGGTCCAGCATTTTGCCCATGGCCTCCAGGTTGGCGTTGCGCTTCTCGATCAGGGCTTTCAACTTTTTCATGGTTCATACCTCCAGTTTCATCAGTTCCAGCCGCGCCCTGTCCTGGGCACGGGTTTCGGTGTTTTCGGTTTTCTCGGCGGGGTCTTCCAGGCTGCGCACCTCGGTGCATACCAGGGCGGCCCCATCTTCGCTGCGGGTCTCTGCGTCCACGGTGGTGGCAATGTAGGCCGGGGTAATGGTCAGCACGGCCACTTCGTCCAGCGCAATGTCCCGCAGGCTGCGCTTGGCAGGTCGGCCGTCTTTGCCATCCTCCCACGCATCCCCGCCGGGGCGCGGGCGGAAGGTGAATGACCAGCCACGCAGCTCGCCGCGCTCTGCGGCGCGCATGACCTCGGCATCATCCGTCCAGGCATCCGCTTTCAGGCCAATGGCATCTTCTGCCAGCGCAAGGTTGCTGCGGGTGCTGCCCAGCTCCCGGCCGTGGTTCAGCGTCAGCTTCACATCCTCGGCCGCTTCCAGTGCTTTGGCGAAGGTGCCCGGCTCCACGGTCTCCACAAAATCCCCATGGGTGGGGTGGTGCAGTACCCGGCTTTCCCGGCCCGCTGCGCACACATACCCATGCAGGTGTATCTGGTTCCCTCTGCGTTCAACTTTCATCGGATCACCCCCTTTCCGGGCATCGTTGGCCCATCCGGGCCGCAGTCTTGCCGTTGTTCCCGGCATCAGTCCTCCGCGCCGGTCAGGCCGTAGTAATATCCGGCCCCGCCGGGCGGCGGCTCTTTCCGGCCCAGGCTCTTTACAAGCGCCTTTTCCAGGTCAGACAGCGGCCACACCGGCGGCGCTGTCCTGGCGGCCACAGCCCGCTTGATCGCGGTGTGTTCCGCCGTCTTTTGCTCGCTTAAAAGCAGGCCGCTGCCATATATTTCTCGCTTATGTCTGCCATCTGGACATTTTTCTTTTCCCTGTTCTTCAAGTCCCCGGATTCGCACACAATCTTCTCTGCGGATCTTCCACTCAATCCCGTTGGCACTGTATTTCTGCAGCATGGCGGCAGTCACGATCTCATCCGGCTGGGCGTACTTTGGCCGCGGTGCGGTTTCTTTCCCCTCTAAACGCCGGATCTCCCGGTTGATCGCCTCGGTCAGCTCCGGCGCAGTCTGCGCTACGATCCCATCCCCAAAACTGGTCAAAAAGGACGTCCGCACCAAAATTCCGTTTTTGTACCGGATGTCACAGTCTACAACTACGCAGTTCATCTCGCCAAACCTTTTTTTCATGCTGAAAATTGTCAGGCTCGGCGCAAACAAAAAGAACGGCACGCCCTGCGCAAGGTACCAGTCATAGATCTCGGCTAAGATGGAAAACGGCGGGTTGTCCACCACCACCGCCCCGCCGGAATAGTCAAACGCCTGGTAGTCGCCGCCCGGGTAAAAAGGCCGCACGATCCTGGCCGGGTCAATGCCGTATTCCCGGCAGGCCCAGTCCCGCACGATCTCATAAATGCTGGGCGGTGTATAGCATTCGTCATTGGTTCTTTTAGCGCCGTTCTTCACAGTTTCCCCGTCCTTTTTCTTTTTTTCGCAAAACAAAAAGCACGGTGCAAAACTGCATCGTGCTTGTGTGTTATTCGTTTTTATTCGTCCGGCGTCATCCTGGCCAGCCAGTGCCACAGGTCTTGCACAGTCAGGCTTTCGCGTCCTGTTACATAGTCCATGGCCGCGTCTTGCAAACCTTGGTCCTCGCAGGCGGCGGTAAAGGCCATTGCATCGTCAAGCCCTGTCCGCTCTACATCAGCAAGCCGGTTTGCCAGCTGCGCCACCATCTCCAGTTCAAAGGTGGTGGCGGTTCCTTCGTCTTCATCCATCAGGTCTTCGCCGTCATCCTCCGGGGATAGTCCTTCAGGAATCGCTTCAAAGCAAAATTCCAGCAGTTCCCGGCCCGTGGGGGATGGGTTCTTTTCAAGAAAAGCCCTTGCCTTATCCTCGATGTGGTACTGGCTGCAGCCGTAAATGATGGATTGTGCGCCCTCTACCTCGTCTATGTTTTTGCTGTTCAGGTAGTCAACAAAGCGCTGTTCCATTTCATCCACATAGGCATCCCTGTACATGGTGGTTCCCTCACTTGATTTTCTGGCGGCCTTTTACATGGATACCGCCGTTTTCTGCCGCTGTTGCGTAATATAGGTATTTTCCATCACTGACGGTCAAAATGCCATCAGCGGGCTTTGCCTGCGGGTGCTTGGTTTTAAAAGCACCGGACAGTTGTGCATATTTTTCCGGCTTCAGGTTCACTTTGGAAGCGTTCTTCCTGCGGCTCGGTGCATACTTTGTCTTGGTGTGCTTCTTCCGGCCGCCGCTGTAGGCAAAGCGGCCTTTATCGTCCCGCTTGTAGTCCCGGTTTCGTGCTTCCAGTATAGCATCGCTGCCATCGTCTGGCAAGTTTTCTTTTCCAGGCGGCTGATCCTCCGGGGTAGGGGAAGCATCACCCGGTATAGGCTCTTTTCCATCCATCACACTGCCGGTGTTCGGTGTGTAGAAGGTGCCGGTCTTCATGTCAAACAGCACGTCGGCCAGATTCATGCCGATGATGTCCAGCCCTTCCACAACCGGCAAACCTTCCCGCTCGCGGATTTCATTCTTGCCGATCCAGCCGCCTTCGGTGGCCACCTTGTAGGCTTCGTACCGCTGCTTGATGGCACCCTTGGTCAGCTCGGTGGTGTCGGCGCGCCATACCAGGCTGCCTTTTTCGCTCTCCAGCAGCAGGTCCCGGTTCAGCGCCGTTTCCATGGCAGTGATGACCGGCACGACCGCCCGCTGGATCGCGGCATTAAACTGATCTTCGGTTCCGTGGCCGTTTATAACCTCATAGGGCACACCCAACAGCAGCATAATTTCCTGGCGGTTCTGCTGCACGATCTCTTGCAGCTGCATTTCCACCGCAGTGTTGCTTGCCTGTTTAAAATCCAGGCCCTTTTGCAGCACAACAACGCCGTTCCCATCAGCCCGGTACAGCTCGGCAAAGCCTTTTTTCAGGGCTGCCAACTGCGGGTCTGTCAGGTTCCTGTCAGAGGTCAAAAAGCCCCTGGCATTGCCGCCGCCCTTCATAATGCTGTTTTGCAGCACCAGCGTGGCCCAGGCCAGGGCCAGCATCTTGCTGTTTTCCTCCAAAATGCCCGTGCCGCGCATGCCGTCCACGCTGTGTCTGCATAGCCTGATAAACTCCCACGGCCTATAGGCTTGGCCGTATACATGCACATGCCCGCTTTTAAAAATCGGGTCAGGGTCTACCGTTACGGCCACCTGGTCGCAATCTACATAGTGCAGGCTTACCAGGTGGTTGCCCCGCCTGTTTATGTACAGGTAGCCATTCCCGGCCAGCAGGTAGTCTCTGTACAGGCTTTGCAGCATCTCGGCACAGCTCAAAAGGTCGCCAGTGTCGTAGTTCAGCACTTCGGCCCGTTCATCCTTTTTCACTTCTTCCAGTCCCTTGTCCGTGCGCCGGTAAAGCCGGAAGGGGACAGCAGCCGCCTGCGCGGTGATGAACTCAATGCCGCCCGCCACGGCCGGTATATTCATGGCCGTGGTCTTGCTGATCCTGTCCACGCCGTTCAGTATGCCCAGGAACTCGGCGAAACTTGCGTCCATCACTTTGCCGCCGGTATCTTCCACGGCCGCTTCGGTCGCCTGCACAGCGGCCCGCAGCTCGGCGCGTTCCAATTTCATTTCCGTAAAATCTCCCCCTTGCAGTTAAATGCAAAACGCTATCAACACACCTGGCATACAAAGCCGCCCCCGGAATCGTCCAGTATTTCATTCTGCTGTAGCAGGTACAGTCCATCAATTACCGCCATCACGCAGTCCACCTTGCCGTTGCTGCGCTTTTTGTTTACATAGCGGTTCATGTTGGTGTCATAGGTGCATTTCGCATTTTCCACGTTCACTTCAAAAAGCCTGTTGGCCACATAGGCCAGCCGCCCACTTTCCACCAGCTCACAAAACAGCTTGGTGGGCATGTGCAGCGTATCGCTGTGCTGGCGTACTTCTACGGTCTCAATGCCGGGGCAGGCTTCCCGGCCGTCCCTGCCGGGGCGGCCGTTCTCCCACTTCTGGGCGCTGCTTATGGCATTGTATCGGTCGTAGCCGATCTGCATCACGGTCACGCCGTATTTTTCGGCCAGGTCAAACACATAGTTTTCTATGCGGTCATAGTCCACGATTCTTTCGCCGCAGGCTATGCACTCTCCGTCATGGATCGCCCGCTTATAGTCGAACTTTTCCAGTGCAGTTTTCTCTTCGATTTTGCCTTCCGGGATAAAGCCCATAACCTGCACGGCCACTTTGTTGTCTGGCAGTAGGCCCGCAAAGGCCACGGCGCAGTTGTCGTTGCTCATGGCCAGGTCAACGCCCACATACACGGCCATGCCCGCCCAGTCGATCTTTTCTACCCGGCATGCTTTCAGCTGATCCACCGCCACAAACTGTTCGCCAGCGTTGCCCTGGTAAATGATGTTGCAATGCTTCGTCAAAAAGTTCTCCCGTGCGCTGGGCAGGTCAATGGCGCGCTGGCGCTTCGCCAGCAGATTTTCCCAGATTTCCGGTACTTCCAGCGCCGCCGGGTTACTTTGTGCCATAACGGCCGGGTTGGTGGCCCATTCGTCGGTGATCTCTTCGTCCGGCTCATACAGCAGTGCAAACACCGTTTCGTCATCCAGCAGGCCATCCAGCACCTTTTTGTCGTAGCTCACAATGTCTTCAAAAGCGCTGTTGGCTCTTGGGTACTTGGTGCTGATAATGCAGCCCAGCTTGTTCAGGATGGACACCTGGCCGGATTGCATGGCTTCTATGGCGTAGGCGTTCGGCAGGTCCCCGGCTTCATCCACCAGAAAAACATTAGGTTCGCGGCCGTCCAGACGGCTGTTGCTGTAGTTCAGCGGCACATATTCCGTGTCGGTCAGCTTGCAGCTGATTTTGTCCATCAGGGTGCGGAAATACTTTTCCGGCTCATCCGGCGGCATCAGCAGGGGGGAGCTTTGCAAAATTTTCTTGATGGCTTCCTGCACCTGGCGGGACAGTGCCCCATCAGGTGCTACCGAAAACAGCTTGCTAAACCGCGGTTCCAGCAGCATCAGCAAAATAAAGACGGTCGCCACCGTGAAGGTCTTGAAATTCTTGCGGCAGATTTCCAGCACGGCCGTTTCGTACCGCCGGTGCTTTTTATCGGCCCTGTGCACCACGCACAGCACCGACACATAGAAAAGCCACTGGTAGCCCACAGTAGCGTCATACACGCTCACCCCGGCCCGCAGGCCGCTGGGCATCCGCATCACCTTCAACAGCTTGGTGATCTTGGCCAGGCGCTTTTCGTTGATGCAGTATTTCGGGTCCATCCCATCAGCAATGCGGATAAACTCGGCGGCCTGCTTGCGGACGTACCGCCCTACAGGCTGCTGTACCCCCTCGCAATGCTTCGGCACCGTCCCAGCCAGTACCAGCTTGGCGTATTTGTACGCCGGGTGCTGCTTAACCGTCATCGTCCTGTAAAATAGCCAGCAGCGGGTCTTTTTCCTGGGCTTTGGCTTTGGCAGCCGCCACACCCAGCTTGGCCCGTGCCTGGGGGCTCAGGCACAGCTCATTGCAGCATCGGTAAAAGTCGGCCATGTACTTGCTGCGGGCGGCCACAATGTCTTTGTCGGTCCGCCTGACTATGGTGCGGTTTGCATCGGCGTCAATTTCAGCCACCCGGTCAATAGCCACCGCGCAAAAGGCGATGACCCAGCCGTCACAGCTGCCCGCCGCCCCTGCATCCACCAGCAGCTTCTTGATCTTGTTAAATATTTTCCGTTGGCTCGGCGTCAGGTAGCCGGGGCAGGTTACTTTCGGCTTGTCGCCGCCCTTCAGCTTTTCTTCCGTCTGCTTCCGGGTCTCGATTTCTTCTTTTGTCCTGGCTCCATCCGCCGCACCAATAGCCTTAGCCGGTCTCCCCATGCTCCCGCCCCTTTCTTCAAAAATTTCGGTTGCTTTCAGCCGTTCCCGCCGTGGCATTTTCCCCGTTTTGTTGTTATTTATGGCACATTTTCGCGCCATCCCTCACGCGCGCGGGTACTAATGCGCGCGCCCGTATATACCGCGCATTACAACGCGCCCGCGCGCCCATTTCCCATTTCTAAAAAAATTAAAAAATCTATCTGGACGCGTGGTGTGGGGGAGTGCCGCCCCACCGGGCCAGCACCCCCAGGGGGGGTGTCCCTGGCCTGTCAGACACCCGCAGGCCTGCCAGACACCACCGCGCGCGGCGGCAGGGACGCTTCGACCGGCTCCCCGGCCAGTCGGTGCAGCAGCTCCCGGCTCACGTCCCCACGCTCTGCCCGCTCGTGGCAGCTGTCCATTCCGCCGCTGCACAGGGTAATGATCCACTCCATGTCGTAGGCTGTTGCTGTGCTTTCTTCCAGCGGTATGATGTGGTGTGCCTGCAAGTTCCTCGTGGTGATCCGTCCTTCTGCCAGGCATAGCCTGCACAGCTGGTGGTCTCGCTGGTACACTTCGTCGCGTGTCTTCTGCCACTTGTAGGTGTTTCGCACAGCAGTTTGTGCTGTACCTCGCTTAGTTCGTGCTGGCCTACGTGGGCATACATAGCCGCGCGGATGTATGCGGCCGCACCACTTGCAGCTTACTTGCATTTCTTCACTGGCTTTCTGTAGGTCCAGCACCCATCAGGCCCCAGGCGGACGCCCGCATTGACGCAGCGCGGCAGGGAACAGGCCTTGCTGTCAGCGTCCCGCATCCGCCAGATGCAGCCTGTGCACTGGCGCTTGGCGCGCGCCTTCTGCTTGGTCTCTCTGTCCATCTGCTGCACCTCCAAACAAAAAGAGGGCAGCCGCCTGGCTGTCCTCCAAATTCTCTATGATACCAATTTTAGCACATAAAATGCTTGCACAGTGCCAAGTTTTCAGCCAAGGCCCACGCGAACAGCTACATCTTCCAGGTATCTGCGCCGCCTGCGGTAGAACTCCCGCCTGCTGATCCCCGGTACTTCCAGGCGTTCATACACCCAGATTCTGGAATCTGTGCAGTTGAGTGCAACGGCCTTTTGCAGCGCCCGGCGCGTGTCTGTATCCTGGATGTCTGCTCCTATAGCTTCGGTGGCAGCATCAATGGCGCGCATGATTTGTACATCCCGCTGCTGTTCCAGCTGGTCTATGGCTTCAGCCTTGTCGGCGGTGGTGTTGCTGGTGCCGCCCTTGGCATGTGGCATGTACACACGCACAGGCTGGCCTGCGCGGTTCTGCGTATCCACGAAGCTGGCTCCTGTGCGGGAAATGATCTCCCGCACTTTCTCTTTGTACTCAGCCTTGCGCCGGTCCTGGCCGCGTACCAGCTGCAATGCAGCCAGCACAGTGTCGTTCGGCAGCCGCTTGTTTTTGCCCATGCGTGTGTACCTCCGTTACTTTCTGTGTGTCAGGCGGTCCATCACCGCCATGGCAACTGCCACGATCCAGCACCCGATTGTCAACGTCCCGCAAAATCCAACTACAGCGCCCGCGGCCATAACGCCCAGGCGGACGCCATCAGCAAAAGCCTGTGCCATTAGTCTTGCACCCCCTCTGCTTCATCGGCCATGGCTAGCAACGCCCGGCGAAGGGCGGCGCGGAACTTCCCGGCCTTTTCTGTGTCACCGGCGGCCTGCACGGTGTCCGCCAGGTCAAGCACCTTTCCGGCGGCATCTTGCAGCTGGTCAAACAGCAGCCCGAAGCGCACAGCGCTTTCATCCGCTGCCATATCCATCCGCCGGGCGGTTTCTTCTGCTTGGCGGCGGGCTTCGGCAGCTTCTTCCCAGGCTTTTCTCTCGGATTCAGCCAGCTTGTCTTTGTAGCTTTTTTCCATGGCGATGGCTGTCACCTCTGCCTGCGCCCTGACCTTTTCCAGCTCTTCCGCGTGGGCCTTTTGGGCATCTTGGGCAGCCTGCTGTGCCGCTTCCAGCTTTTCGCGGGCATCCTTGGCTGCTTTCACAGCTTCGTCACGCTCTTTCTGGTTCAGTTCGGCCATCTTGGCGTCTGCCTGATGCAGGCTGTCCATTTCTGCCTTTACCTCGGCGCGGATTTCTTCCCGCAGGGCATCCATGTCCACTTCTTCGGCCTGGGCATCCGCCACCGGCTGCTGATCTTGCAGCAGGCTTAACTGTTCGGCATACCCGGCGTTTTTGGCTTGCAGCTCTTTGATCTGTGCCTTCAACTCTGCCACGGTCGTGTCTGTCAGGTTGGTTTCAGCTGCAATCTGCTGCTGTTCCTGCCCGCTCAACTGCGCCAGCAAGGCCAGCTTGGTGACACCAGCCGCCGCGTTCTGTTCGATCAGCTGCGCGGGCAGCTTTTCGGCAATGGCGATGTAGTTGTAGGCCTGGCGTTGTTTCATGCCCATGGTGGCCATGGTGTAGGCTTCCAGGCTATCAAAGCCCAGCGCCTTGTAGCCGCTGGTGTCCCGCATGCGTTTGATCTTGCGGGCCAGGTCCAGCAGGCTGGCAGCTGCCGTCTGTGCGGCTGCCATGATCTCATAGTGCAGGGCCAGCGCCGCCGATTCTTCCGCCGTCCCCGCCGTGCCGATAAAGGTCATCTGTTCGGTGTCATATTTCACTTTTAGTCTCTCCATTCCCAGTTGTCGATTTTCTCAACGTGCAGTATCTGCAAGACAAAATAGTTCTTTTCAGGGTTGGCGCCCCATTCCCGTGCGCCGCCCTTTCCGTAGATGCAATGCACCCACAGCTTGGCGGTCGGGCAGTCTGCCCGGTATCCGGCGCGTATCTGTATGGGAAATACTTTGAACATCTGCCCGCGGCATCCGTGATATTCATTCATGGCCTTATTGAAGCGCACCCGCCAGTATTCGCTTGGCTCCCGGTATTCTTCGCGCTTTTGGCCTTTGCAGATCATGTCAAACCATTTTCGCTTGATGGGCAAAGTCAGCATTTTGCAGCCCTCCCATCACGCCACGGACGCAGCCGCCGCGAATCTTGATTTTTTCTTGGGTGCGGTCTTTTCCGGCGGCAGCTGCCACTCAGCCAGCACTTCACGTTCCCACAGGTCCACAAATTCCCGGACCCGCTGGGGAATTTTCAACCGTTTGCCGTCCACCATCTCGTTCCTGTACCCATGCAGCTGTATCTCTTCCTTGGTCAGCACATTGATGTTCAGGGTGTACCAGCTGCGGTCTGGCCTCCGTGTGTGCCGTACAAACAGGATGATTTTGCCCATTGCGTGGCTTTCCGAATACCCGCCCACACAGTGCCGCAGCGTGTTGCCCTCTTCGATCAGCTCCAGCGGGCTGGCCGCCGGGCGTATGCAGATGCCGTCATGCTCCCAGGCAAGGCCCTGACACCGGTCCGTCATTTTTGCAAATGCTTCTTTGGTCGTGCTGTTGATTTTCTGGTATTTCACAGCGGCGGCTGCGCGGTCGTGGGCCTGCTGCAGTACTTTCGGCCAGCGCACGGCATCTTGATCCAGGTCGTAACCGGCCAACCGGGCCATGCGCCAATAGTCCGCCAGGTATTGCCATGCCTGGTTCTGGCGCTTCAGGTAGTTGGCAGTTCTGATCGGCGGCGCACCGGCCATCAGAATGTCATCCGCTGAAGTCGGCCCTACAGCAGCCATCAGGGTGCAGCAGTCTGCAAAGCTGATGTCGTTTGCCAGTTTGTGCTTTTTCCACACTTCCAGGCAGGCCAGCCCAAAGCCCATCTGCTGCCAGGTTTTCAGCTGTTGCTTATCCAGCCCGATCATCTGGGCCGGGCGCTTTTCTTTCCAGTTTACCCAGTCCAGCTTTGGCGCGGCTGTCATGCTGCCGGTACTGTACCCATAGCCGTACCTACGGCGGTGGTCGTCCCTGATGCCGGTGCCCACCAGTTTGCCCAGCCCGGCGGTTATCAGGTTTTCAACCGCCGGGTGTTTAAAATACAGCCGCAGGTAGGCTACAGGGTAGGCTGTTTCTCCGGCTTCTGCCTGTTCCATGTACTCCCACAACTTTGCATTTTCCACGCAGGTGCCCGCCAGGTCCGGTAGGTCGCGCCCATACATCAGCGGCGCGCCGATGTCGTCCGCCACTTTCGCCCGGCGCTTCCACTCGCCAAGGCTCTGCCATGTACCTGCCATAGCATTGCGCTGGTAGTGCGCCAGTTTGATGATCTTGCCGCCGACTGCTATATAGGCATTTACAGCGGTTTCGCACATGGCGGCGCGTCCATCGTAAATCCGCCGCTCAATGCACCACTGGGTCAGTACCAGGCAGCTTTCCGCTACAGTAGGCACTACTACAAATTCTTGATTGCCCAGGCCATACCGCAGGCTGTTGGTGCTGTACAAAACCGCTTCCGCCCCGCACAGTGGGCAGCACAGTTTGTCGTACTCCCTGTAACGGATAATCTCCATTACTTCCGCATCAGCGATCTGCACGCCGCTGTATCCCGTGCAGCTCCCTGCGTGGCAGGCCACTGCGTTTTCGCGCGGCAGATATTCCGCCAAAAAGCGCCCGCCGCATGCACTGCACCATAGCAGGGCCGATTTTGTGGCCGCACTGGGCCGCAAATCGGTCTGGCAGTCTTCGCAATCAAGCCAGCTGTCTGCATCATCACGCCCCAGCCACTTGTAGCTGATGACTTCGGTCTGCATTTTGCCTTTTTCGCGCAGGTATCCCACCAGGTCAAAAGGCGGGGCGGCGTGGATCATGGCCGCATATTCTTCCGTTGTCCGCATAGCAGCCGCCCCCTCACATAAAGTCCATAATGTCCAGGCGCTTGCGCTTCGGCTTGGCCGGTTCCGCCTGGGCTTGTACAGGTTCCGGGTCTGGCTGCACCGCCTGGGCGCTTTCTTCCGGCAGACCAAAGCACCCGCGCAGGATCTTCGGCACCATGGGACCGGGGCAGCAGGCCGCCTTGCCGTCTTTGCGCTTGTAGGCGTAGGCCCTGATTTCTTTTTCACAGGCTGCTAGGTCGTGGGTGCCTGCTTCCAGGTCGGTGGCCACTAGCTTGGCTTCATCATCGGTCAGGCTGCCGGCCATGGTCTTCAGGTCTTCGGCCACGCACCACAGCAGGCTGCCGTCTTTTTCTTTCTGCTGCATAGCTTCAATCAGCCGCAGCACTTTCTGCTTTTCGTTCATTTTGTCGCACTCCTTGGTTCTGGTTTTATATCATCCCGCCGGGGTGGCGGGGGATAGCTCGGTTTACCGGCGCTTTCGGCGCAGCTTTATGTACATCCGCCATTCTGCCCGTTCCTCGCAAAAACTGGGCACCGCCCCCAGGAATCTGTATCCTGGGTAGCGGCGTTCCCAGAATCCGGCATCATCCACCAGCGTGGTGCAGGCGTCTGCCAGCTTCCGTGGTGTCCAGTGGGTGTCGTTTGGTCTGGGGTAGGCCGGGCGCTCCAGGCCGCGGCTGGCATGCCATCGTTTTTTCCGCCGGGGGCTTTTCAGCAGATACTTGGCAAGGCCCTCCAGGCTGTCGTGCTCCGGCTGCAGGCGGTCGGCGTTTACGGTTCCCAGCGGTTCGCGGTAGCGGTTGGTGCCGGTGCTCCACTGGTTTTCCAGCGCATCACGCAGGGCGGCGCGCTGTTCCGGGGTCAGGCCATCCACCTGCAACACCATGTGGTGGTGATAGCGCACCTCTTTCAGCCCGTGGGCTGGGTCAGCTTCCTGATTCTCGGTCACGCATACCCACTTCAGCTTGCCAGCGCTCGGCCATTTCTGCTTTTTCAGCCAACGGCGTATGCGCTGTAGGTAGTTCTGCACGTCCAGCCATGCGGCATCGTCACCGCCGGGCAGATAGATGTCTTCATAGGTCAGGGTCAGGGAAAAACCCTGTTCATCGAAATTTGTGTTTAACAGCTGCACCAGCGTCCGCCTGGCCCGCTCGGCGTTGCGGCCCTGCTGGGCCAGGCTGCTGGCAAAGCGCTTGCGGCCGCGTGTACCGGCTCGGTGTTCCTTTTCGCTGATCCAGCAGAAATCCACTTCCGCGTAATTCTTCCCGCAGATGGTTTTCTGTTCCCGGATGTATTGTTTCTTCGTTGGCGGTCGCACTTCGTTCCCTCCGTCCGGCCACGCCCGCCCTGGCCTTTTTCTTTCCAGGGTGGGAGTGATGCTAAAAATAACCCCTATACAAGCCGCCCCAGCGGCCCCTTTTCGGACCGTTAAAATGCCCACTGCGCATTGACAGCGGCAGGGCAGCACTATATAATATAGGTAGATACTTGGTTCTGGTAAGGCCGCAGCCCCTTTCGCACGGGGGCTGCGGCCTTGTTTTATTGTGTAATATTTTCCCGCGGCCCGCCCATCAGGCGGTCATGCTTTCCGGCTTCCTTGTTGTTTAACCATACAAGCCAGCAAAAGGCGCGGGCCTGCAATTCTACTTCGCCATAGTTGGCACCCGCACGAATGGCACAGCCCAACAGCCTGTCCAGCAATTCCTTGTTGCTGACATTCACGTGCACTTGCTGTGCTGCCTCCCTCGAACGGGTGAACAGGTCTGCGGCTTCACGGTATCGGCTTTCCGCCACTACGTTCATCAAGATTTTAATGCACTTTTTTCTGGTCATGGTCGTTCCGTCCTTTCGGTCATTGTTGGCCGCCGCACCGTTTGGTGGCAAGCGTCTTTTTCAGGTAGGTGGTGGTCTGCGGCATGCTGTCTACATATCCAAACTGCCGGTCGTAGGCCTTCCGGCGTTCGTTGGCAGCGTCCTCGGCCGCATACCGCGGGCATGTCCCGTGGCAGCCTGGGTATCTGTCAGCACACTGGTAGCAGCTTCTTTTCATGGGCTTGACCTCCTATGCCTGTTATGGTGGTGCACCTCGGTGTCGATCCGGGCAGCGGGGTCTGGAAGCCCTGCCGGTAACTGTACGCGCACCATGTGGCTGCCTGGCAGCGGCTGAAGCGGCCAGGCAGCAGGGAAGCGGCAACATGCAGAAAATCCGCTTGCCCTCTTGCGCCCGTCAGGCTCTTGGGTGGCCTGGCAGGGCCTGCGGTTTGCCCACGCAGTAGGGCGCTGCCGAACTTACCCACGCGGCAGCTGTGGGCGGTGCCGCCGCAGCTTCATGCGGCCTTGGCGGCTCATATAGCCCCGCCGGGGCGGGGAGAGTGGTTCAATCTAAATGTTGGCGCTGGGATTTCTGGTAGTTTTCAACTAGCTCGTTCAAAGCTTTTTCTGCGTCCTCGTAGGACGCATGCACAACGCCAAACACAGCCTTGCAGGCGTTGGCCAACGGTTCGATTTTTCCGTATTCGTCCTTATGGCAGGGAATCCATTCTTTACCATCGGTCATTAAAACGTCTACGTTCGCAGCCATCACATAGGGCATCTGCAATCTTTCACCCCTTTTGCCATCCCCGACGCTAACCGATATGGCGTCGCCGATTGCGACCATATAGGCCAGCTTGCCGATCTGATATGGGCACTCCGGTAGCCCGCCGGGCGTTGTTTCTTCGGTTTCGTTCATGTGGTTTCCGTCCTTTCTTGCCATCCACAGGCAGCACCAGTTATTTGATTTTGTGACTCCCAGTGTATCATGGTACAGCTGGGCCCCATCTGCCAGTGTAAATCCGCACCAGCCCTCTGCAGGGGTGCCGTCCGGCTCCATAGGTGTGTCACCACCGCGCCAAAACTTGCAGTTAAAGCAGTAGCTGCCCTCTTTGCGGTCTCTTGCATTACCCATCATTTTGCAGCCTTCCATTCCTTTTATATTGTTCTGCCAGGCTGCGCAGCACGGTGGGGTGCAGCATGGACAGTTCAAACCTTGTCCGCCCCAGGTCGCCGGGCGGGGAGGTCTCGCCGGTTTTGCTCATGTAGTCCAGGTAGAACTGGCGCAGCACCGGGTGGCTGATGTTCAGCAGGTAGTAGGGCGTTTTGCGCGGGTCCCGCTCTTTGGCGGCGGCTTCCCGCCGGTCTTCCACCACCAGCGCCGCCAGCTGGTCGATCAGCTGCTTGCGCTCATCCGCCGGGGCGCTCATTCGTCCACCTTGTGCTGCAGCACGGTTTCGCGGGTGTCATCGTGCAGCACTTCGGCGTCCCGCATGGCGTTGCGGTAGCCTACATCCTTGCCGCTTTGCCAGGCGGCCCAAAGGCCCAGCGCAACAGCGGCAGCGCAGATCAGGTACAGCAGAACGGTGTAAATCATAGCTTCATCACCTCTTCGGCTTCTTCCTTTAGGTCATCCGGCACCAGGCCTGCCTTCATCAGAAATTGCAGCGAATCCTTGTACCCGCCCAGCAGCCCGGCCTGTTCGGCGGCGGTGCAGATCAGTGCCCCGCGCATGCCTGCGTTGTACACGCCCACGATGCTGTGCAGCGTGTCATGGTACAGCCGGGCGTTTTCCTTGGCGGCGGCAATGATCCAGGCCACCGCCTCGTGTGTACTCATGGTTTCCATCGTCTGGCCCTCCCTGTGTTTGGCATCTGCATCTGTAAAAAGGCGGCGGCGCACCGCTCACAGCGGGCGTCGTTGTTGCTGGCAGGGCTGCTGCACTCGAATGCAAGCCCCAGCTGGCCGGCCAGGTATTCCGGGCAGGCCCAGTGCAAAAAGCTGGTGGCGGCCGTCTTGGCGGTGCAGTTCCGCAGCCCGCGCAGGGCGTTGTCGGCACAGCCTACCAGGGCCACCCGGTCTTCCAGTTCCATATCTTGCAGGTATTCCAGGATGGTCATTTGTACCACACCACGGCTTTCTGCATGTCGTAGTCGTAGGTGATGCTGCTTGCGGCGGCGTGGGTGCCGGGGTTCTCGGCCTTGGTCTGCCAGTAGCTCACATCGCTCAACGCCACCATGTAGGCACCGATCAGCAACGCCAGCGCCAGCACCATGGCCACGGTGGCAAAGCGCCAGTAAAACAGCGCCTTTTCGGCGGCTTCCTGGCATTGCTCGGCCACGTTGGCCCGCTTGCACTCACGGGCGGCGCGGCGGGACGCTGCCTGGTACAGCCCTTGCAGCTGGTCGTTATCTGCCTGTCGCTTGGCGGCTACCCGCTCGGCGCGGGCAGCGCGCTCGGCCAGCATGGCCACCTGTTCCGCCGGGCTGTCGGTTTCGGTGCGGCAGGCCCGCAGCACTTCGGTCATATCGTTAAGTACCTGCATTTCCATCGTTCTGGGTCCTTTCTTCTGCCGCCAGCGCGGCTTTAAATAGTTCGGCCAGCAGCGGGGCCAGCTTGGCGGCCCCGGTATCCGTCAGCACGGTGCCCGGTTCAATGGGCGTTCCGTCCGGCAGTTCTCCGCTGGTCAGTGTAATGCGGGCCGTCATAGTCAGCCCTCTTTCGGCGTTGCCAGGCTGCGCACCAGGCCCACAAAAATGCACCCCTGGCGGGCCAGCTCTGCCGTGTGCTTTATGATCTCGCGGTTTTTCTTGCCGTACACACACCAGTAGGCTACCTCCATGGTGGTGCCGTCCACATGGCAGCTTGTCGGCACCTCGCCATAGTCGCCCATCAGTTCCAGCAGCCTTTTGTCCAGCGGCAGGTCTTTCACCCGGCAGCCGATCTCCTTGGCGTCGTCCAGCTGTGGACCGTCATAGCCCCAGTCTTTGCTGGTCGTGTAGCACATCATTACGTAGGCAATGTGCTGCACGGCCTGCTGCTTTTCCGGGGTGTAGCCGCCGCACGCCATGTCTTCCAGCAGTGCCACGGCTTTTTGCAGGGTGCCGTAGGTGGCGGTCAGGTCGCTGCGGTACTGCGCCGCAACGGCTTTTATGTATTCGTCCAGATGTGCACCCGGAACCAGCAGGGCGTTCAGCCCGTTTTTATTCTCCATGGTGTTTGCCTCCTGCCGGGGTTCTCCGGCGTGTGCCCAGCGCCACCAGGTCTGTGGGCGGGTTCTCTTTTATAACCAGCACATGCGGTATGCCTTTGGTGGCGCCGCTCTTGTACCGCACCAGATTGTGGATTTCCTGGCAGGCGGCCTCTGCCACTGCCTGGTCGTCCACCAAAAATGCCACAAGATAGCGCCCTTTTGGCTTTTTTTGTGTTGCTGATGATTTCATTTTTTCACCGTACTACGTTGTTTCGATGGCTTTTTTCGACTATGGCTGGCAGTGCCCTGCCTGTTTTTTCGTGCATGGCTGGCAGCGGTACCTATGCAGCAGCTTTTCAGTGTGGTATAATCCACAAAAAGCTACAGGGAAGTGCAAAATATGAACCTTACACCCGAATACTATGCCGCGCTGCTGCCATTTCTGGCCGGGCCGCAAACCTCTGATGATCCACCGGCCGTCTACCGTGATCTGGAAGCCTGCGGATGGATCGAAGCTGTAGGGCTTGGAACCAGTACACACAGCGGGGTAACACAGCTGTACGATAACTGCTGGGCAATCACGCCACAGGGGCGCATGGCATTACAGGCGTTCAAGTACACCGTTGACCACGATGCCAAGGAAGAAAAACAAAACCGCATGGCCAATAATCTGGCCAAGGTAAATATAGTAGTCGGCCTTGTCTCTTTCATCGCGGGCCTGCTTGTGGACCACTACCTTGGTATCATCTCGCTGGTCTCTACGCTGCTTCAAAAATAACTTTGCCATCGGTATCATCTCCAATCGCTCATGCTGCGCCTGGGCCGAAAAGATATTCCATTCTTGCGTCCGGGAACATCTGATCGCGCACCTTGAAGGCTTCGCCCACAGTGAATTCAGTTCCGCCGTTCAGCTTGTTGCGGGCCGTCTTTTCCGAACAGCCCAGCACAGCCACCAGGTCTGCAACCTTGTACCCCTTGCGGGCCATTTCGGCCTTGAGGTTATTTAACTCTTTCGTACTTATCACCTCCGCTGTTACCGTTTACGGTAACCATGTATGAATAATAAAACCTTTTGCGGTAATTGTCAAGCCTAAAATAGAAATTATTTTATACTAAACGGTAATTTTTTATTGACGGCAGATTATATCATCGCTATAATGAAATAAATTGAAGGGGGCTTCTATATGTGGCTTGATAGATTGAACAACCTGAAAAAGCAATGCGGTATGACCCTGGAGCAAATCTCCCAGGCATCCGGTGTGCCCCGCGGTACTTTGAACAAACTATTTGCAGGGCAGACAAAGGACCCACAGCTTGGCACGGTAACAGCTGTGCTGCATTGCATGGGTTATACTCTGGATGATCTCGACCCGCGCCCGCAGTATGAAAACGGGGCATCCATCGTACTTAGTGATGAAGAATTAGAGGTTGTCAAGAATTACCGCCTGCTGGACGCTCGCGGCCGCGATACGGTCCGGCGCTGCATTGCAAATCAGCTGCAATACAGCGGTAAAGGGGAGTGAACCCAGGCCCACGCCCGTCTTTGTCAAACAAAGACGCTACCCCGGTGCTACACTTCATCTTTACAAGATGAAGTGTAGCACCGGGGATAGATTAAAGAACTTTATCTGCACCGGGGCATGGCATTATTTATGCGGCCTTTTTCGTGCATTTTGCTTTATTTTGGTAATATTTTACCGTATCGCACCGGCAACGCCGGTTTATATAGGATGTTGAAATAATCAGGAGGTCTATCATTATGGCAAACTATGTTACTGTTACCAGCGATAAAAAGAAATGGGTGGCTTTTTTCCTGTGCCTGTTCCTGGGCTGCTTCGGTGCACACTATTTCTATGTTGGCCGCATCGGCCGCGGCATTGTTGCCCTTTTTACCATGAATTTCTTCTTTATCGGCTCTATTATTGACATTATCCACATTTTGACCGGCAAATTTAAAGACAACACCGGCGCACCGCTGCGCCAGTGATCGGCTGCACTTGACTGCAAAACAGGGGAGGCGTTACGATGTACAGCACTGTGTCCGGCCCTATGCATCCACCCTTGGCGTTCGGCTATTGCCGCAAATCCACCACCGGCCAGCGTGAAGAATCCATTGAAGCCCAGCAGCGCGCCATCGTGGCCTATGCTGCTGCTATGGGCTATCAGCTGGTACACATCTATAAAGATCATGGCAACAGCGGCCGCAGCGGGGAGCGGCCAGAGTTTCAGCAGATGCTTCAGGACGCCGTACCCGCCGGGGTTCAGTTCATCATCGTGCACAAACTCGACCGCTTTTTCCGCAATGCGGAACGCCAGACGCTGATCGAAGCGCAGCTGCGCCGCCAGGGCATCCGTGTCCTGTCCGCCAGTGAACACTTCGATGATACCCCGCAGGGCCAGTTCATGCGCAACATCACCAAGGCCATCAATCAGTGGTACAGCGCCAACCTGGCCACCGAAGTGATGAAGGGCATGCGGGAAAACGCCATGGGTGCCCGCAACACCGGCGGCCCGCCGCCCCTGGGCTATGCAGTGGACAAAACCACCGGCAAATTTGTTTTGCAGCCCACCGAAGCCGCGGCCGTGCAGATGATCTTCAGAATGTACCGGCAGGGGTGCGGCTATACGGAAATTATAGACGCACTCAACGCTGCAGGGCACGTCACCCGCCGGGGGCGGCCCTTTGGCAAAAACAGCTTGTACGATATACTGCGCAACGAAAAGTACACCGGTACTTATGTCTGGAATCGCCTGGCCCCGGCTGATCCGGACGGCCGCACGAACCGCCGCAACCTTAAACCCCGCAGCGAATGGGTCTGCGTAGAGGGCGGCATGCCGCAGATCATCACCCCCGAAGAATTTAAAGAGGTGCAAGCCGAAATGAATAACCGCAAACATCGTTCCGCTGCCTATACGGCAAAAGCGTTTTACCTGCTGTCCGGCCTGGTTTACTGTGGCGGCTGCGGCGGCTCCATGTCCGGGGAGGCCCACCGCTACAAATCCCATGGCAAGCCCGTGGAATACAGGTACTACACCTGCAGCGCCAAAAAGCGCCTGCATGCAGACGGGGAGCATGCCCGCCCCGTGCCTGCCGCCAGCCTGGAAGGTGCGGTGGTAGACTATCTCCAGCGGGTCATCTTCAACCCCGCCAACATGGACACGCTGTGCGCCGCGCTGCTTCAATCCATGGAGCCGGACCCCCGGCACACTGACCTGGCCGCCGATCTGAAGCGCCAGGCTGCCGAAGTCCAGCTGAAGATCGACCGCATCTATGCCGCCATCGAAAAGGGCCTTGATCCGTCCAGTGCCATTGAACGCATCAACACCCTGCAGCAGCAGCGCCTGGCCTTGCTGGCCCAGGCCACCGATCTTGACATGACGGACGATGTGGCAAAAATCAACATCGACCAGTTGCGCGAAGTGTGGTCACGCATCCAGCTGAAGGACATGGAGCCAATGCAGCTACGCGCCGTGATCCGCGAAATGGTGCACAAAATTATTGTGTTCGATGACGGCCCCGGTGGCTTCCGCGTCCGCGTCATCCTGAACCCCGGCCACGTCGCACCAGCCAACATCCCAGAAAATGTTGAAACAGCGTCTATTTCCGAACTGCAAGATTTTTCGACCAACGGCGGCAGGGGACTACCCCTGCCAAAAACCGCGTATCGAAAGGTACGCGGTTTTTTGTTTGTGCAGGGCAACACTGCACAACTCCCAAGCGCCGCTCCATCGGCTGCGCCACACCATCTGCGCTGCAAAAAGGCTCGGTAATACACAAAGTATTATCTGCGTTTTTTGCTTGACGGTTGGTATGGCTCGCTCGCCGTATCGGCACTTAGAGTTATGCGATGCTGCCCAAAGTGTAACAATTTTATAAAAGGGATACTCAAACGCAAAAAAGTATGCTATAATGCTACTATCTAATACTGGTGCTGTGCGCCTTTGTACATTTAAAAATGGGCGGCCTGCCGCAAACCGGGCCGCGTTTTATAAGGAGGTCACCATAACCGATGAGCCGTAAACGATCTGAGGAAAAAACCGGTCTCAGCCCCATCCAGCGCAAGGCCTGCGTGGTCATGGCGTTCTGCGTGCTGGCCGTGGTGCTTAGCTTTTTGGTATCGTGGATACTGCCGGCAAAGCTGGGCCTGTTTGGCGAGTCTGATCTGTATGATCCCACCCAGTACCCGCTGGATACCAGCCTCGGCTCCATCCTGGGGCAGGAGAGTGCCCAGGGCAACTACATCAACGATACCGTCTTTGTGGGCGGCACCCAGGCGGTGTCCATGTCCAAAGACAGCAGCATCACCTTAAACCAGTACGCCGGCAAGGATGGGCTGAAAGTCTCCCAGGTGCTGCGTGAGACCTGCGTCAACTTCGCCGACGACGCCAACAGCTACACCATCCCCCAGGCCATCGCCAAGATGAAGCCCCTGCACGTCTACGTCATGGTGGGCAACGATGATCTGGACGGTTCTGTCAGCGTGGACGAGTTCGTCAACGACTACAAGCAGATCTTGCAAAGCATCAAGTCGGCCTACTCCGCCTGCGACGTGGTGGCCTGCGCCATTGCGCCCGTCTCCAAGGACGCCGCCGACGCCGCCCAGAAGCAGACCTACATTGACCAGTACAACCAGCAGCTGGCTGTCGCCTGCAACGATATGGGCTTCAAGTACCTGAACCTGCCGGAAGTCATGAAGAACGACAAGGGCTACGCTGTGGACAGCTACGTGGATGCCTCCACCGGCGGCTTCTCCGGCTCCGGCGTCAATGTCGTGCTGGATTACATCAAGAACCACGCCCACAATGTGGAGGATACCCGCGGCGATCGCGGAGAGATCCCGCAGCGTGCGGCCTCGGCAGCAGGCAACGGCAGCAGCGCCACCCCGGCCCCGACCGCTACCCCCAATAAACTGACCGCCAGCTACCGTGTCGAGAACGGCAAGGGCACCCTGACCGGCAATAACCAGACCGGCGTTTCCAGTCTGGATCTTGAGGTTGCCAGCGGCACCCAGGTCAGTGTGACCGCCGTGCCTGCCGATGGCTACACCTTCTATAAGTGGAGCGACGGCGTCACCGATGCCACCCGTTATGACGTTATCAACAAGGATGTTTCGGTCACGGCCATGTTCAATGATTCCCGCGTCGAGCTGACGCTGGACAAGGGCGACAGCACCATCAAGAAGGGTGAGAGCATCTCCATCACCGCCACGGTCAAGCTGGGCGGCAAGGATTACAGCAACTCCAACGTCCAGTGGTCGGTCAACGACGAACTGGAACAGAACGGCGGCACCTTCACCTTCACCGGCTCCAACGCGGGCGAGTACACCATCAAGGCAGGCATCGAGATCAACGGCACCTTCTCCACCGCGCAGATCAAAGTCACCGTGCAGGCTGACCCGACCTCCGTCACCGTCAGTGGACCCGACACGGCCACGGTAGGCAACAAGGTGACCTTTACCGCCAATGTGCAGAACGCCAACGGCGATGTGCAGTGGAGCTGTGAGGAGACCAGCTGGAAAGCTACCGGCAATCAGGTGGAGTTTACCGCCAACGAGGCCGGCACCTACCATATCCACGCCGTCAACAATGGCGCCGATGCCGTCTTTACGCTGCACGTCAACGCCGCCCCCACGCCGACCCCGGCACCGCCGGAGCCGAACCCCGACTCCGACTCGGACGACTAATAAACCAGAAACAGGAGAGTCATTTTAAAATGGCCATTTACACTTGCGTCCTTCTGGACGTTGACAACACTTTGCTGGACTTTGATGCGGCTGAGCGCCAGGCCCTGACCGATATGCTGGCCGAGTACGAGCTGCCCCATGACGCCCGCGCTTGTGAGATCTACCACGCCGTCAACCGCGAGCTGTGGGATGCGCTTGCCAAAGGCCAGCTGACCAAACCCAAGCTGTTCCAGCAGCGGTTCGGCCGCTTCATGAAAGCGATGGACCTGCCCGATAACGGCAAGGCTGTCCAGATGAATGACCGCTACGAGGAACTGCTTTCCACCCATGCCGACCTGCTCCCCGGTGCGCTGACCGCACTGGAGGAACTGAGCGAGGTCGCCACTCTGGCCATCGTCTCCAATGGCGCGGTCATGGTGCAGGAGGCCCGCATCCGGGATTCAGGCATTGAGCGCTACATGGACGGTGTCTATATCTCCGAGAAAGTCGGTGCGGCCAAACCTTCGGCCAAGCTGTTTGAGCATGTCCTCAAGGACCTGGGCATCACCAACCGCAGCCGTGTGCTGATGGTGGGCGACGATCTGCTGGCTGACATCAAGGGCGGCCAGAACGCAGGCCTCGACACCTGCTGGTTCAACCTGAAAAACGAGGAAAACAAGTCGAACATCCACCCCAAATTTGAGATCGGCTCCTATGAGGATCTGTACAAGATCGTGATGGAGCCGGAGGAACTGGAAAACATCGGCGTGCGCAACCGCCGCCACAGCAATGAAGCATAAACTGCCCGGCGGCTTATGCAGTATGCCGCTGCCTTTCCCCAAGGGCAGCGGCAGCGTTGTGAAAAAACGCGAAATACCGCAAAAGAGGACACAATAGAGGAGAGGAAACACCCCCATGCTGTTGGAACTGCAAAACCTGGGCAAAAGCTTTGGCGAACATGAAGTTCTGAAGGACGTCAACGCCGGGGTCGAGCGCGGCGACCGCATCGGCATCATTGGCGCAAACGGCACCGGCAAAACCACGCTGCTGCGCATCCTGTGCGGCGAGAGCCTGCCCGATGCAGGCGATGCTGCCTTTGGCACCGGCGTGACCTGCGGTTATCTGGAGCAGAACGCCCGCCTGGCCCCCACGCTGGACATTTACGCCACGATGAAACTGGCCTTCGCCCCGGCTCTGGACGCCATGCAGAAGATGGACGACCTGCAGCGCCGTCTGGCTGCGGACCCGCATAACACAGCCCTGACCGAGAAAATCGCCCACTGCACCGCCATCGTGGATGCCATGGACGCTTATAATATGGACACCCAGATCAAAAAGGTGCTCAACGGTATGGGCTTCCCGGCGGATACCTGGGTCAAACTGGCGGGCGTCCTTTCCGGCGGTGAGCAGACTCGTCTGCGCCTGGCCCGTCTGCTGCTGGAGCGTCCTGACCTGCTGATCCTGGACGAGCCTACCAACCACCTGGACCTGGAAACCATGGAATGGCTGGAAAATTACCTCAAGACCTACCGCGGCGCGGTGCTGGTCGTCAGCCATGACCGCTATTTTTTGGATGCCGTCTGCACCCGCATCTGGGAGCTGCGCGGCAAGACCATCAAGACCTACCGCGGCAACTACTCGGCCTATCTGCCCCAGCGCGAAGCCGCCGACGAGCGCCAGCAAAAACTGCATGATGCCGCTGTGGAAAAGGCCGCCAAACTGCAGGACTACGTCGACCGCAACCTTGTGCGCGCCTCCACCACCAAGATGGCCCAGAGCCGCCGCAAGCAGCTGGAAAAGCTGGAGATCGTGGAAGCACCGACCGCCGAAGCCTACGAGCTGAACTTTCGCTTTGAGTACGACATCGAGCCCTATGACGAGCTGGTTATCATGAAAAACCTCACCGTCCGCATCGGGGAACGCACCCTCATCGATGCGCTGGACTACACGGTCCACCGTGGGGACAAGCTGGTCATCGCCGGCCCCAACGGCACCGGCAAGTCCACACTGCTGCAAGTGCTGGACGGCAAGCGCCGCCCCTCCGGCGGCATGGTTCGCCTAGGCAGCGGCGCCAAGCCTGGTGTCTTCACTCAGCAGCAGGCCAAGCGCGCCGGCAGGGTCATCGATGCCATCTGGAACCAGTACCCCCGCTTTACTGAACTGGAAGTCCGCAGCCACCTGGCCCGCTTCGGCTACCGGGGCGAGGAAGTGTTCAAGGATTGCGCCGCCCTCTCCGGCGGCGAACTGGCCCGCCTGCGCTTTGCCGAGCTGGCCCTCGAGCGACCCAACCTGATGTTCCTGGACGAGCCTACCAACCACTTGGACATTTATATGCGCGAAAGCCTGACCCAGGCGTTGGCGACCTACACTGGCACGCTGCTGCTGGTCACTCATGACCGCTACCTGATGCAGACCCTGGGCTGTCCGATCCTGTACCTTGAAGACGGCAAGGCAACCTTCTACCCGAACTTTGCTGCCCTGCAAAACCGCGATAACGGCAAGACCCAGGAACAGCAGAAAGCCGAGGACACAGTCAAAAAGCAGGCCTACGGCAAAGAGCAGCGCAAGCGCCGGGCCGAGGTCCGCGCCCGCATCAAAGCCGTGGAGAACCAGATCGAGGAACTGGGCGCGCACATTGTGGAACTGGAAAACGAGATCAACGACCCCGAGGTCCTGCGCGACCACCTGCTGCTGCGGGATAAGTGCGACGAACTGGACGACACCCGCTTCCACCAGCAGGAATTATACGACGAGTGGGAAAAGCTCGCCGAGGAGCAGGAAGCCTTCGAGGCCGAGGACGCATAACGCGCGCAGGGCGTACAGCCGTCCTTATACAAAAACTTAACCGTTCTGTAACTTGTATTCCGCCAAAAATGCGCTATACTATGTTTTTAGTATAATAGAAAAGTTAAAAAAGAAAGTATAGAGATAGGGAAAGGCCGCGTGCACGAACGCCCGGCCGTATTGCAACGAAGCGGGGAGACCACTTTGCAGACAACGATCATTGTAGCAACACATAAGCCTTACTGGGTGCCGGACGATCCTATGTATCTGCCGGTGCAGATGGGCCATGCCATCCACCCGGCCTGCGGTTATATCGGCGATGATACGGGCGAGAATATCTCGGAGCGCAACGCCAATTTCTGTGAGCTGACCGGTCTGTACTGGGCGGCGCACAACATTGATTCCGATTATATCGGTATCGTGCATTACCGCCGCTATTTTGCCAGCCGCAAAAAAAGCATCTTCGATGCCAAAAAGCGCCGGGTCATCAGCCACGAGGAACTGTGCGCCATCCTGGCCACCACCAACGTGGTGCTGCCCAAGGAACGCCACTATTTCATCGAGACGAACTACACCCAGTACATCCACGCCCACCACAAGCAGGACTTGACCGTCACCCGGGCAATCATTGAGCGCAAATGCCCGGAGTATCTGCCGGCCTACGACATGTATATGTCCAAGACCCACGGCCACCACTTTAATATGTTTGTGATGAAGCGGGAACTGCTGCAGCATTACTGCACTTGGCTGTTCGACATCCTGTTTGAGCTGGAGCGGGAACTGGACATGACCGGCTACTCCACCAACGACCGCCGCGTCTTCGGCTTCGTTAGTGAGCGTTTGCTTGACGCCTGGCTCATCACCAACAACATCAGCTACGAAGAACTGGACATCGTGTATATGGAACACCAGAACTGGCTGCACAAGGGCACCCAGTTCTTAAAACGTAAATTTTTCCCGAAAAAAGATGACTGAACGATTTTCTGTTGCGGCGGTGGTGGTGACCTACAACCGCCTACCGCTGTTGCGCCAATGCCTGGCGGCCCTTGCCGCCCAGACCGCGCAGGATTTGACCATCTTTCTGGTCGATAACGCCAGCACCGACGGCACCGCCGAAGCTGTGGCCGAAATGGCCCTGCCCAACCTTGTTTACCGCAACACCGGCAAAAACCTGGGTGGGGCAGGGGGCTTCGCCTACGGCGTGCGGGAGGCTGCCCTTGCCGGGTACGACGCCCTCTGGCTCATGGACGACGACACCCTGCCCACCCCCACGGCGCTGGAAGCCTTTTTACAGGCCGACCGCAACTTGCAAGGCCAATACGGCTGGCTTTCCAGCCGTGCTTTAGCGCCAGACGGCACTGACCAGCCCATGAACCTGCAGCGAGTGACACCCTACAAAGACCTGCCCGGTTTTGACGGCGAGCGCATCCCGGCGGTCATGGCCAGTTTTGTTTCGCTGTTTCTGCGTACCGAGACCGTGCGCCGGTACGGCCTGCCCATCGCCGAGTTCTTCATCTGGTCCGACGACTGGGAGTACACCCGCCGTATTTCCCGGGCACAGCCCTGCTACGTGGTCCCGGCCAGCCGGGTCGTGCATGCCATGCAGAACCCCGGCATCGTGAACATTGCCGCCGATGTTCCCGCCCGGTGGGAGCGCTACCGCTATTTTTACCGTAATGACGTGGTACTGTACCGGCGCGAGGGCCTGCGCGGCTGGCTGTGGCTGCTGGCCAAAGACGCCTGGCACACTGTGCAGGTGCTTTGCAGCCCCCAGGGCCGCAAAGCCTGGCGCATCGGCATTATTTGGAAAGGATTCTTCGCGGGGGTGCGTTTCCGCCCCGCAACACCCTACCTGCCATGAAACTGACTGAAACGATCCTGCACAAGGCTGCGCCGTACCCGGTGGTGGCCTTTGATGTGTTTGATACACTCATTAAGCGCGATGTGGCCCGCCCCACCGACCTGTTCGCCCTGTTGGGCGCGGACTTCGCCAAAGTCCGCACCCAGGCCGAAGCCGAAGCCCGTGCCGCCAAAAGCGGGGAAGTGACTCTGGCAGAAATTTATGCCCGCCCCTGCCTGGCCGGATGCGACCCGGCGGCAGAATGCGCCGCTGAGATCGCCTGCGCTGTGCCCAACCTGCCGGTGCTGAAAGCCGCCCGCGCCCTGCATGCCCAGGGTAAACGGCTTTACTATATTTCCGACATGTACCTGCCCAAGGTTCAGCTAGACGCCATGCAGGCCAAGTGCGGCTACGACTTTTTCGATGGCGGCTTCGTCTCGGCCGATTACGGCGTGCAGAAGCGCAGCGGCAAGCTGTTCCGCCTGTTTCTGCAAAAAACGCAGACGCAGGCAAAAGAGGCCCTTTTTATTGGCGACAACTGGCGGGCGGATGTTGCCGGTTCGGCGCTGGCCGGCATCCGCAGCTGGCACCTTCCCACGCAGGAGGTCCCGCAGGAAAGCCTTCCTGCCGGTGCGGTGGCGGCTTTCACCGCAAACCGTCTGCCGGGCATCGAATCTGAGGCCGAGCGCCTTGGCTTTGCCACTCTCGGTCCGCTGGCTGTAGCTTACTGCCAATGGCTGCATGCCTGGGAACAGCAGCACCCCAATGCAAAAATCTACTTTCTGGCGCGGGATATGTACCTGATGCGCCAGGTCTACGCGCTTTTGTACCCGCAGGAGCAGACCGCCTACTTGCAGGTCTCCCGCCGCAGCCTGTGCCCGCTTCTATTGGCGCAGCACCGGTGGGATCTGCTGCTGGCCGCTCTGCCGCGCCAATCCCTTACCGGTGCGCAGATCGCCGCCTATTGCGGTACCGCCTGCCCGATGGACCTGCAAGAAAAATCCTATGATTTAAAGCATGGACCCGATACCGCCCGCCCGCTGCTGCAAGCGCTGGCCACGCCCCAAAGTGCCGCCGCCGTGTCCGCCTACCTCACCCGGCAAAACCTGCAGGCAGGGGACATCCTTGTGGACATCGGCAGCGGCGGCACAACCCAGATGCTGTTACAGGCTGTGTGCAATATAAAATTGCATGGCTGTCAGCTCTCTTGTGACGACCGACTGCGCGGGCGCTTGCGCGAAGATGAGACCGCCGTTTTTCTATTCGACGGCCGACCCGCGCCGCTGCTCTACTGGGCAGGCCAGCCCATGCTGGAACGCCTGATTTCCGAGGATGTGGGCGCGACCCTTGGTTACACCCAAACCGACAAAACCATCACCGTCCAGCGGGTTTCCCAGCCGCCCACGCCGCTGCTGGACGCGCTGCAAAAGGGAATCCTGCGCTTTGCGCAGGATTGGCAAAAGTCGTTTCTGCAAACCCTCGCTATCCCGCCGCAGACTGCCATCTCGCCTTTTCTGCGGCTGGTCGGCCAGCCTACGGCAGGGGAGACCGCCCTGCTGGGCGACCTGACCGTCGAGGACGGCGGCGTCTACCCGCTGGCCGCGCCGCGCAAGGTCGGTTATTATCTCACCCACGCAAACCAGGCCAAGCAGGACCTCTCCGCTGCCCGGTGGAAGATCGGCTTTCTAAAGCGCCTGGCCCCGCTGCCCTTGCCCTATGACCGGCTTTACGCCAAAATGAAAAGATGAATTTTGAAAGGAGTGCAGGACGTTATGCCGCCGCGTATCAGTGTGATCGTGCCCATCTACAATGCGGCATCCACCCTGCGGGCTGCCGTGCAGTCCATCCTTACCCAAGATATTGCCGGGCTGGAGGTGCTGCTGGTCGATGACGGCTCCACCGATGTCACCCCCGGCCTTTGCCACGATCTGGCCCTGCGGGACGACCGCATCCAGGTCATCACCCAGAAAAACGCCGGTATCTGCGCCGCCCGCAACCGGGGGCTTTCCGTCGCTGAGGGCATGTATGTGACCTTCTGCGACGACGACGATCTGCTGCTGCCCGGTGCGCTGGCCCTGCTGCTGCAAAAGGCGGAGGACACCGGCGCTGACATCGTCCGTGCCGATTACGAGCTGATCCACATCAGCCCCGACGGCACCGAGACCCCGCAGCCCCACCCGGCGGGCACGGCCTGTGACCTGGCCGCCGACGGCGACTACCGCAAGTTCCTGCAAAACAGCGGCCCGCAATTCGTCTGGAATGCCCTCTACCGCCGCTCGGCCATCGGCAATCTGCGCTTTGACGAGCATTGCCGCTATGGCCTTGAGGATTTCATCTTCAACGCCGGACTTTATGCCCGCACCGACAAAGTACACTACCTGCCGCAGCCTGTCTACCGCCATTTCGAGAGTGGGCAAAGCACCTCCCAGTGCCAGACCGTACAGGCTTTGCAGGGGCGCATCGGCGTGCTGGACCGCTGGATGGCAGCCGAGTATAAGGCCATTCAGGCCCGCTGCCCCGAAGCTGCCCGCGCGGCCGTCTGGAACGACCGCCGCGCCCAGGCTATCACCTTTTTGATGCACCAGCTGGCAGATGCCAAAGCCCCCGGTGCGCTGCGCCGCCACGGCTGGCGCACTTTACGCGGTGTGCTGGCCCGTTACCCGGCCCCGCCGCTGGATCTTTGGCACGAAGCCAAGCACCATAAAAAGCAGACCGGCGCACTGCTGCTGTACAACCTGCGGCTGCAACGCCTGTATGAACTGTGGGCCAACCGCCCGAAAAACCGCAGGAGGAAACTGCCATGAAAACGATTCTGGTTACCGGCGCCGCCGGATATATCGGCCGCCACGTTGTCAAAAATGCGCTGGATCGCGGCTGCAAGGTCATCGCGTCTGACTTCTCTTTTAAAGGCGTGGATGAGCGGGCGGAGTTTTGCGATGTGCCCATCTTCAGCGGTGACAAAGAAATCTACCGCAAGGTGGGCAGCCCGGACATCTGTATCCACCTGGCCTGGCGGGACGGTTTTCGCCACAACTCTCCGGCCCATATGAAGGACCTGTCCGCCCACGTCACATTCCTGAACGACCTGGTGGCAGGCGGCCTGAAAGATTTAAGCGTCATGGGCACTATGCACGAAGTGGGCTACTGGGAGGGTGCCATCAACGAAAGCACCCCCTGCAAGCCCCAAAGCCAGTACGGCATCGCCAAAAACGCCCTGCGCCAAAGCCTGATGCTCTCGCTGGACGGCAGCCCCTGCAAGCTGCACTGGCTGCGCGCCTACTACATCACCGGCGACGAAGCCCACGGCAGTTCCATCTTTGCCAAACTGGCTCAGGCTGAACTGGACGGCAAAAAGACCTTCCCGTTCACCAGCGGCAAAAACCTCTATGACTTCATCGATGTGGACGAGCTTGCCAACATGATCGTCGCTGCCAGCGTGCAGGAGGAGATCAACGGCATCATCAACGTCTGCACCGGCGAGCCCCGCAGCCTGGCCGACCGGGTCGAGCAATTCCTGCGGGATAAGAACTACAAGATCAAGCTGGACTACGGTGCCTTCCCGGACCGCCCGTATGACAGCCCCGGCACCTGGGGCGACGCAACCAAAATCAAACAAATTCTTGCAAAGGATCAGCTATGAAACGATTGGGCATTTTCTTTTTCTACGAGAAAAACGGCGATGTAGATGACTTTATTACCTACTACCTCGCAGATCTTGCAAAAAACCTGACCGACCTGGTCGTGGTCTGCAACGGCAAACTCAGCGCCCAGGGCCGCGCGGCCTTCTCGCAGTTTACGGATAACATCATCGTGCGCGAGAACAAGGGCCTGGATGTCTGGGCCTACAAAACGGCGCTGGATTCCTACGGCTGGGATAAGCTGTCGGAGTTTGACGAGATCGTCATGACCAACTCTACCCTGATGGGCCCCGTGCGCCCGCTGAAAGAGATGTTTGACGCCATGGCCGAGAATCAGGATCTCGACTTCTGGGGCCTGTCCATCCACCACGGCGCCAAGTCCAATCCTTTCAAGGGCAAGCACATCTATAGCTATCTGCCGGTGCATATCCAGTCCCACTTCATCGTTTACCGCCAGCGTTTTGTAAAAAGCCCGGAACTGCAGCAGTACTGGGACAACATGCCCATGATCGCCGACTACAACGATTCCGTCCAGCGGTACGAGGCTGTCTTTACCAAGCAGTTCGAGGAACGCGGCTTTAAGTGGGATGTCTATGTCAAGACCGATGACCTGAAAGATTTCACTGACTATCCGCTGCTGGTCTGCCCGACCAAGCTGTTGCGGGAGAAAAAGTGCCCGCTGTTCAAGCGCCGCAGCTTTATGCACACGCTGGAAGCCTACTTGAACGATACGGCCGGTGAGCCGGTGCAGGAGTTGTACGCTTACCTGCGGGATGAAACGGATTATCCGCTGGACCTCATCTGGAAAAACATGATCCGCACCATGCACCCGCATGAGTTTACCCGTAACCTCGGTTTGACCCGCATCATCCAGCCTACGGTGCAGAACAAGGCCCAGGTCGAGGAGATCCGCGCCAACCGCAGGATCGCCCTGGCCATGCACCTTTATTTTATGGATATGCTGGACCAGAGTATGGCCTTTGCCGCCAAGTTCCCGCCGGAGACGGACGTGTTCATCTCCACCAACGAACCCGGCAAAAAAGAGAAGATCGAAAAGGCCTTCGCTGCCCTGCCTCTGCACAGCGTCACCGTGCAGGTGGTGGAAAATCGCGGCCGCGATGTGGGTGCGTTCCTCTGCGACCTGGCCCCGCAGCTGCGCGGTTATGATTACGCCTGCTTCATGCACGATAAAAAGGCCATCCAGACCAAGCCAGGCAGCGTAGGTGCCAGCTTCGGCTATGTCTGCAACGAGAACGTCTGCAAAAATGCCGCCCATGTGCTGAACATACTCTGCGAGTTCGAGAATGACCCGTACCTTGGCATCCTCTGCCCGCCGTTCCCGGCCCATGGCCTCTACTTCATGAATATGTGTTCCGGCGGCTGGGGTCCCAACTTCGAGAACACCAAAAAGCTGCTGAAAGAGACACTCAAGTTGGATGTGCCCATTGCGGGCGAGGAATCGCCCATTGCGCCCTACGGCAGTGTGTTCTGGTTCCGCCCCAAGGCGCTGGCCCCGCTGTTCGACTACGGCTGGCAGCATACGGATTTCCCGCCCGAGCCGCTGCCCCAGGACGGTACCATCAGCCATGCCATTGAGCGTGTCTACCCGTTTGTTGCCCAGGCTGCCGGTTATTACCCGGCCGTCGTCATGAGCCGCGACTATGCTGTGATCCGCAATGACACCATGCAGGCCTATGCCACTGGCATGATCCGCCCGCTGGCCCGCGTGTTTGACTGTACCACCTTCTGGGGGGCTTCCAGCGCGGCTGCCGGCTTTGCGGCCAAGCGTCATTTGTTTGGCATCTACGGCCCCTACGCCAACAGCCGCCGCCGTCACGCCCGCAACTGGCTGCGGGATAACCTGCCGGAGTCCGCCTACAAGGGCATCATCAACACCAAGCGTGCCATCTTCGGCCCCCACCACGGCCCGTATGAGGATTAAGCCCCATGAAACGGCTGATCGTTTATTTCCATTATGACCCGCTGGGCCAGATCGACACCGCCTGCCGTGTGGCCGTGGAAGCCATGGCCCATTATGGCGAGGTGTTCTTTATCTCCAACGGCACGCTGCGCCCGGCGGACCGTGCCTGGGCGGCGTCGGTGACATTGACCTGCCGCGAACGGGAAAATAAGGGCCTTGATGTGGGTGCCTATAAAGAAGCGCTGGCTGTCATCGGCCGGGGCCGCCTGGCCCGCTACGACGAACTGGTGCTGATGAACTTCACGCTGGCAGGCCCCGTCTGCTCGCTGGCTTCGATGTTCGCTGCCATGGAGGCCCGCCCGGAGCTGGCCTTTTGGGGCTTGACCCGCCACTACGCCATGAAGAGCCGACGCTTTGGCGGCCGCAGCGGGGAAGTGCCGGAACATCTGCAATCCCACTTTTTGGCCGTCCGCGCACCGCTTTTGCACAGCGAGGATTTCTGGCAGTATTGGCAGAAAATGCCGCTGCCCAAAAGCTATGAGGAATCCATTGCTAACCACGAGACACGATTCACCGCGCATTTTGCAAACCTCGGCTGCCGCTGGGATTCCTACGTGGATACGAAAGATTTGAGGGACGTTTTCGTCAATCCCATCATGGCCTGCCCACGGGAACTGCTGGCAAACCGGGGCTGCCCGTTTTTCAAGCGCCGCAGCTTTTTTACCCCCTATGCGGATGAACTGCGCCGCACCGACGGTACCGCCGCCCGCACCCTGTACGATTACGTAAAACAGGAGACCAACTACCCCGTGGACCTGCTGCTGGCCGCGCTTTTGCAGCGCCAGCCGCTGGAGGCGCTGGCCCGGGAATTGCACTGGCAGTACGTATTGCCCGATGCCGCCCCCGTTGAGCCTGCGCCCGAGTTGGCTGCCCAGGGCTTGGCCCTGCTGCACCTGCCGATTTCGGAAGTTGAAAAGGCCGACTCCGTTACCGCCTGGTACACCCGCGAAGCTGCCCGCCGAGCCGATGAAGCGCTGGCTCAGGCCGCCGCCCTTTTTGCTAAAGAGCCGATGCTGGGTGTGCTAAGCCCGGCAGTGCCTCTTTGGTCTGCCGCCCGGCAAAGCCGCGATGCCGATTGGCAGGCGGCGCGCCCGGCTCTGCAAGGCAAAGTCAACGTGCCGCTGGGCCAAAACCCGCCCCCGGCTCCGGCCTGTGGCTGGGCACTGGTGCGGCTGGCCGCTGTGGCGGGCGGCGACACTCTGCCCGCCATCACCGCCCCGGAGGATGCCTGGCTGCTGCCACTGAAAGCCCAGCAAAACGGTTTCTTCAGTGCCAGCTTTACCACCGCCGCGCAAAGCGCCGCTGCGGCTGACCAGCTGGCCCTGCATTACCAGCAGGCTGCCGATCCGAAGGCCGTGGCGAAGCAGTTTGGCCGTTTAGTCAAGCACAAACTCAAAAAATAAAAAGGGGAGAGCCTTATGAAAAAACAACGCCTGTTTTATCTGGATCTGATCCGAGCCGTGGCTCTCGCCAGTATCTTAATTGTCCACTTCAACGCCACCGTTACCGGGTATTTCACCCTGCCGCACAAGCTGTTTACCAGTACGCTGGTGCAGGGCATTTACCTCGGTGATTTCGGCTCGTCGCTGTTTTTTATCGTGTCGGGCGCATCGCTGGCGCTCACTGTCCCGCCGGAACAAAGCCCGTGGCAGTTTTACAAGAAGCGGGCCAAGGCGGTGTTCCCACTGTTCTGGCTGGCATGGGTGGTCTGCTTTTCCATCCGCTTCCTCAGCCAGCCCGGCTGCTACACCGGGGCTAAGACCATTACGCTGGTGCTGACTTTTTTGGGGTTAGATAACTTCGCCGTGGCCGCCGGCTGGGTGGGTATGGATTTCGCCTGTGTAGGCGAGTGGTTCCTCGGCAGCATCCTGTTTTTGTACCTGCTGTTCCCGCTTTTGCAGCGGGCTCTGCGCAAGGCCCCGGTGCTGACCTGGGCGGTAACGCTGCTCGTCTGCATCCCCCTCCATATGCAGGGCTGGGATAACGGCCTGGTAGCTGTACATATCCCGGAATTCCTCTTTGGCATGACCTTCTTGACGCTGAAAGATCAGATAAAGGCCATCCTGGAACCGGTGCTTGTCTTGGGGCTGATAAATCTGCCCGTGGATGAAAAGTTGCTCTGCTCCATGTTCAGTGCGCTGATTTTTATCGGCCTAGCGGCTGTGGCGGCCCCGCTGCTGGATAAGCCGCTGCCCCGTGCGGTCTGCGCCAAGGCGGCCAAGCTCTCCTATGCAGTATTTTTGACTCATCATGTCATCATCCAGCGCCTGGTGCGTGGGTTTGATCTGGCCGCACTTTCCCGCCGCGATACGGCGATTTTGTTCTGCGTCTACCTGCTGGCAACCTACGCCGCGTCCGAAGCCCTGCTCTGGCTCCAGTGCCGCCTGCGGGAAGAACGGCAAAAACTTTTCCCGTAAAAATCCCTATCCGCTGTTTGCCCAAAACAGCGGATATTTTTTTGTCATAGTACTCGGCACAAACCTCTGTACAAAAATCGGCTGGTACGGTATAATACAAAGTAAGTATGTGTGCCGGACTGCCGCAAACGCGCCCGGCAAAAAGGAAGTATGGAAAGGGGAGTCCCTGCATGTCTGAGTTCTCTGTTTCTCTGGCAAAACTGGCGGAAGAAGCCAATCTGACCGTCGCCTATACCCCCTGCGAACTGGAAAAGGTCATGGTCACCGCGACCGAAGTGTACCGTCCGGGCATCCTGCTGGCCGGTTACTACGAAAATTTTGATAACAAGCGCGTCCAGATCATCGGCCTGACCGAGATGTCCTATCTGGAAGAGCTGTCCACTTCGCTGCGCAACACCCATCTGGAAAAGCTGTTCTCTTTCCAGCCGCCTGCCGTCATCCTGACCCGCGGCATGCAGCCGCTTTCCGAGATGATGCAGTTCGCCAAGCAGTACGGCGTGCCGCTGCTTATGTCTACCGAGATGACCTCCGCCCTGATGGGCATGCTCATCACCACGTTGAATAAAGAGCTGGCTCCCCGCATCACCCGCCACGGCGTGCTGGTGGAAGTCTACGGCGAAGGCATCCTTATTTTGGGCGATTCCGGCGTCGGCAAAAGCGAGACCGCCATCGAGCTGGTCAAGCGCGGCCACCGTCTCATCGCCGACGATGCTGTCGAGCTGCGCCGCATCTCCTACAAGCAGATCCTCGGCACCGCGCCGGAAAACATCCGCCATTTTATTGAATTGCGCGGCATCGGTATCGTCAACGTGGCCCGCGTGTTCGGCATCGGCTCGGTGCGTTCCAGCGTCGAGGTCGAGATGGTCATCCAGCTTGAACCCTGGGACCGCACCAAAAACTACGACCGCACCGGCCTGGAGACCGAGTACACCGACATCCTCGGCGTCAAGGTGCCCAAGATGCTGATCCCCGTCATGCCAGGCCGTAACCTGGCCGTCATCATCGAGACCGCGGCCATCAACAACCGCCAGAAGGAGATGGGCTACAACGCCGCCAAGGAACTGCTGAAGCAGCTGGGCCTGAACGACGACGCCAACCTCCAGTAACCGCGTCAACAGCAAAGAAGGAACACCATTTCATGCAGATGATTGCAGACCTGCACACCCATACACTGTGCGCTACCCACGCATTCCAGACCCTAAACGAGATGGCGGCTGCCGCCAAAGACTGCGGCTACAAAGCCCTCGCCATCACCGACCACGCGCCCGCCATGCCCGATGCGCCGCACCGCTGGCATTTCGAGAACCCCACCGCCTTGCCCCGCACCATCGACGGCATGGTCATGCTCTATGGGGCCGAGGCCAACGTGGTGGACGCCAAAGGCCATCTGGACCTGCCGCCGCGCATCCTAGAATATCAGGATTGGGTGGTCGCATCCATCCACAGCCCCTGCGTGCCGGGCCTGCTGACCCGCAAGGAGGCCAACCGCATCTGGCTGGCCGTGGCCGAGAACCCCTACGTGGACTGCATCGGCCATTCCGAGCAGGAAAACTACCGCTATGATTACGACCTGGTGACCAAGGCGTTCGCCGCCAACCACAAGGTCGTGGAGCTCAACGGCAACTCGTTCAACGTCCGCAAGGACGGCATCCCCAACATGAAAGCCCTGCTGGCCGCTTGCCTGCAAAACGGCTGCCATATCGCCGTGGACAGTGATGCCCACAGCACCTGGCAGCTGCGCCACGGCCTGACGGCTCTCTACGGCATGCTGGAGGAGATGAACTTCCCCGAGGAGCTGATCATAAACGCTACCACTGCAAATCTCACAGCAGAATTAAAATTGCACGGCAAAGCCTGTGCGAAAGAAGTTGGAGGAATACTAGTATGAGCAAGTACACAATTGGTATCGACCTGGGCGGCACCACCATGACCGCCGGTCTGGTGGACGAAAACTATAAGATCATCGGCAAAACCACCTGGGCCACCCGTCTGCCGCGCCCGGCCGAGGACCTGGAAAAGGCCTTGGCTGACCTGTGCCGCACCGTTGCCAAAGAGAATAAGGTCGATTTCACCGACGTAAAATACGTGGGTATCGGTACCCCCGGCAGCGTCAATTTCACCACTGGCTTTGTGGGCTTCAACACTAACTTCGGCTACTATGACTGGAACCTCGGCCCCGACCTGGAAGCCATGCTGGGCTGCAAGGTCTATGTCGAGAACGACGCCAACGCTGCCGCCTACGGCGAGTACATCGCAGGCGGCGCCAAGGGCTACAAGGATGCCGTCGTCATCACGCTGGGCACCGGCATCGGCAGCGGCATCATCCTGGGCGGCAAGATCCTGCGCGGCTTCAACTTTGCCGCCGGTGAGATGGGCCACAACGTCATCGTGAAGGACGGCATCCAGTGCACCTGCGGCCGCAAAGGCTGCTGGGAGCGTTACGCCTCTGCCAGCGCCCTGACCCGCGAGACCAAGGTCGCCATGCAGGCCCATAAAGAGACCATCATGTGGAAGATGACCCCCGACATCGATCATGTCAACGCCAAGCTCTCCTTCGACGCCGCTGCCAAGGGCGACGCCGTGGCCAAGAGCGTTGTGGATAGCTGGATCGAGTATGTCGGTGTCGGCATCGCCAACGTCATCAACACCTTTGAGCCGGAGATCATCTGCATCGGCGGCGGTGTTTCCAACCAGGGAGAGACCCTGCTGGCCCCCGTCCGTGCCTATGCCGAGAACGAGACCAAGAACATCACCACCGGCCGCTTCCCCAAGATCGTCGCCTGCACGCTGCATAACGATGCGGGCGTCATCGGTGCCGCGGCCCTTGAAAACTCTATCTGATTTTAATTTTCGTATTCAGCGGGAGGAACCATGCAGCAGCAAACGATCGAAACCTTGCGTCAGGCCTTGCAGGAAAGCGCCCTGCCGTTTGCCCAGCAGGAGCCTTTGGCATCCCATACCACTTTCCAAATCGGCGGCCCGGCGGTATTCTGGTGTACGCCGAAAAACGCAGATCAGCTGCGCCGTACGCTGGCGCTTTGCCGAGCAAACGGTGTGCGCACCTACCTTTTGGGCAACGGCTCCAACACGCTGTTTGCCGATGAGGGCTACGACGGCGCAGTCATCGATCTGCGCGGGCTGAACTTCGGCCCTACAGCGGAACCACAGCCTGACGGCTCCACCCGCCTTACCGCGAGCGCCGGCCTCACGCTGGGGCGGCTTTGCGCCGCTGCCCAGCAGCAGGGCCTTGCAGGCCTTGCCTTTGCCTGCGGCATCCCCGGCACCATCGGCGGGGCCGTGTATATGAATGCCGGTGCCTATGGCGGCGAGATGAAGGACGTGCTGGAAAACGTGACCTTTTTGGACAGCGACCTTACCGAGCGCACGCTGCCTGCCGCAGAATTGGCCCTGGGCTACCGCACCAGCCTGTTTGAGCAGCACCCCGATTGGTGCGTGCTTTCGGCCACGGTGCGCCTGCAGCCCGGCGACAGCGCCGCCATTCTGGCGGAGATGCAGGACTATCTGCAGCGCCGCAAAGACAAGCAGCCGATAGAATGGCCCAGTGCGGGCAGCACCTTCAAGCGCCCCCAGGGTGCCTTTGCAGGCAAACTGATTGAGGATTGCGGTCTGCGGGGCTTTACCGTGGGCGGTGCCCAGATCAGCGAGAAGCACTGCGGCTTTGTCATCAACCGCGGCGGCGCGACCTGCGCCGATGTCGTCAGCCTGACCGATCAGGTCAAGGCCATCGTGCTGCAAAAGACCGGCTATACGCTGGAGCGGGAAATTCGCGTAGTAAAATAAAGGGGGGAGTATGCATGAAATTTGTGATCGTAACGGGCCTGTCCGGCGCGGGCAAATCAATGGCCGTCAACGCGCTGGAAGATATTGGTTTTTTCTGCATCGATAACATCCCGGTGGCACTGCTGCCCCGTATCGTGGACTTTGCCCTGCAAGGCGAAAACCAGCTGAACCGCGTGGCTGTCGTGATGGACGTGCGCGGCGTGCGCAGCAGCGAGCAGCTGGAACAGGCGCTCTCCGACCTGGACGCCCGTAAGTTCGAGTATGAGATCCTCTTTCTCGACGCCAACGACGCGGTCATCCAGCGCCGCTATAAGGAGACCCGCCGCCAGCACCCCATCACCATCAGTGAAAAGCTGCCCATCACCGAGGCCATCGCCCGGGAGCGCCGCCTGCTGCAGCCGCTGCGGGCACGGGCGCAGTATGTCATCGATACCTCGCTGCTCAGCACCGCCCAGAACAAGGAGCGGGTGTGCAGCCTGTTTCTGGACCACGGCGAAAGCCCGATGGCCCTCACGGTGGTGTCCTTCGGTTTCAAGTACGGACTGCCCCAGGAGGCAGACCTTGTGCTGGATGTCCGATGCCTGCCCAACCCGTTCTACGTGCCGGAACTGAAAAATCTCACCGGTCTGGATCGGGAAGTGGTGGACTACGTCATGGCTGCCCCCGAATCCCAGGAGCTGTTGCGCCGCTATGAGAGCATGCTGGAATACGCCCTGCCGCTCTACGTCAAGGAGGGCAAAAGCCAGCTGATGATCGCGGTGGGCTGCACCGGCGGCAAGCACCGCTCCATCACCTTTGCACGCAAGATCGGCGAGTTCTGTGAAAAACTGGGCTACGAGCCCAGCGTACAGCACCGCGACGCCAAGCGCACCCTGTAAAAAATAAAATCTACGCTTTATCGGGAGTTTTATGAGCTTCTCACAAGATGTAAAAAACGAGATCCTGCGCCATAGGATCTCCAAACCATGCTGCTCTGTGGCCGCCGCCTATGCGGTGGCCTGTTTTGGTAAATACTTCGATGACCGCGGCATCGTTCTGCAAACCGAGAACGAGGGCGTGGCTGCCTTTGCCCAAAAGCTGTACCGCCGCTGCGGCATCCGGGGGGATGTGCTGCGCAAGGAGCGCCCCACCGGCCCGGTGTTTGAGTTCAGCGTCAAGGATGTGGTGGAGGTCGAGCGCCTGCTGGAGCTTTTCGGCCACACCGGCAAGGAACCGACCCTGCGCATCCGGCCGGAGAACTTCAAGTGCCAGCACTGCGTGCAATCCTTCATCGCTGCAGCGTTTCTTTGCTGTGGTACGATGACCGACCCGGAGAAGAGCTACAATCTGGAGTTCCTCTCCACTCGGCACTATCTCTCCCAACAGTTGGAGGCCATGCTGGCCGAGCACGACTTCAACCCTCATCGCGCCCTGCGCAAGGGAGCTAACACGGTCTATATCAAATCGGCCGACCATATCGAGGATCTGCTCACCTTCATGGGGGCGGGCAACGCCGCCATGCGTATCATGGACCAGCGCATGTACAACGATATGCGCAATAAGACCAACCGCCTTTCCAACTGTGAGACCGCTAACCTGGGCAAAAGTGTCCAGGCCGCCGTGCAGGTGCAGCTGGCCATTGAAAAGCTGCAGACCGCCGGTGCCATGAGCACTCTGCCAGAAAATCTGCGTCTGACCGCCAAACTGCGGATGCAGTACCCCGACCTGCCGCTGGCCAAGCTGGCCCAAAAGTTTGACCCTCCTGTTAGCAAGGCGGGGCTGTCCCACCGCTTAAAACGTATCCAGGAGGCCGCCCGCCGCCTGGACGAAACCGCTGAATCCGAGAAGCCCACACGAGCCGAAAGCACTAAGGAAACTTGACCATGCCTGAAACCACCCAAAGACAATTTACCCACCTGCATGTGCATACCGAGTACAGTCTACTGGACGGCGCCTGCCGTATTGACCGCCTGTTTGACCACCTCAAAGCCATGGGGCAGACGGCCTGCGCCATCACCGATCACGGCGTTATGTACGGCTGTGTGGCGTTTTTTGATGCAGCCAAGGCCGCAGGCATCAAGCCTATCATCGGCTGTGAGGTCTATGTAGCCACCCGTACCCGCTTTGATAAGGTCAACCGCATCGACGGCAACAATCACCTGATCCTGCTGTGCAAAAACGAGATGGGCTACAAAAACCTTATCAAGATGGTCTCCGCCGGCTTTACTGAGGGTTTTTACTCCAAGCCCCGCATCGATAAGGACCTGCTGGAACAGCACCACGAGGGATTGATCTGTCTGTCCGCCTGCCTGGCGGGCGAGATCCCCCAGGCCATCCTGGCAGGGGACTACGAGCGTGCAAAACAGGCCGCGCTTTACTACCGCGACCTTTTCGGCGAGGGCAACTATTATATCGAACTGCAGGATCACGGCCTGGAGGAAGACCAGGTCGTCCTGCCCCAGCTCATCCGATTGGCCCGGGAGACTGGCATCCCCATGGTCGCTACCAACGACGCCCACTACATTACCAAAGAGGACGCCAAGATGCAAAGCATCCTGCTCTGCATTCAGACCGGTAAGACCATCGCCGACGCCGACCGCATGGAATTCCAGACCGATGAGTTTTACCTCAAAAGCACCGACGAGATGTACGACCTCTTCGCGATGGTGCCGGAAGCCTGCGAAAACACCAACAAAATTGCGGAACAGTGCAATTTTGAGTTCACCTTCGGCGAGACGAAACTGCCGTACTTCAAAGCCCCCGATGGCATGGAGAACCAGGAATACTTCGAGAAGCTTTGCTGGGAGGGACTCGAGCGCCGCTACCCCGGCGAAGTCACCGACGCGCTGAAAGAGCGCCTTTCTTATGAGATCAACGTCGTCAAAACGATGGGCTACACCAACTACTACCTCATCGTCTACGACTTCATCAACTACGCCAAAAGCCGAGATATTCCCGTCGGTCCCGGCCGTGGTTCCGGCGCGGGCAGCCTGGCGGCTTACTGTGTCGGCATTACCGACATCGACCCCATCCGCTACAACCTCATCTTTGAACGCTTCCTGAACCCGGAGCGTGTTTCAATGCCCGACTTCGACGTCGACTTCTGCTATGAGCGCCGCCAGGAGGTCATCGACTACGTCAACGAAAAGTATGGCCGCGACCATGTGGCCCAGATCGTCACCTTTGGTACGATGGCCGCCCGCGCCGCCGTGCGCGATGTGGGCCGCGTGATGGGCATGACCTACCAGGACGTGGACCGCGTGGCCAAGCTCATCCCCATGGAGCTGAAGATGACGCTGAAAAAGGCGCTGGAGGTCAGCCCCGACCTGAAAGCCCTTTATGACGGTGACAATCAGGTGCATGAACTCATCGACACTTCGTTAAAAGTCGAGGGCATGCCCCGCCATGCCTCCACCCACGCCGCAGGCGTCGTCATTACCCGTGAACCGGCCACCGAGTACGTGCCCCTGTCCACCAACGACGGCCTGCCGGTCACCCAGTTCAACATGGTGGAGATCGAGCGCCTGGGCCTGCTGAAGATGGACTTCCTGGGCCTGCGCACCCTCACCGTCATCCACGATACCGAGATGGCCGTCCGCCACACCAAGGACCCGGATTTCCGGGTGGCCAACATTGACTACGACGACCCCGCCACCTACGAGATGCTGACCCGCGGCGAGACGATGGGCATCTTCCAGCTTGAATCTACCGGCATGACCCAGGTGCTGATGAGCATGCGCCCGAAAAACCTGGAAGATGTCATCGCCCTGATCTCGCTGTATCGCCCCGGCCCGATGGATTCCATCCCAACGTATTTGCGCAACAGAAAGGACCCGTCCAAGGTCGTTTACCAGACCCCGCAGATGGCCCACATCGTGGATGTGACCAACGGTGTCGTCATTTATCAGGAGCAGGTCATGCAGATCTGCCGTGAGCTGGCAGGCTTCAGCTTCGGCCAGGCCGACAATGTGCGCCGCGCTATGAGCAAGAAAAAGCTCAAGGTCATGGAGGCCGAGCGCGAACATTTTGTCCATGGATGCACCGAGCCGGGCAAGGAGTGCGCTGGCTGCGTCAAAAACGGCATCCCAGAGGCAGTGGCAAACCAGATCTACGATGATATGATCAGTTTTGCCTCCTACGCCTTCAACAAGTCCCACGCGGCCTGCTACGCCTACGTGGCCTTCCAGACAGCCTACCTCAAGTGCCATTACCCCCACGAGTTCATGGCCGCCCTGCTGACCAGTGTGCTCGATAATACGTCGAAAGTTATCGAATATACTTCCGAGTGCCAGCGCTTGGGCATCAAGGTCCTGCCGCCGGACATCAACGTCTCCCGCGGAGGCTTCACCGTAGATGGCGACAGCATCCGCTTCGGTCTCAACGCCGTCAAAAGCGTGGGCCGCAACCTGATCGATTCGGTGGTAAAGGAGCGCAAAAACCGCCCCTACCGCAGCCTGTACGATTTCTGCAAGCGGCTGCACGGCAACGAACTGAATCGCCGCGCGCTGGAAAACCTCATCAAGGCAGGCTCCTTCGATGCGCTGGAGCCCAGCCGCCGCGCTATGATCGACAGCGCCGAGGGCATCCTGAAAAGCGTCGAGACCGACGCCCGCCAAAACCTGGAAGGCCAGATGGACCTTTTCGGCATGATGGGCGGGGAACAGGAGCGGGCCGCCAGCGATTACAAGATCCCCAACACGCCGGAATATCCCGCCGGCGATCTGCTCAAAATGGAAAAAGAGGTCTCTGGCCTCTACCTGTCCGGCCACCCGCTGGACGCCTACCGCGCCCAGATCAGCCAGATCTCCACCTGCACCATCGCCGACCTGCAGGGCGAGGACGCCAAACGTTTTGACAACCAGAACGTCACGATTCTTTGTACGGTCGTCAAAAATAAGATCATGACCACTAAGTCCAACACGCTGATGGCCTTTACCACCGTCGAGGATCTGACCGGTACGATGGAACTGCTGATCTTTCCGCGGGTGCTGGCCGAGTGCCGCGCTGCCCTGCAGGAAAACGCCGTCGTCGTGGCCAACGGCCGCGTCTCTGTAAAAGAGGAAGAAGCCGCCCGCCTAATCGTCGAGGGGGTGCAGCCCACCGAGCACTACGACCCGAGCCAATCTTTCGGTAAAAACCGGGTAGAAAAAGTCCGCCGCGAGACCGGCGGGGGAGAGACCGCCGGCTATTTCCTGACGGTGCCCAGCCGCCAGGGCCCGGAGATGCACAAGGTGGAAAACCTGCTGTGCAACATCTTTGACGGCGGCGCTACCAAGGTCTATTTCCGCTTTGCGGACACCGGTCAAAAGGTGCTGGCCCGCCATATGGCCATCAAGGATGACCCGCTGTTGCGCGCCGAATTGGAACGCATTTTGGGTAAAGATCATGTAAAAGTTCAGACGGCTGAACAAAATGCAAAATAAATCCATGCACTTTGCAAGAATTATCCATAATCTAGACGCTGGAGTTGTGCTATAATGGATACGTCACAGAGATTGTTAAAAATTTGTTCTGGCTTCTGGCAATGTGGCGCAATGTGCCCAAAATAGGAGGGGCTTGTTTTATGGCTAAGGAAATTAAAACCATCGGTGTTCTGACCAGCGGCGGTGACGCCCCCGGCATGAATGCCGCCGTTCGCGCAATCGTTCGCGCTGGCATCAGCAAAGGTTACCGCATGATGGGTATCCAGCGTGGCTACAACGGTCTGATCAATGGCGAAGTTTACGAAATGAACGTCCGCAGCGTATCGGAGATCATCCACCGCGGCGGCACGATCCTCTATACGGCACGCTGCTTGGAGTTCAAGACCCAGGAAGGCCAGGCTAAGGGCCTTGCCCGCTGCAAAGAACTGGGCATCGACGCACTGGTCGTCATTGGCGGCGACGGCTCCTTCATGGGTGCCCGTGCGCTGGCCAACCAGGGCATTCCCTGCATCGGCCTGCCCGGCACCATCGATAACGACATTGCCTGCAGTGAATACACCATCGGTTACGACACGGCCATGAACACTGCTGTCGAGGCTATCGATAAACTGCGCGACACCACCCAGAGCCACGACCGTTGCAGCGTCGTTGAGGTTATGGGTCACCACGCCGGTTATATTGCCCTGAATGTCGGCATCGCTACCGGCGCTGTCGCTGTCCTGCTGCCGGAGATCCCCTTCGACTTCGAGCGCGACATCCTGCAGCGCATGCGCCAGACCCAGGTCACCGGCAAGAAGCACTTCATCATCATCGTGTCCGAGGGCGTCATCGGTGCCCAGGAGCTGGCCAATCAGATCCAGGCTGCTACCGGTGTCGACTCCCGCGCAACCGTTCTGGGCCACATCCAGCGCGGCGGTTCTCCCACGGTGCGTGACCGCGTCAACGCTTCTCTGATGGGCTACCACGCCATCGACCTGATCGATAAGGGCATCTACAACCGTGTTGTCGCCGTCTCCGGCGATAAGATCGTCGACTACGATGTCAATGTGGCCCTCTCGATGCACAAGACCATCGACCGCGACATGATCGAGATCGCAAACGCCATCTCCATCTGAGCGTCCCAATTCAAATAATTCGCACAAGCCCGCACAAAATTGCAAAAAACACTTGCAATTTGCGCGGGCTTGTGGTATTATACTACGGCAATACACACGCATTGCGTTGTTTTTTTGTGCGCTTTTTTCGTTAAAGCGTTAGAAAACATAAAACGCCATGCGGAGGGTAAAACTAAATTTATTGGAGGATTTTTTACTATGGCAGTCGTATCTATGAAACAGCTTCTCGAAGCAGGTGTCCACTTCGGTCACCAGACCCGTCGTTGGAACCCCAAGATGGCTAAGTACATCTTCACCGAGCGCAACGGCATCTACATCATCGACCTGCAGAAGACCGTTAAGAAGCTGGATGAGGCTTACAACTTCGTGCGCGACACCGCTGCTCAGGGCGGCGAGATCCTGTTCGTCGGCACCAAGAAGCAGGCTCAGGAGTCCATCC
>OLNS01000036.1_pt1 | contig 105509 bp, 91 predicted proteins | sample 1673031 | NCBI WGS metagenome assembly OLNS01 (sample SAMEA3136748, study PRJEB25190) | human gut metagenome | biome: human gut; feature: human-associated habitat; material: faeces | place: Austria | collected 2013
AAAAGATATATGCAATTAATATGCCACTTTACAACGCCTTGTTAAACTAGAGCCAAAATATAGGTATAATCTTCAAATTATCAGTTAGTTATTATGGACTCAACTTTAAATCCTACTCAAAAAACACACATTGTATGGCTCGACGTGGTTCGTCTGGTAGCCATGTTTACTGTAGTATGCTGCCATTCGGCAGACCCGTTTAACTTCTATCCGAGAGAACCTCCGGCCAATATTGCGGAAATCAAGTGGTGGGGTGCCGTGTACGGTTCCTTGCTTCGTCAGTGTGTACCTTTGTTTGTGATGATTACAGGTGCCTTACTGTTGCCGGTAAAAGGGGAGGTGGCTCCGTTCTATCGTAAACGCATCGGACGTGTGTTCTGGCCTTTCCTTATCTGGTCAGTCATTTACAATCTTTTCCCGTGGATTACAGGCTTACTGGGAGTAGCTCCGGAAGTCATTCTCGATTTTTTCCCGTATTCGGGTGAGGAAGTGATGCGCCAGTCGCTCGATGTATCGTTGGGATACATTGCACAGATGCCGTTCAACTTCTCTTTGCTGGACGTGCACATGTGGTACATTTATCTGCTTATCGGGCTGTATCTGTACATGCCGGTATTTTCTGCCTGGGTGGAAAAAGCCAGCCGGAAAGCACAGCGGTGGTTCCTTGTGGCTTGGGGTGTGACGCTTTTCTTTCCTTATTACAGAGAATTTGTAGGGTCTTACATTTGGGGTTCCTGTTCCTGAAACGAGTTTTATATGCTCTATATGTTTGCCGGATTCAACGGTTATCTGCTGTTAGGACATTATCTGCGTCACACGGAATGGAGTCTGGCAAAAACACTGGGGTGGGGAATCCCCATGTTTGTCGTAGGTTTCTGTGTCACGTTCTTCGGTTTCCGTCACATGACCGCATCGCCCGACTGCACGGAAGAACAGCTTGAACTTTTCTTCTACTATTGCTCACCGAATGTGGTGCTGATGACCCTTCCGTTGTTCATGCTTTGCAAGAAAGTCCGTGTAAATAATCAGCAAATACAGAAAGCCCTTGCCAATCTGACGGTATGCGGTTTCGGAGTGTATATGATTCATTATTTCTTCACCGGTCCGAGTGTAGTGCTGGCCCGTATGTGTCACGTGCCTGTGGGATTGCAGATACCGTATGCTGCGGTAGTTGCTTTCCTTGTATCATGGGGGCTGGTGATTCTGCTTCGCCGGTTGACCGGAAAGTATGCCCGTTATGTGGTAGGGTGAGGGAGTTTATTTCAAAAACTCCCCGCCGAAAGATAAGGGTAACAAGTCTTTGGTTCCGTCTATCTCGTAAATCGCTTTTTCTCCATATAGCAAAATGCGCATAGGCTGTTGGTAGCGCTGTTCAGTTTCCAATAGCACCTGCCGGCAGGCTCCGCAAGGAGGAATCGGTGTATCGAGATAGCCGGATTCACTTCGGGCGGCGATGGCTAGTGTCAGCACAGGCTGATCGGGATACTGGGAATTGGCATAAAACAGTGTGGTACGTTCGGCACATGTTCCGGATGGGTAGGCTGCGTTTTCCTGATTCGTACCCGTCACAATCACCCCGTTCTTCAGCAGGGCAGCGGCACCGACTGAGAATTTGGAGTAAGGCGCATAACTGCGTGAGGTGGCTTCTTTGGCTTTGTCCATCAGTTCACGGTCTTGTGGAGTAAGTTCATCGTATTGCAAGGAATGGATACGGATTTCAAGTTTGATTTCTTTCATGGCTTTTGTTTTTGTAGTTGGTAAACAAATATAAGTAAAAAAATGCTTTTCTCCTTGTTTTTCTGTATTTTTAAGTGTTTGCCCGTAAGCTTCTGTGGTGAATCGTTTATCTTTGCACGTTAAACGGTAAAGAAGAACTGCATGAAATCATTAAAATATATTTTGGTGTGCTGTCTGGCAGGGATGGCACTCTCTTTGGGAGCAGCTCAGCGCAAGAATAAGGCGTACGAAGATTACATCCGGCAGTATCATAAAATTGCGGTGGAGGAGATGAAGCGTTATCATATTCCGGCCAGTATCACGCTGGCACAGGGACTGCTGGAGTCGGGAGCCGGACGAAGTGAACTGGCCCGCAAGTCGAACAACCATTTCGGTATCAAGTGTGGACGGAGCTGGGACGGACGGACGGTACGTGCCGACGACGATGCCCCGAATGAATGTTTCCGGGCTTATCGTCATGCCAAGGATTCGTATCGTGACCATTCCAAATTCCTGCGTACGGGAGCACGCTATGCCTTTTTGTTTCGTTTGAAGATTACGGATTACAAGGGATGGGCGCGTGGCTTGAAGAAGGCAGGTTATGCCACTGACCCGCGTTATGCCGACCGCCTGATCAACATCATTGAACTCTACGACCTGGATCGTTACGATACCAAGAAAGGTTTGGAGTGGATAGAAGAATTCCCAAATCCGCATCAGCCGTATTTAGCCAATGATATGGTGTACATCATCGCCCGTAGGGGAGATACGTTTGAAAAACTGTCGGATGAATTGGGTATCAGCAAGAAGAAACTGCGCACTTATAACGAACTGCCGAAGGACTACCAGTTCATGGGAGGAGAAATTGTATATCTGGAGAAGAAACGTCGTCGGGCGACGAAGGAATACATTGTGTACGTGGTGCGTCAGGGAGATTCCATGTATTCTATTTCCCAGAAATTCGGTATCCGTTTGAAAAATCTGTATAAGTTGAATAAGATGGAGCCAGATTCACCGGCTCCGAAAGTAGGCGATATTCTGCGGTTGAGATAACCGGTTTATTCGTGGTGGTAAGGGCCGTTGTTTAGAATGGTCATGGCCCGGTAAAGCTGTTCCACGAAGATAAGCCGTATCATCTGGTGCGAGAACGTCATCTTGGAAAGGGAAATCTTTTCCTGGGCAGCCTGATAGACGGAAGGAGAGAATCCGTAAGGTCCGCCGATGATGAACACCAGCCGCTTGTTTACAGTATGCATTTTCCGCTCTATCCAGTTGGCAAACTCGATGGAGCGGAATTCTTTTCCATGCTCGTCGAGCAACACTACTACATCGCCGGGCTGCAAGGCTTTCAGGATGGCTTCGCCTTCCTTTTCTTTCTGCTGCTCCATGCTGAGGCTTTTGGTATTCTTCAGTTCAGGTATCACCTCCATATCGAACGAAACATAGTGTTTGGTACGTTCCACGTAGTCACTGATGGCTGTGATATAATGCTTTTCGACCGTCCGGCCGACCACAAGTAGGGTAAATTTCATATCTTTTTTACTTTGATTAAAACGGGTTACCTTTGCAAAGATATGAATAATAATTACCTTTGCTTCCTGAAATATCACTTAATATTTTGAACAAAATGGACGAAAAAATTGTAAAGGATTTGATTGACCGCCTGATTGACCTCTCTTTTGCAGAGGATATAGGTGACGGTGACCATACTACGTTGTCTTGCATTCCGGCGGATGCAATGGGCAAGTCGAAACTGCTGATTAAGGAAGAAGGTATTCTGGCTGGTATTGAAATTGCAAAAGAAGTGTTCCATCGCTTTGACCCTGAAATGAAGGTGGAAGTGTTCATTCAGGACGGTACACACGTGAAACCGGGCGACGTGGCCATGGTGGTAGAAGGAAAGATTCAGTCTTTGCTTCAGACCGAACGCCTGATGCTGAATATCATGCAGCGTATGAGCGGTATTGCTACGATGACCAGCAAATACGTAGAACGCCTGAAAGGTACGAAGACTCGCGTGCTGGATACACGTAAGACGACTCCGGGTATGCGTATTCTGGAAAAGATGGCGGTGAAAATCGGTGGAGGAGTAAACCATCGTATCGGTCTGTTCGATATGATTCTGCTGAAAGACAATCACGTGGACTTTGCCGGAGGAATTGACAAGGCAATCACGCGTGCTAAGGAATATTGCAAGGCAAAAGGAAAGGACCTGAAGATTGAAATTGAAGTGCGCAACTTCGACGAATTGCAGCAGGTGCTCGACCTGGGTGGAGTAGACCGCATCATGCTGGACAACTTTACTCCGGAAAATACACGCAAGGCCGTAGAAATGGTTGGTGGTCGTGTGGAACTGGAGTCATCGGGCGGTATTACCTTCGATACCTTGCGTGACTATGCAGAATGTGGAGTGGATTACATTTCTGTAGGTGCACTGACGCATTCTGTGAAAGGTCTTGACATGAGTTTCAAGGCTTGCTGAGGCTGACCGAATGAAAGGCATGCCCCACTTGTTAAATAAGTATCTACCAAAATAAAATAAGAAGAGTGATGAAAAAAAGTATTTTATGGAGAAGTGTGCTGGTGCTGGCATTGTGTATTGCCGGTACAGCCAATGGAATGGCTCAGGACCTGAAATCAATTCTGTCAGGTGTAGCCAATGCGGTAGCGAATAAGGTAACGGGTGAAAGTGCCTCATTGACAGGAACGTGGGCTTATGTGGGCCCGGACTGTAAGTTTGAGAGTGACAATCTGCTGGCTAAGGCTGGCGGTGAAGTGGCTGCCAAACAGGTAGAAGATAAGATGAGCGGTGTACTGGAGAAGCTGGGTTTCAAGGAAGGTACAACCTACACCTTCAATGCCGATAGTACGTATACTTCGGTGGTGGGTGGAAAAACAGTCAACGGAACATACAGTTATAATGCGGATACCAAGGAACTGACAATGAAAACTCGTCTGGGATTGAAAGTGAATGCGACGGTTTCGAAGGGGCTGACCGGAGATACCATGAGCCTGCTGTTCAAGGCAGACAAACTGATGTCGCTGGCACAGACCATCACAGGAGCTGTGGCAAGCAAGTCATCCAATTCGGCAGTAAGTACAGCCAGTTCGTTGTTGAGCCAATATGACGGATTACAATTAGGAGTGCAGCTGAAGAAGCAGTAGCACATTGTAGATTGTAAAGAATAAAAAAGAAGCATGGATTTTAGCGAATGCCTGGAATCCATGCTTCTTTTTTTATGTCAGATGCATCCCTTGCTGGAAGGAATCTCAAAATGATGAATGTCACGGCGTATGGCCATCTTGATGCTGCGGGCGAGGGCCTTGAAGATACCTTCTATCTTGTGGTGCTCATTGGTTCCCTCGGCCTTGATATGGAGGTTCATACGGGCCGAATCGCTCAGCGACTTGAAGAAATGGAGGAACATCTCGGTAGGCATGTCGCCAATCTTTTCGCGGGTAAAGGTGGCGTCCCATACCAGCCAGGCCCGTCCGCCGAAATCGAGTGAAACCATACACTGGCAGTCGTCCATGGGCAGACAGTAGCCGTAGCGTTCGATACCTCTCTTGTTTCCTAATGCTTTGTATAGACATTCTCCTAAGGCGATGGCCGTATCTTCAATGGTGTGGTGTTCGTCCACTTCCAGGTCACCGTCTACGTGGATGTCCAGGTCGATGCCGCCATGCTTGCCTATTTGCTCCAGCATGTGGTCGAAGAATCCCAGTCCGGTATGGATATGGCAAGTGCCGTTTCCGTCCAGGTTTACCCGGATACGGATATCGGTTTCCTTGGTCTTGCGGCTTACCTCGGCAGTACGTTCACCGGCAAAGAGAAACTCTGCCACGCGGTCCCAGTCGGTGGTAGCTAATACGCACGTGTCTTCCAGTTCTTTTTCGGTCAGCAGACTTTTATCCGGTTGCAGTAGGATGGCCTTGCAGCCTAAGTTCTTGGCCAGCTCTACGTCGGTAGCGCGGTCGCCAATCACAAAGCTTCCGGCCAGGTCGTATTCCGGATTGTTCAGGTAGGCCGTGAGCATGCCGGTGCGTGGCTTGCGGGTAGGGGCATTGTCTTCCGGAAAACTCCGGTCGATAAGGATGTTGTCAAATTCAATGCCTTCGTTCTTGAACGACTGAAGCATCAGGTTGTGTACAGGCCAGAATGTGTCTTCCGGAAAAGAATCAGTACCTAATCCGTCCTGATTGGTCACCATGACAAATTCAAAATCCAGTTTCTGCCGGATAAAGTAGAGGTTGCGGAACACCTTCGGATAGAATTCCAGTTTCTCGAACGCATCTAACTGGTAATCTACGGGTGGCTCGATGACGAGGGTACCGTCGCGGTCAATGAACAATACTTTTTTCATGCTTCCTCCTCCTTGTAGTTTTTCAGGGCTTCCAGCAGGGTATCGTTCTCCGGACGCGTACCGATGGTGATGCGCAGACAGTCCTGACAAAGTGTGACACTACTACGGTTGCGGACGATGATGCCCTTATCCACCAGGTAGTTGTAGATTTTCTTGGCATCACTTACTCGTGTCAGGAAGAAATTGGCATCAGTAGGATAGATGCGTCGGCAGCAAGCAAGCTTCTGGAATTCCTGCATGAGACGGGTACGTTCGTGGAGCAAGGATTCCACCCACTGCTGTACCTGATAATGCTTTTCAATCATGTGGATGGCTTCCTGCTGGGTCAGCCGGTTCACGTTGTACGGATATTTGATTTTGTTCAGCAGGTTGATGATTTCCTGAGAAGCGAAAGCCATGCCCAGGCGGATACCGGCGCATCCCCATGCCTTGGAGAAGGTCTGCAGGATAATCAGGTTCGGAAATTCGTCGAGCTGCTGCAGGAACGATGCTTCATTTGAAAAGTCAGCGTATGCCTCATCCAGAATAACCAGTCCTTCAAATGAGCGGAGCAGGGTAAGAATCTCTTCCCGGCACAGACGGTTTCCCGTGGGGTTATTAGGCGAACAGAGGAAAATCAGTTTGGTGTGTTCGTCGGCAGCGGCCAGTAAGTCGGCAGCTTTGAACTGGAAGTTTTCATCTAACTGTACTTTCCGGTATTCCACATCATTTACTTCGGCACATACCTGATACATACCGTACGTCGGGTCGATAGCCACTACATTGTCAATGCCCGGACAGCAGAAGGCACGGAAAGGAAGGTCGATGGCCTCGTCGCTTCCATTGCCTAAGAAAATGTGGTCTGGCGATACTTTTTTTACTCTTCCAATCAGACCCTTTAATTCTCTCTGGAGCGGATCGGGATAACGGTTGTTAGGAGTATTGTAGGGATTTTCATTGGCATCCAGAAATACGGAAGCCTCTTTTCCGCTATATTCGTCGCGTGCCGAAGAATAGGGCTTCAAGGCCCAGATGTTCGGTCGCGTAAGTTCTTTCAATGGTTTCATAGTTACTTATTTAAACGTACGGATACTGCATTTTTGTGTGCGTCGAGTTGTTCGTTGGCTGCCATGACTTCAATGGCCGGACCAATCATGGCAATACCTTCGGGTGTAATTTCCTGGAAGGTAATCTTGCGGATGAAGCTGTCCAGACTGACTCCGCTGTAGGCCTTGGCATAACCGTTGGTAGGGAGAGTATGGTTGGTGCCCGAAGCATAGTCGCCTGCACTTTCCGGAGAATAATAGCCTAAGAACACGGAACCCGCATTGACAATGCGTTCGCTGATTTCCATGTAATCCTTGGTTTCGATAATCAGGTGCTCGGGAGCATATTCGTTGGTCATTTCTACGGCTTCGTCCATGTTCTTCACTAAAATCAGTTTGCTGGCAGATAAAGAACGGCTGGCAATTTCCTTCCGGGGAAGCTGGGCCAGCTGGCGTTCCACTTCTTCTGTCACCGCCTTCAGCAAAGTTTCACTGGTGGTAATCAGGATGGCCTGGCTGTCGGTGCCGTGCTCTGCCTGTGAAAGTAAATCGGCAGCTACAAAGACCGGATTGGCTGTTTCATCGGCCAGTACCGCTACTTCAGAAGGTCCGGCTGGCATGTCGATGGCTACATCACGCAAGGAAACCTGTTGTTTGGCCGCAGTGACATACTGGTTGCCCGGACCGAATATCTTGTAGACTTTAGGAATGCTTTCCGTGCCGTAGGCCATGGCTCCGATAGCCTGTACTCCGCCGGCTTTGAAGATGCGGTTGATGCCAGCCAGTTTGGCTGCATAGAGAATGGCCGGGTGAATCTTTCCTTCCTTGTCGGGAGGAGTACAGAGAATGATTTCCTTGCATCCGGCAATCTGTGCCGGAGTAGCTAGCATCAGGACGGTGGAGAAAAGAGGAGCTGTCCCACCGGGAATGTACAATCCCACTTTCTCAATAGCTACCGCTTTCTGCCAGCAAGTTACGCCCGGCAGTGTGGTGATTTTCTTTCCCTGGAATACCTGTGCAGCGTGGAATGTGTGGATGTTGTTATAAGCCAGTGTGATGGCCGCCTTCAGTTCGATGTTGACTTTCTTTTCTGCTTCGGCAATTTCTTCCTCGCTTACCAGCAGGGAGTTCAGTTGCACTTTGTCGAATTTTTCTTCGTATTCCAGCACGGCTTTATCACCTTCAAATTTGATGCGGTTTAATATTTCGAGTACGGTTTCCCGTAATGATTCCGTTTGAAGAGTCGGACGTTTCAGCAAGTCCGCCCATGTATTTCTTTCAGGATAAGTAATGATGTTCATAGTAACAATCTTTGTGATTAGGTTCTGAAAATCAAAGTATCATTTTCTCAATAGGCAGCACCAGGATGCCTTGTGCACCGATGGCCTTCAGCTTGCCAATGATTTCCCAAAAACATTTCTGGTCGAGAACAGTGTGGATGCTGCTCCATCCTTCTGTAGCCAATGGCATGATGGTCGGACTCTTCACTCCGGGAAGAACGGCTACGATTTCCTGTACCTTGTCGGTCGGCACGTTCATCAGCACGTATTTTTTGTCTTCAGCGGTTTTGACTGCATTGATGCGGAACAGCAGCTCCTGAAGGATTTCCTTCTTTTCGTCCGACATGTGTTTGTTTCCGATGAGCAGCGCTTCGCTCTTCATTACCACTTCCACCTCTTTCAGGTTGTTGCTGATAAGGGTAGAGCCGGAGCTGACAATGTCGAAGATGGCATCTGCCAGACCGATGGCCGGAGCAATCTCCACCGAACCCGTGATAACATGGATGTCGGCTTCAATGTGCTGTTGTGTCAGGAAGTTTTTCAGGATATTGGGGTAGGAGGTAGCAATCTTTTTGTGATTGAACCATTCCAGTCCGTTGTATTCCGTTTCCTTGTGAATGGCCAGTGACAAACGGCATTTGCTGAAGCCCAGACGGTGCACGATTTCCGCTTCTTCAGCACGTTCCACGAATTCGTTTTCTCCTACAATACCGAGGTCGGCCACGCCGTTGGCCACACATTGTGGGATGTCATCGTCGCGCAGGAACAGTACTTCTACCGGGAAATTGCTGGACTGTGTCAGCAGGGTGCGTTTGGAGGTAGATAACTTGATGTCTGCTTCAGTAAACAGGGCCATTGTGTCTTCGAACAAGCGCCCTTTGGATTGTACGGCAATTCTTAACATATTGTTCTAAGTTTTTAAAGTGTCAAATAAAAAAGGCTTACCGAGGAATAAATTCTTACGGCAAGCCTTTGTGTAATCTTATCTCTTGTAACTGCACGCGTCGTCAGCCTACCGTGTGAACCGTTAGGTAATGATGATGGCGATGATGTACAGTATTTAAAATCATAATTATCGTTCTTTTGTTGCGACAAAAATATTAGATAAGAATGAAAAAAGCAAATATTTATCAGAAAAAACTCGCTTTTGCTGTCAAATTTATAAAGATTCCTTTTCTTTTTCCGTATAACAGCCTTTGAAGTACATTTCCTTTTCTGCTTTTTCTCTTGGGAAAATGAAATAGGTGCAGATGGCTTTGGTGCAGACCTCATCCTGTGCATTGTAGATTTCGGCTTCAATGAACACAAAGTTCCGTTTCTGTTCCTTGATTCTTCCTCTGAGGGTAAGGTGAGAGTCGGTCGTGTGAATGGGTTTCAGGTATTGAGTTTCCATGCGTGAGGTCACTCCTGCCGTCTGAAGCTTGCGGGCAATCACCCAGGCACATATCTCATCCAGCAGAGTTGCCTGAATACCTCCGTGCAGGGTGTTCAACCAGCCTTGAAAACGGGCTTCAGGTACCCATTTACTCACAATCTCGTCTCCGTCTTCATAAAACTCCATTTTCAGGCCCGACTCGTTGTTGGGCGCACAGCCGAAACAGAAGTATCCTTCCATTCCTTCCCATGGATTGATGATTTTTTCCATGATGGCTGGGTTTTAGATAGTATAGTCCACGCAGGCGCGGTTTTCCTTGGCCTCTTTCAGAATGCCAGCTGCGGCTACGTGTGCCGGATGGATGGCATAAGCCTTCACGTCGTCCAGCGTATCGAAACTGCTGTCCAGGCAGATGTCCCATACTTCTGCCGGGTTTTCATTCAGTCCTACATGAATGTCACGAATAAAGGGAATAGTGGCCGGAAGAGCCTCGATGGCAGCCTTAAAACGGTTCATAATGTCGGCTTTTTCTGCCGGAGCAAGGGCTTCTTTCAATTTAAATAAAACAATGTGCTTGACCATGTTTGTTTGTTTTTATGATTTTCGTATCTTTGAATATTGCAAATATAGAAATTTATTATTGAAACAAGTTATGATTATCATTGGAATTGCAGGAGGAACAGGCTCCGGTAAAACAACTGTAGTGAGAAGGATTATCGAAAGTCTGTCGGAGAATGAAGTGGCAGTGCTTCCGCTTGATTCATATTATAAGGACAGCAGTCATGTGCCCGTGGAGGAACGGCAGAACATCAACTTTGACCATCCTTCGGCATTCGACTGGGATTTGCTCTCCAAGCATATTTCCATGCTGCGTAAGGGAGAAGCCATTGAACAGCCTGTATATTCCTATCTTACCTGTACGCGCCAGAAAGAAACCGTGCATGTAGAACCCCGTAAGGTCATCATCATCGAAGGTATTCTAGCTTTGAGCGACCGCAGACTGTGCAAGCAGATGGATCTCCGTATTTTTGTGGATGCCGATCCGGACGAGCGTCTTATCCGTGTCATCCAGCGGGATGTGATAGAACGAGGACGTACGGCTGAGGCAGTGATGGAACGTTATGTGCGTGTGTTGAAACCCATGCACCTGGAGTTTATCGAACCGGCCAAGCGAATAGCCGACCTGATTGTGCCGCAAGGAGGTCATAATGAAAAGGCCATCGAGATTCTGAAGATGTACATTGAACGAATCGTAGACAAATGAAAGGCTGGATAACGGGGCTGTGCTGTGTGCTGGCCCTTTTTTTGTTTTTTTCATGCGGCTCTGAGAAAAAAGCGGAAGAGACTGCCGTCGATTTGCCGCAGATTCAGGAAAGAAAGGAGCTGGTGGTGCTGACTGTCAACAGCTCTGTGTCTTATTTCCATTACCGTGGTGAACCCATGGGATTCCAGTACGAATTGGCCCAGCAGTTTGCCAAGTCGCTGGAGCTTGACCTGAAGGTGAAAGTCGTGAAAGACGAAGAGCAGCTGGTGAGCAGTCTGCTCAAAGGAGAAGGTGATTTGGTAGCTTACAACCTGATTATTACCAATCCGCTGAAGGATAGTCTGATTTATTGTGGTGAAGAAGACATTACGCGGCAGGTAATTATACAGCGGAGAGGGAAGAAAGCTTTGAAGGATGTCACGGAACTGGTTGGAAAGAAAGTCTATGTTAATTCCGGAAAATACCGTACCCGCCTGGAAAATTTGAACCGCGAACTGGGAGGAGGAATCGATATTTGTGAGATTTCCTCCGACAGTGTATCGTCGGAAGACCTGATTACGTGGGTGGCAGAGGGGCGCATAGATTATACAGTAGCTACAGATGAAATTGCCCGCATCAACCGTACCTATTATCCGGTGCTTGACATCAACCTGGCCATCAGCTTTGACCAGCGTTCTTCGTGGGCCGTACGGAAAACATCGCCTCTGCTGGCAGAGGCCGCTGATAAATGGCACCGTGAGAACATCAATTCACCGGCATTCCGTGCCAGTGCCCGCCGTTATTTTGAGCTGGCCAAGCGTCCCGCGCACGGAGCCATTCTTTCCGTGAAAGACGGTAAGATTTCCCACTACGATGATTTGTTCCGACGCTATGCTAAAGAAATCGGTTGGGACTGGCGTTTGTTAGCTTCGTTGGCCTATACCGAATCTAACTTTAATCCGAATGTCGTATCATGGGCCGGAGCCAAGGGGCTGATGCAGCTGATGCCGGCTACGGCACGTGCCATGGGAGTGCCGCCGGGCAAAGAGCAGGACCCGGAAGAGAGTATCAAAGCTGCTGTGAAGTACATTGCCGGAATGCAGCGTACGTTTAGTAAAATCACGGATAAGGAAGAACAGGCCAAGTTCATATTGGCCGCCTACAATTCCGGTATCGGCCATGTGACCGATGCCATGGCATTGGCCGAAAAATACGGACGTAACCGCTACATCTGGGAGCATCATGTGGCCCATTTCATGTTGTTGAAAAGCAACAAGGAATATTATCAGGACCCCGTCTGCAAGAACGGGTATGCCCGAGGAAGCGATACCTATGAGTTTGTACACGAGATTCTGGCACGTGCGGAACTTTACCGGAAGAAGATAAAGAAATAAACAACTGAAAAGTTGGATTTTATAAATAGCCTGAAGTTTTTGCGGAAGCTTCAGGTTATTTTTTACGTTTCCCGTTGCAGAAACGTAAGTTTCTCAGTGCGGAAATATAGGTTTCCCTATCGGAAACCGTACGGTTTATGTGGGGGAAACGTAGAAAACTTTTCAGCAGTCTGCTTTTTCTTTTAGGAAGTTTGCAAAATATAATAAGTTACATTATTTCCTAATCATTTTAAAGTTCTACAATAAGCAGATAGCTAAAAGACGTTTTCTGCTTGAAAAAAATAAGTTTTTCTTTGGCGCCGTATAATTATATTCGTAATTTTGCGAACAACAAACAAGAGAGGTGAAAATGGTAAGAAAGAACTATTCAGAAGAACAGGAAAAAATGGCCCGCTTTGCCAAGGCCATGGGGCATCCGGCTCGTATAGCCATACTTCAATTTTTGGCCTCGCAGGAATGTTGCTTTTTTGGCGACATTCATGAAGAACTGCCCATAGCCAAGGCTACGGTGTCACAGCACTTGAAGGAACTGAAAGAAGCCGGACTGATTCAGGGAGAGATTGAGGCACCTAAGGTGAGGTATTGCATTAATAAGGAGAACTGGAAACTGGCTAAAAAAATGTTTGCCGATTTCTTGGGCCAGCCGATATGTAAAAAAGAGAGCTGTTGCGAATAAGCTCTTTTTTTGTTGTATTTGTTCGTTGTTTTGCGAATTACTAATAATAGATATAGAAGAACGATGAAAAAGATGGTATGTCTTCTGTCAGTATGCTTGGCGTTGTCCTCATGTGGAATGCAGGGCAGAAGTGAAAAAGAAATTCAAGAAAGTGACAAAGCGGTGGTCGAAAACAGTGAGGTAACTGCCAAAGATCATGTAGAGGTATTGTATTTTCATGGGAAGCAGCGTTGTGCTACGTGCATAGCCATTGAAAACAATACTCTGGCTGTGATGAAAGAGAATCTTTCGGAACAGGTAAAGAAGGGAGAAGTGGTGTTCAAGGTGATAGACATCAGCAAGAAAGAAAATGAGAAGATTGCCGAACAATATGAGGTTACCTGGTCGTCACTGTTTGTGGTGCGCTATAAAAATGGACAGGAGACAGCGGAAAATATGACTCAGTTTGCTTTCGGAAATGCCCGTAAGTCACCGGAGGTGTTCAAGGAAGGACTGGTGAAGACCGTCAATGACATGCTGAAATAATAAGGAGAGACTATGGATTGGTTACAGACATTGTTGGACAACAGTTCCACTCCTGTATGGACGGCGTTTTTGCTTGGACTGCTGACTGCACTTTCGCCTTGTCCGTTGGCAACCAACATTGCGGCCATTGGCTTTATCGGGAAAGATATTGAGAACCGGAGGCGTATTTTCTGGAACGGACTACTCTATACGCTGGGACGTATTCTTTCGTACACGTTGCTTGGAGTGGTGTTGATTCTGATTCTGAAAGAGGGTTCGAGTATGTTTGGCATACAGAAGACCATCGGGTCGTGGGGAGAGCTTGTGTTGGGACCGCTTTTGTTCGTGATAGGCCTTTTTATGCTTTTCGGTGATAGGTTGAACTTGCCTCAGTTTGGATTTCAGGGTAATGCGGAAGGACTTGCCCGGAAAGGCGGTTGGGGTGCGTTGATAATAGGCGCGTTGTTTGCACTGGCTTTCTGTCCCACAAGCGGTGTCTTTTATTTTGGCATGCTGATACCGATGTCGGCCACGGCCACAGCAGGTTATCTGCTGCCCGTTGTGTTTGCCATTGCGACTGCCATACCGGTGCTGGTCGTGGCGTGGATTTTAGCGTTCAGTGTACAGCAGCTGGGCAGTTTTTACGGCAAGATGCAGAAGGTGCAGAAATGGATGAACCGTATAGTTGGTGTGCTGTTTATCGTCATCGGCATATATTATAGCTGGATAATGTATTTATAAACGAATTTGATAACAAACAAAATCTTTACAAGTATGGAAATTAAAGTATTGGGACCGGGTTGCGCAAAGTGCAAGACCACCTATAATGTAATTGAAAAAGTAATCAAGGAAAATAATTTGGACGTGAAACTGACCAAGGTGGACGACATCATGGAAATGGTGAGCTACAACATCATGACGACTCCTGCCGTTGTGGTAGACGAAGTAGTGAAGATGAAAGGACAGGTTCCCACTGAAAGCGATGTGAAGAAACTTTTAGGAATCGGATAAACAAGAGGATTGATTCAGAAGCGGCAGAAACGACCTTCAAGGCAGCTGCCGCTTTTATGATGGAATACTTGTTCGTATTTAAACGAATTATAACGATAGAAACATGATACAAGATTTTGCAGACTGGCTTGTTTACGGATTGTTCGGACTGAGTGCTGATACGCCGCTTGGGGTAGCCGTAAACTTCTTTTTTTATGATACCATCAAGATTCTTATTTTGCTGTTTTTTATCAGTGTACTGATGGGAATCATTAACGCTTATTTTCCGATAGAACGTTTGAGGAACTATCTGGTAACACATAAAATGTACGGGTTGCAGTATGTATTGGCTTCCATTTTCGGAGCCATTACTCCGTTCTGTTCCTGCTCGTCCATTCCCTTGTTTATCGGCTTTGTAAAAGGCGGTATCCCTTTGGGAGTGACGTTTGCCTTCCTGATTACTTCTCCGCTGGTGAACGAGGTGGCGGTGGCTATGTTCCTCGGCTCTTTTGGACTGAAAGTCACACTTATCTATGTCATCAGCGGTATTCTGCTGGGAGTGATAGGAGGTTTTGTGCTTGGCCGTATGCATCTCTCACCTTACCTGAGCGACTGGGTGAAGCAGATACAGGCCAGCTCCTCGGCGCAGGCAGGAGAATGGGAGAAAGACCATACTACTTTTATCAAGCGTCTTCCCGTCATTGTGCGTGATGCCTGGAAGATTGTCAGTGGTGTACTGATTTACATTCTGATAGGTATCGGTATCGGTGCGTTTATGCACGGCTTTGTGCCCGAAGGATTTTTCGAGCAATACATGTCGAAGGATAACTGGTTTGCCGTACCGCTTTCTGTGATTCTTGCCGTACCGATGTATGCCAATGCGGCAGGCATTGTGCCGGTCATCGAGGTATTCGTGGCCAAAGGTATCCCTATGGGTACAGCTATCGCTTTCATGATGGCCGTGGTAGGTCTTTCACTTCCGGAAGCGACTTTGCTGAAAAAGGTGATGACGTGGCGGCTGATTGCGATATTCTTCGGAACGGTGGCTTTCTTCATTATCTTGTCGGGTTATTTGTTTAATTTTGTTCTTTAATTTATCATTGTTACATTTATATGAGAGTATTGATTCTTTGTACAGGAAATAGTTGCCGCAGCCAGATGGCACACGGCTTTTTACAGTCGTTCGATAAGAATATAGAAGTGTATTCGGGTGGAACAGAGCCTGCCGTACAAGTAAATGTCAAGGCGGTGGAGGTAATGAAAGAAATCGGAATTGACATCAGTTCGCATGTGCCGACTCATGTGAATACCTACCTTGATCAGGAATGGGATTATGTGATTACCGTGTGCGGAGGAGCAAATGAAAGTTGTCCGGCATTTACCGGAAAAGTAGGCAAGCGTCTTCACATCGGTTTTGATGACCCGTCGCATGCCACCGGAACTCCGGAATTTATTGAAGCAGAATTCCGTCGTGTGCGCGATGAGATTAAAAATGCCTTCGCCCGTTTCTATATTACGGAAATCCGAAAAGAAGAATTACCCGCCTGCTCTTGCGGAAGTTGCGGTTAATATGCGTATTCTGTTGTATCGTCTTTGGTTTTGCGATAAATCGTAATATTTTGGATGAATTCTTTGTTATTTCATCATTTTTTCATAGTTTTGTCACTATGAAACCAAACTTAACAAAGTTGAATATGACAGAATGGGATAAAATGCAGGAGCATCAAATCTATAATGATTTTGATGCTGATTTGTTTAACCTGAGGGTTAAGGCAAAGAAGCTGTTTAAGGAGTTTAACCGTACTGAAGATGAAGAAGTTGAACGACGTCAGGAAATCATGCACAAACTCTTCAAGAAAGTAGGGGAGCGTGTGTGGATGGAGCCGGACCTTGCTTGCGAGTTCGGCAAAAATATTACGATTGGCAATGATGTCTATATTAACTTCGGATGTACGCTCCTCGATTGTGGGCAGATAACGATAGGTAACAATACGTTGTTGGGGCCCAATGTGAGTATGTATTCGGCGAATCATTCGCTTGATGCGGCAGAGCGGATAGCAGGTGCTTTGATTCCTGAACCCATTACCATAGGCAATCGGGTCTGGATTGGAGGCGGCAGCACTATCCTCAGTGGAGTGACGATAGGCGATGATACCGTTATTGGTGCCGGAAGTGTCGTAACTCATGATATCCCTTCGGGTGTCGTGGCAGCTGGAAATCCTTGTCGTGTATTAAGAAAAATCACGGATAAAGACAAGGTGGGTTTTCCTGTATAATAAACCGTTTTTTCATGTGAGAGGAGAGGTGTTATGATGAAGTGAACTTCCCCAAAGTGGGGTGAGTTACATATTGTCCAGTTATAAAACGAAAGGCTGTTTCAAATTACATTATTCTAATTTGAAACAGCCTTTTTACTGCTTTCTCTCAGTAAATAAATATAGGCTAAAAAAACGCCTTTGCGTTTTAATTAAAACACAAGGACGTTTAGATTAAAACGCAAAGGCGTTTGACATGAAATGTACTTGCGTTTGAGATAAAACGCACTTGTGTTTTTGGAGGAGAATAAAACGAATGAATCGATTTTACTTTTAATTTAATTAACTGTTTGAATATATATTATTTACGATAAATTCGTAGATTTGCGAAAAGTTCGTAGAAAAACTCGTTCGATATGGAAAAGCTAACTTATCAGGAAGAAGAAGCCATGCGCTTTATTTGGAACTTGGGGCCGTGTTTTGTGAAGGATGTGGTGGGCTGCTATGCTGAACCTAAACCGCCTTATACCACGGTGGCCTCCATCATCAACAACCTGAAGCGGAAGGGATACCTGCAGGCAGAGAGGTTTGGTAATACTTACCGGTATACTCCTTTGGTGGCTCAGGAAGAATATACCAGCAAGTCTGTGGGCAACATTGTGCGCAATTACTTTGCCAATTCTTATAAGGAGATGGTTTCGTTCTTTGCCAAGGAACAGAAGATTTCCAAGGAAGACCTGAATGAGATTATCAACCTGATTGAAAAACGTGAAGATAAATAAAAACTTATTTCTATGCTATACCTTCTTCAAGTCAATGTCGGATTAATCCTGTTTTACGCGCTCTATAAACTGGTATGCACGCGGGATACCTTCTTTCGTTCAAGAAGATTTATCCTGATAGTGTCGCTTGTATTGCCATTTATCCTGCCTTTTATAGACGTACGAGAATGGCTGGAAAGCCGTGACCGCATGATTATGCTCACTCACTTTGATTACTCGGCGGTGCTGCCGGAGATTGTGGTGGGCAGTGAAGCGGCAGAAACCGGAAACCGTGTATTCGTGCTGTCTGAATGGATAGGCTATCTGTATCTTGCCGGGGTAGTGGTATTGCTCGTCCGGCTTGCGGTTCAGGCATTCAGTCTGTCTCGCCTCATTCTACGTATGCCGGAAAAAGAGATAAACGGCGTCCGCGTAAAATGTTTGAATGACCCTTCCGGACCGTTTTCTTTCTTCAGATGGATTTTCATGAATCCTGCCGCTGTGAAGGAAGATGAAATCAATGAAATCCTGACGCACGAAATGGCGCACGTAAAGCAGCATCATTCTGTCGATGTACTTCTTGCCGAGATGGTCAGCATCTGCTGCTGGATGAATCCCTTTGCCTGGCTGCTGAAACGCGAGGTCAGACTCAACTTAGAGTTCCTGGCCGACAGGAAAGTAATGGAGGCAGGGTTTGCCACTAAAAGCTATCAATATCACCTGCTTGGGTTGGCCTACAACCACAAGTACGGGTTATCCAATAATTTCAACTTCTCTCACCTTAAACAACGTATCATTATGATGAACAAGAAAAAATCAAACGCTGCAGGGCATATCAAATATGCGCTGTTCGTGCTTCCGGCCTTTGCTCTACTCGTTGCCGGAAACATCTCCTGCTCGCAGGGAGCATCCGAAAAACAGGATGCCAAAGAAGAAACCGTCGCACCAGATTCAGTAGCGGCTCCTACTGACGGTGTAGCGAAAGAAGAAGTATTTATGGTTGCAGAACAGATGCCTGAATTTCCGGGAGGAATGAAGGAGTTGTTGAAATTCCTTCAAGAAAACGTGAAATATCCGGAAAATGCCATGAAGAATAATGTGCAGGGACGGGTAATAGTGCAGTTTGTGGTGGAAAAAGACGGAACTCCTACCGAGTTCAAAGTACTTCGTTCTGTAGACCCGGATTTGGATGCGGAGGCTTTGCGCGTCATGAAAGCTATGCCTAAGTGGAAACCAGGTATGCAGAAGGGACAGGTTGTAAGGGTGAAATTTACCGTACCTGTTTCCTTCAAACTTCAGTAAATTGTTTTTGAGTCCGCTTTAAAATGGGTTGCAATTATGCTTAAATGCTTTTGAGAGAAGTTGGAATGTGACCCTGTATTTTAGAGCGGACTCATTTTTTTAATATGATACCATGAAACTCACAGCAATATTATTTTCCTCTCTATTATTGGGGTTGATGATGGGGAGTTGCCATTCCGGACAGAAGGTTCCGGAAGGTGAATTCCTGATAGAAGGATTTGTGAAGAACCTGCCCGACAGCTCAGTTGTTTCCCTCTGTCAGTCTGAGAACAGACAGTATGCGGACATTGTGACATCTGATACGGTCAAGGATGGCAGATTTGTATTAAGAGATACCGTTACTTCAAAGGAATCTCGGCAGCTGTTGCTGATAGTAAGCTATAAGAAGACATTTTCGGTAAGTCCACTTTCTTTGTGGGTAGTTTCCGGAGCAAAAATCCGGATTCAGGGTGAAGGCATGCTATGTCCGTTCTGGACGGTAGAAAGTGAGGTACCGGAGCAGCAGGCAGAGGCTGAATTTACCAAATTGGGAATGCCGGAAATGGTGGAAGCCTTTAAGCAAGAGATGATAGTATATGAGATGTTTGACAAGGGCATAAATGATATTTCCATCCGAAACAAGATCGATTCTATCCGTCGGAATCATGTGTATCCTCTGAAAGACAAAGTTCGGTTGCGGGAACTGGAATACATGAAAACGGCTCCGGTCACAAAAGTCTGGCTGGAAAAGTATTGTGATCAGGTGTCTTTCCTCAATTGGAACCCTGATTCTCAGTATTCTCATAAAGAATTGGTTTATCCGCTGTATGCACGTTTGTTTGAAGCTGACCGCAAGTCGCCGGTAGGACGTGAAATTGCAGCTTATTTTAAGATGGTAGAGCCGGTAAAGGCGGGCGACCACATGGTAGACGGCACGCTGTATGATACGGAGGGAAATACACATCATCTCTCTGAATTTAAGGGTAAATACATTCTGCTTGATTTCTGGAACATCGGTTGCCAGCCTTGCATGGAGGCACTGCCGGAAATGGAAGAAGTGAGTCGCATGTATAAAGGCAAGCTGGAACTGGTTAGCATTTGTGGAGCCGCGAAAAACAGATGGAAGAAGTTTGTGGCAGAAAGGAAACTGACCGGCCATCAATGGAATGAACTTCGTGAGGTGAATGACGGACTTGCAGCGGTTTATGGTGTAAAGGGAGTTCCTCATTATGTGCTGATTTCACCGGAACGTAAGGTGATACATAGCTGGATGGGGTATCGTAAGCATATCTGAAAGAGAAAATGAAAGAGTTTGTGAAATAATCATTTATTATCTGATAGGTAAAGACCGTACGATAATTGCAAAGCTCCAAGGCTATGCAGAAAAGACAACGGACACGAAGATAGAAAAGAAGATAAAAGCGAATTTGTAGACAGAAAAACGTATTCTACTCAATCTTTGCATTTTCTGTAGATTTTTCTATACATTTGCAGCCGTACATTTAAACAAAGAGAAAACAGATGCATCGTATCACTTCCTGTTCGCAAAAGGTCATGCTTCGGTTCCGTCGCTGGAGCCGGAAGGAATATGCTGCGTTTGTAAGCCTGCACCGCCATGTCACCATCGGACAGGTGGGACGAGGAATTGCAGATGCTTCATTGGACAAGCAGAAAACGGCAGTGTGCGAGGGAAAGAAAACAGAAGGTACGTCATGGACTGACCTTTCAGAGGAGGATGCACTCTTTGGAAGTGGAGGACCTGGGCTCGGAGGAAGTCTATTCGAGACAGACCGGACAGAATTGTGGCGTCTGCTGGTGCCGCAAAGGGAAGAAGTGCCTGCGCTGCTTTTAGATGAAATAAATAAGATAACAATAACCGGAAGGGGTGTCTCCGTTTCAGGTCAAGTCTGACAGACTTAACCGAAGCGGAGACATCCCTTCTTTTTTTAGGATAAATACGTATGGAAAGATTACAGAAATTAGAAGAGAAGATAAAGGAAGGAGGCATGCTTACTTCGGAAGAGGCTTTGTGGCTGCTCGAGGAAGCACCTTTTGAGGAGCTGTGTGAGGTGGCTCACCGCATTACGGTGGCATACGCTTCACGGAAGTTTGACATGTGCTCCATCATTAACGCCAAGTCGGGTCGTTGCCCTGAAAACTGCAAATGGTGTGCCCAGTCGGTGCATCATCACACGGGTGTGGAGGAGTACGGACTGGTGAGCGAAGAGGAATGTCTGCGCCAGGCAAAGATGAACGAAGACCAGGGTGTGGCTCGTTTTTCGCTGGTGACCAGTGGTCGCCGGCCTTCGGCGGGAGAGGTAGAGAAACTTTGCAAGCACTTTGAATATCTTCGGGCGCACAGTAAGATTGAATTGTGTGCGTCGTTAGGATTGGCTACGGAAGAACAGCTTGCGGCCTTGTATCGTGCCGGGGTGAGCCGTTATCATTGCAACCTGGAAACGGCGCCTTCGTTCTTCCCGACCTTGTGTTCCACGCATACGCAGGCACAGAAGATAGAAACACTCCAGGCAGCTCGTCGGGCGGGCATGGACGTGTGTAGCGGAGGCATCATCGGCATGGGAGAAACGCCGGCCCAGCGGGTAGAACTGGCACTGACTTTGCGAGAACTGGGGGTACAGTCCATCCCGTTGAACCTGTTGCAGCCCATCAAGGGTACGCCGCTGGAACACGCAAAGCCGCTGACGGCGGAAGAGGTGCTTCGTACGGTGGCCATGTTCCGCATGGTGAACCCGACGGCTTTCCTTCGCTTTGCCGGAGGGCGCTCACAGCTGAGCGAGGAGACGGTGGACCGTGCGCTGTATGTGGGAATCAATTCGGCCATTGTGGGGGATTTGCTGACTACCCTTGGCTCAAAAGTAACAAAAGACAAAGGACGTATAAAGGAGGCAGGATATGAATTGTGAGAAATTGTTTGACGAATTTGACCGGTCGCATTTGTGGCATCCGTATACTTCAACTTCAAATCCGCTGCCCACTTACAAGGTGGAACGGGCACAGGGTTGTACCTTGACGCTGGTCGACGGTACGGAACTGATTGACGGCATGTCGTCGTGGTGGTGTGCCGTGCATGGATACAATCATCCGGTGCTGAACCGGGCGGTGGAGGAACAGCTTCACCGGATGTCGCACGTGATGTTCGGGGGACTGACGCACGAGCCGGCCATCGAATTGGGAAAGGAATTGCTGAAAATTGTGCATCCCAGCATGGAATACATTTTTTATGCCGACAGTGGGTCGGTGGCTGTAGAAGTGGCTTTGAAGATGGCGGTGCAGTATCAGTTTGCGGCAGGTCATCCGGAGAAGAACAATTTCGTGACCATCCGTTCGGGCTATCACGGCGATACGTGGAACGCCATGTCGGTATGCGACCCGGTGACGGGCATGCACAGCCTGTTTGGTTCGGCCCTTCCGGTGCGCTATTTTGTACCTTCTCCGCAGTGCCGTTTCGATGCCGAATGGGATGAGAAGGACATCGAACCCTTGCGTGAAGTTATCGCGCAGCATCACGGTGAACTGGCGGGACTGATTTTAGAGCCGATAGTGCAGGGTGCCGGAGGCATGCGTTTCTATCATCCGCAGTATTTGCGGGAGGCGGCACGTCTCTGCCGGGAGCATGGTATGCTCCTGATTTTTGACGAGATTGCCACAGGCTTCGGACGTACGGGGAAATTGTTTGCATGGGAACATGCGCAGGTGGAACCGGACATCATGTGTATCGGTAAGGCACTGACAGGAGGGTATATGACCTTCTCGGCGGTGCTGGCTTCGGCAAAGGTGGCCGACTGTATTTCTTCCAAGGAGCCGCGTGCGTTCATGCACGGTCCTACGTTTATGGGCAACCCGCTGGCTTGTGCCGTGGCATTGGCATCTGTGCGTCTGTTGTTGTCGTCAGGCTGGCAGGAGAAGGTGCGACGCATTGAAGCACAGTTGAAAGAAGAACTGGCACCGGCGGCTTCGTTGCCGCAAGTGGCCGATGTCAGGGTACTGGGTGCCATTGGAGTGATTGAAACCAAGAAGCCGGTCGACATGGGCTGGATGCAGCGCCGGTTTGTGGAAGAAGGTATCTGGGTGCGTCCGTTCGGACGGCTGGCCTATATCATGCCGCCTTTCATTATCCGTCCGGAAGAACTGACGAAACTGACGAGCGGTTTGTGCAAGATTGTCGGCGAAATGCCGGAATAAAAACAAAGGAGGTAAATCATGGAAAATGAAATACAACCCGGACTGGACGGAGATTTTCAGCTGGAACTGGATAAGCTGGAGGCGTGTGGCAACCTGCGTGTGTTGCCGGAAACCTGCAGCGACGGGAAATGGATTGAGGCCGGTGGACGGAGGATGTTGAATCTGTCGTCGAACGATTATCTGGGACTGGCTTCGGACAAGGCGTTGCGTGAGGAGTTTCTGCGGACGGTGGAGGAAAGGGATTTGTGCTTTTCTTCCTCGTCCTCGCGGTTGCTGACGGGTAACTTCCCAGCCTATCGGGAACTGGAATCGCTGTTAGCTTCGTTGTTTGGAGCGGAGAGTGCGCTGGTGTTCAGCAGCGGGTATCACATGAATACGGGGATTCTTCCGGCGGTGACCGATGCGAACACGCTGATTTTAGCCGACAAATTAGTACATGCGAGTCTGATTGACGGCATTCGCTTGTCGGCGGCCAAGTGCATCCGTTACCGTCATCAGGACTATGCGCAGTTGGAGAATCTGCTGGCCAAGCATCACGGCGAGTATCATCGGATTATTGTGGTGACGGAAAGCGTGTTCAGTATGGACGGTGACGTAGCTTCGCTCGACCGGCTGGTGGAACTGAAGCGTCGTTATACCAACGTGATGCTGTATGTAGACGAGGCGCACGGCATTGCCGTACGGGGCCAGCGAGGACTGGGGGTAGCCGAGGAACAAGGTTGCCTGAAGGACATCGATTTCTTGTGCGGTACCTTCGGCAAGGCGATGGCTTCCGTGGGAGCGTATGTGGTGTGCCGGAAGGTGATACGTGATTACCTGGTGAACCGGATGCGCACGTTGATTTTCACTACGGCCTTGCCGCCTATCAATGTGGCATGGACGCGCTTTGTCTTGTCGCACCTGGAAGATATGCAGGCACGGCGGGAGCATCTGGCCAAAATCTCAGCAAGCCTGCGGACGGCTATCCGTGAGAGTGGGGTGGAATGTCCGTCGGAAAGTCACATTATACCTCTGGTAGTGGGAGCCAACGAGAAGGCCATCTGGAAGGCCTTGCAGATGCAGGAACATGGCTTTTATGTGTTGCCGGTGCGTCCGCCTACCGTACCCGAGGGAACAGCGCGGTTGCGTTTCTCGCTGACTTCGCTGATTGAAGAAGAGGAAATGGGGCGGTTGTGCCATGAAATGAAAGCATGAAAACAGAAAGAAATTAAGATATGAAACAACGGTTTATCAAGAAGGAAGGAAATTCTACATTGCTGCTCTTCTTTGCCGGATGGGGTTCGGACGAAAATCTGTTTGCCGGACCGGTACAGGAAGGATGTGACAGCCTGTTGTGTTTCGGCTATAAGGATTTGGATTTTGACTACAGTCTGCTGGAAGGCTACAAGGAGATACGGGTCATGGCCTGGTCCATGGGGGTATGGGTAGCCTGCCAGACGTTGTCTGGAAAAGAATATCCTTACGGGATGAAGCTGGCAGTGAACGGTACGCCTTTCCCTATTCACGATACAAAAGGTATTCCTGAAGCCATCTTTCAGGGAACCCTGGAGAATTTTTCGGAACCGGTGCTGATTCGTTTCCGTCGGCGGATTTGCGGATCGGCCGCACAGGTGAAGACATTCCTGTCGCATCACCCTTATCGGGAGGTAGACGATTTGCACCAGGAGCTGGCGGCTTTGTGGACGGCAGTGAAGAATCGTCCGGCTGTGGAGTGGACTTGGGACAAGGCGGTTGTCGGGACGAACGACAAGATATTCCCGCCTCAGAACCAGCGCGAAGCCTGGCAGGGAGTGGCCGTGGAAGAAGTGGATGCGGAACACTATGACGAGGAGTTGTTCCGTGAGTTGCTGAACGGAGAAAGTCGGTTATGGACAAGGCCCTGATTAGTCGGCGCTTTGCCAAGGCCGTGGGGACTTACCTGGACAAGGCCGACGTGCAGCGTTACGTGGCATCCCGGATGGCGGAACTGACCAGTCGTTACATTCCTTCGGACATACAAGAACGGGTGCTGGAAATTGGCTGCGGCACGGGCATGTTCACGCGGATGTACTTGCAGCAGGCGGCACCGGAAGAGATGTGGCTGAACGATCTTTGTCCGGAAGTGGAACCTTATCTGGCAGATGTGCTGGGTGAAAGGGTGCATTTCATGGCGAAGGATGCGGAGACATTAGCTTTTCCGGAGGGGCAGGACCTGATTGTATCGTGTTCGGCAGTGCAGTGGTTTGAAGACCTGCCACGTTTCTTTTCAGGATGCCGGAAGTTGTTGCATGAAGGGGGATACCTGGCTTTCAGTACCTTTGGTCCTCACAATACGGAGGAGGTGGCGACACTGACTGCAGCGGGATTGTCGTATCCGTCGCTGGAGGAATTGAAAGAGATGCTGGCGGCACGCTATGAGGTAGTATATGCCCACGAGGAACAGTTGCGCCTGTCATTTTCTTCCCCCTTGGACGTGTTGAAGCATTTGAAGGAGACCGGAGTGACGGGTACGGCTGCACAACCATGGACACGCGGCAGGTTGCAGGAATTCTGCCGGAATTATACGAGACAATTTTCGGATGAACGGGGAAAGGTGTACCTGACTTTTCATCCTATTTATATGATATGTAGAAAATAAAAACGTTACGAGTATGAAAAAGAATGTATATTTTGTCAGTGGTATCGATACCAATATAGGAAAGAGTTATGCCACGGCTTACCTGGCTAAGACCTGGAATGAGCGGGGCATCCGTACCATTACGGAGAAACTGATTCAGACGGGGAATACGGACATGTCGGAAGACATCGAGCTGCACCGCCGGATTATGGGTACCGGCTTGTTGCCGGAAGATAAGGAACGATTGACCATGCCGGAGATTTTTTCTTATCCCTGTTCTCCGCACCTGGCAGCGGAGATAGACAAGCGTCCGATTGATTTCGATAAGATTGAACGTGCCACTCAGACACTGAGTGAACGCTATGATGCGGTGTTGCTGGAAGGGGCCGGAGGACTGATGGTGCCGTTGACTCGTGAACTGCTGACTATCGACTATGTGGCACAGAAGCAGTATCCGCTGGTGTTTGTCACTTCTGGTCGCCTGGGAAGTATCAACCACACCTTGCTGAGCCTGGAAGCGATGACGCGTCGGGGCATCTGTCTGCACACGCTGGCCTACAACCTCTTCCCGGAAGAAGATGATGAGATTATCCGTCGCGATACGGAGGAATACATGCGCGACCTGTTGAAACGGGAATATCCGGAAGCAGAGTTTGTGGTAGTTCCGTTTTTGGGTACTAAATAAATGGGCCGGTGAAACAAGGATATTATCACGTGATGGCCATTGCCGTGGTCGTGGTGTGGGGACTGACCTACATCTCGACCAAGGTACTGATTCAGCAGGGGCTGCATCCGCATGAGATTTTCTTCTACCGTTTTCTGGTTGCTTATGCGGGTATCTGGCTGATTGCTCCCCGTCGGCTGCTGGCCAACAGTTGGAAGGAAGAAGGTTTGTTGGCTTTGGCTGGTTTCTTTGGCGGCTCGCTTTATTTTTATACGGAGAATACGGCTTTGGGACTGACGCAGGCTTCGAACGTGGCGTTTCTGCTGTGTACGGCCCCGTTGCTTACGGCCTTTCTCTCGGCAGCATTTTATAAGGAAGACCGTTTGACCCGACGGTTACTGATGGGCTCCATGCTGGCCCTTTGTGGGGTGGGACTGATTGTGTTCGGTGGGAAGGAAGGCTTGAAAGTCTCTCCTGCAGGCGATTTGCTGACGTTATGTGCTGCCTTCTCGTGGGCTTGCTATAGTTTGGTCATTCGTCGCTTGTCCGGACGTTATCCGGTGTCGTTTATCACCCGGAAAGTGTTCTTTTATGGGGTACTTACCATTCTGCCGTTGTTTGCCGTATTTCCTTTCCGACAGAATACGGCCATCTTGTGCCGGCCCGAAGTGTGGTCGAACCTGTTGTTTCTGGCTCTGATAGCTTCGTTGGTTTGCTTTGTGGCCTGGAACGTGGCACTAAAGAAAATAGGTGTGCTGCATACTTCCAATTATATTTACCTGAGTCCGCTGGTCACCTTGGGAGCTTCCATACTGATTCTGGGAGAAGGACTGACCTTATGTTCGGCAGTGGGTGCTGTCTGCATTCTGTGTGGCGTGTACTGGGCGGAGAAAAGGAAATGAAGCATACAGATGCTGGAAGAAGTTTAGGGAAATCCCTACCTCGAAATAGGGATTTCCTGCTTGATAGGGAAAAATATCTTCCTAATTTTGTATCAGAATAAAAAGGTAGAACCGTTAAATGATATAATTATGATGAAGGTGAAAGTATTTGCTTCGTTGATGTTGGCTGGCTTGCCATTCGTTTTGGCAGCCCAGAGTAACGACGACCTTTACTTCGTTCCCAAGAAAAAAGCGGAAACGAAGAAGGAGACCGTAGCGGCCCCGAAGCAGAATAGTCAGGGGACAACGGTGTATTCCACATCGGCTACTTCCACGCCGGTAGTAGTGAAGGATGTGGCTGGAAATACGCGTGATGTAGACGAATACAACCGTCGGTACACATCGCGTGAGAACACGTTCTCCATGCAGAACGATACGCTTTACATTCAGGAAAAACCGTATAGCGAACGGGGAGAGTGGGTGAACGGATTTGAAGGTACGCAGGATGATTACGAATATGCCATGCGTATTGTCCGTTTCCGTAGTCCGCGCTATGCCATTCCGGTAAGCAGTCCGCTGTACTGGGATGTAGTGTATGGAGCTTTCCCGTCATGGGACTGGAACGTATACGATGATGGACTTTATGCTTACGTATTCCCGACTTACAGCAATCCGCTGTGGTGGGACTGGAGATGGAACTGGAGCATTGCCGGACCAAGATTCAGCTTTGGCTGGGGATGGTCTTCTCCATGGTATTACAGCAGCTGGTATTCTCCATACTGGTATGGTGGTTACTGGGGTGGCTATTGGGGAGGTTACTGGGCCGGTTACTGGGGCCCGGGATGGCATCATCATCACCCGTACTATCCGTCGTATGGATGGGGAGGAGGATGGCATGGTCATTCTTATACCTACAATAACCGTCGTGCGGAAAATGTGGTGCGGAGAGGTACGGTAGGCTCAGCATTCGATCGTAATGGACGAACCGGAGGTCGTGTTGTGAGTGGCCTTGATCGAAACGGTAGAACGGGAGGTCGTGTGGTAAGCGGTACGAATGGAGTACGCTCTGTACGTCCGGATGATGCTTCAAGAGTACGTAGTACGGGGGTGAGATATACCCGTCCGTCACAAAGCGTAGGTGAATCTACTTATTCTCGTCCAAGCAGTACCCGTCCGAATTCTTATCGAAATACTGGAGCATTTGACCGGATGAATCAGAATAACAGCAATCGGATGAATGGGTTTGATAATTCACGGACAAATTCTTCTGTAAGAACTAATCGGGTTGATTTTGGTGGAGGAAGTTATCGTACGACAATAAGTGGCGGTGGAGGTTCTTCCAGCAGAGGAGTCAGTACCGGTGGTGGCGGTGGTGCACGCAGAAGATAAAGTGAATGTAAAATGGAAAAGAGTATGAAAAAAAGATATATGTATGCAATGGCTTGTTCATTGTTGTGGAGTGCACAAGCCATGGCGCAGACTGCGTATGATGCGGTGCGTTATGCTGGTGATGAATTAAACGGTACAGCCCGTTTTGTAGGTATGGGAGGAGCCATGGGAGCTTTGGGAGCAGATATTTCTACTATTGGAACAAATCCGGCTGGTATTGGCTTGTTTAGAGGACATGATTTATCTACTTCTTTTGGTATGAATAGTACGAAGACAGAGAGTGATTTTGGCGGGAGTATGATGAATGATAAACGAAACAAAGCTTCATTTGATCAGATTGGTTTTGTGTATTCCACAAAAATTGGTAACCGTACGACGCTTCGTTACTTGAACTTTGGCTTTAACTATCATAAAAGTCGTAATTTTAACAAGCTGTTTGCTGCAGGTGGAATGCTTGGTGGGCTTTCTCAAACACAGCAGATGGCCAATATGATGGATTTATATTCTATTAAAGAAATAGATAACATCTATAATTACGGCGCAGAAGGTTCGGGAAATCTTTCCAATCCATATTATAATGTGGATTATCCATTTTTAGGCATAATGGGTGTTCGTACAGAACTGGTAGGAATAGGAACTTTCTCCAATGATAAAGGAGAAGCTTATCAGAGAACGATTGGATGGAATGGAAATTCCAATGGCTTCCGTAGTCGGGAAGAAGGTGGAATCAATGAGTATGATTTTAATGTGGCCTTTAATGTGGAGGACCGAATGTATTTCGGTATCACTTTAGGTGTAAATGATGTGAATTATACTCGTAGTACCTATTATACGGAAGACATTTATGATGGTGGACATTCTGGATTTTATGAATTGCAGAATGCCTATCGTACGGAAGGAACAGGGATTAATCTGAAGCTTGGTGCGATTTTTCGACCGATAGAAGAGTCTCCATTCCGTTTTGGGTTGGCTATTCATACGCCTACATGGTACTCGTTGACGGATACGTACTCTTCCAACCTCTATTCTAAACTGACTTACCAGAAGGAGGATGGAACAATGTTAACTCCGTTAGAATTTGTGGAAAAGACAGTAAGTTATGTGGGAGATATAGTACAGGATTATCGTCTGATAACACCATGGAAGTTCAATGTCAGTGCAGGAACTACTTTAGGAGGTATCATGGCTTTGGGTGCGGAATATGAGTATGCTAATTTCGGCTCTTCCCGTTTGTATTATAATGACGGAACTCCAATGGATAATCAGAATGAATACACTAAATCTACGCTGAAAGGTCAACATACGTTGCGTGTGGGAATGGAAACTCGTATATCTTCAGCTTTTAGTGTGAGAGCAGGTTACAATTATTCAACATCGGCTTTTAAGGATGGAGCATACAAGTCGTTGAATGCAAATGATATGCGTACGGATACAGAATATACCAATGATTTGGCTCGTAATACGGTAACTGTAGGTTTGGGTTACAGAAGTAAGTGGTTTTATACCGACTTGGCTTATAAATATGATGTATACAAGTCTGATTTTTACGCATTCAGTGATGAGGCTTTGCAAGCTACAAAAGTAACCAACGAACGTCATCAGTTATTGCTTACGCTGGGCGTTCACTTCTAGAAGTTCATTGTGTTTGTTTTATTTAATATGGGAGTTGCTTTTATTCACTGGGGCAGCTCCCTTTTTTATTCCTTCTTCTCACGGTATTCTTTCTTCTTCCAGAAATTGAATCCCATGTAGATACGCAGGCTTCCGAAAGAATTAGTCATAGAGAAAGTGGGTTTCCGGTAGTCGTATGTGTGAAGCACGAGAGAGGCTCCTACATAGTATTTGCTGTTGTTCCAAGTGATGCCTGCACGCGTAATCAGGTCGAAATTGATGTCTCTTATCCATTGCGCCCAGTCAGTTCCGCTTTGGGTGGGCTGGTCGTTGATACGTGCCTTTTTATAGGCTATGGCCGGAAGAAGGGAGATGTTCAGCAGACAGTTTTTGGCAAACACCCAGTTGTAACCGTAGCCCACGCTGAGGTTGTAGTCAGTATAGCGCAGACTGTGAAATTTCAAGGAGGGACTGAGCTGCTGTTGCATTTCTTCGGGCAGTTGCGTATGGTCGAATGAAATGTTATGCTGGGAATAGGAGAATCCGGCCAGCAGAGAGCCGCAGCTTTTCCGCTGGTTGGTCGACTGGCTGTAGGCTGCAGGATAGGAAAAGCGCTTGTGGTTGAAAATCCAGTAGGCATTCAGTCCTTTGATGTTGCTTTGAAAGCCGTTGAATTGTGTGTTTACATAGCTTTGACTCAGATTGAACTTTTCATAGGAAGACAGCTTGAAATCGCTGCCCGTTTTCCTGTAATACAAGTCTACGCCAAATTTGGCACTGTATAGATTGAATACAATTTCTTTTCGGGGAGCTTTTTCCTTTCCTTTCCCGATAAGGTCCTTGATGTCGAAAGATAGTCCCAGGAAAATCCATCTCCATCCAAAATAAACTCCCAGCTTGGTGTTGATGTTCGGGGCAAAGTTCAGACTTTGTCCGTCGTTACTGCCTAATCGGTAATGTTCATACCAGGAGCTTTGTTCCAGCATGAAGGCCAGGTTGTATTTGTTGGGAGAAATATAGGTGGTATCTATGGTGTTTAGTTTGGCACCGGCTTTCTTGATTTCTTCTCCAGTAAATTTAATGGAACGGACAATGCCGTCGGTCAGACTGCTTAATGACAGTCGGGGAGAAGCCACAGGAGCCGGTTCGTTGATTGACATGCTGTCTTTCTTCTCTATCTGAGCCATGGTGTGCGTCGGATAGAGAAGGAGTACAGACAGTATGGTCAACAAGGAGAGTGGTTTCACCCCAAATAATAATGTATTGGTTAAAGTTTGTTCAGAATTCGGTCCATTACCCAGTTGGTAGGAGTGGCACTGACACCGTCGCAGGTGCAGACTGCCTTTCCTTGCAGATGCTCTACTACCGCTTTAATCAATGGAAGCTGTACATGAGGAGGGTTAGGAGGCAGGATTTCTTCACGTCCGCGTTCCGTATGCAGGGCTATCGGGTCGTAGGTGAAGACGGAGAAGCAGATCATACCTTTGTCTCCGATAATCTCAATACGGTCTTCCTTGGCGGAGTCGTGGGCTACGAAACACCAGGAACCTGAGCCGGGCAGACCGGAGTCGAACTTGAAGCAGGCACTGATTGTATCTTCTGCTTCATACAGTCCGCCACGGTTGGATTTGTAGCCTTCTGCTTCGAGAATGCATCCGAACATGTCCTGCAATAAATCAAGCTGATGGGGAGCAAGGTCGTAGAAATAACCTCCACCTGCAATATCAGGTTGCACGCGCCATGGCAAATTCTTGCTGTTGTAGTCGAGTGCGCGCGGGGGCTGTGCAAAACGAATCTGCACGTTGATAACGTTGCCTATTTCGCCTTCTTCCACTAACTGGCGGACTTTCTGGAAGTAGGGCAGGTAGCGGCGGTAATAAGCTACGAAGCAAGGCACTCCGGTCTCTTTCGAGATACGGTTGATACGTGCACAGTCTTCATAGCTGGCAGCCATCGGCTTCTCGATGTACACCGGTTTGCCGGCCTTCATTGCCATGATGGCAAATGTGGCATGCGAAGAAGGAGGAGTAGCGATGTAAATGGCATTCACATCTTCGTCTCCAATTAACTCTTGTGCGTCGGTGTACCATCGGGGTATCTGATGGCGTATGGCGTAGGATTTGGCTTTTTCTTCGTCGCGGCTCATGACGGCAACCACCCGTGAGCCTTCTATCATGTTAAAAGCGGGTCCGCTTTTCTTCTCGGTGACTTCACCGCATCCGATGAATCCCCAGTTTACTTTATCCAGTTTGATCATAGATGAGTGGTTTTAGTGAAAGTATTTCTTATATAATTTCTGATAGTCTTTGCTTTTCATGTACTCGTCGAGCCATTGGTTCAGGCTGTCGAGCAGGATGGGAGAATGTTTGGCTACTCCCCATGCGTAGAATTGGGTGAAACTGATGTCGGTATCGATATCCAGGTTGGGATATAGGTGCATGTTTGCCTTGGCAATGTTCTCGTCGCACACGGCATAGTCAATGTCTCCTCCAGAAACCATGGCCATAAGTTGTTCAGGACCGTATTGTTCTATCTCTTGGATATAGATGGTGTCGGCTATCTCGCTGATGAGGTTGTGCAGACGTAGCAGGGCAGGAGAGCCTTTGACCACGTGCAAGGTTTTATGTCCTAACTCCAGCTGGTTGTGTATGTACAGACTGTCTTTCCCTTCTTCCAGTTTGCGCTGTACCAGTACCTGTTTGCTGAGCAGCAGAGTGTGACTGAAGAGAAGGGAGTCTTTGGAGCGGGTAGTCACGGTCGTTTCCGTAGCAATCAGGTCGTATTTCCCTTTGTTGAGGCCTTTCAACCGTTCCTCAAAGCTCATTTCCGGAGTGACTTCCAGTCGCAGGTTCTTGGCCTGTGCAAAGGCATTCAGCAGTTCGTAGTCAAAGCCCGACAGGCTGTCCTTGTCGGCATGATAGCTTATGGTGTTGTATTCCGTTACCGCACGGAGGATACCTGACTCGATGATTTCCGGATAGTCGCGCGGTGTGAACTTCGGTTCTTCTTCATGGTGTGAACAGAGCCGGAGTATGGCGACAAGAATAATCAATCCGCCTGCCAGGTATAGAATTTGGTTTCTCTTCATAGGCAGAGAATTAATCAAAGAAATTCCATGAGAGTCCTACTTTCAGGATACGCGGGTTGAGCGGATAGTGCGGAGCCAGGAAGTAGCTTTTTTCTCCCGTGCGCTGCAGCAGGTTATACATCTGCACGAAGATACGCGTACGTTTCAGGTGCAGGTTGATGTATCCGTTGATGAGGGGGTAGCCTCCGACTTTATAACGTGTATCCGGATTTTGCAGGTAGAATTGTCCGATAGCCGGAGCATAGTCGGGGGCATAATATTGTGTAAAGTAACGCATGTCGGCTCCCATTTCAATGCTCAACACCTTTTTGGCCAGCCCAAACCGGATGTACAGGTCGTGATAGAGCACAAGTTCCGGCAAGGGAAGTACGGTTTCGTTGCTGGTCTTCTGGTAGGTGACTTCATTGTCTAAATGAAGGATGCCCAACTTGAAATCCTGACGCAGGCTGGCACTGAACACCTGAATGTTTCCGGAGTGCTGGCGTACGGCCATATCGTTCTTGTAGCTGACCACATCGTTGGCATTGGTATATTTCACTGAAGCATTGTCCAGATACGTATAGTTGGTAATATTTTCTACTCCTGCCTTCAACTGTGTCCGCCAGCGGTCGATGCTCAGCTTTCCTTCAATGCGTGTGCGCATGATTTTGCTCAGGTCATTGTCCCACCAGTAATGTTTGGAGTGGAAGTGACGGTAGTAGAACGTAGGATTTAGGTTCTTGATATAGGCATTGGCTTCCAGGCGCACAGTGTCGTTGAACAGGCGGAAGTTCAGGTCACCCTGTCCTTCTACACTGAACTGTCCGGCATCTTCTCCAATCATGGCTATCTCACCCAACACATTGTAGTGCAGCGTCTTTCCCTGTGACTTGATAAGTTGGCCTCCGATAGACAATACATTCTCTTTGTGAGTTGTCGGGATGCGTCGTCCGGGAGTGCCGGTAATGGTATCAGTCAGCGTAAAGTTACGATGCTCAAAGCTGGCAAAGACGGTCAGTCCGGCTTTGGCCCATTTGTTGAATCCTTCCCGCAGGGCAATGCCGACGGTGTTCTTGATAGAAAAGTTCTTGGTGATGTCCAGTGAATCCTTACCCAGGTAGTTATGTTCAAAGTATTCTTCATTCTGGTCAACGTCATAAGACACGTATTTTCTGCGGTTGATGTCTACGTTGACGGTATGAATGAAGCTAGTTACCGGTACGAATACTTCTTTGGTAATCGTGTCGTTCTCAGTCGTTTCATCGCGATAGAATCCTAAGTTATACCGATGAGTCAGGAAGGCATGGTATCCGGTATTGTTGTTCCAGATATTCGACAGGTTGGTCGGAATAGAATACGTTTCGTAGGTCCGGTTTCCTTCGGCCATCTCCAGCGGGTTGGTGATGTAACGGTCGTCCGTGATACCTCCGTTTTCAGCCACCTTCAGGTTTTCATTGATAAAGCTGAAGTGCATGTCGTACTGGTCGCCGTGATAGTAGGCAAAGAGGTTACCGTTGAACAGCGCCGTTGACTGGCTGTCGTATTTTCCTCGTCCGTAGGTGTAGTCAATGTCGAATCCGAATCCTAAGCGCTTGTTCACATTTACGGCAAAGTAAGCCTTGAAACGTTCCTCTCCGTAGCGTCCGTCTCCCTGCTTGAAGTAAGTCAGGTTGGTGAACGGTGACTTGGTATTGGTATATACCACGTCACTGGGTTTCCGTACGGTGAAATCGTATGGATCGGTGAAGAAAAACTGGCTGCTTTCTTTCCGTTCAAAGAACACGTGTGAGATACGCGGTGCTCCCAAGTTGCCCAAGTAAGTATAATGTCCCGTAGGCCCTCCCGTATCATTGGAGTTCTGGAAACCATGTTGCAGGGTATCGACCGGAACGGGGGTCATTTCTCCAAATCGTGTGTCGATTTTCCAGGCATTCAGTCCCACCGGTACGGTGCTGGCATCAATCACTGCGGTTGTATCTATCGGATTACCGTTTCGGTCATATCTGTTGCCGTCCATTCCGGTGGCCGACATTCCTTGTCCGTATTGGGAGATGGTGTTCTGTGCCGAAAGGGCCGTACACACCAGTATGAATAGGGTTGTAAAAAATAGCTTCTTCATAATGGGGCAAAGATACAATAAAAATGCGAAAACGGGAGATTGTGGCTTTCAAAAAGTAGTATTGGAGATGTCAGAAGTGAAACTCCGGAAAAAGAAGCAGGCTGCCAACTGCATTTCTTTCTGTAAATGCACTGGCAGCCTGCAAGATAGAAGTATGCTTCCGGTAAGGAATCAGACTTCCTTGATGATGTCCATACCGATGTGTATGGCTTCTTCGTTCATCGGAATCAGGTGATGGTGACGCTCGGGCAAAGTTTTGCGCAGGGCTTTTACCACACTTTCGATTGATACGATGGGGCGGATTTTCAGCAAACCTCCCAATACAATCATGTTGAAGGTCTTGGCCATTTTCCGTTCGTTGGCTTCGTCCATGGCATCAATGCGATATACATGGATGTCCTTGCGAGTAGGAGGGTTGATGATGCCGTATCCGTCGTAAATCAATACACCGCCCGGTTTTACCTTGTTCTCAAACTTGGCAAGCGAAGGCTGGTTTAGGATGATGGCTGTGTCATACTTGCTGAGAATCGGGGATGAGATACGCTCGTCGCTCACAATGACAGTGACGTTGGCCGTACCTCCGCGCTGTTCCGGACCGTAGGCTGGCATCCAAGTCACTTCCTTGTTTTCCATCAGGCCGGAATATGCCAGGATTTTTCCCATGGAAAGAACTCCCTGACCTCCAAATCCTGCTATGATAATTTCCTCTTTCATATAATGTGCAAATAATTATTTATTTTCGGTAGTATCTTTCAGATCGCCCAATGGGTAGAAGGGGAACATGTGTTCTTCCATCCATTTGTTGGCGGCTTCGGGTGTCATTTTCCATCCGGAGTTGCAGGTAGATACGATTTCTACCAGGCTGGAGCCTTTTTTCTGCATGGAACATTCGAATGCCTTGCGGATGGCTTTCTTGGCCTTGCGGATGGCAGCCACTGACTGTACTGACTGGCGGGTTACGTAAGCAGTACCTTCCAGTGTAGCGGCAATTTCGGTCATCTTCAGCGGGTAACCATGGATTTCCGGAACACGTCCGTACGGGCAGGTAGAAGTCTTCATACCTACCAGCGTGGTCGGAGCCATTTGGCCGCCGGTCATACCGTAAATGGCATTGTTGATGAAAATGATGGTGATATTTTCTCCGCGGTTCAGAGCGTGGATGGTTTCGGCTGTACCGATGCAGGCCAGGTCACCGTCGCCCTGATAGGTGAATACCAGGCGGTCGGGCCATAAGCGCTTGATGGCAGTAGCCAGGGCAGGTGCACGTCCGTGTGCGGCTTCCTGACAGTCTATATCCAGGTAATTATACATGAACACGGCACAACCTACCGGACTTACTCCGACAGCTTTCTCGGCCATGCCCATTTTGTCAATGACTTCGGCAATCAGTTTGTGAACTACTCCGTGACTGCATCCCGGGCAGTAGTGCATAGGGTTATCGTTCAGCAGGCGAGGCTTCTGATAAACCAGATTTTCAGGTTTGATTATATCTTCTTTTGTCATAATTAATTCTCCTGTAGTTTATCGTAGAAAGAAACGAAACACGAATTCCATCATTTTCAGGAAAAGAGAGGCACCGCACACATAAAAGAATACGGTCTTGTCTTCACCCAGTGTGAAGTAGAGAATGACGGAAATCAATGCTCCAATCATAAACAGTACGTTTAAGACGGCTCTTATTCTATCGGTATCCATAGCTTATTTCTGAATCAGTTTTTCCTTGATGACTTCGATTACTTCATCCGGGTCGGGCACGATACCTCCCAGACGTCCGAAATGTTCTACGGGTACCTTGCATTCTACGGCCAGACGGACATCTTCAATCATCTGTCCGCTGTTCAGTTCCACGGTCAGGATACCTTTCACCTGTTTGGCTCTTTCTTTCAGGGCCTTGCTCGGGAACGGCCATAATGTAATCGGACGGAACAGACCTACCTTGATACCTTCTTCGCGTGCATGCTCCATGGCCTTCTGTGCGATACGTGCACAAGAACCGAAAGCTACAATCAGGTATTCAGCATCTTCTGTGTCAAGTTCCTCGTAGCGTGTTTCTTTTTCTTCGATTTCTGCATATTTAGCCTGCAAGTGCAAGTTGCGCTGCTCCATGATGGCCGGATCCAGTTCCAGTGAGGTGATGATATTGGGCTTACGTCCCTTGCAACCGGTTGTAGCCCACGGACATTGTGCCAGAATCTCTTCTTCCGTACGTCTGGGGCGATATTCCGGAAGCACTACCTTTTCCATCATCTGACCGATTACACCGTCGGCCAGAATCATAGCCGGATTGCGGTATTTGAAAGCCAGGTCGAAAGCCAGCCCTACAAAGTCAGCCATTTCCTGTACGGAAGCCGGAGCCAGCGCAATCAGGTGGTAGTCGCCGTGACCGCCTCCTTTGGTAGTCTGGAAATAGTCGGCCTGACTGGGCTGGATAGTACCCAGACCCGGACCTCCTCGCATCACGTTGACCACCAGACAAGGAAGTTCCGCACCTGCGATGTAGGAGATACCTTCCTGCTTCAAGCTGACGCCCGGACTGGAGGATGAAGTCATGACCATTTTTCCACTGCCGGCGCCTCCGTATACCATATTAATTGCTGCCACTTCACTTTCAGCCTGAAGAACTACCATTCCGGTAGTTTCCCATGGCTTCTGCTCGGCAAGCGTTTCCAATACTTCAGATTGGGGGGTGATAGGGTAACCGAAGTAACCGTCCACGCCGATACGGATGGCGGCATGGGCTATGGCCTCGTTACCTTTCATAAGAACAACTTCTTCTGCCATAATTTTTCGATTTTGCTTGTTGGGCATTTTTATTCTTCACTTTTCGCTCTGTACACGGTCAGACAACCGTCCGGGCACACAATGGCGCACGAAGAGCATCCGTTACAGGTATCTTCCACTACCTGCTGTACGTAATTATATCCTTTTTGATTTACTTTCGGGGTGAGTGACAACACATGCAGCGGGCATGCTACCACACATAAGTTGCATCCCTTGCAGCGTTCGGTATTTACGATAACCACACCTTTCATCTTAGCCATAGTATATATCTCTTATTGATTAAACATATCTTTATTATAAAAGTTAAGTATATCTATCACCATCTTTCGGGCATCGGCTGCCGGACTTTCCGGGTCCAGGGCAATCGCTTCCTGGTAATTGTTGAGCGCTCCCTGCCAGTCACCTTTTTTCCGATAGGCATTTCCCAAAAGATAATATGCTTCCGCTGTAGGCGAGGAAGCCGTTTGCAACCAATCATTCAGGCGAGATATAGCGGTGTCTACATGTCCTTCATTTATCAGTTGTCTGATGTGATTCAGTTGTTCATTCATGGTCTTTTATGTCATATTGTAACCTTACAAAGATAGTCTTTAATTTGGTACGAGAGTCATTTTTACGGAATAAATAGTAAAAAATACCGATTTTTTTTGTTGGTGAAATTGTACAATTTGCTGATTATTAAAGTGTTTTATGATGGTCTATTTTGTTTCAACTGAAAAAGATGTATATACAACTAAATGATGTTTTTGAAAAGGGGGATTGTGTGTGAATGATAATTTAATGCTTATCAAAAATTTATTGAAATGCAGGAATCTATTTGATTATGTTATTATTTCTTATAACTTTGTAGCAATTTATTCATGAAACAAACAACTAAATAATTAACTTATCAGATAGAATTATGAACAAGATTCTTCAGAAGGAACATTTTTCCGAAAAGGTCTTCAAACTGGTGATTGAGGCTCCTTTGATTGCAAAGTCGCGTAAGGCGGGACATTTTGTCATTGTCCGTGTAGGCGAGAAGGGGGAACGCATGCCTTTGACTATTGCAGCAGCCGATCCGGTGAAGGGAACCATTACTTTGGTGGTGCAGGAGGTAGGACTTTCGTCTACCCGTCTGTGTGAACTAAATGTGGGTGATTACATTACAGACGTGGTAGGTCCGCTGGGAAAGGCTACTCATATTGAAAATTTCGGAACGGTGGTTTGTGCCGGAGGTGGTGTAGGTGTGGCTCCGATGTTGCCTATCGTGCAGGCATTGAAGGCTGCGGGAAACCGGGTCATTACCGTGCTGGCCGGACGTACTAAGGAACTGATTATTCTTGAAAAGGAAATGCGTGAGAGCTCGGATGAAGTGATTATCATGACGGACGACGGTTCTTACGGACAGAAAGGTCTGGTTACGGAAGGAGTAGAAGCAGTCATCAAACGTGAAAAGGTGGACAAGTGTTTTGCCATTGGTCCGGCCATCATGATGAAATTTGTCTGCCTGCTGACGAAGAAATACGATATTCCGACTGATGTGTCGCTGAACACCATCATGGTGGATGGTACGGGCATGTGTGGTGCTTGCCGTATCACCGTGGGCGGAAAGACGAAGTTCGTATGTGTGGATGGTCCGGAATTCGACGGTCATCAGGTGGACTTCGACGAGATGCTGAAACGTATGGGAGCCTTCAAGGATATTGAACGTGAAGAAATTCATAAACTGGATACCAAACCTGCAACTTGTGAAGCTGAACAGGCTGCTTCCGGACGAAACGCTGAATGGCGTGAAGCGTTGCGCAAGAGCATGAAGCCGAAAGAACGTACGGCTATTCCGCGCGTGAAGATGAACGAACTGGATCCGGAATACCGTTCACACAGTCGCAAGGAAGAAGTGAACCTGGGACTGAATGAGGAGCAGGCGCTGACAGAAGCCAAGCGTTGTCTGGATTGTGCCAATCCTTCTTGTATGGAAGGCTGTCCGGTAGGTATTGATATTCCGGGCTTTGTCAAGAACATCGAACGCGGAGAATTCCTGGAAGCTGCGCGTACGCTGAAGAAGACCAGTGCGCTTCCGGCTGTGTGCGGACGTGTCTGCCCGCAGGAAAAGCAGTGCGAATCGAAATGTATTCACCTGAAGATGGGTCACGAAGCGGTGGCTATCGGTTACCTGGAACGTTTTGCGGCTGACTATGAACGTGAAAGCGGACAGATTTCAGTGCCTGAAATTGCGGCCAAGAACGGCATCAAGATTGCAGTGGTGGGTTCAGGACCTGCCGGATTGTCGTTTGCAGGCGATATGGCCAAGATGGGTTACGACGTAACTGTGTTCGAGGCACTGCATGAAATTGGTGGTGTATTGAAATACGGTATCCCGGAATTCCGTCTGCCGAACAAGATTGTGGATGTGGAAATCGAAAATCTGTCTAAGATGGGTGTGACTTTCGTGAAGGACTGCATCATAGGCAAGACCATCAGTGTGGAAGACCTCGAAAGTGAAGGTTTCAAGGGAATCTTCGTTGCTTCGGGTGCCGGACTGCCTAACTTCATGAACATTCCGGGCGAGAACTCCATCAACATCATGTCTTCGAATGAATATCTGACACGTGTGAACCTGATGGATGCAGCCAGCGAAGATGCCGATACTCCGGTAACATTCGGTAAGCGAGTGGCTGTAATCGGTGGTGGAAATACAGCGATGGACTCTGTACGTACAGCGCGTCGTCTGGGAGCAGAGAAAGCGATGATTATCTACCGTCGTTCGGAAGCAGAAATGCCGGCCCGTCTGGAAGAAGTGAAGCATGCCAAGGAAGAAGGTGTGGAATTCCTGACACTGCACAATCCGATAGAATACATTGCCGATGAGAAGGGACGTGTAAAACAGGTGGTATTGCAGAAAATGGAACTGGGTGAGCCTGATGCTTCCGGTCGTCGTAGTCCGGTTGCCATTCCGGGAGCTACAGTAACTCTCGACATCGACATGGCCATTGTCAGTGTAGGTGTATCGCCTAACCCGATTGTGCCGAATTCTATTCCGGGATTGGAATTAGGACGCAAGGGAACCATTGCTGTCAACGATGACATGCAGTCGTCTATTCCGACTATCTATGCCGGTGGTGACATCGTGCGTGGAGGAGCCACTGTAATCTTGGCGATGGGTGACGGACGCCGTGCGGCCGCAGCTATGGACCGCCAGCTTCGTCAGGCATAAAAACAAGCTTGAAAATCGGGCATAAAAAAACGCTTTGACGTATGTAATAGAACGTCGAAGCGTTTCATTTAAAACGCACTTGCGTTTTAGGTAAAACGTCAAAGCGTTTAAAACAAAACGTCCTTGTGTTTCGGTTGAAGCGCAAGGACGTTTTTCTATGTGATTACTGACGCAGCTGAGTGCGTGTGATTTCGCCTGTATACATGGTGTATGACTTGCTGTTATCTGCTTGAATGTTAAGTGATTTCAGGTCTTCAGCTGTCATTTTCTGGCTCATTGACTTCTTACATTCGATAACTGCTGTTGGTTGGGAAGCACCTTGTGCATAGAATGAAATCTTATATTCGCTGCACTGTTCCATCAGGGCACTAAGAGCGATGCGGTCTTGTGCAATCAGCAGGTAAGCTACGTTCTTGTTGAACAATTTACCAAAACCTCCCCAGTTTTCGGCCTTGATTTCTATTTCTTCATCGTTGGCAGTCAGGGTAATGCGTCCGTTCTGCAGCTGGCTGTTCCAGTTGTCCGAGAATTGTGCTACAGGCACTTCTTTCAGCTCGCCGGTCAGGGTCATGGCTGGAGTCAGAGGAGTTGCCGGAACTACAGCAGGAGCCGTTTCGTTAGCCAGCACCTTTTGTCCCAGTGCATCGGTAGCCGACTGGAAGAGCTGGTCTTTCAAGTCGATGGTTTCACGACGGAACTTTCCACAGATAGGAGCCAGTTTGGTTTTCTTCTTATTCAGTGCCATGTCGTCAGTAATCCATTCTTCGGCAGTATATTTTTCTCCACCATCGCGGTTCTCGTCATACCAGTAGCGGATGCGGGTCATGGTCATGCGGCATACCCCATCAGCCACATTGATAAGATACTGGTAGTAGATGCGGGTGCGGTCCAGTGAAAGTGCTGAAGAAGAAAATACGATGTATTCTTCAGCTGAGGCGGCAATGTCACCCTTTTCTTCGTTGGTGTAGACCACGCGGCTCTGCAGTTTCCCGTCAGGCTTGAAGCGGTTGTTGGCCCAGTCCAGCATCTGCTGGTAGAGTTGTTCTTTCGAGAGCGAAGGAGCCTTGATTTCATGATTGAAGGTTACCTTTCCATCCTCCATTGTAATAGCCCCGGCCAGATACTTCGGGTCTGAGTTGTCTTTTTTATCCTTGGCCATTCCGAACAACGGCAGGCAGGCCAGTAAGATGAACAATAGTTTTTTCATGATTCGTTTCAACGTTTTTATTGTATGAAATATTATTTCTTAAAGATACTATGTGTAAAGATAGATATTTTTTTTCACTGCGGTGTAGGAATAGGATTTCTTATTATTTTTTTGTGAAACAATTATACATTTAGTAAAAACAACAAAGCCCGTTTCCCCTTTTCAGGAAAACAGGCTTTGTACGTATTTCTATCAAATAGAACCTCTCCGAAGCAGGAGCGGAGGATTATCGAACGGGAATTTTGTCGATGCGTGCCTGATGGCGTCCGCCTTCAAAATCGGTAGTGAAGAATTCCGTCATAATCTTGTCGGCCATTGCTTCATCAATGAAACGTCCCGGCATTACCAGTACGTTGGCATTGTTGTGCTGACGGGCCAAGTGAGCAATTTCCGGAATCCAGCAAAGTGCGGCACGGATACCCTGGTGTTTGTTCAGGGTGATACCGATTCCTTCACCGCTTCCGCAGATGGCAATTCCCGGATAGCATTCTCCGTTTTCTACTGCCAAAGCCAGCGGGTGAGCAAAGTCGGGATAGTCACAACTGTCGGTTGTGTAAGTTCCGAAATCCTTGTATTCCCATCCTTTGGCTTCCAGCCATTTTTTCACGTATTGTTTCAATTCAAATCCGGCATGGTCGGATGCAAGTCCTATTGTTTTCATCAGAGCATTTCTTTTACTTGGTTATATACATTTTCAGCAGTGAAGCCCAGTTTTTCATCCAGCACTTTGTAAGGAGCAGAGAAACCGAATGATTCCAATCCCCAAATCTTACCGTTGGCACCTACCAGACCTAACAGGTTGACTGGCAGACCAGCTGTCAGACCAAATACTTTGGCACCAGCCGGAAGGATGCTTTCCTGATATTCTTTGCTCTGGCTGCGGAACAAACCTTCTGATGGAACTGATACGATGCGAGTCTTCACACCGTCTTTGTGAAGCAGTTCAGCTCCGGCTACCAATGTAGAAACTTCAGAACCAGAAGCTACCATGATAACATCCGGATTTTCGTCAGAACCAGCTACGATGTAAGCTCCCTTGGCAGCCTGTGAGTAGTCTGTACCTGCTGGCAACATGTTGATGTTCTGGCGAGACAGAATCAGGGCTGACGGAGTATCGGTATTTTCCATCGCCAGTTTCCAGCATACAGTAGTTTCTTCTGCATCAGCCGGGCGAAGTACCAGCATAGAGTTCTTTCCGTGGTGGTTTTTCAGTTTTTCCATCAGGCGGATTTGTGCTTCCTGTTCTACCGGTTCGTGAGTAGGACCGTCTTCACCTACACGGAATGCATCGTGAGTCCAGATGAACTTCACTGGCAACTGCATGAGGGCAGCCATACGTACAGCTGGTTTCATGTAGTCAGAGAATACGAAGAATGTACCGCAGGCAGCGATTACACCACCGTGCAGTGCCATACCGATACAGCAGCAAGCCATAGTCAGTTCGGCTACTCCGGCCTGGAAGAAGGCACCGCTGAAGTCACCGTTAACAAATGCGTGAGTCTTTTTCAAGAAACCGTCTGTCTTGTCAGAGTTAGACAAGTCGGCAGAAGCACAGATCATGTTAGGAACCTGCTGTGCCAATGCGCCCAATACAGTAGCAGATGCGTTACGAGTTGCATCGTTTGCTTTCTGCTGGATACCTGCCCAGTCTACTTTCGGAGCTACTCCGCTGAACCATTCTTTCAGCTGAGCTGCTTTTTCCGGATTGGCTGCAGCCCATGCAGCTTCTTCTTCATAACGTGCAGCTACGATAGCTTTCAGTTCTTCTTCACGTTTTGCGTAAATTTCTTTTACGTCGTCGAAGATAACAAATGGATTTTCAGGGTCAGCACCCAAGTTGATCATGGTGTTCTTGTAAGCGTCGCCACCTAAAGGAGCACCGTGAGTCTTACAGTTGCGTTCGTATGAAGAGTTATCGTCCTTGCGGGCACCCTTACCCATGATACATTTACCGATAATCAGTGTCGGACGTTTGCTTTCTGCTTTTGCAGCATTCAGTGCAGTACGGATTTCATCGCAGTCGTTACCGTTGATTTCGATAACGTTCCATCCCCACGCACGGTATTTCATGGCTGTATCTTCAGAGATAACATCTTTAGTTTCTGTAGAAAGCTGGATGTCATTTGAGTCATAGAACATAATCAGGTTGTCCAGACCCAGGTGTCCGGCAATACGGCCTGCACCCTGAGAGATTTCTTCCTGGATACCACCGTCGGAGATATAAGCGTAGATAGTTTCTTTATTGAAAGTCGGATTGCCCGTACGAGCTGCAAGGAATTTGGCAGCGATGGCAGCACCTACAGCAAATACGTGTCCCTGTCCTAACGGACCAGAAGTATTTTCAATACCGCGCATTACGTCTACTTCAGGATGTCCCGGAGTAGGAGAGCCCCACTGACGTAATTGTTTCAATTCGTCTAATGTAAATTTACCGATGAGAGCCAATTGTGAATACAACATCGGTGACATGTGGCCCGGGTCCAGGAAGAAACGGTCACGACCTTCCCATTTCGGGTTCTGAGGGTCATACTGCAGATATTCTGCATACAAGACATTGATAAAGTCGGCTCCACCCATTGCACCTCCCGGGTGGCCAGATTTGGCTTTTTCAACCATCGAAGCAGCTAAAATACGAATATTGTCAGCAGCGTGATTCATTACTTGTTTGCTATTCATATTGAAAAAATTTGGTTTATATGCTCATAAATACAGGCACTGAACCAATGGCCCGTCTTCTGAATTTATGAGCAAAGGTATGACATTTATATGTAAATTACAAAGTGGAAGTAAGTTATTTATTTTACATTTTTTTACTTCTTGTATTTTACTGCAGCCTCTTCTACAGGCAGGCAAGCCTTGTAATTTTCAATGTATGCATTGAATCCGGCTACGTCTTCTGCCGTAGGAGATACTTCTACGCCTGCATTTCCGGCAAACACCTTTTCATCGAGGAAGTCGGCCAGTGACTGCTTCTTGTCATTGTTCACCAGGTAAGAACCTAACAGTGCAATACCCCATGCTCCGCCTTCTCCTGCGGTTTCCATCACAGAAATCGGAGAATTGATGGCTGCTGCAAGTACTCTCTGACCTACACCTTTGGTACGGAACAGACCTCCGTGGCCGGTAATGCGGTCTACTTTGATTTTTTCTTCGTTGAAGAGAATGTCATTTCCAATCTTCAGTACGCCTACCGATGCATACAGGTGTGCACGCATAAAGTTGGCCAGGTTGAATTTATCGTTTGCCGTACGTACGAACAACGGACGTCCTTCTGTCAGACCGGTTACAGGTTCGCCTGAGAAGTAGTTGTACGAAATCAGTCCGCCGCAGTCTGCATCACCTGTCAGTGCGTGGTTATACAGTTTGCCGAAGATTTCGTCCATGTCTACCGGCATACCCATCAGTTCCTGGTATTCCTTGAACAGGTTTACCCATGCATTCAGGTCGGAAGTACAGTTGTTGCAGTGTACCATGGCTACCAGGCTTCCGTCAGGAGTAGTCACCATGTCAATCATTTCGTAAGGTTTTGACAGGTCTTTTTCCAAAACAATCATAGAGAAAGAAGAAGTACCAGCCGATACATTACCAGTGCGCTGTTTTACGGCATTGGTAGCCACCATACCTGTTCCTGCATCACCTTCCGGTGGACAAACAGGTACACCTGCTTTCAGATGGCCTGATACGTCGAGTTTCTTGGCACCTTCTTCGGTCAGGCAACCGGCATTTTCTCCAGCCAGCAATACTTTCGGCAGAATGTCTGTCAGTTTCCAGCTGTATCCGTAAGGAGCTACTAACTTGTCGAATTTTTCAATCATTTCGGCAGAGTAGTTCTTTGTTTCAGGGTCGATAGGAAGCATACCTGAAGCATCACCGATACCCAGAACTTTTTCGCCGGTAATCTGCCAGTGTACGTAACCTGCCAGTGTAGTGAAGAAAGTGATGTCCTTCACGTGTTCTTCCTTGTTCAGGATAGCCTGATAAAGGTGAGAGATACTCCATCTCAACGGAATGTTATAGACAAAAAGTTCAGACAGTTCGGCTGCTGCTTTACCAGTGTTGGTATTTCTCCAGGTACGGAACGGTACGAGGATTTCTTCTTTGTCGTTGAAAGCCATGTAACCGTGCATCATGGCACTGATACCGATGGCTGCCAAGTTTTCTATTTCGATGCCGTACTGGCTTTTTACGTTTGAGCGAAGGTCAGCATAGCAGTCTTGTACTCCAGCCCAGATAGCTTCAATGCTGTAGGTCCAGAGTCCGTCTTCTAACTGGTTTTCCCAGGTGTGGCTTCCCTGAGCAATAGGTTTGTTTTCCTGGTCAATCAGGACAGCTTTGATTCGGGTAGAACCGAACTCAATACCCAAAATGGCTTTACCTGCCTCAATGGTTGACTTTGCATCTTTCATATTAAAAATCGATTAGTTAAAGTGAAAAATAAGGCAATATTAAAAAATAAAAGTGCTGCCAGAAAGAAATCTTCTGTCCAGCACTTTTAAGATATACTTGGTTAAGTATTAGCAAAGAGCTTTGTTCAGCATGTAGTATACTTCGTTCATGCGAAGTTCTTTCTTGAAGCTGTCGATGGTAGTATCCTTGTTGATATGTACCATTTCGATTCCAGCGATTTCAGCATAGTCTTCCCAGTATTCTGCAGTCAGGTCGTATGAGAAGCAAGAGTGGTGAGTACCACCAGCCAAAATCCATGCACCTGCACCGATTTCGAAGTTAGGCATCGGTTTCCAAAGTGCAGAAGCAACCGGCAATTTCGGCAGTGGTTTCGGTTCGATACATTCTACGTCGTTTACAATCAGACGGAAACGGTTGCCCATGTCTACTACAGTAGCAGTACATCCTGTACCTACCTTAGAAGTGAAGACAAGACGTGCAGTCTGGCTCTTGCGTACTCCGATACCGAGGAAGTGTACTTCCAGACGAGGTTTCTTGGCAGCAATCATCGGACAAACTTCCAGCATGTGAGCCTGAAGGATAGAGCTGTTTTCACCGTCGAAGTTCAGTGTGTAGTCTTCCAGGAAAGAACATCCGTTAGGCAATCCCTGGTTCATTACCCATACTGTACGATACAAAGCAGCTGATTTCCAGTCACCTTCTGCACCGAAACCATATCCTTCTGCCATCAAGCGCTGTGAAGCCAATCCCGGAATCTGGTCGAAGTAGCTTCCGTCAGTCTGACCCAGGTCATCGAAGTTAGTTGTGAAACCTTTAGCACCTTTCGCTTTCAGGATAGCACGCAGAGCCAATTCAGCTTTAGCGGCATTCCATACTTTCTGGTATGCTTCAGAAGCTTTGTCTTCCAGTGCTGCATCGTGATCATATTCATTGAAGTAAGTTTTTACAAGAGCTTCTACCTCTTCGTCTTTTACTTCTTTGTGATAGCTCATCAGTTCGCTAACCGGACAGTAGTCTACGTGGTAACCCATGCGCTGTTCAGCTTCTACCTTGTCACCGTCAGTAACGGCTACGTTGTTCATCTGGTCGCCGAAACGCAGAATCAGCATATCCTGAGAATCTGCCCATGCAGCACATACGCGCATCCATACAGCAATCTTAGACAAAGTGTTTTCGTCTTTCCAGTAACCAACTACTACTTTGCGGCGTACACGCATACGAGCGCAGATGTGACCAAATTCACGGTCACCGTGAGCGGACTGGTTCAAGTTCATGAAGTCCATGTCCATAGTATCCCAAGGAATTTCCTTGTTGAACTGAGTGTGCAGGTGGAGCAACGGTTTCTTCAACTGCTGCAAGCCGTGAATCCACATTTTAGCAGGAGAGAATGTATGCATCCAAGTGATGACACCGATACATTTTTCTTCGTTATTAGCTGCTTTGAACACTGCTTCTACTTCTTTAGAAGAGTTGGCAGTTCCTTTATATACTACTTTTACAGGCAATTTGCCGCTGGCATTCAAACCTGCTACCATTTCATTACTGTGTGCGTCTACTGCGATAACTGCATCGCCTCCGTAAAGGAGCTGAGCTCCGGTTACGAACCATACTTCATATTGATCAAATGCGTTCATAGTGATTTTATGTTTTTAATTGGTTGGATATTTGTTTTTATGTTATTTTTTCTGTCCGTAATAAGCGTTCGGACCGTGCTTGCGGCTGAAGTGTTTTTCTATCAGCAACGGATTCATGGTCAGATTCGGATTGACAGTGTAAGCAATGCTGGCCATTTTGGCAACCTGCTCCATGACTACGGCATTGTGAACAGCATCGTGTGCATCCTTACCCCATGAGAAAGGACCGTGGTTCTTTACGAGTACACCCGGAGTATGTACCGGATTCATACCTTCGAAACGTTTTACAATCACGTTTCCTGTTTCCATTTCGTAGGCGCCCTTCACTTCTTCTTCCGTCATGTCGTCTGTGCAGGGGATAGCTTCGTGGAAATAGTCGGCGTGAGTGGTTCCGATGTTCGGAATATCGCAGCCGGCCTGTGCCCATGCAGTAGCGTAGGTAGAATGTGTATGTACCACACCTCCGATTTCAGGGAAGGCTTTGTACAGTACAAGGTGAGTCGGTGTGTCGCTTGAAGGACGCAAGTTTCCTTCTACCACGTTTCCTTCCAGGTCGACTACTACCATGTCTTCTGCTTTCATTTCATCGTAAGACACTCCACTGGGTTTGATAACCACCAGTCCGCTTTCACGGTCGATGGCCGATACGTTTCCCCACGTGAAAATAACCAGTCCGTGTTTCACCAAGTCAAGGTTGGCATGAAACACTTTTTCTTTCAGTGCTTCTAACATATTCTTAAAGTTTGAATTTCGGATCTTTCTGATAAGCCTTGTCATTGAATTTGTAGAGAGAGGCTCCTCTTCGTGATCCTGTTTTATCAATTTTATCTGTTTTCTCTATGAATCCCATTTCTGCAATGCGCTTGCGGAAATTTCGCTTGTCCATCGGTTCACCGTAAATGGCTTCATACAAGCTTTGGAGTTGTGTCAGGGTGAACAACTCCGGCAAGAGGTTGAAGCCGATAGGGGCTCTTGAAGCTTTTTGCTTCATAATGGCACGAGCCTTCTCGACCATTTCATTGTGGTCAAAAATCAGGTCGGGTAGGTTATTAATGTTTACCCAGTATGCGTTGTGCTGCTGTACCAGCTCACGGTCATATTCATTGATGTTGATTAAGGCATAATAAGCCAGTGAGATAACTCGTTCGCCCGGATCTCGGTCTACAGCTCCGAATGCACCGATCTGGTCCATATACACATTTTCCAGTCCGGTCAGTTCGCTCAAAACGCGTTTGGCTGCATCATCGGCACTTTCGTTTTCCTGAATGAAGCCTCCCATCAGCGACCATTGTCCCATTGCAGGTTCGAAATTTCTTTTGAGCAGCAATAGATTCAGTTCGCCTTTGTCGAATCCGAAGATAATACAGTCGATTCCGACATAAAATTTGGGATTATGATTATAATATGTGGTCATGAAGTTCGTGACTTTTGGTTCTTTACAACTTGGTTTCTTGGGTCTCTGTTATTTTTCTACTGTAAACTTGAAGATACAGTGACTGTGGTAAGTCTGTCCCGGAGTCAGGATAACAGAAGGCCATTGCGGTTTGTTAGGGCTGTCAGGATAGTGCTGTGTTTCCAGACATACAGATGCACGCTGCGGGTAAACAATACCTTTCTTACCCTTCACTGTACCATCCAGGAAGTTTCCGGTATACACCTGAATACCCGGTTCGTCTGTATACACTTCCAGACTGATACCTGTGGTCGGGCTGGTTAGTTTGGCTGCCACCTGATTGATGTCGCCTTTGGTTTTCAATACCCAGTTATGGTCAAATCCGTTACCGAATTTCACTTGTTCGTTAGAGAAGTCTGTTACTCCTTCGCTGATGGCTTTCGGTGTGTTGAAGTCGAACGGAGTATCTTTTACTGCCATCATCTCACCTGTTGTCATGAAGGTGCTGTCTACCGGAGTAATACTGTCGGAAGCTACGTAAAGCAGGTGATCTGTAGCTGGTTTAGACGGGTCGCCATTCAGGTTGAAATAAGAATGGTTGGTCATGTTAATGACTGTAGTCTTGTCAGTAGTGGCATCGTATTTAATATCGATGGCATTGTCTGCAGTCAATGAATAAGTTACATTGGCAGTCACATTTCCCGGGAAGTTATTGTCTCCGTCGGGCGATTTCATGGTCAGCACGATGGTGCTGTCATTAGCCTGACTGGCTTCGTATACCTGATACTGCCATCCGGTAGGACCTCCGTGCAGACAGTGGCCGAAGTTATTGGTCGGAAGCTGGATTTCCTGTCCGTCGATAGTGATTTTCCCTTTATTGATTCGGTTGGCATAACGGCCGATAGAAGCTCCGAAGTCACTTGGAATATTCTGATAATCTGCAATACTGTCAAAACCGAGAACTACATCCGTCATCTTTCCGTTCTTGTCAGGAACCATGACTGATACGATTCGTCCGCCGAAATTGGTTACACAAACTTCCATACCCTGGCTGTTCTTTAAAGTATAAAGTTTGATAGGTTTGGCATTCTCAGCTGAAACCTCAAAATTAGCAGGGTTCAAGCCTGATAATGTCAGCTCCGGTTGCTGGGCTTGCTTGGAAGCACAACCGCTCAATACTGCAAGGATGATACTTGCCCCTAAGAAAGATTTATTCATGCTTTTCATGTGAAATTATTGATGTTTTTATCTATGGTGTAAAAGTAACACTTAAAACAATTGCTTGTTCTTTTTTTCAGATGTTTTTCAACATAGAATGTGTGTTTTTCAGTAGTTTCTATAAAAAAGGAAGAGGACATGCGGTTTTTGATTTGCATGTCCTCTTTTTAGTTTGACCAGCATGTGTATCATCTAATGGGTGCAAGTCCCTAACGAGCCCAGGTAGTGGGAATCGTCCAGCCAGAGAGACAAGGGTGTCCATCGCGAGGTGGAATCTGAAAGAAGTCAGCGGCAAACATCTGGCCCAACGTACAGAAACTTGATATAAGGCTATATGTGAGGATGAGATGGCTGAAAGCATCAAAGTCCGATAACTACCCGGAATCACACATAGTAAATCAAGTGGGTATAAGATGGAAAGATGATACGCTTAACTGGTGAGGTCTCACGGACGTGGTGATTAGTTGCTCTTACGAAAGCCACGGCGCAAAACTTGCCGTGAGAAGTCAGCAGATGCCATAGTAGTGGAGCGGACGATAGCGCTACACGAAGGGCAGAACCTAATAATTAAGCGATAGTAATAGAGAGTTACCTTATGAAAGAACGAATGCAGAAAACATCAGCCTTTGCTAATGACTGCCTCCAAAGAGATAGGTCGGAAACCGAATGGTATGGGGGAGTGCAGACTTTCATGTGGATGACCGAAGACAACATCGTGGAAGTTCCATTCGACCGGGAGCACCTGTTGGAAGTAATCCTCAGCCCCGACAACATGAACAAAGCCTACAAGGCAGTAGTTCGCAACAAGGGCAAAGGCGGTATCGACAAGATGTCATGTGAGCAGTTGCTTCCATGGCTATTGGCTAACAAGGATGAACTGATACGCTCCCTGCTTGACGGTACATACCGTCCGAATCCTGTCCGCAGGGTGGAGATACCCAAGGGTAATGGCAAGATGCGCCTTTTGGGCATCCCGACCGTGGTTGACCGCATGGTGCAGCAAGCCATCAACCAAGTATTGACCATCATTTATGAGCCTCAATTCTCGAAAAGAAGTTTCGGCTTCCGCCCGAGAAGAGGGTGCCTGAGCGCACTGCAAGAAGTTCGGAAGACAGTTGATGAAGGCTACAAATATGTAGTTGACCTCGACCTTGAACGCTTCTTCGATACAGTGAACCACAGCAAACTCATAGAACTTCTGAGTCGTACGATAAAGGACGGCAGGGTGGTCAGTTTGATACACAAGTATCTTCGCAGCGGTGTGATAGACAAAGGACTGTGGCACGCAAGCGAGGAAGGTACTCCGCAAGGAGGTCCGCTGAGTCCGCTCCTGAGCAACATCATGCTGAACGAGTTGGACAAGGAACTCGCTCGCAGAGGTCACCCTTTTGTCCGCTATGCCGATGATGCGATGATATTCTGCAAGTCCAAGAGGGCTGCGGAACGTGTGAAATCGTCCATAACCAATTTCATTGAGGGGAAACTCTTCCTCAAGGTGAACAAGGAAAAGACGGTCGTCTCAAACATAAGAGGTGTGAAGTATCTCGGCTATTCCTTTTATGTACACAAAGGTAGATGCCAACTCACCGTACACCCCAAGTCCAAGGCGAAGATGAAATCCATCCTTAAAGAATTGACAAGTCGGAGCAATGGGTGGGGATATGAGAAGAGGAAGCAGAAACTGAAAGAGTACATAGAGGGCTGGGTAGGGTACTATCACCTTGCGAACATGAAACGTCTCTGCCTTGAAACCGATGAGTGGTTAAGGCGACGGATACGCATGTGTATATGGAAGGCTTGGAAACTCCCGAAAACCCGAATCAAGAATCTTATCAAATGCGGGATTAACGAATATAATGCCCGCAAGTGGGGTTACTGTAAGGGTTATTGGAGAGTGAGTGGCTCGCCAATCATGCAGATAGCATCTTCTACAGCCAATCTTAGAAAGGCGGGCTTTCCTTGTTTGCTTGATTCGTATCTCGAATGGAATCCAAAATAGGAACCGCCGTATGCGGAACCGCATGTACGGTGGTGTGAGAGGTCGGTAAACGTGAAAGTAGGAGATAAACACCTACGATTAGCGTTTACCTCCTACTCGATTGAGTTGGTTTCTATGGATTACCAGAAGTATGCGTAGAACAATGCGCACAGAACGACAACTCCCAATGTAGCGATTACATCCCACATATTCCAGCTTTCGCGAATTGCTTTCTTGTAGTCGCCGGTGAAAGTGATGGCTGCAATTTGTTCAGATGTCGGTTTGGCAGTGAACATGGATACTACGTACATCATGATAACGATGAATACCAGCAACCATACTTCGAAGATAAGCCAGTTAGTCTGCCAGAACCAAGAAGTGTATTCCCAGAATGCTCCGTCCATAACTGCTTTACCAGAGTCGGTAAGCACGTTGGTCAACAGACGCAACATACCAATAAGGAAGCCTCCGATAAGTCCCCATTCTCCAGCTTTCGGTGTGATGCGCTTAGAGAAGATACCCAGGGTAAATACGGCTACCATGGCAGGAGCAATCAGAGACTGAATATCTTGAAGATAAGAATACAGGTTACCCATGTTCATCATGATAGGCATCCAAGCCAGTCCCAACAGTACGACAACTACTGTAGCTATACGGCCTACCATTACGTAGTGGCTTTCGCTCATACCTTTTTTCATAGGTTTGTAGAAGTCTTCTGTAAACAGTGTCGCACAGCTATTAAAGAATGCAGCCAAAGAAGCCACCAGGGCGCAGATGAAACCGATGGTTACGATACCTTTCACACCTGCAGGCAAGATGTTCTTTACCATCATGGCAAAAGCACCGTCTGTGTCATGTGTGTTGGTGATATCCATTACGATGTTGCTGCCAGTCTTCTGTGAGAGTGCGAATGCCACCATACCCGGAATCAGGAACATGAATACAGGCAACAGTTTGAAGTAACCGGCAGCGATTGTACCGCGGCGTGCACGTGCCATGACTTTACGGTTATCTTCTCCCTTAGTCTGTCCGAGCACACGCTGTACGATGTGTTGGTCTGTACACCAGTACCAGAAACCGATGATAGATGCTCCGAGGAATACCACATAGCCCGGGAATTGCGGATACATAGGGTCTGCAGGGTCAGTATGGAACATGTGAGTTGTACCAAAACCATCGTGTGCAGCGTTACAAACAGCCATCATTTGTGACCATCCTTCTGAGATACTGCCATCGCCCAGCATATTCAAGCCCAGGAACAAAACCAGGAATGAACCGATAATAAGAATAGGAGTCTGGATAGCAGAAAGTGTCATTACACCTTTCATACCGCCAAATACAGTGAAGATAGCCGTGATGAAGATAAGGCCGAGTGCTCCCCACCAGAATGGAAGACCGAGCAGGTATTCAAAGAAGATACCGCCGGTAAATGCAGTTACAGATACCTTTGTCAATACGTATGCAATCAGTGTAATGATAGACAGCCATGAACCGGTACGTTGCGTGTAACGGAATTTCAGGAAGTCAGGCATAGTGATAATCTTGCCCATTTTGTTGTTTAATAACTGATAGAAAGGAACGAACAACCATCCTAAAATAAGGATCATCCATCCTTGCATTTCCCAGTGTGCCATTCCCACACCGTCTTTTGCACCTGTACCGGCCAATCCTACAAGGTGTTCAGAACCGATGTTCGCTGCGAAGATAGCCGCACCGATAATGTACCAGGGTTCCCCTTTTCCGAAAAGGTAGTCCTGACTGTCGGCACCTTTCATCTTTTCCTGATCTTTTTTTATTGCACGGTAAACAGCCCACACAATAGCAATGACTCCGACGGTGAGGACCAGCCAGTCGAGCCAAATAAATTCAGTTGAATTCCAATTCATAATAGTATTATTTTAATTATTTGTGTATTGATTTTGCGGTTATCAAAAACGTGTTTTATGCTGTTCGTTTTTCAAAGTGTATTAGTAACACTAATTCAAGTGCAATATTACGGATAAGTGTAAAAATACACTAATAAAAGCCCATGTTTTAGAGCATGTTTCGTCCTTTTTTTTCGTTCTCCTTCGTTTTTAACATTTCTGCAAACGATGAAAGTAAAAAACTTCTGTCGACTTTTGAGTATTTTTACGCGTTCGTTCGTATTAGTTATTGTGAAAATAAAAAACTAGAAGATATGAAAAGAGTGATTCTGTGGCTGTGCCTGTCTGTGGTTATAGGGGCGGTACAAGCACAAACCGGGCGGTTGGACTTGAAACTTCCGCAAGGACATCCCCGCTATCTGACCACACAGGAGGGGAAGAAAGAAACTCAGGAGTTGATTAAGAAGGCTCCTTGGGCAAAAGACGTGTATGAGCGGCTTCGGCAGCGGACAGATAAATATGTGGACCGCGGAACGGACTGGCTGTCCTCCCGTTTGCTGATGTACTGGAACACACATGCCACCGATGTATATATAAAAGGTGAGTACTACGACCATGCCGGAGGTGAAAAGGCACCGGCTCCTACAGTGGTGTTTACCGGAGCGCGCAGCCATGCCACCAATTACAACCGTCCGCGTCTGGAAGACCTGAAACCCTATCAGGAAGATGCCAGAGGATTGTATCTGTCTAATAAAACTCTGGAAGGTAATCCTTACGAATGGGTGAGCATCAGCAAAACCGGAAGAATGATTGAAAGCATCAACAATGAAATCGTAGGCATAGCCCGTGATGCGGCATTCCTCTGGTGGCTGACCGGTGAACAGAAATATGCTACAGTAGCTGCTTCCGTTTTCGATGTGTACATGACGGGGCTGTACTACCGCAATGTGCCTGTCGACTTGAATTATGGTCACCAGCAGACGCTCGTAGGAATGACTTCCTTTGAGGTGATTCATGAAGATGTCATAAATTCCTTAGTGCCGCTTTATGATTTCCTTTATGCGTATCTGCAGAAAGAAAAGTCGGAAAAGATGACCATCTATGCCGATGCTTTCAAGAAATGTGCCGATAATATCATCGCTAACGGGGTACCTCACAACAACTGGAACCTGCTGCAGGCGCATTTCATTATGAATATTGCCCTGATTCTGGAAGATGATGCGAAGTATGCCGACGGCAAAGGGCGCCAGTACTATATCGATTATTTGGTGAACCAGTCATCCATTCGTCAGTGGTCATTGAAAAAACTGGCCGATTACGGATTCGATGCGGCCACGGGTATCTGGGCAGAATGTCCCGGCTACAGCAGTGTGGTGGTAGGTGATTATGCCAGCTTTGTCAGTTTGTTCGATGAGAATCTGGGCATGGACCTTACCAAGGAGATTCCGGTACTTCCGAAAGCCGTAGAAGCCATGCCGCAATATCTCTTCCCGAACCGTATGGTCTGCGGATTTGGCGATACGCATCCTTCTACGCTGCGGACCGATATTTTCCGTTATATGATTCAGAATGCCCGTACCCATGGAAAGTCCGAAGAGGAGCGTAAGTTTACGGCCATGCTGAAACTGTTCGATCCGTCTTCTTCTCTTCCGGTGGCAGAAAGAGGCAAGGCACCGGTAGCCATTACTTCTTTCTTTGCCGGGAAACCGCTCGTGTTGGATGAAAAAGTGAAGGCTGGCCAGATTGACGACTATGTAACTCCTACCTTCTATGCTCCGAACGTGAGCTGGCTGGTACAACGCAACGGGATGAATTCCCGTCACAGTCTGATGGTGTCACTGAACGGAAGTGAAGGCAATCACATGCACGCCAACGGCATCAGCATGGAATTGTATGGCAAAGGCTACGTGCTCGGGCCGGATGCCGGTATCGGAAAAACCTTGTATCAGGGACTGGATTACCTGGAGTACTACAGCCAATTTCCTTCGCATAATACGGTCTGCGTAGACGGAATTTCTTCTTATCCCGTCATGAAGAGCAACCATTCCTTCAAGCTGCGTGCCTTGTATCCTGCGGCTGGCGAACGGCTTCCTTATCAGCCGATTTCTTATAGTGAAGTCTACTTCCGCGAACCGGAAACTTTTGCCGACCAGACCCGGCTTAACGGAATTGTCAACGTAGGCGATTCTGCAGGCTATTATATCGATATATTCCGTAGCCGGAAAGTAGAAGGTGGCGACAAGATGCACGACTATTTCTATCACAACTTGGGACAGCACATGACGCTGACAGCGGCCGACGGCAGCGAACTCGGACTTCAGCCTACGCAAGAACTGGCCTTTGCCGGAGCCCATCTGTATGCTTACTCTTATATATATAATAAGAAGCGGGCGGTGACAAGTAAAGACGTGAAAGCCGGATTTACCATCCAGATGCCCGACAAGGACGATATTACGATGAACCTCTGGATGAAAGGGGAGGAAGGACGCGAAATCTTTTCAGCCCTGAGCCCCATGACAGAAGGACTGAGCCGTATCAAGAACATGCCGTATTCCATCAAGGACCAGCCTACGCTCACTTTCGTGGCACGCCAGAAAGGAGAAGCCTGGAACCGTCCGTTTGTGGCCGTGTATGAACCTTCTACCCTAAAAGAACCTTCCTGCATTGTGTCGGTCGATTATCCGCAGGTAAAAAGCGAACAGCAGGGCAGCCATGTCGGCATACGCGTGGCACTGACCAATGGAAATGTCGACTGGATTCTGTCGTCGGATGAGAATGCACACCACTGCAAGTTGGAAAAGTTGCAGGCCCGTGCAGGCTATGCGCTGTGCCGTCAGTCGGAAAAGGGAGAGACTCTTCAGACTTTCCTGGGCAACGGTACACAACTGGAAGCGGATGGAGTGAGCATCCGGACAGATGCACCTGCTGATGTCTTGCTGCTGAAGCAGGATGGAAAATGGATGTACACAGCTACGGCTCCTTGTCAGATAGTTGTAGGAAAGAAAAAATATACACTTTCAGTTTCAAAAGAGTTACGTCTTTTGAAGTAAAATGAAATTTTAAGTTTGCTTTTGTAGTAATATATTGATTTATAATTATATATGCTCTTCCAGTACTTCCTTTGCAGTACTGAAGTACTGCAAAGGAAGTACTGTGGTACTGTCGAGGAAGTATTGTAGTACTTCTTTGACAGTACTTATCAGGGTATGAGGTTTTGTATTGATGTCTGGGAAGACAGTGCGGTTTTTTGTCGGATATTTTTATGAAATATAGGCAGATTCTATGTATTTTTGCTCATGAAACCTATGGCAGTTTTGTAAATGAAGAAATGTTTGATATATATTTATCTCCTTTTGTTAACCAGTCTGTGCTGTTTGCAAGCGGGAGCTGTTTCCTCCGAAATTCGTAGTTTGTCCGTATCCGATGGACTCCCTGATTTGGTCATTAATACGATATACAAAGATTCAAAAGGCTATGTCTGGATGGGAACGAATACCTCAGTGGAGCGTTTTGATGGCATACGCCTGGAGCATTACATGGTAGAGGGCAGTAATGAGAACCTGAAGCGGGTGTTTGCACTGATTGAGATGCCGGACAATGAACTATGGGTTGGTACGGGCATGGGACTTTTCCGCTTGGCCGATGATGCCGAGAAGCTCGAGCGGCTGGCTCCTGAAATGATTACAAGCGGGGTACATGCATTCTGTAAGTTGGGGGATGTGCTCTATGTAGGAACGGAAAAAGGATTGTATGTATACAAGGGAGGAGTTTTTGAACATGTGCTGGTAGACAAGAATGTCTTTTCGCGTGCGAATTTTGTAACGGGAATGGTGGAAGGAGAAAACGGTATATTGTGGCTCTCTACGATGGGAGGCTTGAAATCTCTTCGTTTGTCCGACCAGACTATTACTTCTTTTTCAGATAAATTGGCGAAGAACGGGCAGAACCTTTCTTTCTATAACATCACACGTATCGGTTCGAAGGTTTTTATGGGTACAATGACTAGCGGACTGGTGCTTTTTGATACTGCCAGCAAGCACTTTTCACGCTATCTGGATGTAGGTTGCGGAGTCATCTCTGCCTTGTCGGGCGATGGAAAAGATGTGCTCTATGTAGGAACGGACGGAAACGGTGTGCATTTTATTTCCGTGAGTCGCCAGCGTGTTATCCGTACTTTCCGGCACGACCGTGAGGCGGATAGCCAGATTCGTTCCAATTCTGTGTACTCTGTATTGGTCGACCGTGACGGCTTGTTATGGATTGGCTTTTACCAGTTGGGTGTAGACTACACCTTGTTCCAGAGCGACTTGTTTTCCACCTATCAATATGAGAATTTGTTTGATTCCAGAGACATGGCTGTCCGTACCATTGCTTTTCATGGAAGTCAGAAACTGATAGGTTCGCGCGACGGCTTTGTATTTATCGATGAGGCCGATGGCAGGTTCCAGATATTCAAGGCGCCCCGTCTGCGGGCTTCCATCATTGTGTCAAGCTGTTATTTCGACGGGAAATATTATATCGGAACCTATGGGGGAGGTATGTATGTACTTGATGGCGCCACACTGGAACTGCGGGATTTTGAGATTGCTTCCGAACCCTTCCGGCATGGACATATTTTTGTGCTTCGTCCTGACGACCGGGGAAATCTGTGGATTGGTACTTCTGCCGGATTGTATTGTTACCGGAACGGGAAAATCGTGCGTCACTTCAAGAGCGACAGTTCCAAGCTGCCCGAAGGCAACGTTTATGAGATTTATTTTGATTCATCCCATAAAGGATGGATTTGTACGGAAAGCGGTATCTGCATCTGGGACCCTTCTTCCGAAAGCTTGAAGAACGATGTGTTCCCGGAAGGGTTTGTGCATAAGGAGAAAATTCAGATGATTTATGAAACATCTGATCATTTGCTTTTCTTTTTGCCTCATAAAGGTAATTTATTTGTTTCTGATTTAACCATGATGCATTATAATAGAGTATTTCTTTCTAATTTGCTGGATGGCACTTCTTTAATGGCTGTCGTGGAAGACTCTGAAGGTTGGTTGTGGGTAGCAACCAATAAAGGTATATATCGTTTTGATAAAAAAAATAAGTTGGTACCTTTTAATTTTGCTGGCGGAATTCCTAGTTTGATATTTATAAATTGTATTCCTATAAAAGATGAAAAAGGGAATTTTTGGTTTGGTAATGCTAAAGGATTGGTATGTTTGAATGAGAAAAAAATAAATAAGCTTCCTAGTCGTTATGTAATTTCTTTATCGGATGTACTCGTTAATGGAAAAAGTGTACAACATCAGTTATCATACGATAAGGGACGCTATTCTCTTATGCTAGAAAACTCGCAAAAAAGTGTAAATGTACAATTTTCCCCATTAACATATAGCGACCCGAACAGCCTGATGTATGAGTATAAGTTAGGAGAGGAGGGAGAGTGGATTTCCTTGATGGGAAAATCGGAAGTATCGCTGTATGATTTACCTTCGGGAGTTACTTCTTTTGTTATCCGTCAGATTGGGTATCCCGATTCGGCCATGACCTTGGATATTTGCATTCCCAACCGTTCCTGGTATAAGTGGATATATTCTCTTGTGGCATTGTTGTTGGCTGCTGCAGGTGTGTATGTGTTCCGCCGTAGCCTGTTGCGTGTGGTATGGGCCGTTTTACGTAAGCTGAACGGCCTTAACGATACGGAAATGCCGGTGGTTGTGGAGGCTGAAAAGAAAGAAGAAGCAGTAGAAGAAGTAGCGCAGGAAATAGAACCAGTGGCAGAACTTGTAGAACCGAAGCCGGAGCAAAAGACTGCTTCCTCCGCTGATGACAAATACCGGACGAACAAGGTCAGCCCGGAAGAGTGCAAGCGGCTTTACCGTCTGCTGGAGCAGGAGATGAAGCGTAACAAGCCTTATCGCAATCCGAATCTTAAAGTGGCAGATCTTGCCGTGGCGATAGGCACTACCTCCCATTCACTTTCCTATCTCTTTAACCAGTATTTGGAGAAGAATTATTATGACTATATCAACGAATACCGTGTGGAAGAATTCAAGTCGCTCATCCTGAAAGACGAGTATGCAAAATATACCCTGACTGCCATGGCAGAATATTGCGGTTTCAGTTCGCGTGCCTCGTTCTTCCGTACGTTCAAGAAACTGGCTGGAATAACTCCGAACGAATACATCAAACAAGTCTCAGGTGAGCACCGTCCGGTAGATTGAGAGGCTTTTTAGTGTCAGATTTTGAAAAAGAATCCTATACAGAAGTGTCAAATAATAATTTGAGACTCTTGTATGGGATTCTTTATTTTGCTGTAAATTAGATGCTTGTATAAAAATCAGTCTTGAAGGATAAGGTGAGATTTATTCCATGTTACATTTGTTTTAGTTTTTGGGAATTGTAAATACATTTGCAGTGTCAAGAAACCAAAACAAGCTAATTTATGAAAGACCTGACGAACACATCCAATGAGCTAGTAGCACAGATTTTTGCGGACTACCATCAGTCAGTCTTCTTTTATATCTATAAGAAAATAGGAGAAAAAGAAGATGCGGAAGATTTGGTTCAGGACGCATATCTTCGCCTTTTGGAATACCGTACTATGCTTCGTCCCGATACCGTAAAATATTTCTTGTTTACGATTGTCCGTAATCTGGTATCCGACTATTTCCGTCATCTTTATAGAAAGCAGGAAGCTTCCGTTTACCTGAAAGAATGTGGTCAGGCCCAGCAGGCTGTGGCTGCAGATACCCGTGCCGTTGTGCGCGACTTGCAGAAACAAGAATTGATGAGGGTGAAATGCCTTCCTTGCCAGCGTCGGAAAATTTATGTCATGAACCGTTTTGAGGGGAAAACATCGGCTGATATTGCTACCGAACTGAATCTTTCACAGCGTACGGTAGAGAATCATCTGTTCATCAGCCGCAAGGAAGTGCGCAACTATATGAAACAATGTATATAAAATATGAAAAGTAGTGGGATTGTTAATTTAAAATTTAATTTTATGAAGAATGATTTTCTGAAGAATTCATCGCAGAGAGTCCTTTTTTCAGCCTTGATGGCATCGGCACTGGCAATTGGAAACCTTGCTCCCATGCATGCGGAGGTGGCTTCTGTCCAGTCGGTCATGCAATCGGTGAGTGTAAAAGGACAGGTGTTGGACGGTGACGGCATTCCTGTTATCGGTGCAAGTATTCTCGAAAAGGGTACTACAAATGGAGTAATTACAGATATTGATGGAAACTATTCATTGAATGTGTCTTCCAAGAATGCAGTAATTGTGATTTCTTATATCGGTTATAAAACGATGGAACTGAAAGCTTCCGATTCTAGTTTGTCGAAAGTCATTCTAAAGGAAGATACAGAGGTGTTGGATGAAGTCGTTGTTGTAGGTTATGGTACTCAGAAAAAACAATCATTGACAGGTGCAGTGACTGTGGTTGATTCAAAGGCATTTCAAGGGAAAGGAAGTTTATCTAGTCCATTGGCTGCTTTGCAGGGGCAGGTTCCAGGTGTAATGATATCACGTTCGTCATCTGCTCCAGGAGATGAAAGTTGGAAATTGAATTTACGTGGATCTGTATCTGTTAATTCAATTGACCCCCTTGTTATTATAGATGGAGTAGAAGGGCAGTTGGGGGTGCTAAATCCGAATGATATTGAAACTATAAATTTTTTGAAAGATGGAGCTGCTGCAATTTATGGTTCGAGGGCAGCTGGTGGTGTTGTCTTGATTACAACCAAAAAGGGAAAAGAAGGTAAAACCAAAGTAGAATATAGTGGTACTGCTACATTAAAGGTTGTTGGGTTAATGCCGCAATTAATGAATATAGATCAGTGGGCCGATGGAGTTATGACAGCCTTGGAGAATGATAAGAATACCTCCAATACGTGGTATGCATATGCACAGCTTGCTAAGAAATATAAGAATTCTTATATTGATTTGCATCAAAGCGCAAATCCTTTTGGAAATGCAGCTTTTACTGATGTAAGTGATTTCGTTTTTGATGATAGTGTAGACTGGTTAGGTTCATTATTTGGTAGTTCTTGGTCTACAGAACATAACTTGAGTATATCTGGTGGTACAGAACGTTCATTTTATCGTCTATCTTTACGATATTTATACGATGATTCTACTTTACAGTATGGTAATAACAATAATAATCGATATAATTTTCGTTTAAATAACACATTTAAGTTAGTGGATAATCTAACTTTAGAATCATCTATTTCATATAGCCGTCAGGAACAAGTTGCTCCTTCTATGATTGGCTCGGTATTGACTGTAAGTGTACCAATGCCTGGTTTACCTTTGGCTTCATTAAATGGGAAATCTTATGCCTGGGGAACATGGGGCTCGCCCGTTGCAAAAGTGTCTGAAGGCGGCGATAATCGTTTGTCTGGTTCCACGTTTAATGTTAGTGAGACATTGAGTTGGGTGGCTACGGATTGGTTAACAGCTAGTGTGAATTTAGGATATAATACAAATATTGCATCAAGAAATCAGACTGAAAATGCAATCACTTATTATAATTACGTAGGCGATACTCAGGTGCTTGTTGATCCCACCCAGGAGAATTCTTATTATAAACAGACTAGTTCACAGACTGATTTTTATTCTGCAACAGGTTTTTTGAATGCTCATAAAAGATTTAATCAGAAACATGATTTAAGCTTGACATTGGGTGTACAATATGAATTTAAGGAATATACTTATTTTGGAACTATGGTTAAAGATGTACAGACAGGTTTGGAGATTGTGAATGGTTCAGGAGAAATTACATTAAGTGGGGATGAAGATAAATATCAGAATGCCAATATGTCTTATTTTGGGCGATTCAATTATAGCTATAAAGATAAATATTTATTAGAATTAAATGGGCGTTATGATGGTTCTTCTAAATTTCAACCTCAAAATCGTTGGGATTTGTTTTACGGAGCTTCATTGGGATGGAGAATTAAACAAGAAGAATTTATGCAGAATGTGGATTGGTTGACTGACCTGAAACTTCGTGTGTCATACGCAGAAATGGGTAACCAAAGTGGTATAGATAATTATGATGGTGTACAGCTGTATAATATGGAAGCTGCGACTGGAGCTTATGTGGGTGATGGAAAATTGTCTTATATCAAAACTAATGGAAAATTGGCTTCTAGTTCTCGTAGTTGGGAGCGAATAAAGAATTATAACGTAGGAGTTGACTTTGGTCTCTTGAATGGAGCTTTGTCTGGAACTGTAGAGGCTTTTATGAAAAAGAATGATAATATGCTGGTAAGTATAACTTTCCCTGGTACACTTGGTGATGAAGCACCTAAAGCAAATGCTGGAAAGTTTAAAGATTGGGGATTTGAAGGACAAATGAACTATCGTGGAAATATCGTAGGAGTAGACTATCATATTGGAGGAACGTTTACATTTGCTCGAAATGAACTAGTGGATTATGGTGGTACAACAGTTTTGAAATCAGGTTATACTACGACTCAACAGGGATATGCATTGAACTCGATTTTTGGTCTTCGTTATGGAGGAAAGATTCAGAATGAGGAACAGTTGAAGGCATATCTAGCTAAATATTATGAAAACAATGGTATTAATATGCCAAGTAATTTGCGTGTAGGTGACAATATGTATTGTGATGAAAACGGTGATGGATTATTGAATGAAAAAGATTACATTTATTTGGGTAGTGATACGCCTGAGATTTCTTATTCTTTTAATGCAGGTGTTTCGTATAAAGGTTTTGATTTAAATGTAATTTTTCAAGGTTCTGCCAATCGTTTTGTTTACCGTGGTATTGATAACTGGACAGTGCCTTTCCGAGCAAATTACACTAATACAATTACATCTTCTATCGGAAATGTATGGAGTTCTGATAATCCAAGTGCATATTATGCACCATATACTAATGATACTAATATTAATAATTATAACTATCAGGCTTCTTCATTAACTTCTCAAGATGGTCGATATATTCGTCTTAAGAATATTACGTTTGGTTATACATTTACTAATAAGTTATTGAAGAAAATAAAAATATTGCAGGGAGCACGTATTTATATTACGGGTACTGATTTGTGGGAGTTTACTAAAATTAAAGATGGTTGGGACCCAGAAGCTGCTCGCGAGGCAACAGGATTAAAACGTTATCCATTTACTCGTAACTTTACATTTGGTGTTAATCTAACTTTTTAAAATGAATTGTTTATGAATAGCAAATATAATTTAAAGGTCGCTTGCTTGTCTATATTAAGTATATTTTCAGTTTCATGTCTTGATTTGGAACCAAAAGCACAGATGGGTGATAACTTAGTGTGGGATAAAGCTGATAATTTTCAGTTATTTGCAAATCAGTTTTATGCTTGGAGTCGTGATTTTCAATTATCTGGAACAAATACATATGGCAATGGGGTGAACGATGGACCTCATAGTGATTATCGTTCTGATTTGATTGCTACATCATCTATCAATACCTATAGCCAGGGGACTAATGTAATACCTGCTAAAGATGATAATTACACAACTTTATATCGTCAAATTTATTATACAAATTTATTGTTGAATCGTGCAGAATTATTTGAAGATAAGGCTGCTATTGCAATACCTGTAGCAGAAGCTAAATTTTTCCGTGCATATTGTCATTTTGAGCTTGTACAAATTTGGGGAAATGCAATTTTATTGACCCAACCGCTAGATTTAAATTCTGGAGAGTTGTATGCACCGAGGAATGATCGTGGAGAAGTTATTGATCAGATTGTGATAGATTTGCAAGAAGCGGCAGAAGCATTACCTGAAACGGCTGAGGCTGGTCGGTTGACGAAATATGCTGCTTACGCTATGCTTTCTCGTGTGGCTCTTTATGAAGGAACCTGGCAAAAGTTTCATACAAACGGAGCTGATACTGAAATAAATACAGAGAGAAGTTCCCAACTTCTCACCATTGCAAAAGAAGCAGCTTATAATGTGATAAAAGATAATAAATATAAGCTATTCTATAATGCTATATTGGGAAATCAAAGTTATCGTTATATGTTTATTTTGGAGGATGCAGCTCAGTGTAATCCTGCTAATCTGACTAAAAATGATAATACAGAATATATTTTTTCACATCGTCATAGAGATGGTGACAGAAATGGTACTAATATAACTCAGGGAATGTTGGCTAATGTTTGTTACATTACTCGTAAAATGGCGAATATGTATCTGTGTTCTAATGGCTTGCCTATTGAAAAGGCTGGCGATTTGTTTAAGGGGTATTCAAATGCAACTTCTGAGTTTCAAAATCGTGATAACCGTATGTCAAATACTATGATTCAGCATGAACAATTATATTGGAATAATGATGGCAAATGGCGCGTTACTTGGAATGATGAGGATTTGGATAATAGTCTGAAAATGGATGTACGTCTTAATAGCGGTTATCAGAATTATAAATGGTGTGTAGAACGTCATGTGGCTGATTATTATGAGTCTATTGATTATCCAGTTCTCCGTTATGCGGAAGTTTTACTGAATTATGTGGAAGCAGTATATGAGCTGCAAGGAAATATCAATAATGAAGATTTGAAATATCTGAATCTGGTTCGGAAACGGGTAAATCCTAATATGCCAGATTTGACGAATGAGTTTGTTAATCGTAATGAATTATCCATGCGTGAAGAGATTCGTAGAGAGCGTACAGTTGAGTTATTCTTGGAGGGGTTCCGGATTGATGACTTGAAACGATGGGCTACAGCTCCTAGAGAAATGTCTCAAGATCAGATTGGAGTAAAAGTAAAAGGTACTTGGTTTGAATCGAATTGGGCATCTCAGTCGCGTTTATTGAATGAAGAAGGGTGTATCATTTTATATGATGGTCGTGTTTGGGATGATAAACTATATCTATATCCATTGCCTTCTGATCAGCTGCAATTGAATCCTCAGTTAGGGCAGAATCCTGGTTGGATTAATGAGTAGTTTATATATGTTTTATTTAAAATGAAATCTATGATGAAAAGTCTTTATAAAGTTTTTAACTATTCATTGCTTGTTGTTGTCTATTTCTTTGCATGTTCGTGTAGTAAGGATGAAACAAGTGAATTGGTTCAGTCTATATATCCAGAGTCAATTACAATAAATATTCCACAAGAGATTAAGTATCTGATATATAAAGATGAGAATGGAACGGATGTACTTCCTCTTTTGAAGGGTGAGGAAGTCTCTTTAGGGTACACTATGTTACCTGAAAATATAACTTTTAATGACGCTCTGTGGTCAACGAGCGATGCGAAAGTAGTAGAAATAAATGAAGAGGGTAGAATTCGTGCGGTGAATGGAGATGGTGAGACATACTCTATTATACAAGCTGCTCCTTCTGTGTTTTATACAGGAAGTGGTATTTATGGGGTTTTAAAAGTAGTTGTATCAAATGAAATTATTCAGGCTACGAAAGTTACTGTGTCTGCTGATACTAATCAAATATATACAGGGGAAACTTTGCAGTTAGGTTTTTCTATACATCCTCAAAACACAACTTATAGAACCGTGAAATGGTCTTCTTCAGATGAATCCTTGGCTACGGTGGATGAGAATGGGGTTGTAAAAGCTGCAGAAACAATTGATGGAAATCGTAAGAGTGTAACTATAACTGCAACTTCAATAGATGGGGCTCATATTTCTGCAAGTAAAGAGATTACAATAATAAAATCTGTACCTCCAGAATCAGTGGAATTAAATCAGGATTATTCTGTTGAACGGGGTTGTGTATGGGCAATTACAGATAAAACTGTAAAGTTAAAATATACGACAATACCCACAGAATCTACGACTTCATTAATTGAATGGAGTTCTAGTGATGAATCTATTGCTACTGTTAATAATGGCATAGTAACTTTTAATCAAAAAGGTATTTTTGGGAATGTGACGATTACAGCTTTATGTCCAGCTACAGGAAATACATCTTCTATTACTTTAGGATTGGAAGATGGATTGATTCGTGAATTATTTGATGATAAAGATAATTACACATGGTATAATGCAAAACAGTCTGCGAATGATACTGAGTCTTCTCATGAGTGGCATGATGGTTATCTTACAATTACCACTTATACGCAGAGTGTAGGAAGCAAACAACGTGGTGATTTTAAGTGTTGGAGTCCAAAGACATGGCTACATGCGGGCAAATATCCTATTTTTGCGGTTCGTATGGAAGATGTAGCTGATAAGCATAAAGAAGAAGGAGTAACCGAGCGTAATATTATATTGGATGCCTCTGGAACTTGCAATGGAAACTCATTTAGCGGAGCCCTAGGTGGAGGGAATAACAAGTATAAATATAATTATAAATGTAGCGATGGCAGTCATGTGTTTATATATGATTTGTCTTCACAGGGTTGGGCTACAGGTGGTCAGCTACCTACTAATTCTATTGCAGAATTTACTACCCTTCAATTTAAGTATGCGGATATTGCTAAAATAGATCATCAGATACAATATAATGTATATTGGGTGCAGACCTTTAAAAATATAGAAGAATTGGATTCTTATTTGGATTCCGAAGGACTAACATATGAAAAATAAAAAACAAACTTATGATTAAGAATATTAGATTATTTGTAGGTGTGACATTGTTGTTGGTCACGTTCTCATCCTGCTACAGGAATGAATTTGGGGTTGTAGATTTGACAATGCCAGAAGATAATATAAACGAGACAATTGAAGGTAAGTATGTTTATCATCATCCTTGCGCTATGTATAATGAGACCGATTTTACTCGTGTAAAAACTATGTTAGATAATGGTACGGCTCCAGAAGAGGTAAAACAGGAATTTGAAAATTTGAAAATGAGTCGTTTTACTATGCTTACTTATCTTCCTGAGCCTCAAGAGGAAATTGTTCGCGGTGACGCAACAGGAACAACTGCAGGGAAAGAAACTTTTGGATATGCTGCAGAGGATGCAACAGCTGCATATCAAATGGCTATTTTGTGGAAATTGACAGACGACAAAAGATATGCGGATCTTTCAATCAAAATCTTAAATGCTTGGGCTGATGTGTGTAAACGTATAACTTCTAATGATGCTCACCAAGTGTTGACTGCTGGAGCTCAAGGACATACATTTGCTAATGCTGCTGAAATAATGCAGACTTATGAAGGTTGGAATGAAAATGATCTGGCAGATTTCAAGAAATGGATGGTCGATGTTTTTGCTCCTGTCAATAAAGAATTCATGGAAACCCATAGAGGAACGAACAATTGTTCATTACATTATTGGTCTAACTGGGATTTGGTAAATATGTGTTCTTATTTAGCTATTGGTATACTGACTGAAAATGATGATATGGTAAACTATGTAGTAAATTATTTTTACTCAGGTATAGGTAACGGATGTATTTCTAATCTTATTCAGGCAACCTTCGAAGATCCACTTGGTAGTGGAGAACAAATTTGTCAGAATCAGGAAAGTGGACGTGATCAGGCACATGCGTGTATGTCAATGGCTGTGACAGCTAATCTTTGCCAGATGGCTTATACTCTTTATCGTGATAATACTGCTGTTCCTCAATTGGATTTTTTTTCAGCAAATGACAATGCCATTATGAAGATGGGTGAATATGTAGCTCTTTTTAATTTGAGAAATGGCTCAGATAACAAAAATGAGACAGGGCAATGGCTAGTTAGTGCGTCAAAAATGCCATTTAAGGAATATAAATATTGTATTGATTGCTCTTGTGCAGATAAGAATCATGGAGCTGACCAAGTCGTAGTTGCGGAAGCAGAGCGCGGAGAGATTCGTCCAGGATGGGAAATATTATATAATCATTATGCAAAAATGAAAGGTTTATCAAGTGGTTATCAATATGCTCGTCAATTTGCTGAAAAACTTCGTCCAGAAGGTGGACCGGGAGATGCTCGTTATGGAAATAATAGTGGGGCTTACGATCAGTTGGGATGGGGTACTTTAATGTTATATCAGGAATAAATTCTTATAGGACTTCTTTTGTTACTTCTGAATAGAAGTGGTGGAAGAAGTCCTGCAGAGTATCTCGTTTTGAGACTTATGTTTATGATATGTATTTATTGTGGCAGACTTATTTTAAAGTAAGATTATGAAAAGATATGGATTCTTTTTTGTGTTGATATTGTGGGGAGTACATGTGTATGCACAACAGATGTTAGTAACAAGTCCAGATTCTCGTTTGAATGTTCATATAACAATTGAGAATGGGATTCCTATATATGGAATAAAATATGATGGGAAAGTTATGTTGGAAGATTCTCCACTAGGTTTTGTGGCTGATATTGGTGATTATACTAAGAAAATGTCTTTTGTAGAAAAAAAAACGAATAAGATAAATGAGACTTATATTCAGAATCGTATAAAATCTTCGTTGATTAATTATGCAGCAAATGAACTTATTATAACAATGAAAAATGTGGATGCAAAACCTATAGACATTGTTTTTCGAGTAAGTAATAATGATGTAGCTTTCCGTTATGAAATCCCTAAATTTGATGAGACTGGAAGCATTGTTATTTATAAGGAAACTACTGGGTTTAACTTTCCATCATATTCAACAACCTTTTTATCTCCACAAAGTGATGCAATGATTGGTTGGAAACGTACAAAGCCTAGTTACGAGGAGGAATATACAGTGGATAGTCCTATTGGAGCATGCTCTAAGTATAATCATGGATATACTTTCCCTGGATTATTTCGTATTGGTGATGATGGATGGGTGCTGATCAGTGAAACAGGTGTAGATAGTAAATATTGTGCATCTCATTTGAGTGATGCAACTTCTGATGGTCTTTTTACTATTGTTTTCCCAATGCGAGAAGAGAATAATGGTAATGGAACAACCTCTCCTGGATTTGCATTACCAGGAGTTACCCCATGGCGTACTATTACAGTAGGTACTAGTTTAAAGCCAATTGTAGAAACAACAATATGTTGGGATGTCGTGTCTCCACTCTATGAAACAATACATGAGTATCAGTTTGGTCGGAGCACATGGAGTTGGATACTTTGGCAGGATGAAAGCATAAATTATTGGGATCAGATTCGTTATATTGATTTTGCTGCAGCAATGGGATTTGAGTTTACTCTAATAGATAGTGGATGGGATAGAACGATTGGATATGAAAAAATGAAAGAGATTGCCCGTTATGCTAGGAGTAAAAATGTCTCTCTTTTCTTATGGTATAGTTCCAGTGGTTACTGGAATGATATTGTACAGAGCCCTGTTAATAAAATGGATAACTCTATTATTCGTAAACGTGAGATGAAATGGTTGCATGATATTGGAATAAAAGGTATAAAAGTGGATTTCTTTGGAGGAGATAAACAAGAAACTATCCGTTTATATGAAGAAATTCTAAGCGATGCAGATGATTATGGATTGATGGTTATTTTTCATGGTTGTACATTACCTCGTGGGTGGGAGCGTATGTATCCTAATTATGTTGGGAGTGAAGCTGTGCTAGCTTCTGAAAATCATATTTTCAAACAGTATTTTTGTGATAATGAAGCTTTTAATGCTTGTCTGCATCCATTTATTCGTAATACTGTAGGTTCTATGGATTTTGGAGGAACATTTCTTAACAAAAGATATAACAGAACGAATGACGGAGGAACAATTAGACGTACATCGGATGTTTTTCAGTTGGCAACTGCTATATTATTCCAAAATCCTATACAGAATTTTGCACTTGCTCCTAATAACTTGATAGATGCCCCTATTGTTGCAATTGAGTTTATGAAGCAGGTACCATCTACATGGGATGAGACGTTGTTTATTGATGGTTATCCAGGTAAATATGTTGTTTTGGCTCGTCGTCATGCAGACAAATGGTACATTGCCGGTGTTAATGCAATGGATCAAGATCTTGATTTGATGCTTGATTTGTCGATGTTGGGTAAAGGTGGTGAAGTTGAATATTATATGGATGGACAATCAAATGAACCTCAGAGAAAAATTGTAGAGATAAAATTCCCGGATAAAGTAGAAATTTCTATACAATCTAAGGGTGGCTTTGTAATTATGAAATAAGAAAAGATAATAATAATTCTATCATATTATGTATAGAGAATGTAAGCTTGCAATATTAATATTGCTCCTTTTGGTGGGGTACCATGAATGTACAAAAGCGCAGTCTGCATATCCTGGCCAGAGTCAGGATAAATTTAAAGTTTCAATGGGGGGGAGAGGAATGGCTGCGGAATGCGTGAATCTTCAGGATGTGCGTTTGCTTCCTAGTCGTTTTAGAGAGAATCTAGAGAGGGATTCAGCATGGATGGTCTCTATTGGAGTCAATCAACTGCTGCATAGTTTTCGAACTACGGCAGGTGTGTTTGCTGGACGTGAAGGAGGATATATGACGGTGAAGAAATTAGGAGGCTGGGAATCTCTTGATTGCGAGTTGCGTGGGCATATCACTGGACATTTGTTATCGGCTTATTCCTTGATGTATGCGGCTACAGGAAGCGACATCTTTAAGTTAAAGGGAGACAGTCTGGTTAATGGACTAGCAGAAGTGCAGCAAACGTATAAGAACGGTTATTTGAGTGCTTTCCCCGAGGAGTTGATTAACCGGAATCTGCGGGGAACAAGTGTGTGGGCTCCCTGGTATACGCTGCACAAGCTGTTTTCAGGGTTGATAGACCAGTATATCTATGCCGATAACCGTCAGGCACTGGAGGTGGTAAAGCAGATGGGCGACTGGGCCTATACTAAGTTGAAACCACTGGATGAGACCACCCGAAAGCGGATGATACGCAATGAATTTGGAGGAATCAATGAGTCATTTTATAATTTGTATGCTCTGACTGGGGACGAACGTTATCGCTGGTTAGCCGAGTTTTTTTATCATAACGAGGTGATTGATCCTTTGAAAGAAAAATGTGATGATTTGGGAACGAAACACACGAATACTTTTATACCTAAAGTTTTGGCTGAAGCTCGTAATTATGAACTTACGGGGAATGAAGATAGTCGCGAGTTAAGCGAATTTTTCTGGTATACAATGGTAAAACATCATACGTTTGCACCTGGTTGTAGTAGTGACAAGGAACATTTTTTTGATACAAAACAACTCTCCAAACATTTATCTGGTTATACAGGAGAGACGTGTTGTACGTATAATATGTTGAAATTGAGCAAGCATCTGTTCTGTTGGAATGCCTCTTCTGAAGTGGTCGATTATTATGAGCGTGCTTTATATAATCATATCCTAGGACAGCAAGATCCGCGAACAGGTATGGTATCCTACTTCTTACCTTTACAGACGGGGGCGTATAAAGTGTATAGTACGCCGAATAATTCATTCTGGTGTTGCGTAGGAAGCGGTTTTGAAAGCCATGCCAAGTATGCAGAAAGCATCTATTTTCGAAATCAGGAAAAATTGTTTGTCAATCTTTTTATTCCTTCGGTTCTGAACTGGCGAGAGAAAGGAATCATTCTTCGCCTGGAAACTGAGTTCCCAAACGAAGAAACAATCAGATTGTATGTAGAAGCAAAACATCCTGCACATGCAAAAATCTGTTTGCGTTATCCTTCCTGGAGTGGAAAAGCCGAGGTCTTTGTAAATGGTAAAAAGGAAAAAGTGGTGAATAAGCCGGGGGCATATATTATTTTGGATCGGGACTGGAAACAAGGAGACAATATAGAAGTAACTTATCCAATGTCTCTTTCTCTTGAGGCTACTCCGGATGATGAGAGACGTGCAGCATTGTGTTATGGCCCTGTTGTATTGGCTGGAGAGTTGGGTACAGAAGGTATGGATAAACCGGCTCCATATTCAGATCCTACAAAGTATAATGATTATTATACATATGATTATCATATTCCTGAATGTCTCTCAGTTAATTCGACATTGAATAAAAAACATTGGAAGAAACAAATTAAAAGGATAGGAAAGGAGTTGAAATTTAAGACAGAAGGAGGTTTAAGAATAACACCTTTGTACGATATACATCATCAGCGTTATGTGGTTTATTGGAAGTTGAAGGAAGAATAAAATTATTTAAATATAAGAGTTATGAAAGTAATAAAATTTTGGTGGGCTTTACTTCCATTTCTTTTGCTTTCGTGTAATAAAGATGAACAGCAAAGTGAGAAAAATGGGAATCCGGTTTCATTTTTAGCTGCTATTTCTCCTCTAAGCCGATTAACAATTAATAATTCGTGGACTGGCCTTTCAGGAGAGAAAGTGGGAATTGAAATAGGGGGAGAAATAAAAGAATATGTGGTGAATGAAAAGGGTGAATTAACTTCTATTGCACCATTTTATTGGGGAAATCTATCTCCAGAGGTTTCTGTAAATGCTTGGTTCCCTTATAATGAAGGAAAAAAGCCAGAGAGTGTCATTGTGGCTGCTGATCAAAGTATTGCTGAGAATTATTGGGCAAGTGATTTATTGGAGGTGAGTGAAGCTCTGATTTCTGAGAAAGAGAATACATTATTCTTTCAACATCGTACGGCATGTGTCGATTGTTCTATCCAGCTTTTTTCTGCCGAAGATGGGACACTAACAGGCTCTTCTATTACACTTCATAATTTATCTGGAGTGGAGGAGGGAAACTCTGTAAAGACTACTGTTAATTACAGAGCATTAGTAGCTCCTCAGACAATATTGGCTGGTACAATTTTCTTGGAAGTAAACCTGGGAGATGGAAGAAATTATGAATATAAACTTTCTGAAGATTTAAAGTTAGATGGGGGATATGTTTATCCTATATCAATAATTGTTATTCCAGATGGTATTCAAGTTATATTTAAATCTCCTGTGACATGGAAAGGTGAGCCCGTTATAACCGATGGAGAAGCTCCGGAGGTAGGCCCTGATGCAAATGGTGACAATTGGGATAGTAGCGGGAGTGATACCACTACGGGCGATTCTTCTGAGGTAGGTCCTGACGGCAGTGCCAATGGCTGGACTGAAGGAAACAGCGAAACGACCACGGGTGGTTCTTCTACTGTCAATCCAGGTAATTCGTCTTCTGGAGCTACATGGGGAGGAGAAAATAATTCTATTCAAGTAACTGCCGGACAAAAAATTAATAATCAATAAAATAATTAATTACTTAAATAAAATAGCATTATGAAAACAAATTTGTGGAAACTTTCATGCATGGTTTTGGCTATAGCTGCAATCACAACAAGTTGTACTCAAAATGAGGAGTTAGAAACTCCAACACCTTCAAATGACGGAGATGTACTGAATGTCGTAGCTACGGCAAATGATTTCGTTTCATCAGATCCCACTTCACGTGTATCTGAAGCCAATTATACTACTACATTCGAAGAGGGTGATGCCATTGGTGTATTTGTGGTACGCGATGGAGAAGCGGTAGTAAGCAATATGAAGATGACTTTGGATACAGATGGAACAACATGGGCTGGAGAGAACGGTGCTAAGCTGTATTACTATAAAGATGCAGATTATATTGCTTATTCTCCTTATACAGAAGGATTGTCAGTAACTTCAGAAACTGAAATTGTAGATTATTTCACTACAAAGCTGGAAGGAACTACCGGACAATCTACATTGGCAGAGTACCAAGCAGCCGATTTGATGACTGCTTCAGTTAAAGCTGCGGATGTACAACGTGGCCAAGACATCAGTTTCAGTTTTACACATAAAATGTCGATGATTGAAATCAAGGTGCCTATTCGTGCATATAAGACAAGGGGAGAAAATCCTTATGAATATTCTGCTCCGCTTGGATTAAAAGTAACAATGGCTGAAGCATCTGCCGCAGGAAAAGAATTCTCTTTATGTACATTTGGTCAAAAAACAACTGGTGAGGCAGGTAGTGAAGTAACAAAAGGTATTTACCGTTGTATCGTAGCTCCTTCGGAAACTACATTAAATGTAAAAGGCGAATTTCAGGATGGTTCTGTACCTGTTTATTTCCCAGCAACAGGTGAAACTGTTTTGTCTGTGACTCCAGAAGCAGGAAAATATAAAGGAATCGATGTAAATTATACTTATCAGAATTATACTGCTACTCGTGATTTGCAAGTAGGTGACTATTATTATGCCGATGGAAGTATCTGTCCGGGTGATATGGAAAATATTCCAAGCAATGGTTGTGTGGGTGTGATTTTCAGTGTTGAAACTAGTGCTACAGATCAGAGTTTAAAATGGTCACATGGATATGTGATTGCATTAAAGAATACAAATGGAAAAGTTGGCGCTTATTCAAAGTGGGGAGCTGGTGATTTGGACGATAATAAACTGACTATCAATAGCCAATTAACTGATATGAATGGGCTTACAATATCTAATGAACTATCAGAATCTGATGCAGTGAAGGCGGCAAAAGCGTATACTGTTACTATTCCTGAAAGTACAAGTGGATGGTACCTTCCCTCTGCTGCTCAATTAGCGGCATTCTTAAATAATATGTGTTCAAATGATGGATGGGCATTTAATGAAACAAATGCTTATGACAATGGTAAAGATCAAGAGAAAAAAGTGTCGGCGTTACAAAGTATTGAACCTAAGTTTAGTAAGGTTGGTGGTTATTTGTTGAATACAAATACTTATAGTTCTGCTCCAGGGGCAGACGTTACATCAGATCGTTGGTGGTCTACTACTGAGGTTAGTAGCTCTCAGTCTTGGGCTTTAGAGTTGAAATCAAATGGACAAGTAAAATTGTTGGAGAGAAATAAAAGTGATAATCAAGCATCAGTTCGTCCGGTATTTGCATTCTAATTTATAAATTGGTTTGTTAGATCTTCTGCAGCAGTTGTAAAATAAGCTCTCTCTTATTTACAACTGCTTTTTATATATTGTTTTGGGATGAAAAAATTATTCTTTCATTTAAGTAAAAAGCGTTTCTGATACGTATTATAAGGAAACAACGTATAACTTTGAAAGAGCAAAATAAACAAACAGAAAGATGAAACGTATCGTATTACTGGCAGGTGTCTTATGTAGTATGGGGATGGGATATGCCCAGAAACTGACACATCCGGATTTGCTTTACACTCCGGAGCGGATTGAGCAGGTAAAACAACGGATAGGGCAGGATGAACAGATGGCTTCTGCCTGGAAAGAGATAAAACAGACGGCAGAGAAAGAACTGAAAGGAAACAGCCTGAATAAAGCCGATTATCTTTCGCTTGCCTATCTGATGACAGGCGAGAAGGTATATGCCGACAAGTTGAAGACAATTCTTTTGAAGACCATAGAAGCTGAAACCTGGGGTAGCGCGGAAATGCTTGCCCGTAAACCGGCATGGCGAAGTGATTTGGGACTGGCTCATAAGGCGTATCTGTCGGCTATTGCGTATGATGCCGTGTACAATGACCTGTCAGCTTCGGAGCGAAAGAAGATAGCGAAAGGATTATACCGGTTGGGTGTGGAACCTTTGTTGGGCGACTGGCTGCTGGAACCAGTCCGAATTCATTCGTTGAATTCTATGGGGCATAACTGGTGGACGTCATGTGTGTGCATGGGAGGAATTCTGGCTTTGAGCCTGCAAAATGAACTTCCGGAGGCAAAGGAAGGGGCACAGGCTGTTTACGATTACCTTCCGGAATGGTTTAACTTTGCGGGAGATGTGTTGCAGCAGAAAGCGAAGACTTTTGATGAGGCTGGTGGCATGTATGAAAGCCTGAACTATGCTAATTTTGGTATACAGGAAGCCTTGCAGTTCTATGTGGCGTGGAAAAATGCGCATCCCGGTGCATCTTTGTCTGACATACCACAGCTGAAGAATCTTTCCAGCTTTTTTGCGCATGTCTGCTATCCTCGTACGGGGATGCTTTACAGCATCAACTTTGGTGACAGTCACAAGAATATCTCGGCAGAAAGCAGTCTGATGCTGCTGTATGCGTTAGGAGTGAAAGATAGGGATATGCTGTGGTACATGAAGCAGGTGGAACAGGGGCAGCACCGTGACGGCTACTTTCTGAATCGTCCGATGGGCTTTTTGTACACACCCGAATTAACCCGTGCGCCGGAGTTGCCGGATTTAAAACTCTCACAGTTGTTTGCTGATTTTGGCTGGGCTACCATACGTACATCGTGGAAGAAGGATGCCACGATGCTGGCCGTGAAAAGCGGGCATACATGGAATCATTCGCATGCTGATGCGAACTCGTTTATTTTATTCCATAAAGGAGTCGATATAATCAAAGATGCAGGAAATTGCTGGTATCCGAATCCGGCTTACCGCAATTATTTCTTTCAGAGTCAGGCACACAATGTGGTGCTTTTCAACGGGCAGGGACAGAGCCGTGAACAACAGTATCATGGCTCTACGTTAAGAGGCTATCTGTATCATTTGCTCGACGGAGGAAACATCCGTTATCTGCTGGCAAATGGGACGGGACCTGTGTCGGATAATTTCAGCCGTAATTTCCGTCACTTCCTCTGGATGGACAATGTGATTTATATGATTGACGACTTGAAGACCCATCGCAGTGGAGAGTTCGAGTGGCTGTGGCATCCGGGAGGTGAATGGAAAAAGAGCGGGACTGACGTAACGATTACAAAAGATAAGTCCTCTGTGGTGGTACGTCCCCTGTATCCTCGTTTGCTGGCTCTCTCAGATTTTGTGCATGATTATCCGGATGATTTGTATTGGGAGGAGATTACGGCACCTACGGAAGACCTGCAAGGAACAGAGAAGTATTACTCTTTCCATTTGCCGGGTGAATTCAAACAAGTAAAAGGACTTACCGCCATTATTTTAAAGGATAGTGTGACGCAGAAAGAATTGCCGGTGATGGAGCGTCGGGAAGGAAAGGACTGGATTGGACTTCGAGTAACATATAAGGGAAAAGTTACAGACCTTTATATTAATCAGCTTGCAGACGGACGTCTGATGCACAGTAACTCTTGGATTGAGGCTGACGGATGGTCGACAGATGCATATATGTTTGCCGTCTCTTATCCGGAAAGTATGGGTCCGGCAGAAACGAAAGAGATTTTTATGGGTTACGGTAGTTCGCTTCGTCGGGGACAGACATCTTATTTCTCTTCTTTATCCAAGTTGTTTTATATTCGAAAGGACACAAAGGATAAGATTAATCTTTGGATGGATGGACAACCGTATATGCATGCATGTATTCAAGTTACAAAACGTCCAAAACAATTTATACTAAATGATAAAGTCATCTCGGTGAATTATAAAGACAACATGGCAATAGTGAGGCTGGACGGAGAATAAAGGCAATACAAAATCTGTATATTAAGGAAAAGACCGGGAATGGCCTCTGAAAAAGGAGGCTGCTTTCCGGTCTTTTTTGTTTCTTACCTAAAAAATGCATTCTTTTTTAGGTAAATCATTTTCTCCATACGTAACTATCTACAAAAGTGTAAATTTGGATATGAAAATAAAGAACTTGATTTTCCTTGCCGGAATGGCAGGCTTATGTGCTTGTGGGAAGGGGACTCATACACAGAAGGCGTATGACTTTGCTCCTTTGGACTCCATCATTTCCGCCTGGATGAACAAAGGATATTATCCGGGCGGGGCAGTCTGTGTGATGAAAGACGATTCCGTCCTTTTTCGGAAAGACTATGGCGGTTTTACGGACAGCACGCAGGTGTATGTGGCTTCGGCCGGCAAGTGGGTAGCAGCGGCAGTGGTGGCAGCCGTGGTCGATACGACGGCTTTGGACTGGGATGACCCGGTAGAGAGATGGCTGCCTGAGTTTCGGGGAGATGCAAAGGGGAGCATTCCGTTGCGAAGGCTGCTTTCGCATACGTCGGGCATCCGGCCGTATCTTCCTGAACCCCGGGTTGACAATTACAATCACCTGGATTCGGCTGTGGCGGAGATTCTGCCGCTGGACACGGTTTTTACACCGGGCACACGCTTTGAGTACGGCGGACTGGCCATGCAGGTAGCCGGACGAATGGCAGAAGTGGCAGCCGGAAAAGAGTTTGAGACCTTGTTCCAGCAGCTGATTGCGGCTCCGTTGGGTATGCGGCAGTCACACTTTACCCCAGTCAATACCGATGGGGGACATGCACCGATGCTGGGTGGCGGACTTTGTACGACACTGGCCGACTACATGCGTTTCCTGAAAATGATTTCGCACGAGGGAGTCTATGAGGGTAAACGTATCTTGAAGGCAGAAACGGTGCGTGAGATGCAGGCCGACCAGATAGGAAGCGCGCGGGTGATGCCCGGAGAATATGTGGAACGGGCCCTTGGAAAGCATCATACGGGAATTTATGGGTTAGGAGAGTGGCGTGAATTACTGGACGAACAGACCGGAGAGGCCTATCAGATTAGTTCTCCCGGATGGGCAGGAGCTTATCCCTGGATAAACAAGCGCGAGGGAGTATGCGGCTTTTTTATCGCCCATGTGCAGGGAGGCTCCAGCAAGGAAGATGGCTTTTCGTCATTTTACGGCAGTCCGGTCCTGTCGCGTACGGTATCAGAAATTGTAGGAACGAATAATAAATGAAAGAAAGATGAAAAGAGGAGTGTGTATATTATGGATGGTAATGGCCTGGCTGCAGACGGTTTGTGCCGGAGAGTGGCAGTGGGCGGTCACATTGAAAGGTTTTGTATCGGACGAAACGAAAAAGGAACCGGAAGCCTTCTTGTGGGTTCCGGCACATTGCGAGCGCCTGTCGGCCGTGATGTGGAGCCAGCAGAACATGACGGAAGAGATGTTGTTTGATATGCCTTCTTTCCGTGACTCGCTGGCCGAGATGGGAGTGGGGCTGATTTGGATTGCTCCCGGAATAGACCAGCAGTGGGATGTGCGCAAAGGTACACAGAAAGTATTTGACCAGATGGTGCACGACCTGGCGGAAGTGAGCGGCTACACGGAGTTGTGTGAGGTGCCTCTCATTCCTTTCGGACATTCGGCCATGGCCACTTTCCCGTGGAACTTTGCGGCCTGGAATCCGGAACGGACACTGGCGGTGGTGTCTTTCCATGGGGACGCGCCGCGCACCAATCTGTGCGGTTACGGACGTGAAAACCTGGAGTGGGGACGGACGCGGAACATTGACGGCATTCCCGGCCTGATGATTGAAGGCGAGTATGAGTGGTGGGAAGCCCGGGTAAATCCGGCATTGGCTTTTCGGATGATGTATCCGGAGAGCTGCATCTCGTTTCTTTGTGATACGGGCAGGGGACATTTCGATGTGTCGGAACAGACAGCCCGTTACATTTCCCGTTTTATCCGGAAAGCACTGGAGCAACGCTTGCCTGCCGATGGCGGGAAGACGCTGAAGAAAGTGAATCCGGCTGCAGGCTGGCTGGTACAGCGTTGGTCGCCCGACGAAAGTACAAGGCGTGCCACTCCTGCGCCGGTAGCGCGCTACAAGGGGGATGTGCACGATGCCTTCTGGTATTTTGACCGGGAGATGGCAGAGCTTACCGAGCAGCGCTATAAGGAACATAAACTGAAAAAGATGCAGTATTTAGGTATTTGCCGGCAGGGCAAGCGGGTGGATTATAATCCGAAACTGCATGCTGGGGTGTTGCTGAAGTTCTTGCCCGAAGAAGATGGGCTGACGTTTCATCTGAATGCCTGCTTTACGGATTCACTCCGTCAGGAAATGACGGACGAACATGCAGCGGGAAAGATTCGTCTGGAACGCATCTGTGGACCAGTTGAGCAGGTGGATGATACCACGTTTACGGTCTGTTTTTACCGGATGGGAATGTACAATCCGCGCCGCACGTCGGACATTTGGCTGCTGGCCAGTCATCCGGGCGACAAGCACTACAAGGGAGCCGTGCAGCAGGTAAATTTGCGCATCCCTTATCGGCTGACGGAAGGAAAACGCCAGCACATTCTTTTTCCGGGACTGGAAGACGTGAAGGCAGGAAGCGCACCACTGCCTTTGAAGGCGGTTTCCGACTGTGGCTTGCCCGTATATTACTACGTGAAGGAAGGTCCGGCTCGCATCACGAAGAACGATATGCTGGAGTTTACTCCGATTCCGCCACGGAGCCGTTTCCCGGTTAAAGTGACGGTTGTGGCTTGGCAGTATGGATTGAAGGGAAAGGTACAGACGGCCGAACCGGTGGAGCGCAGCTTCTATATCTATAAATAATACTTTCTTGTAAACCTACATATAAATAGCCCTGACATACTTCCCGTGTGGTGAAGCATGTCAGGGCTATTGGTTTGTAAAGACTTTCAGTCCTTCTTATTTTTTCAACATCTGGAACAGCTTGTCCAGTTTCGGCGACATGATAATCTCTGTGCGGCGGTTCTTGGCGCGACCTTCGGCTGTTTCGTTATCGGCCACCGGCATGTATTCTCCGCGTCCGCTGGGTTGTATCTGCAACGGGTTGACCTTGTATTTTTCAATCAGGATACGTGCTACGGAGGTAGCGCGGATAACGCTCAGGTCCCAGTTGTCCTTGAACTGTGCGGTATGAATCGGCTTGTTGTCCGTATGTCCTTCGATGCATACATCAATTTCGGTCTGCTTGTTCAATACCTCAGCTAATTTTCCCAAAGCTTCTTCTCCACGTTTATCCAGTTTGGCACTTCCGGACTGAAACAACAGCTTGTCGGACATGGCCACATAGACCTTGCCGTTCTGCTCGCGTACGGTCAGCTCGTCACTGCTGAAGCCGAGCAAGGCATCTTTCACACTGCTGAGCAGGCTCTGTACCGTGGCATTCTGCTGGTCAATCATGCCTTGCAGTTCCTGAATGGTCTTTTCACGTTCATCCAGTTCTTTCAGCTTTTCACCAAGCAGGGCGTTCAGCTTCTCCTGTTCATTCATGTTGTTTGACAATAGCTGCTGGTAATGGCGGATGGAGTTCCCCTGCCGGTTGGTATCTTGCTGCAGACGGTCAATTTGTCCGCGCATTTTGTCCATTTCATTGTGGCATTCGTTCAGTTGTCCTTGTAGCTTGTCTCCTCTGGACAATGCTTCTATCCGTCCGTTTTCTGCAAGGAGGAATTTTTTCTTGGTGACGCACGAAGTACTGCTCATTATCAGTGCCCCGCCCAGTATGATTAAACCTATTTTCTTCATAATCTGTAATTTTTTTGCAAAGATACGGTAGTTTGCGTGAATCGTATGGGGATAAGGTCTTTTTTTTGTCTTTTTATACATGAAAAACGTTTACAGAGTATGTGGACTTTTTCAGGAAATTAACCTGGGTCATTTCTTAAAAATATAGTTAAATTTACCTCGACACGTACGTGACGAGGTCTTGACACGTTCGTGCTGATGTCTCGACACGTACGTGCGGAGAGGTTGACACGTTCGTGTCGAGGTATTTTTGTAAGTTCGTTTGCAGTTTGGGGATTAAGGGGTTGGGAAAGTGTGGAGGTATGTTTAAATGGTAAGGTCTGGAGGCTGTTAATATTTTAAATTTAACATTGGCTTTTCTCATGCTTAATCATTAAATTTGTAATTATTGCATGCTAATCAATCTTTTAGAGAATATGGATAGAGATAGCTTCATATTATAAGGTAAATTTAAGGTAACGGATGAATAAAAGAAAAGAAGAATAAAGAACATGGTAAAGCAGTTACAGATTTACTGAAACAGGAAGAAGAAAGCATGACAGAGTCGTTGAATCGGTTTAGGAAATTGGGTTATGGAATTGAATGATAAAATAGTAATTTATCGTACCGCTGATGGACAAACATCCATTGACGTTAAATTAGAAGACGAGACTGTATGGCTTTCAGCTAACCAGATGGCCAATCTATTTGATAGAGATGAAAAGACTATAAGAAAACATATCAATAATGTCTTTTCCGAAGGTGAACTGGAAAAAGAGAACAACACGCATTTTTTGCGTGTTGATGGAGTGAAACAACCTGTTGCCTTTTATTCTTTGGATGTCATCATTTCCGTGGGTTATCGTGTAAAAAGCCAACGAGGTACTCAGTTTCGTATATGGGCCAATAAGGTGCTGAAAGAATATCTGGTGAAAGGCTATGTCGTCAATAAGGTTTTGACCGAACAGCGTTATACTGAATTGAAGCAATTGGTAACGGTTTTGGGCCGTACAGTCAAGGCACAGGAGGCACTGACATCAGAAGATGCGCTTAATCTGGTCGAGGAAAAAGATGTCATGGTGAAAGTAGTGGTAAACCTGATTAATAAGAATAACTACGAATGAGGGTAATTATAGGTGGCTGGGTGATTAATAATGGATAAACAGAAGTTTGCCTGTATCCATCTTATTCAATTTTACCGTAACTTTGCCGCGCATTTTGAAGAAGGTAAAAAAGATGGATAACAGTGTGACTAAAAAACGCGCCCAGAGCAATGAGATAGATATGCTGAACGGGCCGTTGTTCAAGAAAATTTTGCTGTTTGCCCTTCCGCTGGCAGCCAGCAGTTTGTTACAGGAACTTTTTAATTCGGTGGATGTGGCAGTAGTGGGCCACTTCGTAGGAAGCAGGGCCCTGGCAGCCGTGGGAAGTAATGCGCCGGTCATCGGGTTATTGATAAACCTGTTTATGGGTGTTTCCATGGGAGCCTGTGCCATTATCTCGAACCACATCGGGCAGCAGGACGATAGGAGCATACGCAATGCCATCAGTACAGTGCAGTTGGTGGCGCTTCTCAGTGGATTCTTTTTGCTGGTGTTGGGGCAGGTGGCTGCCCGGCCGATTCTGACATGGATGGGCACTCCACCGGATGTGCTGGATGAGGCGGTGACTTACCTGCGTATTTATTTCCTGGGAATGCCTTTTATCATGGCATTTAATTTCGGCGCTGCCATTTTGCGAAGCATGGGCGATACACGACGTCCGTTGTATATTCTGGTCATGGCCGGTGTGGTCAATACCTTGCTGAACCTGCTGTTCGTGATAGGCTTCGGCATGGGAGTGGCAGGAGTGGCTGTAGCTACGGGTATAGCCAATGCGGTCAGTGCCACTTTAATCATTCGTTTGCTGCGTAAGGAGAAAGAACCTTTCCGGTTGCATTTCGACAAGGTGAAGATTCACGGGGTGGAGTTGAGCCGTATGCTGCGCATCGGAGTGCCGGCTGGAGTGCAGGGCATGATTTTCTCCATTTCGAATGTGGTGGTGCAGTCGTCTATCAACAGCTACGGAGCCGATGCGATAGCCGGTTCGTCGGCTGCGCTCAACTTTGAGTATTATTGCTATTTTATTATTCAGGGATTCAACGGGGCAGCCATCAGCTTCATTGCCCAGAACTATGGGGCCGGAAGAATGGACCGGGTGCATCGGGTGTTCTGGATTTGCATGGGCTCATGTCTGGCTTTCTGTGCAGCCTTCAACTGGCTTTTTGCCTGGCAGGATGATTTCTTCTTAGGTTTCTTTTCGGATGTGCCGATGGTGCATCATTTCGGGGCTATCCGCATGCACATTGTGCTGGCCTGTCAGTTTATTGCCAGCAGTTACGAGATTGCCGGTTCGTCGTTGCGCGGAATGGGAAAGTCGCTGACTCCGGCTGTGCTCACGGTGTTTGGAACTTGCCTGTTGCGTATTGTCTGGGTGTATGGGGTATCGCCGGTGTGGAGAGGATACGATGTGCTGATGATGGTGTATCCGGTGTCGTGGGTGGTTACCGGATTGCTGGTGCTTACGGCTTACTGGTTGTTTATCCGGAAAAAGAGATTGGCTTTGAACTAAAAAAAATAGCCCCAGTTTACGCTGGGGCTATTTGCTATACTAAAGGATGAGTGTGTTTCTTATTCCCACTCGATGGTGGCTGGCGGTTTTGACGAAATATCATAGCAAACGCGGTTCACGCCTTTTACTTTGTTGATAATGTCGTTCGAAACTTTGGCCATGAATTCGTAGGGCAGGTGAGCCCAGTCGGCTGTCATGGCGTCGGTACTTGTTACCGCACGCAGTGCTACGGCACGTTCGTAGGTACGTTCGTCGCCCATAACTCCTACGCTCTGTACCGGCAACAGGATTACGCCGGCCTGCCATACCTGATGGTACAGGGAAGTTTCGTTACCGTTTTCATCTTTTACCTTCCAGTCGCGCAAGCCCTGGATAAAGATGTCGTCAGCATCCTGCAGGATACGTACTTTTTCACGAGTGATGTCGCCCAAGATACGTACAGCCAAGCCCGGACCCGGGAACGGATGACGGGTAATCAGGTGTTCTGGCATACCCAGTTCGCGACCTACACGGCGTACTTCGTCCTTGAACAGTAAACGCAAAGGTTCGCAGAGTTTCAGGTTCATCTTTTCCGGCAGACCACCTACGTTATGGTGACTCTTGATAACGGTACCGGTGATAGACAATGACTCGATGCAGTCAGGATAGATAGTACCCTGTGCCAGCCATTTCACATCCTGAATCTTATGTGCTTCTTCATCGAATACGTCGATAAATCCTTTACCGATAATCTTACGTTTGCGTTCGGGTTCGGTTACACCTGCCAGTTCTGAGAAGAACTTTTCGCTGGCGTCTACGCCGATTACGTTCAGACCAAGGCATTCATAGTCGTGCAATACGTTCTTGAATTCGTTCTTGCGAAGCATTCCGTGGTCTACGAAGATACAGGTCAGGTTCTTTCCGATGGCTTTGTTCAGCAATACGGCTGCTACTGATGAGTCAACGCCACCGCTCAGTCCTAACACGACCTTGTCGTCGCCAAGCTGTTGCTTCAGTTCGGCTACTGTGGTTTCAATGAAAGAAGCGGCACTCCAGTCCTGCTTTCCGCCACAGATGTCTACTACGAAGTTCTTCAGCAGCAAAGTTCCGTCTTCGCTGTGGAACACTTCCGGATGGAACTGTACGCCCCAGAGCTTTTCGTTCTTTGCTTGGTAAGCGGCGATGGCTACTTTGTCGGTAGAAGCGATGATTTCAAAGTTGTCGGGGATGGCAGTGATGGTGTCACCGTGGCTCATCCATACCTGAGAATGTTCGCGGATGCCTTTCAGCAGCGGGTTCTGGTGGTCGAAAGTAGCCAGGTGTGCACGTCCGTATTCGCGGGTGTTGGCCGGCTCTACCTTTCCTCCGTTGGTGTACGACATGAATTGTGCACCATAGCAGATACCCAGGATAGGATATTTTCCGCGGATGTTGGTTAAATCAACTTTGAAAGCCTTCTCATCATACACTGAGAAAGGACTTCCCGACAAGATTACGCCGATAACCGACGGGTCATCGTGTGGAAACTTGTTGTAAGGAACAATTTCGCAATACATGTTCAGCTCGCGCACACGGCGGCCGATAAGCTGCGTGGTTTGTGAACCGAAGTCAAGAATAATAATTTTTTCCTGCATATTGTGTGTGATGTAAAATGTAATCTATGCGTGCAAAGGTACGCATATTTTTCCTAAATCCGATGTGGCCTTTGATTTTATTTGAGGCCGAAACCTGTCATTTGGAGCTTTGAAAGCCTTATGGTATGCTTTTTTTAAGTTTTATATGTAAATAAGTAAGGAATAAATTTGTACTTTTGTCGCCGTATGAGCAGAATTTTGGCAATAGATTATGGCAGAAAACGCACCGGAATTGCAGTGACCGATCCGATGCAGATTATAGCGAACGGACTGACTACCGTGCCGACACATGAGCTGATGGATTTTTTACTGAAGTATGTGGCGCAGGAAAAGGTGGAGCGCATCGTGGTGGGGCATCCCAAGCAGATGAACAATGAGGACTCCGAAAACATGAAGTATATCAAGCCGTTTGTGGCGCAGCTGAAAAAGAAGCTGCCGGACATGCCGGTGGAACTGGTGGACGAACGGTTTACTTCTGTGCTGGCACATCAGGCGATGCTTGACGGCGGACTGAAGAAAAAGGCGCGTCAGGACAAGGCGCTGGTGGACGAAATCAGTGCCACGATTATTCTGCAATCTTATTTGGAATCGAGAAGAATGTAACTTAATAAATTTTTGAATAATATGATTTTACCTATTTATGTATACGGGCAGCCTGTATTGCGTCAGGAGGCTCAAGATATTACGCCAGATTATCCGGGCTTGAAAGAGCTGATTACAAATATGTTTGAAACGATGGACCGTGCCGACGGGGTGGGACTGGCTGCTCCTCAGATCGGGCTTCCTATCCGTGTGGTAGTAGTGAATCTGGACGTGCTGTCGGATGATATGCCGGAATTCAAGGATTTCAAGCGTACGTATATCAATCCGCATATTCTGGAAACAGGCGGTGAACTGGTTTCGATGGAAGAAGGCTGTCTGAGCTTGCCGGGTATCCACGAAAGTGTGAAGCGTCCGGACAAAATTCACGTGACTTACCTGGATGAAAACATGCAGCCGCACGATGAGTGGGTGGAAGGCTATCTGGCCCGTGTGATGCAGCATGAATTCGACCACCTGGATGGTACCATGTTTATCGATCATTTGTCGGCTTTGCGCAAGCAGATGATTCGTGGTAAGCTGAACGGTATGGTGAATGGGAAAGCTCGTTGCTCTTATAAAGTGAAAACGGTGAAATGATCAAAAGAATCCTATACATATTATATATAGGTATGTTTTTCCCGGTGGTTGCCCTGTCGCAGATTAATACGGACAGGGTTATGACCATCGGGAAAAATGCACTTTATTTTGAGGATTATGTCCTCTCTATCCAGTATTTCAATCAGGTAATCGGGGCGAAACCGTATCTGGCTGAACCGTATTTTTATCGTGGACTGGCCAAGATGAACCTGGATGATTATCAGGGGGCGGAGGCCGACTGTTCGCAGGCGTTGGAACGCAATCCTTTTGTGGTGAATGCGTATCAGATTCGCGGTATTTCTCGTATCCGCCAGCAGAATTATCAGGGGGCTATCCAGGATTACCGCAAGGCCCTGAAGATGGATCCGGAGAATATCAGTCTGTGGCATAACCTGGCTTTGTGCCGGATGCACGAGGAGGAATACGCGCAGGCACGTGCGGATTTGGATACGCTGATTCGTATCTCTCCGCGTTATACGGATGCGTACCTGATGCGTACGGAGGTGTCGTTGAAACAGAAGGATACGCTGCAGGCTATGAACGATGCGGATAAGGCCATCGAGATGGACCGCTATAATCCGGATACATGGTCGTCGCGGGGTATGTTGTTCTTGCAACGCGGAAAATATAAGGATGCGGAAACGGACTTGACGGAGGCAATTCGTCTGTCGGTGCGTAATGCGGGCGTGTATATCAACCGTGCACTGGCAAGATATCATCAGAATAACCTGAGAGGGGCAATGTCGGATTATGACCTGGCACTGGATGTAGACCGGAACAATTTTATCGGACACTATAACCGTGGTTTGCTTCGTGCGCAGGTGGGGGATGACAACCGCGCGATTGAGGATTTCGACTTTGTGCTCAAGATGGAGCCGGACAACCTGATGGCCCGTTTCAACCGGGGCTTGTTGCGCGACCGTACGGGTGATTATCCCGGGGCTATTGAGGACTATTCGGCGGTGCTGGAAGAATATCCCAACTTCTTGGCTGGATACCAGTATCGTGCGCAGGCCAGAAGAAAGGTGGGCGACCTGAAAGGGGCGGATGCCGACGAATTTAAGGTGCTGAAAGCGCAGATTGAAGCGCAGAACGGTACGAAAAAGCAGACGGCTTCGAACGACAAGACGCGTAAGAAATCGGATAAGAACGTGGAAAACTACCGTAAGATTGTGGTGGCCGATAATGATTCGGAAGACGATCGTTACAAGACGGATTACCGTGGAAGGGTACAGGACAAGAATGTGACGATTTTGCCGCAGCCGATGTTTGCCTTGAACTACTACGAGCGTCCGGAAGAGGTGAAGCGTCAGGTCAATTATTATAAGGGTATCGACGACCTGAATGCACGCAGGGTGCTTCCGCATCGTTTGCTGATTACGAACAACGAAGCTTCTTTGTCGGAAGAGCAGGTGAAGCAGCATTTCGCTTCTATTGATGAACAGACGGCTGCCATTGTGAAGGAGCCTGGTAATGTGTTGCATTATTATGCCCGGGCACTTGACTTCTATCTGGTGCAGGATTTTGACAATGCGCTGAAGGACCTGGATGAGGCTATCCGCTGTGACTCTACATTCTTCCCGGCTTATTTCAGTCGTGCATTGATTTACTACAAACAGTTGGAATACCGTAAGCGCGACCGGAAGTTTGAAGTGGAAACGGTAGAGGAACAGAACCTGCAGGTGCGTTCGTATGACTATAATAAGGTGCGCGAAGATTTGGACCGTGTGATTGAACTGGCTCCCGATTTTGTGTATGCATATTATAACCGGGGTAATATCCTGGCGGTGATGAAGGACTATCGGGCTGCGTTGGTAGATTACAACAAGGCCATTGAGCTGGATCCCCGTTTCGCGGATGCCTATTACAATCGCGGACTGACGAATATCTTCTTGGGTAACAACCGTCAGGGTATTCAGGATTTGAGTAAGGCGGGTGAACTGGGAATATTCTCGGCCTACAATATTATCAAACGATTTACGACAATAGAGGAGAAATAATTGGATGCAATATTTTTCTTTAACTAAAAAGTTTATATTTTTGCGTCTCAATAATAGATTAATACAAAAAGACTATGGTTAAGATAACTTTTCCTGACGGCTCCGTTCGCGAGTATAACGAAGGAGTTACTGGTCTGCAGATTGCAGAAAGCATCAGTTCCCGTCTGGCACAGGATGTATTGGCTTGTGGGGTGAACGGTGAAACTGTGGATTTGAATCGTCCTATCAACGAAGATGCAAACTTCGTTCTTTATAAATGGGAAGACGAACAAGGAAAGCATGCCTTCTGGCATACAAGTGCACACTTGCTGGCTGAGGCATTGCAGGAATTGTATCCGGGCATTCAGTTCGGTATCGGTCCGGCTATTGAAAACGGATTCTATTATGACGTAGATCCGGGTGAGGCTGTGATCAAGGAAGGTGACCTGCCTGCCATTGAAAAGAAAATGGCTGAACTGGCTGCCAAGAAGGAAGAACTGGTTCGCCAGAGTATTTCAAAGGAAGATGCCTTGAAAATGTTCGGTGATAGAGGTGAGACTTACAAGTGTGAGCTGATTTCCGAACTGGAAGACGGTCACATCAGTACATATACTCAGGGTGCGTTTACCGACCTTTGCCGTGGTCCGCACTTGTTGTCTACTGCTCCTATCAAGGCTATCAAGCTGCTGTCAGTAGCTGGTGCTTACTGGAGAGGTCAGGAAGACCGTAAGCAGATGACACGTATCTATGGTATCACTTTCCCGAAAAAGAAGATGCTGGATGAATATCTGGTAATGCTGGAAGAAGCCAAGAAACGTGACCACCGTAAGATTGGTAAGGAAATGGATTTGTTCATGTTTTCGGATACAGTCGGTAAGGGACTTCCGATGTGGTTGCCGAAAGGTACTGCCTTGCGTATCCGTCTGCAGGACTTCCTCCGTCGTATCCAGGCACGTTACGATTATCAGGAAGTAATGTGTCCGCCTATCGGTAACAAGCTGTTGTATGTGACTTCAGGTCACTATGCAAAATATGGTAAAGATGCATTCCAGCCTATCCATACTCCGGAAGAAGGCGAAGAATACTTTTTGAAACCGATGAACTGTCCGCATCACTGTATGATTTACAAGAACTCTCCGCGTTCTTATCGTGACCTGCCGTTGCGTATCGCAGAATTCGGTACGGTATGTCGTTACGAACAGAGTGGTGAGCTGCACGGATTGACTCGTGTACGTAGCTTTACACAGGATGATGCGCACATCTTCTGCCGTCCTGACCAGGTGAAAGATGAATTCCTCCGTGTGATGGACATCATCTCTATCGTATTCACTTCTATGGGCCTGGAAAACTTTGAAGCTCAGATTTCTCTGCGTGACAAGGAAAACCGTGAAAAATACATCGGTAGCGATGAAAACTGGGAAAAGGCAGAACAGGCTATCGTGGAAGCTTGTGAAGAAAAGGGTTTGAAGGCGAAAGTGGAATACGGTGAAGCTGCATTCTACGGTCCGAAACTGGACTTCATGGTGAAGGATGCCATCGGCCGTCGCTGGCAGCTGGGTACCATCCAGGTGGACTACAACTTGCCGGAACGCTTCCAGTTGGAATACATGGGCTCAGATAACCAGAAACATCGTCCGGTAATGATTCACCGTGCTCCGTTTGGTTCAATGGAACGTTTCGTGGCTGTGCTGATTGAACACACTGCTGGTAAGTTCCCGTTGTGGCTGACTCCGGATCAGGTGGCTATCTTGCCTATCTCTGAAAAATTCAATGACTATGCCGATGAGGTACGCATGGAATTGAAAAAGTATGACGTACGTGCATTGGTAGATGACCGTAACGAAAAGATTGGCCGTAAGATTCGCGACAACGAAATGAAACGTATCCCTTACATGCTGATTGTGGGCGAAAAAGAAGCCGAAAATGGTGAAGTTGCCGTACGTAAGCAGGGTGAAGGAGACAAAGGAACCATGAAAATCGAAGAATTTGCAAAAAATATTGCAGAAGAAGTTCATAATATGATAAATAAATGGTAAATTTGCAGCCGTTTGCTGACAGAATCAAAATTCTGCGGCAAACGGACTTTGAAATAAATAATTTATAAATTCAAAAAACAAACAGGAAGACACTATTTTTAATGAAAAATGACACGTTAAAAGGGCAACACCGAATCAACGAACAGATTCGCGCCAAAGAAGTACGTATTGTGGGAGATGATATTGAATCGGCGGTATATCCGATTGCGCAGGCTTTGAAACTTGCGGAAGAACACGAAGCCGACTTGGTCGAAATTTCACCTAACGCAGTTCCTCCAGTTTGTCGAATTATAGATTATTCTAAATTCCTCTATCAGCTGAAAAAACGCGCAAAGGAACAGAAAGCTAAACAGGTGAAGGTAAACGTGAAGGAAATCCGTTTCGGACCTCAGACCGACGAACACGATTACAACTTCAAACTGAAACATGCCATCGGTTTCTTGCAGGATGGAGATAAGGTAAAAGCATACGTGTTCTTTAAAGGACGTTCCATTTTGTTCAAGGAACAGGGAGAAGTGCTCTTGCTCCGTTTCGCCAACGACTTGGAAGACTATGCAAAGGTAGAGCAGATGCCGTTGCTCGAAGGAAAGAGAATGACCATATCATTGTCTCCGAAAAAACCGGGAGCTCCGAAAAAGACTGCAAAACCAGAACCTGCGAAGGTGGTTGAAACCAAAGAATAAAGAAAAGAAAGTGCGTAACGCGCCGGTATAGTGCGTTACCATGTGAATAATAATAATTAAAATTTTAACAAGATGCCAAAGATCAAGACTAACTCCGGTGCTAAAAAAAGATTCGCTCTTACCGGAACAGGTAAAATCAAAAGAAAGCACGCTTTTCACAGTCACATTTTGACTAAGAAGACTAAAAAGCAGAAAAGAAACCTTTGCCACATGGGCTTAGTTGACAATGCTAACTTAGCTCAGGTAAAAGAACTTCTTTGCATGAAGTAATCTTAACAAAAGCGTAAAAACGTATCATTTTAAATTATTAACCGAATGCATTAGCCTCAAGTCCGATTGAGAATATATCGGCGCTATCATTCAAAAAAGAATTAAAACTATGCCAAGATCAGTAAATCACGTTGCTTCTAGAGCAAGAAGAAAGAAAATTTTAGGTTTAACCAGAGGTTATTTTGGTGCAAGAAAGAACGTTTGGACCGTTGCTAAGAATACTTGGGAAAAAGGTCTGACTTATGCATACCGTGACCGTAAGAACAAAAAACGTAACTTCCGCGCATTGTGGATTCAGCGTATCAACGCAGCTGCTCGTCTGGAAGGTATGTCTTACTCTAAGTTGATGGGTGCATTGCACAAAGCAGGTATTGAAATCAACCGTAAGGTGTTGGCTGACTTAGCTATGAACCATCCTGAAGCATTCAAGGCTGTGGTTGCTAAAGCTAAAGCTGCTTAATCTCACCGGAGACGGAGACAATGTATAAAGGATGCCCTAAAATGGCATCCTTTTTTTTGTGCATTATTTTTGTATATTCAAATATTTGTCGTATATTTGTCATAGAAAAATTGAAGCCGTACTTGCAGAATCGGGAAACTCATCAAATCTAAAGAAATACCGAGACAAGCTTCTACTTCCAATGGCGGGCCACGCCTTCGGGTAGCATTTATGCCGGTGGATTACAAAGGAGGGGAGCACTCAAAACCTGTCATTCGGAGTTTCGTCACGCCTCGGGTACGGCTTCTCCTTTTTCATAAAAGCGAAGAATCTTGGGTTTAGCGAGTCAAGGTTCTTCGTTTTTTTATGAGTTTACTTTTGGAACGTTGTTTACTTAGATAATATAAGAACTATGAGGAAGCACATTTTAATGTCGTTGTGTGCCGGCTCTCTTTTGTTGGGAGCTTGTGCAGGAAAAGGTGAGCAGAAAATGAGTGTGTCACAAGAACCGGATACTTTGTTGATGTTGGTGGGCAGTTATGCAAGTGCCAATCAGGAAGGGATAAAGACGTATCGCTTCAATCAGGAGACGGGAGAGGCTGTGCTGGCCAGTACGTTGTCTGGGATTGAGAATCCGTCGTTTCTAGTGCCGACGGAAGACGGTACGCATGTGTATGCCGTGGGAGAGACGGAAAAAGGGTTTACGGCTAATGCGTTGGCATTGGATACGTTGACTGCGGGGCTGACATTGCTGAACAGCCAGTCTACGGGTGGAGCTTCACCGTGTCATATTACGGTGAGTCCGGATGGCAAGTTCGTGTTGACCGCCAATTACATGGGAGCGAATATTACGGTTTTCCCTCGTCTGGCGGATGGAAAGTTAGGAGAGGGGCATGTCATTTCCTTCCAGGGAAAAGGAGCCGATAAGGAACGGCAGGAGCAGCCTCACTTGCACTGTGTGTATTTCACTCCCGACGGGAAGTTGCTTTTGGCAAACGATTTGGGACTGGATCGTATTCACGCTTTTCCGGTAAAACAAACTCCAGGAACGAAAGGAACGGATTTGTTGGATGAAGCGGCTGCTTTTGATATTGAGCTGGCTCCAGGTTCAGGTCCGCGTCATACGTGTTTTGACAAGCAGGGAAAACATGCGTATCTGTTGACGGAATTGTCTGGCGAAGTAGTGGTGTGGACGTACGATGGAAAGACCCTGACACAGCAACAAGTCATCAAGGCAGACACGGTGGGCGCGAAAGGTAGTGCGGATATTCATCTGTCGCCTGATGGAAAATTCTTGTACGCTTCCAACCGTCTGCAAGCAGATGGCGTGGCTATTTTCAAGGTTTCTCCTTCTGATGGTACACTGACCAAGGTAGGTTATCAGTTGACGGGCATTCATCCGCGTAATTTTACGATTACGCCGAACGGAAAGTATCTGTTAGTAGCTTGTCGGGATACAAACGAGATTCAGGTATTTGCGCGTGATGCGGAAACCGGTCTTTTGCAGGATACTGGCAAGACTATCCATACCGATAAACCGGTCTGTCTGCAATGGGTTATGAAATAAGTAATTGAAACATATATTTATACGGCGGGGAAAGAGAGGCGGAAACAGCTTCCTTTCCCCGCTGTGCTTTGTACGCTGATTTGTCCCCCGTGCAGGCTGATAATCTGTTTACAGAGGGTAAGGCCGATACCGGAACCGTTATTCTTAGTGGTGAAGAAAGGCACGAAGATACGTTCCGTCACTTCCGGCAGCATACCTTCTCCGTTGTCGCTGATTTCGAAAATGAGTTCCTGGGCATGAGTTTCTACCTGGATGCGGATGTCCGGATGGGAGCGATGGGCACATGCTTCACGGGCATTCTTCAGCAGGTTAATAAATACCTGCTCCACCTGTGTGCGGTCGGCATACCAGGTGAGCTGGGAAGACGGGCATTTATACTGCACTTCCAGTTCCGGGTAAAGTCGTTGCAGGTCGGAAAGAAACTGTTCCAGTGGGATTTCCGTCTTCATCGGGGCCGAGATGCGGGTCAGTTTCCGGTAATTCTCTACGAACTCCAACAAGCCTTTCCCCCGGCGGTAGATGACTTGTAGCCCTTGCTGTATGTAGGTATGCGTACGTGCATCGTCAGGGTGTTCCTGGCTTCGCTCATTCAATGTATCTGCCAGGGAGATAATCGGGGTGATGGAATTCATTATTTCATGCGTCAGTACCCGTATCAGTTTCTGCCAGGCTTCCATTTCTTTATACTCCAATGCGCCGTGGATGTTTTTCAAACTTATCAGGCGGCAGGTTCGTCCTTGCAGCTGAATGTGAGTGACCGATAGGGAGAGGTCGAAAGTGGCGTTCCCTTTTTGCAGGTGCGCTACCTGCTGGTTTTCCTGAATGGCCGTGCTGATTTCTTCGGGCAGATGGGCGCAGTGTCCCAATAGTTCGCGAGCCGCCTTGTTCATCCATTCCATCCGGTTGCTTCGGTCGGTGACGAGTACGGCCGTATCTACCTTGTTCAGCAGCATTTCATAGTATTGGTGCTTTACCTCCTCATCTACTATACGGGTGCGCAGGTTCTTCAGGGCCTGTGAAAGGTCCTCAGCTAACTTCTGCATCTGCGGGTCGGCAAACGGTGCGCAAACCCGCTGTCCCAGGTCATTTTGTTTCATGCATTCCACGAGCCGGTACATGGTTTCAGTCTGCCGGATTTGTATGCGGTACAGGCTGTAACAGATGCCAATGAGCAACAGTCCGCAGATGATGGTACAGAACCACAGTCCATGCAGCATGGCTAAAACACCTGCGGCAATCAGACCCGTCAGTCCCAAGATGTGCAGTATCAGGTAGTATCCATACGTTTTCATAAGCCCCATTTTTCCAGTTTCCGATAAAGTGCAAAACGTGTAATTCCTAATAGTTCGGCAGCCTTGCTCATGTTTCCTGCGCTCACTTTCAAGGCTCGTTCGATGGCATTCTTTTCCAGTTTCTCTAAGTTGAGTTCTTCCGTCGGTGCAGGCTGGTGCGCGGCGGCATTCCCTTGTGGAAACAAGAAATCATCCGGTTTCAGGAGTCCGTTTTCGCTCAGAATGACGGCACGCTCTACGGTGTGCTGCAATTCACGCACATTGCCCGGCCATTCGTACTTCAACAGCTTGTTTTTCGCTTCACGTGTCAGTCCCTTGATTTCCTTGCGGTATTTCCGGTTGTACTGATTCAGAAAATGTGTAGCTAACAGCAGAATATCCTCTCCACGTTCCCGTAAAGGAGGGATGTGAAGTTCCACGGTATTGATGCGGTACAACAAATCCTGACGGAATTTTCCTTCTGCCACTAACTGATGCAGGTTGGCATTGGTGGCACAAATCAGCCGGACATCGATGTGTATCGGATTGACTGCCCCCAGTCGGGTAATGCACTGCTTTTCGATGGCCGTCAGCAACTTGGCCTGCATGGGCAGGGACAAGTTACCGATTTCATCCAGAAACAGCGTACCCCCTGAAGCCGTTTCCATTCTGCCCGGCTTGGCTTTTCGGGCATCCGTGAAAGCACCTTTTTCGTACCCGAAGAGCTCACTTTCGAACAACTGCTCCGGAATACTTCCCAAGTCGATGGGAATAAATACCTGCTCCCGGCGGGGAGAGAAGAAGCGCAGCATGCGTGCGGCCAAGTCCTTCCCAGTACCGTTTTCTCCCAATATGAGCAAGTTGGCATCCGTATCGGAAAGCTTGTAGATGGTTTCTTTTACCTTCTGCATGGCGGGGGAGTTGCCAATCAGTTCCGGAATGCGGTCGTCTCCCTTCAGGGCCTGTACCTCATTCTGCAACCGTCCTACTTCCTGGCGTGAGCGGCTGAGTTTGACGGCAGCCGACAATGTAGCCAACAGCTTTTCCTTCTCCCATGGTTTGGAGATAAAATCAGTAGCTCCGGCTTTAATGGCCTGCACCGCTTTTCCCGTATCTGCGTAGGCCGTCATGAATACCACTACCGCTTGCGGATAGATACGGAGGATCTGCTTCAGGTAGTCAAATCCTTCCTGCCCGCTGATTGCAGGAAGGAGAAGTAATTGTGGCCGAGGGTGCCGGACTGATTCAGGAGAATACCCAGATTCTTTCGTTACATACTGAAAAATAGGAGGGGACGTTATGAAACTGAAGACTTTTATCGACAGGCCCATCCTGTCGTGTGCTATTTCTGTGCTCATCCTGATATTGGGAGTAATTGGTTTGAGCAACCTTCCCATGGAGCAGTATCCTGACATCGCGCCTCCTACCATTATGGTGTCTACCACCTATACGGGTGCCAATGCGGAAACAGTACTGAAGAGTGTCATCGCTCCGTTGGAAGAAGCCATTAACGGTGTGGAAAACATGACGTATATGACTTCTACTGCCACCAATACGGGTTCAGCGTCTATTACCGTGTATTTTGCACAGGGAACGGATCCGGACATGGCGACTGTCAACACGAAGAACCGTGTGTCGGAGGCGGAAGGACTGTTGCCTGCAGAAGTGACCAAGGTGGGTGTGACCGTAGAAAAACGACAGAACAGTATGGTCAAGATTATATCGTTGTACAGTCCCGACGACAGCTACGACCAGAATTTTATCAACAACTATTTTAAAATTAATGTAGAACCTCGTTTGTCCCGTATCTCGGGAGTGGGCAATGTGAATGTCATGGGTGGGGATTATGCCATGCGTATCTGGATGAATCCTCAGAAGATGGCCCAGTATCAGCTGGTACCTGCCGATGTGATTGCCTTGCTGGATGACCAGAACGTGGAGGCGGCGACAGGTACACTGGGCGAGGATTCTGAAAATACATTTCAGTACACGTTGAAGTACCGGGGTAGATATGAAACTGCGGAAGAATTCGGCAACATGGTGCTCAAGTCTCTCCCTACGGGCGAAGTGCTCCGCCTGAAGGATGTGGCCGATGTGGAATTAGGTTCGCAGAGCTATGCCTATAATAGTGAAATTGTGGGCCACCCCGGTGCGACGTGTATGATTTCGCAGACGGCCGGATCGAATGCCAATGAGATTGTGAAGGAAGTGGACAAGTTGATGGCGGAAATATCAAAAGACTTGCCGAAAGGGCTTGTAATGGCCGACCTGATGAGTACGAAGGACTTTCTGGATGCATCGGTGCACGAGGTGGTGAAAACCCTGATTGAGGCTATTATTTTGGTGGTGCTGGTGGTTTATTTCTTCTTGCAGAGCGTGCGTTCCACCATCATTCCTTCGGTTTCCATTATCGTGTCGTTGGTGGGTACGTTTGCTTTCCTGTATGTAGCCGGATTCAGTCTGAACCTGCTGACCCTTTTTGCACTGGTGCTGGTAATCGGTACGGTGGTGGATGATGCCATTGTGGTGGTGGAGGCTGTGCAGGCCAAGTTTGACGAAGGCTACCGTTCACCTTATAAAGCTACGGTGGCTGCCATGGATGGTATTTCTGCAGCCATTGTGACCACCTCACTGGTATTTATGGCCGTGTTTATCCCGACCTCGTTCATGGGAGGAACCAGTGGGGTGTTCTATACCCAGTTTGGTTTGACCATGGCGGTGGCAGTGGGTATTTCTGCAATCAATGCCTTGACCCTCAGTCCGGCTTTGTGTGCCATCATCATGACTCCTCACATGGATAAGTCGACCGGCGGTAAGTTGAGTTTTTCTTCCCGTTTTCACCATGCATTTGAGGCTTCTTTCAATAGGCTGGTGTTGAAGTATAAGAATGGGGTGTCGTTCTTCCTCCGTCGTAAATGGATGGCCTGGGTTTCTTTGGCGGCAGTCTGTGCCTTGCTGGTATTTTTCATGCGGACCACTAAGACCGGACTGGTGCCGGATGAGGATATGGGAACCATCTTCGTGAATGTCACGACCCCTCCGGGAAGCAGTCTGGCTCAGACGCGTAAGACGATGGAAATGATAGACGAGCGTATCCGTGAGATTCCTCAGATAAAGATTTATTCCAATGTGACAGGTTACAGCATGATGGGCGGACAGGCCGCCTCGGGAGGTATGCTGATTATCAAACTGAAACACTGGGATGAACGTCAGGAGGCACAGGACCACATCAATGCCATCATTGCAGCGATTTACCGGCATACAGCCGATATTAAATCGGCCAAGCTCTTTGCCTTTGCGCAGCCTACCATCATGGGATACGGAATGGGTAGCGGTTTCGAAATGTACGTGCAAGACCGTGCCGGAGGCAGTGTGGAGAATTTGCAGAAATATACGCAGGACTTCATTGCAGCCCTGAACCGGCATCCGGAAATTTCGATGGCTTACACTACTTTCGATACCAAGTTCCCGCAGTATATGGTCGAGGTAGATGCGGTGAAATGTCAACGGGCTGGGGTGACTACGTCTGATGTGCTGAGTGTACTTTCCGGTTATATCGGCGGTAATTACTCGTCCAACTTGAACCGTTTTTCCAAACTGTACCGTGTGATGATTCAGGCCCGGAAGGATTACCGTCTGGATAAAGAGTCGCTCAACAATATGTTTGTACGGACCGAAAGCGGGGAAATGGCGCCCGTGGGACAGTTCATTACGCTGACCAAGGTGTACGGAGCCGAAACCTTGACACGTTTCAATATGTATACCTCTATACCGGTCAACGGTATGCCGGCCGACGGATATAGTTCGGGAGATGCCATTGCAGCCATTGAGGAAGTGGCTTCACAGACACTGCCTACCGGATACGGTTATGAGTTCAGCGGTATTACCCGAGAAGAATCAAGCAGTACGGGAAATACGGTGATTATTTTTATTATCTGTATCGTATTTATCTATTTGATTCTCTGTTCGCTCTATGAAAGTATCTTCATCCCGATGGTGGTCATCCTGGCAGTACCTTTCGGCTTGATGGGAAGCTTCTTATTTGCCAAATGTTTTGGGCTGGAAAACAACATCTATATGCAGACCGGTTTGATTATGCTGATTGGATTGCTTTCGAAAACCGCCATCTTGCTGACTGAATATGCTTCGGCCCGTCGCCGGCAGGGAATGAGTATTGCTCAGGCTGCCGTAGCTGCTGCCGGAGTTCGTCCGCGTCCGATTTTGATGACCGCCCTGACGATGATTATCGGATTGTTCCCGCTGATTGTGGCTACCGGAGCAGGGGCCAACGGAAACCGTTCGTTGGGAGTCGGTACGGTAGGGGGTATGCTTGTCGGTACAGTGGCACTTCTGTTTGTAGTGCCGGTACTGTTTACGGTGTTTCAGGCAATTGAAGAACGTGTGATGCCTCGCCGTCAGACCGATGCAGCGGAATAATCCCTTGTGGGGGAATTTTATATCAACTAAAGAAACATTCGATATGGAGAAAAATATAAGTCATATAGTAGTTGCCGCGTGCATGGCCAGTATGCTGACCGGATGTGGTATCTACACAAAATACCGGCAGCCGGAAAAGAATACCGACGGATTGTTCGGCGCTCTTCCGGAGGAGGTGGATACTACCTCCTCACTGGCCGACCTGAAATGGGAGGAACTGTTTACGGATGCCTCCTTGCGAAAACTGATTACACGTGCGCTGGAGGCGAATACGGATTTGAATGTGGCCCGTTTGAAAGTGGAAGAGGCACGGGCTTCGCTGTCAGCTGCCAAGCAGGCTTACCTGCCTTCTGCCCAGTTGGACCCGGAAGGCGCTTTGAGCAGTTTTGACGGCAGCAAACCCACCAAGACTTATTCGTTGGGAGCTTCTGCCAGCTGGGAACTGGATTTCTTTGGAAAACTGACCAATGCCAAACGGAGAGAGCGTGCGGCACTGGAGCAAAGTGAGGCGTATCGTCAGGTAATACAGACACAGCTCATTGCCACGGTGGCCGAGAGTTATTACACGTTGCTGATGCTTGATGAGCAGGTAGCTGTAACTACGGAAACGGTAGAAAGCTGGAAGGAGTATATACGTAGTCTGAAGGCCCTGATGCGAGCCGGACAGGCCGACCGTGCGACCGTGAACCAGACAGAAGCTTCCCGCTTGGACGCCGAAGCCTCTTTGTTGGATTTGAAGCAACAGGTGACGGAAACGGAAAACACGTTGTGTGCCCTGCTTTTCTGGACTCCGCAGCCTATTGCGCGTGGCACGCTCGGTGAAGTGGATTTTCCCGAAAGTTTGTCGGTGGGAGTGCCGCTGAATTTGTTGGCTAACCGTCCGGATGTATGGCAGGCTGAGGCCGTACTTAAACAGGCTTTTTATGCTACCTATCAGGCACGTTCCAGTTTTTATCCGAGTGTGACATTGAGTGGTTCGGCCGGATGGACTAACAGTGGGGGAGCCCTTGTGACCAATCCGAGTGCCTGGCTGCTTCAGGCGGTAGGCTCTCTGGTGCAACCTCTTTTTCAGCGGGGACAGCTTATGGCAAATCTGAAAATCAGCAAGGCACAGCAGGAAGAAGCTCTGCTGCAGTTCCAGCAGACCTTGTTGGATGCCGGTGCAGAGGTGAACAATGCCTTGAGCCAGTGGCAGACGGCCCGTCAGAAAACGGTGCTCGACCGTGAGCAGGTGACTCATCTGAAAGATGCGTTGCGTGATACGGAGTTGCTGATGGAACACGGTACGACGAACTACCTGGAAGTGCTGACTGCCCGTCAGTCATTACTGGCAGCACGGTTGTCGCTTGTGTCCGACCGGAATGCTGAGATAAAAAGTGTCATTACCCTTTATCATGCATTGGGAGGGGGAAACAATTAACATATAGGTTGATATGAAGAAGATGATGATAATTGCTGCATGCGTGGGAGGACTCGCATGCATGCTGGCATGCAATAAAGAAGAGGTGGGTGCATATACTCCGCTTCCTAAGATTCACTTGGGAGAGACGTTCAAATATAAATGTGAGCCGGAGAATTACATCCGGCTCGAATATGATACCCTTGGTGAGGCTGCTGTCTTGAACTTTTATAAAGACGAAATCACCTCATTGGATTATCTGGAGTACGATGAAAACTCGTGTACTTTCTCCTTTCATAAAGGAGAGACGGGGCTTTATCGTATCAGTTGGGAGTATACGTCGGAAAATACCTTGCGGATACTTTACGGACAGAATGGTATGTGGTATCGGATGAATGCAAGCGGTATCCATGAATATCTGTTAGAAGCCAATGACGGGATGGCAATAAAGGTCATAGCTTACCGCACGAACTTTGATTCTTTGCATTGCACGATAAACCGTTTTTGTATTGAAGAATACAAAAACGAGGAACAACAAGAGTGAACCGAAGTTCCGGCCTGCTTTCACCTTCCTGAAGGCAGTGCCGGAATATCGGCCTCTATTCGGTTCTCCACGTCGTCGGGGAGCTTGGAGAAGAAATCCATCCCCGTTACTTTTTCCACGGAGTCAACCGATACCATGTATTTATCCAGTGCCTGATGGTGTGCCTTGTTGTCGAACAGAAAGCCCATGGCGATGGGGCTTTTCCGGTTGTAAATCAGCACCACCTTGAAGAAACGGTCGGGCACGGCCACCTGATGCTCTCCGATGCGCTTGGGTTGTTTCTTGTCATAGATAGGTCCGCAGGCAATGTGTACCGTGCCATATTTCCGGGCCCAGCTGCGGCATAATTCTTCCAAATCTCCCCAGTCGTCCCGGTTCAGTTTCTGATTCTGCGGACAGATGTTGCTCATGTAGAATGATTCTTCCATGGCTTTCTTGCTCCATTTCATGTCGGCCGCCGGAGCCATGTGTCCCCGGTCGTATCCGGAGTGCGTATAATCGGCATGCTCCACACGGGGTTCGGGTAAATCCGGGTCGGGTGCGAAGCGGTTCTTTCGCTCTTCACTTCCTTTGGTTTCCTGTCGTGTCAGTTCCCAGGCTACCCAGTTGGGTGTTTTGTAGAAATTATTGTATGAAACGGTATATCCCGTCCGCTGCAACTTGATTTCTTCCCGTTTAGTCAGCATGACGGGAATTTCCAGTTTGCTGCTGATACGGCTGGCCGAGGGTTGTGCCTCCGTTTCGTCCTGCGACTTTTCCGGCAGGCGTTGTGCCACTTCCTTCTGTGCCTTCTCCAATGTGTGCGAAAGCTCCTTTGTCAGTTCCTTAGCTTCCGGCAGATTCTGTTGGTTCTGATAGAAATAGGCACCGCCACCCAAAATCAGCAACAGGAGTATGAAGCTTTTCAGGGAGCCGGTGGATGAACTTCTCTTTTTCTTTCCCATAATGTACGTGTGTTAAACCAGTTTGAAACGCATCCGGAAGATACCGTCGTTAAAGTCGTGACTGATGATCTTGAAGGTGCCGATTTCTGATGTATTCTCTACATGCTGCCCGATGCACAAGCACTCGTCGTAGTCGCCTACGTGTACCACACGAACCGTCTCAGAAGCTCCTTCGGGCAGTCGTTTCATGTCAAAGCGTCCGGTAGCTTCTTCCTGTGTGATGAATTCCGTGGTGACAGGAAGGTGGCGTGCGATTACTTCGTTGACTGTCGTTTCAATGCGTGCAATATCGTCTTCCGAAGGTACTTGTGAAAGCGCAAAATCGAGTTTGCTTTTCTTCCGTTCAATATGGGCAGATACAGCCCGTCCGCATCCGAAAAGGTTGACCATGGTGCGGTTGATGATGTGTTCGCAGGTGTGCATAGGAGGATACTCCTGTTTGTTGTGTGCATTAAGTTGGATTTCTTGTTCCATAAATTACATTGATGAATTGTTTTTTTCTTTTTGCTTTTTTTCTATCAGCATGCTCATGAAGGCCGAGCTGATGATACCTGTAGGAATAGCAATCATGGCGATGCCAATCAGGCTGATGATGCTGCTCAACAACCGTCCCAATGGAGTAATCGGGTAAATGTCGCCGTAACCCACGGTAGTGAAGGCTACGATTGCCCACCAGAATCCGTCGCCGATATTTTCAAAGGCTTGCGGTTGTGCGTAGCGTTCGATGTAGTACATCAGAATACCTGAAAATCCCAACATGATGCCACAGGCGGTATAGGCCGTAACAAGTTCTTCTCTGACGGTCCGGAGTACGGTGCCAATCATCTGGAAGGAACGTGAATAGCGTATCAGCTTGAAGATAATCAGTACGTAGGCCAGCACTACAAGATGTACGTGCGGGGTTTCCTTGTACACATAAATCACCATGAACGGGATAGTCCATAAAAGGAGAACAGGTAGCGCAGACGTGCTTTCCAGGCATGGTTGCAACTGGCATATTGCACGGGAGCAGCCACGATGCACAATCCATATTCGATGGTGAATATAAAGGAGGCCAGGTAGTTGAATGCATACAGGATATTATGGTAGGGAGCTGATTCCTCGAAAGAGCTGTATATGATGGAACAGATGGAACCGATGATAAAGAACAGCACAAAATATTGAAACCATTTTTTCATCAGCTGGCGATGAATCATCCGGTACAGCTTTTCGTGGCGAATTAGGTGCGGGAGCTTCTCGCGTAGCGGGTCTATCAAGTTGTGAGGTTCTATGTTCATGGTCGCAATTTTTGATTAATGATTTTCATGTATCAGGCAAATATACTCTTTTCTTTTGCAATAAAGGAGAAAGTGGAAGAAAAAGAAATTAGAGTTGCGGAAGGGGAGCTTAGATTCCCCTGAAAATGGCCCTAAAAACTGATATTTTTCATGCCTGAAAAAACGCCCTTGCGTTCCATCCCAAACGCACTTGCGTTTGAACTAAAGCGTCCTTGCGTTTGAAGTGAAACGTCCTTGCGTTTTATATCAAATGCACTTGCGT